>Ga0302314_10023363_pt1 | contig 10094 bp, 6 predicted proteins | sample III_Palsa_N2_3_FD_200533 | JGI IMG/M metagenome (GOLD analysis project Ga0302314, IMG submission 200533) | Peat permafrost microbial communities from Stordalen Mire near Abisko, Sweden - III_Palsa_N2_3 | ecosystem: Environmental > Terrestrial > Soil > Palsa > Peat permafrost | place: Sweden...
ACCGCGACCACCGCCTCGTCCTGGCCGACGACCCGCTCGTGCAGCGCGTCCTCGAGCCCGAGCAGCCGCTGCTTCTCACTCTCCGTCAGCTGCGTGACGGGGATGCCGGTGCGCCGGGAGAGGATCTCGGCGATGTCATGGCCGGTGACCCCCATCACGCCCTCGCGCCGCTCCTCGACGCCCGCGAGCTCGGTCTCGATCCGCTCGATGTCCCGCTTGAGCGCGTCGGCCCGCTCGTAGTCCTCGGCGTCGGCGGCCTGGTCCTTCTCCCGGCGCAGCTTGGCCAGCTCGTCCTCGCGGGCGATCACGTCGGTGGACTTGCCCAGGGCCCGCAGCCGCACCCGCGCGCCGGCCTGGTCGATCAGGTCGATCGCCTTGTCCGGCAGGAAGCGGTCGGAGACGTAGCGGTCGGACAGCTCGGCCGCCGCGACCAGCGCCTCGTCGGTGAAGCGAACCTGGTGGTGCGCCTCGTAGGAGTCCCGCAGGCCCTCCAGGATCTGGATCGTCTCCTCGACGCTCGGCTCCGGGATCAGCACCGGCTGGAAGCGGCGTTCGAGCGCGGCGTCCTTCTCGATGTTGCGCCGGTACTCGTCGACGGTCGTGGCGCCGATCACGTGCAGTTCGCCGCGGGCCAGGGCGGGCTTGAGGATGTTGCCCGCGTCCATCGAGCTGTCGCCGCCGGCGCCCGCGCCGACGACCGTGTGCAGCTCGTCGATGAACAGGATCGTGGAGTCCTGGGCCTTCTGGACCTCCTCGATCACGTTCTTGAGCCGCTCCTCGAACTCGCCGCGGTACTTCGCGCCCGCCACGAGCCCGGCCAGATCGAGGGAGACGACGCGCTTGCCGGCCAGGGTCTTCGGGACCTCGCCGGCGATGATCCGCTGGGCCAGGCCCTCGACGATCGCGGTCTTGCCGACGCCGGGCTCGCCGATCAGCACCGGGTTGTTCTTCGAGCGTCTGGAGAGGATCTCGACGGTCTGCTCGATCTCCTCGGCGCGGCCGACGACGGGGTCGAGCTTGCCCGCGCGGGCGTCCTCGGTCAGGTCGCGGCCGTACTGGTCGAGCGTGGGCGTCTGCGACTCTGCGGGCTGGGCCTGCGCGGGGCGCCCGCCGGTCTCCACCCGCCGGGAGACGTCGCGCGGGTCCATCTGCTGGCCGCTCAGGAACCGTCCCGCGCCCGAGTCCGGGTCGTCGAGCAGCGCGGCCAGGATGTGCTCGGCGCCGATGTACGAGCTGCCGGTCGCCTGGGAGCGGGCGTGCGCGCCGAGCAGCGCCCGCTTGGCCGCCGGGGTAAGGCCGGGCTCGGAGGAGGCGGCGCCGCTCTCCCCCGGCAGCGCGGCCTCGATCGCCTTCGCCAGCCGGTCCGGGTCGGCCCCGGCCCTGGCCAGCACGGAGCGGGTCGGCTCGGCCTGGGTGGCGGCCCAGAGCAGGTGCTCGGTGTCCAGGTCGGGGCTGCCGTCGGCCTGGGCGCGCACCGAGGCCTGGGTGAGCAGCTCGCGGGCCGAATCGGTGAGCATCCGGCCGATCGGCACGCGCTGGACGGCGGGCGGCGAGCTGGCCGGGGACATGCCGAAGAACCGGCCGAGCAGGTCGCTGAACGGGTCCTGGCCACCGAAGCCGCCGAAGGGTGAGGACGAGGAGATGGACATGGGTATTGCCTCCTTCTCGGAACGCGGGCGCCGCTTCGACCGTACGGACCAGCACGGAGACGGCGCTGCCGGGAGTGGTCCGAATGAGCGACACCTTCGACGCGGCAGGCGTGCGTTCGTGGCTGGCAGGCGTTGCCGGGTCCGCGATCCCTGCCATCGCACGCACGCCGCGTAGTCGGATCGCCCACAGACACCCAGTCTGAGCACTACCCTCCGCCCTGCGGGCGCACGCGCGCCACTTTTCCGGACACCTCGCCTCACGGAGGGCGGTCAGCCGGCGGGCCGGTAGACCGTGAGGATCGCGATGTCGTCCTGCTGCCGGCCCCGCGAGAAGGCCCGTGCGTCCTTGCGCAGCGCCTCGGCCACCCGGTCCAGCGCCACGCCCCGCGCGGCCCACAGGGCACGCTCCGGCGGGTAGAACTCGCCCTTGCGCGAGCGCGCCTCGCTCAGGCCGTCGGTGTAGAGCAGCAGGCACTCGCCGGGCAGCAGTTCGAAGCTGTTCGCCTCGCGCGGGGCCTCGAGAAGGTCGCCGAGGCCGAGCGGCAGGCCGGTGGCGGCGAACTCGATCGGCACCGGGCCGCCGCGCCGGCCGAGCAGGATCGGCGGCAGGTGGCCGCAGTTGACCGCCTGGGCCTTCGGCTGGCCGGCCGAGCCGATGTGCAGCAGCAGCGCGGTGGCGAAGCGCTCGGTGCGCCCGGCCTGGATCGCGTAGGCGTTGTGCCGCATCAGGGCGGACTCCAGCGCCTCGGCCACCCGCACCAGTTCGGGCTCTCGGTACGCGGCCTCGCGGAAGGCGCCGATGATGCTGAAGGCGGCGCCTATCGCGGGCAGGCCCTTGCCCTGCACGTCGCCGATCAGCACGCGGGTGCCGAAGGGGCCGGCGACCACGTCGTACACGTCGCCGCCGACCAGCTTGTCCTCGTCCACGGGCTCGTACACGCCGCTGACCACGACCTCGGGCGTGTGCTGCGGCAGCGGGGCGAGGATCTCGCGCTGCATGGCGGTGGCGGTGAAGCGGAGCCGGGCCATCCGCTCGTTGCGCGCGATCCGCCGGTGGCACATGAGCACCGAGGCGATGCCGAACAGCAGGGCGAGGCCGATCGTCAGCACCCCGTCGCTGCGCCGCGGCTCCGGGTAGTAGATCACCGCGGCGATCGTCACGCCGAGGCTCCAGGCCGCGACGAACAGCGTCTGGCGCACCGTGGCGAAGACCGCCATGATCGCGGGCAGGAAGGTGAAGAGGCCGATCAGCCGGTTGTCCGCGCCCAGGGCCACGCCGGTGCCGAGCACGATGGCGGTCAGCGTGACCGTCCAGGTCAGCACGGAGACCAGGGTGGGCGGCTTCGGCTGCGCAGGGGTGGTCATAACGCTCCAAATGGTACCCACTGGCGAACGCCGCGACCTGTCCCGGAACGTGTCCGGAGCGTTTCCAAAGCGTGACGGGCACTTCGCGCCCGCAGCACCTGAAGGCCTTGACCCACCAAAATGTTTGCGCTATCAATTTCCCCATGCACTCCACAGGGACCGGTCGCGCGCCCGTCATGGCCGACGTCGCGCTCGCCGCCGGCGTCTCGCACCAGACGGTCTCCCGAGTGCTCAACGACCACCCCAACGTCAAGCCCGCCACCCGGGAGCGGGTGCTCGCCGCGATCAGGGAGCTGGGCTACCGGCCGAACGTGGCCGCCCGCGCGCTGGTGACCCGGCGCACCCGCACCCTCGGCGTGATCAGTTTCAACACGACGCTCTACGGCCCGGCCTCGATGCTCTACGGGATCGAGCAGGCGGCCAAGGACCTCGACTACTTCGTCGCCGTCGCCGCCCTGTCCGCGCTGGACCGCCGCTCGGTGCTCGACGCCGTGGAGCGGCTGCGCGACCAGGCCGTCGAGGGCATGATCGTGATAGCCCCGCAGAACAGTGCCGTCAATGCCCTGTCGCAGGTGCGCTCGGACATCCCGCTGGTGGCGGTCGGCTGCGGCACCCACGCGGCGCTGTCCTCCGTCGCCGTGGACAACGAGGCCGGCGCCGAGCGGGCCACCTCCTTCCTGCTTGACCTCGGCCACCGCACCGTGCACCACGTGGCCGGGCCGCGCTCCTGGCTGGACGCGCAGGAGCGCGAGGCCGGCTGGCGCAACACCCTGATCTCGCGCGGCGCCGAGGTGCCGGAGCCGATCTACGGCGGGGACTGGACCGCGCGCTCCGGCTTCGAGATCGGCCGCGAACTGGTGGACCGGGTGCGCACGGACCAGGACCCGGTCACGGCCGTCTTCTGCGCCAACGACCACACCGCGCTCGGCCTGCTGCGCGCCGTGCAGCAGGCGGGGCTGAAGGTGCCGGAGGAGCTGAGCATCATAGGCTTCGACGACATCCCTGAGGCCGAGTACTTCGGCCCCCCGCTCACCACCATCCGGCAGGACTTCGACGAGGTCGGGCGGCGCGCCCTGGCCACGGTGATCGACCTGGTGGAGGGGGCCGCCGCCGGGCTGCCGGCCCCGCGCCAGGCGCCGCGGGTGACCGTGGGCCCGAGCCTGGTGGTGCGCGCCTCGACCGCCCCGCCGGGCGGCCCGCGGCCCTGACCGGGGATCAAGGTTTTCCGATCCTGTGCACCCCCGCACGACCTGCAGATTTCGACGCCGATTGGAACTCGACGATGAGCACGGCCGACAAGATTGTTAACGCTCACAGTTCGGACGACGACAGCTATGCGATCGGCGTCGACTACGGCACGCTCTCCGGGCGCGCCCTGGTGGTCCGGGTCTCCGACGGCGCCGAGCTTGGCAGCGCGGTGCACGAGTACGAGCACGCGGTGATCGAGCGCAATCTCCCGGCGAGCGGGGCCAAGCTCCCGCCGGACTGGGCGCTGCAGGACCCCGAAGACTACCGCGAGGTGCTGCGCCGCGCGGTGCCCGAGGCGCTGCGCGCGGCGGGCGTCGCCGCGGAGCAGGTCGTCGGCATCGGCGTGGACTTCACCGCGTGCACCGTACTGCCCACGCTCGCCGACGGCACCCCGCTGTGCGAGCTGCCCGAGTTCCGCGACCGGCCGCACGCCTACGTGAAGCTGTGGAAGCACCACGCCGCCCAGCCGCAGGCCGACCGCATCAACGATCTGGCCCACGAGCGCGAGGAGCCGTGGATCGGGCGCTACGGCGGCAAGATCTCCTCCGAGTGGGAGTACGCCAAGGGTCTGCAGCTGCTGGAAGAAGACCCCGAGATCTACAGCCGCGCCGCCCGCTGGATCGAGGCCACGGACTGGATCACCTGGCAGCTGACGGGCACTGAGACGCGCAACGCCTGCACCGCCGGCTACAAGGGCATCCTGCAGGACGGCGCCCGGCCCAACGACGCGTACCTGGCCGCGCTCAACCCCGACTTCGTCGGCTTCACCGCGAAGCTGGAGCACCCGGTCTCGCCGCTCGGCGCCCGCGCCGGCGGCCTGACCAAGGAGGCGGCCGAGTGGACGGGATTGGCTGAAGGCACCGCGGTGTGCGTCGGGAACGTGGACGCGCACGTGACCGCCCCCGCCGTCGAGGCGGTCGAGCCGGGCCGGATGGTCGCGATCATGGGCACCTCGACCTGCCACGTGGTGAGCGGTCCCGGCGGCACCGAGCCCGCCGACGTGGCCGGCATGTGCGGGGTCGTGGACGGTGGCATCATCGCCGGGCTCTGGGGCTACGAGGCCGGGCAGAGCGGCGTCGGCGACATCTTCGCCTGGTTCACCAACGACTTCGTCGGCCCCGAACTGCACGCCGCGGCCATCGAGCGCGGCATCACCATCCACGAACTACTGACCGAGCAGGCCGAGGCGCAGCGTCCCGGCGAGCACGGGCTCGTCGCGCTCGACTGGGAGAGCGGCAACCGCTCGGTCCTCGTCGACCACGCGCTCTCCGGCGTGATCGTGGGCCTCACGCTGGCCACCGAGCCGCACGAGGTCTACCGCTCGCTGCTGGAGGCCACCGCCTTCGGCACCCGGGTGATCATCGAGGCCCTCAAAGCCGGCGGAGTCGAGGTCACCGAGTACATCGCGGCCGGCGGGCTCACGAAGAACGCATTCCTCATGCAGATGTACGCCGACGTGCTGCGCTGCCCGGTCAGCCTGGCCGGTTCCGCACAGGCGCCCGCGCTCGGCGCGGCGATCCACGCGGCGGTCGCGGCCGGGGCGTACCCGGACGTGCCGAGCGCCGCGCACGCGATGGGCAGCCTGATCCCGAACGCCTACCTGCCTGACCCGGACCGGGCCGACGCCTACGATCTGCTGTTCGCCGAATACCTGACCCTGCACGACTATTTCGGCCGCGGCGGCAACGACGTGCTGCACCGGCTGCACGAGATCAAGGCTGGCAAGTAAATGAGCACTGTGCCTACTGCGCGCGCGTTGACGGTAGTCCCCGAGGACCTGCGGGCCGCGGTCGAGGCCGTCAAGGCGGAGGTCTGCGACCTGCACGCCCACCTGCCCGCGGCCGGGCTCGTCGCCTGGACCTCCGGCAACGTCTCGGCCCGGGTCCCCGGTGCCGAACTGCTGGTGATCAAGCCCAGCGGCGTCGAGTACGCCGACCTGACCCCGGAGTCGATGGTCGTCACGGACCTGAACGGCAAGCTGGTCGAGGGCGACTACCAGCCCTCCTCCGACACCGGCTCGCACGCCTACGTCTACCGGCACCGGCCGGACGTCAACGGCGTGGTGCACACCCACTCCCCCTACGCGACCTCCTGGGCCGCGCGCGACGAGGCGATCCCCTGCGTGCTCACCGCGATCGCCGACGAGTTCGGCGGCGACATCCCGGTCGGGCCCTTCGCGCTGATCGGCGACGAGTCGATAGGGGCGGGCATCGTCGAGACCCTGGCCGGGAGCAACTCCCCGGCGGTGCTGATGTCCCATCACGGGGTGTTCACCATCGGCAAGTCGGCGCGCAACGCGGTCAAGGCCGCGGTGATGGTCGAGGACGCGGCGCGCACCGTGCACCTGGCGCGGCTGCTCGGCCCGGTCACCCGGCTCGACGACGCCGATATCGCCGCCCTGCACGACCGGTACACGAACGTCTACGGCCAGAAGAAGGACAGCGCGAAATGAGCGAGCCCACTGAGACAGTCTGGTTCCTGACCGGGAGCCAGGCCATGTACGGCGAGGAGACGCTGCGGCAGGTGGCCGAGCAGTCCCGGCGGGTCGCCGAGACGCTGGCCGACGCGGGTCTGCCGGTGCGCGTCGAGTGGCGTCCCGTACTGCTGACGGCGGACTCGATCCGTCGCGCGATGATCGACGCCAACTCGGACGACTCCGTGGTGGGCGTGATCACCTGGATGCACACGTTCTCCCCCGCGAAGATGTGGATCGCCGGCCTGAGCGCGCTGGACAAGCCGCTGCTGCACCTGCACACGCAGGCGAATGTCCCTCTGCCGTGGTCAACCATCGACATGGACTTCATGAACCTCAACCAGGCCGCCCACGGCGACCGGGAGTACGCGCACATTAACGTGCGTGTCGGGGTGGCGCGCAAAACCGTGGCCGGCCACGTGTCCGACCCCTCGGTGGTCTCGCGGGTCGAGGACTGGGCGCGCGCCGCGCTGGCCCGGGCCGACCTTCGTTCGCTCAAGCTGGTCCGCTTCGGCGACAACATGCGCGACGTCGCGGTGACCGAGGGCGACAAGGTCGACGCGCAGATCCGGCTCGGCGCGTCGGTCAACACCTACGGGGTCAACGACCTGGTCGAGGTCGTGGACGGCGTCGATGTGGCCGCGATCGACGCGCTGGTGGGCGAATACGAGGACTCCTTCACCATCGACCCGGTGCTGCGGCACGGCGGCGAGCAGCACGAGTCGCTGCGTTACGCGGCCAGGATCGAGGCGGGTCTGCGCCGGTTCCTGACCGAGGGCGGCTACGGCGCGTTCACCACGAACTTCGAGGACCTCGGCGGACTCCGGCAGCTGCCCGGCCTGGCCGTGCAGCGGCTGATGGCCGACGGCTACGGCTTCGGCGGCGAGGGCGACTGGAAGACCTCGCTGCTGCTGCGGGCGCTCAAGACCGCGGGCAAGGGCCGTCCCGGCGGCACCTCGTTCATGGAGGACTACACCTACAACCTCGAGCCCGGCAGGGAGCTGATCCTCGGCGCGCACATGCTCGAGGTCTGCCCCACGATCGCGGCCGGCAAGCCGTCCTGCGAGATCCACCCGCTGGGCATCGGCGGCCGCGAGGACCCGGTCCGGCTGGTGTTCGACGCCGCGCCCGGGCCGGCGCTCGTCGCGGGCCTCGCCGACCTCGGCGACCGGCTGCGGATCGTGGCCAACGAGATCGACGTCGTCGCCCCGCCGGAGCCGCTGCCCAGGCTGCCGGTCGCCCGCGCCGTCTGGGCCCCGCGCCCGGACTGGCGCACCTCCGTCGAGTCCTGGCTGACCGCGGGAGCGCCGCACCACACGGTGCTCTCCTCGGCCGTGGACGTCGAGGTGCTCACCGACCTCGCGAACCAGCTCGGCGTCGAACTGGTCGTGATCGGGGCCGACACCACCGCCCGGGGCTTCGAGAAGGAGCTGCGCTGGAACGCGGCGTACCACCGCCTCGCCCGGGGCCTGTAAAGGAAAAAAGCCAGCGCGGGCGGCGGGCGGGCCGCACACCCCCGCCGCCCGCGCTTCCCGAAGTCCCGCCGTCGGCCGCACCGTCGGCGGGATCGCACCACCACGCAGTACCCGCACTCGCACCAGTACGACAACTCAATAGCTCCACCCCGCACCGAGAACAGAGGACCGCGCTCACAAAGCACAACCCACCCTCAACCTCGAAGGGCACCGATCAATGATGATCAAGCGACACCGGACGGCCGTGGCTGCCACGGCACTGATACTCGCCGCGGCCGCGGCGGGGTGTTCGAAGTCCGGCGGAAACTCGAGCGACACCACACCCCAGGCGGCCGCGACCATCCCGGCGAGCTGCTACGCCTCCCCGGCCGCGTCCGCGTCGGCGGCCGGCACCAATGCCCTGCAGGGCACCGTCACCTTCAACAACGCGAACCTCACCACGTTGGACGGCTCCATCTCCTGCGCGCTCAAGGGGCACAGCCTCTCGGGCGTGAACGTCGCCATGGTGGTCAACGTGGCGGCCGACTACTGGAACGCCGGGCAGACCGGGTTCCAGGCGGGCTGCAAGGCCCTCGGCATCAGCTCCTCTGACTGCACCTTCTTCGCACCGCCGGACGGCACGCTGACCGAGCAGGACTCCGAGCTCGAGACGCTGCGCGGCAAGGGGATCACCGGCTACTCGATCTCCGCGATCGATCCGGCCTCGGCGAAGAGCGCCATCGCCACCGACGTCTCCAACGGCATCTTCGTGCTGGCCATCGACTCGCCGCTGCCCGGCACCGACGCGCAGAGCCTCTACCTGGGCACCCCGAACGTGGAGGCGGGCTACCAGGCCGGCCTGGCGATGAAGGCGGCGCTCGGCAGCTCCGGGGGCGACGTGGCCGTACTGGTCGGCTCGCTGACCGCGGCCAACTCCACCCAGCGGATCGCGGGCTTCGAGCAGGCGCTGGCCGGTACGAACATCAAGGTCACCGTGACCGAGAACGACAACCTGTCCGCCTCGACCGCGCAGACCGACGCGGAGACCATCCTGGCCAACAACCCGACCATCAAGGGTCTGTACGGGGTCTACTCCTACGACGGCCCGGCGCTGGCCCAGGCGGTCACCACGGCGCACAAGGTCGGCACCGTCAAGATCGTCTGCGACGACACCGACCCGGCCACGCTGGCCGCGGTCAAGAGCGGCGTGATCTCCGGCACCACGGTGCAGATGCCGTACTACCAGGGCTACACCGGGGCGTACATCATGGCCGCGATGAAGGTGCTGGGCAAGAGCGCGACGATGTCGCTGATCAAGCCGTTCCTGGAGTCCGACGGCACGACGCTGAGCTCCGGCGTCGGCGAGGTCACCCAGGCCGACTACTCGGCGTACACGGCGCTCGAGGCCCAGCTCGGAATCGGCTGACGATGACCGTGGAACCGACGCTTCAGGAGTCGGCGCCCTCCCTCAGCCGCGCGGTGGTCGCGCGGCTGAGGGGGGTTCACAAGACCTACGGCCCGGTGCGCGTGCTCGACCTGCCGGAGCTCGACCTGTACGCCGGCGAGGTGGTCGGCGTGGTGGGCGAGAACGGCGCGGGCAAGTCCACGCTGATGGGCACGCTCGCCGGGTCCGTGCGCCGCGACGGGGGCGAGATAGAGATCGAGGGCCGGCCGCTGGCCGCCGGCTCCACCGCGGAGTCGGCCAGGCTCGGCGTCTCCCTCGTCTCCCAGGAGTTCCCGCTGGTCGGGCAGCTGTCGGTGGCGGAGAACCTGCTGCTCGGCCGGCGCCCGGCGGGCTCGCGCCGCCGGGTGCTGGTCGACCGCGCGGCCCAGCGCAGGGCCGCGGAGTCGATGCTCGCCGCGATCGGGCTCGACCCGGCGACGATCCCGGTCCGCAGGCAGGTG
>Ga0302314_10023364_pt1 | contig 10093 bp, 6 predicted proteins | sample III_Palsa_N2_3_FD_200533 | JGI IMG/M metagenome (GOLD analysis project Ga0302314, IMG submission 200533) | Peat permafrost microbial communities from Stordalen Mire near Abisko, Sweden - III_Palsa_N2_3 | ecosystem: Environmental > Terrestrial > Soil > Palsa > Peat permafrost | place: Sweden...
TGCCCTGCAGGTTGTTGTTCAGCCGCGTGGCCATCGCGCCCGCGGCCTCGCGCATCGCGGTGTAGCGCGGCGCGAGCTTGCGCTGGAACCAGAACGCGCCGTACAGGATCAGCGGCACCGGGATCAGCGCGAGCGCGGCCAGCTTCGCGGTCAGCACGAAGAACACGCCGCCCACCATCAGCGAGCCGACGAACACCTGGATCAGGTCGCTGGCGCCGCCGTTGAGGAAGCGCTCCATCTGGTTGACGTCCTCGTTGAGCACCGCCAGCAGGTTGCCGGTGCGGTTGCGCTCGAAGTAGGCCATCTCGAGCCGCTGCACGTGTTCGTAGGCCTCCATGCGCATCTCGTGCTGCAGGCTTTGCGCGAGCCCGCGCCACTTCAGCGAGTAGAGGTATTCGGTGTAAGACTCGCCCAGCCAGATCACGATGGTCAGCACCGTCAGCAGGATCAGCTGCTGCTTCGGATCGGCTAGCCCCAAGCGCGCGACGAACGACGTCTTGCGGTTGACGACGACGTCCACCGCGATGCCGATCAGCAGCTCGGGCAGCACGTCGAAGAACTTGTTCGCCACCGAGTACACGCTGGCCAGCACCAGGTCGCGCCGGTAGCCGCGCGCGTAGCCGTAGAGGCGGCGCAAGGGATGGACGTGCGGGTGGATGGCGGCGGAGTTCGACATGGGCGACGCAGTGTACCGAGCGCGGCCGCTCCGGCCGAGCACGAGTGCCGCGCCGCTGAGTCAGAATGCGCGCATGAAACGCCACGTCGCCCTGCTCCGCGGCATCAATGTCGGCAAGGCCAAGCGCGTGCCCATGGCCGACCTGCGCGCCCTGATGGAGGCGCTGGGCTACGCCAACGTGCGCACGCTGCTGAACAGCGGCAACGCGGTGTTCGACGCCAAGGGCGGCACGCCCGCCGGCCACGCGAAGAAGCTCCGGGCGGCGATCCTCGAGAAGACCGGCGTCGACTGCGAGGTCGTCGTCAAGACCGCCGCCGACCTCGCCGCCGCGATCGCCGAACACCCGCTGCGCCGCCACGCCGAGGACGACGCGCGCATGCAGGTGATGTTCATGCAGGACGCGTCCGCGCTCGACGAACTGAAGGCGCTGGAGGCCGGCGACTGGGCGCCCGAGGTCTTCGCCGTGGGCCGGCACGCGGCCTGGCTGTGGTGCGCCGGCGGCATCATCGAGAGCCGCATCGCCAAGGCGGTGCACAAGGTGCTCAAGGAACGCGGCACGGCGCGCAACTGGGCGACCGTCGAGAAGCTGCAGGCGATGGTGGACGCCGAAGCCTAGAGCTGTCGCTTCATCAACACCTGGCTCAGGTCGTTCGCCATGAAGCCCGCGCGGCGCAAGGCCGAGCCGCCCAGGTCGTCGCGCAGGATCGGCGGCGCGAACACGCCGGGGTGCGCCGCCGCCAGCGCGCGCGCCAGCACTTCGGCATCGTCCAGCGCCGGATCGAGATCGACCAGGCTGTGGATCTGCGTGGGCGTGCCGTCGACGACGCTGAACACGAGCTGCGCGCCGCCATGCTGCCAGAAGCTCAGCGGCCGGGACTGCGCCGCCATGCAGCGCGCGCTGTTGGGAAACGGCAGCCACTCGATGCGCTGGTCGGCGTCGGCGAGCCACGCGAGTGCGGATCCGAGGTCGACCGCGCGCACGTCGCCCGCGGGCGCGGGCGCGAGCACGCTGGCATCGTCGGGCAGCTTCCAGCCGTCGAGCGCGGCCATCGCCTCGAAGCCGCGGCCGCGATACAGCCGCAGCGCGCGCTCGTTCGCGGCGAAGCATTCGAGCTCGGCCCAGGGCAGGCCTTCGGACTTCGCGCGGGCGATGAAGTCGTCGAGCAGCGCCGGCGCGGCGCCGGTGCCGCGCGCGGCGGGCAGCGCGCCCATCGCGCCCAGGCGCCAGCGGCCGACTTCGGGTCGCGGGCAGACGAACGCGAACGCGGCGATCGCGCCGTCGTGCATCGCCACGCGGCTGCGCGCGAGGTCGACGCCCTGCCGCGCGATGAACGACGGGAACTGTTCCAGCGTCATCCGGAACGGCCCGGCCAGGTAGTCGGCGAACGCGGCGACGGTCGCCGCGTGCAGGTCGGCCTCGGGCAGCGTGTCGGCCGCGACCAGCCGGAACGTCGCCATCATGCCGACGCGAGCGGCCGCGCCCGCCGGTTGCTCCACCAGCGACCGAGGCGCCGGTGCAGCGGCATCGGTTCGACATTCCGCCACAGGCCGCCGGCAGGCAGGCCCACCAGGCTGAGCAGGAAGCGCCAGAAGAAGCGCATGGTGGTCAGGAACGCGACGAACTCGAGCACCGTGAGCACGAGGCCGCCCACCGCGGTGAAGCGCTCCGAACGGCGCTGGAACTTCCCCTTCATGCGCTCGCGCATCATCTCGATGGAATCGTAGAAGCACGGGATGACCAGCAGCGTCAGCATCGTCGACGTGATCGTGCCACCGATGATCGTGACCGCCATCGGGCGATAGAACTCGCCGCCCTCGCCCACGCCGATGGCCACCGGCAGCATGCCGGCGATCAGCGCGAACGTCGTCATCATGATCGGGCGCAGGCGCTTGCGGCCGGCGTGCATCAGCGCCTCCTCGCGATCAGTGCCCTCGCGCTCCTCGGCGCGCGCGGCGTCGAGCAGCAGGATGGCGTTCTTCGCGACCAGGCCCATCAGCATGATGACCCCGATGATGCTCATCAGGTTGAGCGTGCCGCTGGTCGACACCAGCGCGATCACCACGCCGATCAGGCTCAGCGGCAGCGAGATCATCACGGGTACCGGCGCGGTGAACGAGCCGAACTGGATCACCAGCACCAGGTACATCAGCGCGACGCCCGAGATCAGCGCGATGCCGAGGTTGGAGAACACCTCCTGCTGGTCGTGCGAACTGCCTGCCAGCTCGATGCCGAAGCCGGGCGGAAACACGATGGCGTTGGCGATCTTCATCGCGTCGCCGGTCACCTCGCCCGACGAGCGCCCCTGCGCGTTCGCGGCCACGACCACCATGCGCTTGCTGTTGGCATGCTGGATGGTCGACGGCGCCTTGCCCATGGTGACGGTGGCGATCTGCTCGAGCGGCACCATCTGGTCGGTGCCGGCCACCGAGATCGGCAGCCGTTCGATGTTGGCCGCGTCCAGGCGATCCTCCGGCGCGAGCCGCACCGACACGTCGCGCGCCTCGCCGGTCGGGTCGATCCAGTCGCCCGACTCCACCCCCGCGAACGCGACGCGCAAGGTCTGCGCCGCGTCGTTGATCGACACGCCCATCGAATTGGCGAGGCCGCGGTCGAGGTCCACGCGCAGTTCCTGCTGCGGATCCTGCTGCGACAGGCCGACGTCGACCGCGCCCGGCACGCGGCGCAGCTTGTCCATGAAGTCGTTGGTGATGGCCAGCAGGCGGCGCGAATCGGTGCCGTAGAAGCGGATCTGCACCGGCTTCTGCGCGCCGTTGTTGAGGTCGTCGAGCACCACGTACTCGGCGCCGACCAGCCGCTGCAGGCGCTTGCGCAGGTCGCTCGAGATCTCGACCGCGCTGCGCTTGCGCAGCGTGCTCTTGCCGATGTCGACGTAGATGCGCGCGTTGTCCGTGGTCATGTGCGCGCTCGCGTTGACGAACTCCGGCAGCTCGCGCGCGATCGCGGTCGCGGCCTCGGTCTTCAGGCGCGCGTACTCCAGGCTGCTGCTGGGCGGCATGCGGATGTCCACCGCGATGGTGCCGACGTCCGACTTGGGCAGGAAGTCGTAGCCGCCGAACTTCGCCTGCAGCGCCACCGCCAGCACCAGGCTCAGCGCGGCGGCCACGCCCATGCGCCAGCGGTGATGCAGCGCCCATTCGATGACGCGGCCGTAGCGGTCGGCCTGGTGGTCGAACCAGTCGTTGAAGTGCTGGAGATAGCGGCCCAGCCCCTTGCGCGGCGCATTGTGCAGGTCGACCGGGTCGCCCCAGTAGGCCGACAGCATCGGGTCGAGCGTGAACGAGATGAACAGGCTGACCACCACCGACGCGACGACCGTCAGGCCGAACGGGCGGAACCACTCGCCCGTCATGCCCGGGATGAACGCGACGGGCGCGAACACCGCCACGATGGAGAACGTGGTCGACGCCACCGCCATGCCGATCTCGGCCGTCCCGTTGAGCGCCGCGGTGCGCCGGTCCTCGCCGCGCTGCATGTGGCGCACGATGTTCTCGCGCACCACGATCGCGTCGTCGATCAGCACGCCGATGGCCAGCGACAGCCCCAGCAGGCTCATGAAGTTGAGCGTGAAGCCGCACAGCCAGACGGCGATGAACGCGGTGATGACCGAGGTCGGCAGGCTCAGGCCGGTGATCAGCGTGGAGCGCCACGAGTTCAGGAACACGTAGACGACGAGCACCGTCAGGCCCGCGCCGAAGAACAGCGCGTCCACCACGTTGTCGAGGCTGTCCTGCGCTTCGTTGCCGCCGTCCTCGGTGATCTCGAGCTTGCTGCGTCCGGCCTGCTCCTTGTTGACCTGCGCCACCAGGTCGCGCACCTGCTTGGCCACGGCCGTCGTGCTGGCGTCGCGCGTGCGCGAGACCTCTATGCCGACGTTGAGCCGCCCGTTGCGCTCGTTGTGCGAGACGGCCTCGGCGAAGCCGTCCTGCACCGTCGCCACCTGCCCCAGGCGGATCAGGTTGTCGCCGCTGCGCTTGATCAGCACCTGGTTGAACTCGGACGGCGTCTCGATGCGGCCGACGAGCCGGATGCTCTGGTCCTCCAGCGTGCCGCGCACCTTGCCCACCGGCGCGGTGGCGTTCTGCGCGCGCAGCGCGTTGACGACGTCGGTCACCGACACGCCGTACTCGCGCAGCTTCTGCGCATGCACGAGCACGCTCAGCTCGCGCGTGAGCGAGCCGTTGACGTTGACCACCGCCACGCCCGGGATCGCGCGGAAGCGGTCGGCGAGCTGGTCCTCGGCCAGGCGCGAGATCTCGACATGGCTCTCGGTGGCGGACGACAGCGCCATCTGCATGATGGGCTGCGCCGACGGGTCGAAGCGCGTGAGCACCGGCTCGCGCATCTCCACCGGCAGCTTGTAGCGCACGCTACCGATCGCGTTGCGCACCTCGTCCGAGGCCTCCGACAGGTCCTTGTGGAAGTTGAACACGAGCACGAACTGCGCATAGCCTTCGCTCGCCGTGGACGACGAGCGCGACTCGTCCACGCCCTCGATGCCCTGGAACGCCCGCTCGATGCGGTTGATCACCTCGCGCTCGACCGTGTCGGGCGACGCGCCCGGGTAGGTGATGCCCACCACGAGCACGGGCGGCGCGACGTCGGGGAACTGGTTGACGCGCAGCTTGCTCATCGCGATGAGCCCGAGGCCCATCAGCAGGATGATGACGACGACGGCGGCGATCGGCCGCTTGATGCTGAAGTCGGAGAGAAACATGGTCGACTCCCGTTCAGGCGCCGGTCGCCGCCGACGCCGCGGACGCGGACGGCTTCGCCAGCTCGTACTTCTGGCCGTCGACCAGCGCCGAGCCCGGAGTGCGCAGCAGGCGATCGCCGGCCGCGATGCCCGCAAGCACCGCCACGTTGCCCAGCCGCGCGTCGCGGTCGCCCAGCGTCACCGGCACCTTGGCCAGCACGCCCTTGCCGAGCCGCCAGACGTAGGCCTTGTCGCCTTCCTTGACGATCGTGGCCTCGGGCAGCAGCAGCGCCTTCGAGTCGCCCGACGAGATGCGGCCTTCCGCGTACAGCCCGGCCACCTTGGGCGCCGTGCCCGGCGCGAAGTCGACGATCACCGCGACCTGGCGCGTCACCGAATCGGCGGACGCGTCGACATGGCGCACCGTGCCGGCGAAGTCGCCCTTGTCGAAGCCGTTGATGCGGAACTGCACGGCCTGGCCGGGGTGGATGTCGCCCATGCGGTCGGCCGACACCAGCCCCTCGAAGCGCATGCTGCCCGGATCGATCACTTTCAGCAGTTCCTTGCCGACGGCCGCGGTGTCGCCGGCCGAGACCTTGCGGTCGCTGACGACGCCGTCGAACGGCGCGCGGACCTCGGTGCGCGTGAGCTGCTGGCGTGCGGTGACGGTGCGCGCGTCGGCGGCCACGCGGTCGCTCTGCGCGGTGTTGCGGCGCACCTCGGCGTCGTCGAGCGCCTGCTGCGAGCTCATGCCCTCGGCCTGCAGCGTCTTCACCCGCGCGAACGCGCGCTGCGCCTGGTCGAGGCCCTGCGCGGCGGCGCGGCTGGACTCCTCGGCCGACTGCAGGCTGTCGCGGATCGAGGTGTCGTCGAGCCGCACCAGCAGGTCGCCCTTGTGCACGGCCTCGCCGTTCTCCTTGAGCACCTGCAGAACGACGGCCGAGATCTCGGCGCGCAGGTCGGCGCGGCGCTCGGGCTCGACGGAGCCGGTGATCACGGGGCCGGACGCATAGGTCTGCAGGCTCACCGTGCGCAGGTCCTCGGGCGAGATCAGCAGCGTGGCGGCCGGCGCCGACGCGGCGTCCGCGGCGGCGGCGCCCCCGGGCCTGTGGCAGCCGGCCAGCAGCCCGGCGGCGAGCGCCAGGGCCAGGGCGGCGGCGATCGTGGTCGAACGGGGCGCGGCGAAGCGGCGGGACAACGTCATCTGGCGGGCTCCTCGGAATTCTCTTGTGCGGACGGTCGAGACTCCGGCGGGAGGCTCGAAAGGCGCAAGCATATCGGCCCCGGAACGACGCCGGGCCCGCCGGGCGACCGACCGTCGCTTTTACGCCGTGAATCGACGCGCACGCGCCGCGACCGGCCGACGCCACCCGGCGCGTCAGATCCTGGCGAAGCGCTTCTGGAGGCGGCCGTCGACCTCCAGTTCGCCGAAGAACATGTCGTACGGCCGCGCCCACAGCCCGGTCGCGTTGTACAGCGGGCGGTAGATCACCAGCGGCGCCAGCGTCTCGCTGTGGCGCGCCACGCCGACGAGCTCGTACTCGCCGCCCTTGTAGTGGCGGTAGCGGCCGGGCTCGGCGGGCGGCAGGGGCGGCAGGTCGTCGTCCACCGGATTACTTCCCGTCTTCGAACGTGCCCGCGACGGACCAGTCGATCCCGGCCGGCGCGATCCACTTGCGGATGGCCGCGTTGACCTGGTCGACCGTCAGCGCGGCCAGCTTCGCGTCCTGGTCGGCGCTCCAGGCGAACGTGCGGCCCTGGTCGAGCTTGGCCGTCCAGCCGCCGGCCACCGCGGCGTCGCTGGTGCGCGTGGTCGCGCGCTCGGCCAGGATCGCCTGCTTGGCCTCGGCCAGTTCGGCTGCGGTGATGCCGTCCTTGACGAAGCGCGCGAGCTCCTCGTCGAAATCGGCCTGCACCTTCTGGCGGTTCTGCGGCGCGAAGATCGCGTCGAACTGCAGCGCGCCGCGCGGCTCGAACGGCGATGCGCCGATGCCGGCGCCCACGCCATAGGACAGCCCGTCCTTCTGGCGGATGCGCGCGTTCAGGCGCGAGCCGAACTCGCCGCCGCCCAGCACGTGTGCGGCCAGCGTCAGCGCCGGATAGTCGGGGTCGGTGTCGGCGAGCGCCAGCGGCAGCGTCGCGATCAGGTTCGCGTTGGCCTTGTCCTTCATCGGCGTGACCAGGTGCAGGCCGGCGGCGTCGGGCAACGGCGAGGTCATGCGCACGAACGGCACCGACGACTTCCAGTCGCCGAACAGGCGGGTGACGGCGGCCTTGACCTGCACCGGGTCGAAGTCGCCGACGATGGCCATGTCGGCGTGGTCGGCGCCCCAATAGGTGCGATAGAACGCGATCGCGTCGTCCAGCTTCGTCGACTGCGTCTCGGCGATCGATTCGGGGATCGTCTGCGTGTAGCGCGGATCGTCGGCGGCGTAGTGCTCGGTCGCGCGCGCCAGCGCGAGGTAGGCCGCGGCGCTCGGCTCGTCGCTCGCCTGCTCCAGGCCCTGCACGGTCTGGCGCACGCCCTGCTCGTATTCCGCGGGCGAGAACGACGGCTTGCGCATCGCCTCGGCCAGCAGCTCGAGCGCCGGGATCAGCGCGTCGCGCCGCGTCGTCAGGGCCGCGTGGCCGGAGCCGGCGCCGCCGTTGAGTTCCCAGTCGGTCTTGAGCGCGGAGAACGCGTCGCTCAGCTGCGCGCGCGTCTTCGTCTCGGTGCCCGTGCCGATGATGATGCCGGCGCCCTGCGCCGCGCCGCGCTTGCCGCGCAGGTTCTCGAGCGTGCCGAAGTGCAGGTCGAAGCGCACCTCCACCGTGCCGCCCTTGCTCTTCTTGGGCAGCAGCGCCAGCTTCATGCCGTTGGGCAGCGTGAACACCTGGCTGCGCCTGTCGAGGCCCGCGGGGCTCGAGTCGAAGGCCTCGCCGGCGGCGACGGCGGCGCGCGGCTTGAAGTCCTTCAGCTGGGCCTCGGGATCGGTGCGCTCGGCGGCCGGCACGCGGTCGGGCGCGTCGGTGGGAATGAAGCGGCCCAGCGTGCGGTTCGACGGCTTGATCCAGGTATCGGCCACCTTGTTGACCTGGTCGACCGTCAGCGCGTCGACGCGGTCGCGCTGCAGGAACAGCAGGCGCCAGTCGCCGCCGGCGATGTACTCGGACAGCGTCACGCACAGGTCCTGCGGACTCGCGAGCAGCTGGTCGAAGCCCTTGTCGATCTGCAGCTGCGCGCGCTTCAACTCGTCGGCGGTGATCGGCTCGGCCTTCAGGCCTTCGATCGTGTCGAGGAAGATCTTCTGCGCGGCGCCGAGGTCGTCGTCCTTCTTCAGCACCGCGATGACGTTGAACGTGCCGGGATCGGTGTGGCGGGCGGGCCAGGCGCCCACCTGCGTGGCCTTGCCGGTCTCGACCAGCCGCTTGTGCAGGCGGCCGTTGGGCGTGTCGCCGAGCGCGTTGGCGATGACGCTGAAGGCCGGCATGTCGGGGCTGGCGATCGACGGCGTGTGATAGGTGACGTACAGGTCCTGTTCGGCGCCGACGCGGCGCAGCGTCACCTCGCGTTCGCCGTCCTGCACCGGCTCGACGGTGTAGGTGGGCTCGATCACGCGGGTCGGCCTGGGGATGCGCGAGAAGTCCTGCGCGATCTCGGCCAGCACCTGGGCCGGGTCGAACTTGCCGGCGACGATCAGCGTCGCGTTGTCGGGCTGGTAGTACTTCCGGTAGAAGGCCTGCAGGTGCGGGATGTTGACGTTCTCGACGTCGGAGCGCGCGCCGATGGTGTCCTTGCCGTAGGCGTGCCACTGGAACGCCGCGGCGTTGGTCTTCTCCATCAGGATGCGCACCGGGCTGTTCTCGCCCGACTCCATCTCGTTGCGCACGACGGTCATCTCGGAGTCGAGATCCTTCTTGATGACGTTGGCGTGCACCATGCGCTCGGCCTCGGTCCTGAGCGCCCAGGAGAGCTGCGCCGCGTCGGACGGGAAGGTCTCGAAGTAGTTGGTGCGGTCGGCCGTGGTGCTGCCGTTGAACTGCATGCCGCGCTTGGCCAGCTCGGTGCTGACCTGCGGGATGTGCTGCGTGCTCTTGAACATCAGGTGCTCGAGCAGGTGGGCCATGCCCGTCTCGCCGTAGCCCTCCATGCGGCTGCCGACGCGGTAGGTCACGTTGACGGTGACCGTCGGCTTGGACGCGTCGGGGATCAGCAGCACCTGCAGCCCGTCGGGCAGCCGGTATTCGTGCACGCCTTCGACCTCGCGCACCTGCGCGGGCAAGCCCGCGGCGTGCGCCTGGAGGGAGGCCGCGGCGGCGGCGATGGCGGCGCTCAGCGCCAGCAAGCGGAAGGGGTGGTTCTTTTGCATGGGGCGCATCTTGGCATGGCTGGCGGCAGGAACGCTTTCAGAGCTTGCGCGAGGCTGGATGGTTCCGTTGCACTCGACGGCTCGTGCGACCGCCCGGTGGGCATGCGATAGTTGGCCCACTCTTTCGACGCGAGCGTCTCACCATGACCATCCTCGTCCTCGGCAGCGGCGTGATCGGCACCACGATCGCCTACTACCTGGCCAAAGCGGGCCACGACGTCACGGTCGTCGACCGCCAGAGCGGTCCGGCGCTGGAAACCAGCTTCGCCAACGCCGGCGAGGTGTCGCCGGGCTACGCGTCGCCGTGGGCCGGCCCCGGCGTGCCGGTGAAGGCGATCAAGTGGCTCCTGATG
>Ga0302314_10023365_pt1 | contig 10093 bp, 5 predicted proteins | sample III_Palsa_N2_3_FD_200533 | JGI IMG/M metagenome (GOLD analysis project Ga0302314, IMG submission 200533) | Peat permafrost microbial communities from Stordalen Mire near Abisko, Sweden - III_Palsa_N2_3 | ecosystem: Environmental > Terrestrial > Soil > Palsa > Peat permafrost | place: Sweden...
TGTCGCGCAGCCGACCAAGCAGGGTTTTCTCTATACATTCGACCGTGTCACAGGCAAGCCGGTGTGGCCGATCGTCGAGACTCCTGTCGAGCAGTCGACGGTCAAGGGCGAGGAGACGTCGCCGACCCAGCCGATCCCAACGCTGCCTGAAGCCATCGCGCCACAGGGAGTGACGCTGGACGACGCGTTCGACCTCAGCCCGGAACTACACGACGAGGCTGTTGCAAGGCTGAAGACGATGCATCTCGGCGGGCTCTTTACACCACCATCCTACGAGGGCACCATGATGCGCCCTGGCATCCTTGGCGGCGCTGACTGGGGAGGCGCGGCGTACGATCCGCAGACGCATATCCTCTACATCAAGGTGAACAACATGGCAGCGGTTGCCAAACTGGGCGTCTTCGATCACACTGGCCCGCGCGCCAGCGAAGTCGATTCCGACTATGTCACCGAGGGCCGCACCAATGGCCTGTTCCACGATGGACTCCCGATCCTGAAGGGACCCTATGGTCTGGTTACCGCCGTTAATATGGATACCGGCAAGAAGGTATGGCAGATACCCTTCGGCGACGATGCGGAGATGCGAGCGAACCCCGCACTCAAAGGGCTGAAGCTGCCCGCAAAGCTTGGCGCTGTCGGCACTGCAGGGGTAATCACGACGAAGTCCGGCCTGGTCTTCGTCGGTGGCGGAGACGCAGCCTTCCACGCGCTGGACGCGAAGGACGGAACCGACCTCTGGACCTACGGCACGAAAGAAAGAACCGGAGGCACGCCGATGACCTACATGATCGGCGGTAAACAATATGTTGTGATTGCAGTGGGCTCCGGTAGTGAAGCGAGCCTGATGGCGTTTACCCTGTAGCAGATCAAGACTTCCAAGGGAGTGACCATGCGTTTCATATTGCGCGGTATCGCACAAGCCTTTGTGCTGCTGACGATGTTCAGTTCGCTGGCCTATACGCAAGCCCCAAAGACGATTGCGCTTGTGGGTGGACTGCTGATTACCGGCTTGGATGAACCACCGATTCACCATGCAGTTGTGGTGATCTCAGGCAATCGCATCGTGGCCGTGGGCTCCAGAAGCGAGATCAAGATTCCCGCCGACGCGACGGTCATCGACACCAGCAGTCTCACCATGATGCCCGGCCTGATCGACACCCACGTTCACGTCGTGCTGGTCGGCCATGGGGACTATCCGCGCTACTTCAAATGGCTCGACAACCACGAGAAGGAATACCCTCTCAGCCGGATCTTGGACATCTCAGCCAGGCAGCTGCTGATGGCTGGAGTGACGAGCATCGTAGATTTGGGAGCGCCGTTACAGCCGATTCTTGACCTGCGGGAGCGTGTGAAGAAAGGTGTTGTTCCCGGCCCGAGAATGCAGGTGAGCGGACCTTGGCTGACGCGGCATGTGGCGATCTTCCCCGACAACTACCAGTACAACGTCACCAGTCCGGAGAATGCGGCGATGCTGGTCGACAAGCTTGCGGATGCCGGCGTGGACGTCATCAAGGCGCATGCCGGCCTGACTCGCGAGGACTACTTCGCCATCGTCAAGGAAGCCCACAAACGCGGGCTCAAAGTCCATGCGCACATCTACGACGAAGAGGCTGTACAGAACGCGTTCGATGCCGGCGTGGATGTGCTGCAGCACGTCGGTTCGGCCGGAACGCCGCCGTATAACCCCAAGCTGCTGGCAGACATTGTGGCTTCAGGACGCCCCGTCGTTCCAACGGTCTATCACCGGGTGTGGCTCTATCCGGACACGATCAACTTTCCGGAACGTCTGGACGATCCGCAATTCAAGGATGAACTGGGCGAGCCGCTCTACTCCGAGATGATGTCGTCGTTCAAGAACTTCACCAGCCTGAGCTACTTTGCAACCATCGACCGCCAGATGTTCTTCGGCGACAAGTCGTTGGCGCAGTGGATCGGAACCGGCGCGGTCGTCGGCATGGGGACAGACAACGGCACACCGGCGAACTTCCATAAGGACGCCCTGTGGCGGGAGATGAAGGTGTTCGTCGATCATGGAATGCCGGCGCAGCAGGCGATCATGGATGCTACCCGAGTCAATGCGCACAACATCATGGGCATTCCGGATCTTGGGACGATCGAAGTCGGGAAGCTGGCGGATGTCATCGCAGTCGACGGCGATCCGCTGTTGGACATCTCGGCTCTGTCGCACGTCAATGTCGTGGTCAAAGACGGCGTCATCTACAAGGGCGGGCCTGTAACGGCGAAGAAATAGCCCGGCGAAAGACAGCGTTACTCCACTCCGAACGCCAGCAGGACGTTGCCGCGAAGCTGCCCGCCAAAGAGATCCGAGTATCCCGATGGGATGAACACCATACCGCCCGCGACAACCGGTCCCGCCGCTCCACCGAATCCTCCGCCCTTCGCCTCAACACCATCGGTTGTTGTAAACGGATGATTGGCGTCGTAATGCCAGAGTTCGCGGCCGTCCGCGGTCGAGTACGCATACATCGTGCCCAGCGTTGATCCGGAGAAGACCACGCCGGGGATTACGGTTGCTGGAGCGCCGCTGCCCACGGGAGGTGACGCTCTCCACTCCAGCTCCCCCGATTCGAGCTTCAGGGCGGTGAGCCCGAAGCCGTTGCCGCCACGCGTGAAAGGAAAGTACACGGAGTGATCGTCTGCGGCAGATCCCCACTGCATTCCGCCACCGCCGTTGTCGATCCCCGGACCAAGTTGCTTCGACCAAACGACGGCTCCCTTCTTGTCCGGATCGAGCGCCCACGCATGACCGTCTTTCTGGCCGATCACGATCAGAGAGCGTCCATTGGGCAGTATTCGCAGGATTGGCGCGTTGCCGAAGTCAACGTCCGGGCCAAGCTCCGCAGGACATGTCTCGGATTTATTCTCTGTCGGAACCTCCGGCCTGTACTTGCCTGGGCAATTGCGAATGTAGGAGTCGTTCGCCCTGACCTGATTCACCCAGAGCCGCTTTCCCGTCTTCATGTCGAACGCCATCACCGCATCGCTGGTATCGACAGCGGGCATCGTATAACCGTTGCCGGTGGCGACGTAAATCGCATTCCGCTTGACGTCCAGCGTGGGGGATGACCAGAGGCCAGCTCCCGCAGGCCCCCACAATTGAATCCCAATCGAGGTCGTCTTGATCGGCTGCGCGGGTTGGGCGATGGTATACGCCTTCCAGATCGGCTCTCCGGTGCTTGCCTTGTATACAGCGAGCGCGCCACGAAACGTGCAGCATGGATAATTCGGATTGCCTGCGCCCGATTCCTCAAGAGACGAGATCGGAACGTAAAGCCGGCCGTCATAGAGCACAGGCGAGCCCGTGATGCGAGCCAGTCTGTGGGTGTCGGCCCGCAGCGTCCAGATCTGGACGCCGGTCTCCGCGTTCACGGCGTACACATTCCCGCGGATGTCGCCAAAGTAGGCAATCTCCCTTGCCCTGGTTCCCGTGCCGGGTCCGATTACGATCGTCGTTCTCACGCCCGCGTTGGCCTTGAACGACCAGAAGGCACAGCCGGTTGCCGCCGAGAGCGAGTAGACGAAGCCCGTGTCCGACCCGACAAAGACCCTGCCTCCCTCGACAGTCGGCTGGCTGTACGCGGAGTTGCCCTCCGGAAAACCAAAGGCCCATTTCAGCTTCAATTGCGGCACCTGATCCGCCGAGATTCCCGGCGACGGCTGGAAGCGTGCGTTCGATCGATCGACTCCCCATCCCGTCCAGGTCGCCTTCGGCGAGAAATTTGTAGCAGGCTCCGTGCTGCAACGGCCTTGCATCGCCGAGAGATCGCCGGCCGCCGCAGACCCGAACGGACGCCCTCCGACATACACTGACAGCACTCGCATCTCCAGCTCGCTCAACCCCGCGGTATAGGAAGCCATCGACCCCGACGTCATCGACTTGAAGACGTCCTCGGGCGTCTTACGATTCAGGGCGTAGCGATCCGGCGCACCACCCCTGGCAGTATCGTGGCACGAGCTGCACCGCGCGGAAAACGTGTATATCCCGAGGTTTGTGCCCTGCGCATGACGCGGATCATCTGCACTGGGAGCTCCGACGGTGGCCTGCTCCCAGGCAACAGACGGAACAAGGACGAGCAGGAGTGCAGCGAACCCTATAACGCTTGATCTGATCATTTCCCACCAGAATACGCGATGTTCTTTACCAGCCCACGGCGTAGCCGGTGCGACGTGGGTCTGCGCCTGCGGTCATGGTGCCGGTGTCAGGGTTGATGACGACCGCTTGCATGCCGCCGACTGCCGCAGTGAATGCTCCCGCGGGTTTCAGGTTGTAGCCCATCTCTTTGAGTGCTTGCATAGTTGCCGCGGGAACACGATTTTCGATGGTGACAGAGATGTCTGCGCCGGGCTTGTAGAAGTTGGGCGAGGCGTCGATGGCGAAGCGTGGATTCTCAACCGCTTGCTGGACGGGCAGCTTGAAGTCGATCAGGTTGACGAGCATCTCAAACTCGGTCTGGCCAATCGTCTCGCCGCCGGGAGTTCCGTACACGATGGCGACCTTGCCGTTCTTCATAACGATCACCGGCGAGTTATTGAGCAGGGGGCGCTGGCCGGCTTTGACGTAGTTCACGTTGTCCGGATAGGGCGATGTCGAGCCAAGGCGCATGCCGTTGTTGAGTAGCAGGCCCGTTTTCCCGACGACCACCCCGTTACCGAATCCTCCGCCGAGCGTGGGCGTGCAGGAGACGGCATTGCCGAAGGGATCGACGATGGAGAAGCTGGTAGTGTCGCGCTCAATCTCATAGTTGTCGTTGAAGAGCGGCCCCTTTGGCAGTTCGAGCGTGGCCTGGGCCGTGGCCGTGTCGGGCGCGAGCTGTCCCCAGGAGGGATAGGGAATCGCCTTGCCATTCTCGATGAGCTGGTCGCGCATCTGGGCGAATTGTTTGGAGAGCAACTCCTGCGTGGGGACTTTGGTCGTGCGAGTGTCGGCAACATAGTGGTAGATGTCGGCCTTGGAAATCTTGATGGCTTCCATTTCGAGGTGGAGAGCTTCGGGGCTCTCGTTCCCCATCTTTGCGAGGTCGTAGGGCTCGACGAGGTTGAGGGCCATCTCCAATTCGTAGCCGCCACGGCTGGAGGAGGTGTTGCTGTAGACGTCGTAGCCGCGGTACGTGATGTGAAGCGGCTCACTCCATTCGGCCTTGACGGCAGCGAGGTCGGCCTTGGTGATCAATCCGCCGTTTTGCTTGAAGAAGCTGTCAAACTCGTCGGCTATGTCCCCTTTGTAGAAGCGATCGTACGCAGCCTGAATGGCGTCCTGGCGAGACCTGCCATGCTTTAGGGCTTCCTGCTCGGCGTCTACCAGCTTCTTAAGGGTTACTGCAAGGTTTGGATTCTTGAAGAGGTCACCGGCAGCGGGGGCTTTACCCGTCGGCATGAAGAGCCTGGATGTCGTGGGTGCCTCGGCAAGCCGTTTCTGGGAGCCGGCGATCGCAACGGCCAGGGTACGGTCCATGGGGTAGCCATGCTCGGCGTAATCGATGGCGGGGGCAAGAACATCTTTCAGGCTCATGGTGCCGAAGCGCTGGAAGGCCGTGAGGTATCCGGCGATGTTGCCCGGCGGAAGGCCGGCTTTCATCCCCCAGTCGAGGCTCTCCGGGGTCATCTCTGCGGCCTTCAGGGCGAGAGGGGCCGCTGCGGCCATCGAGAGCGAGAGGACCTTGCCGGACTTCTTGTCGTAGACCGTCATAAAGCCGTTGCCGGCGATGGAGTTCATCTGCGGCTCCATCATGTTGAGCGTGGTGCCGACCGCGATGGCAGCGTCAAAGGCATTGCCACCCTTGAGCAGCATTTGCAGGCCAGCCATGGCGGCAAGCGGGTGACCGGCAGCGACGATGCCGTGAATCGCTGGCACATCCGGGCGGTAGGCGGGAAGAGGACGGTTGCGACCGGAACCGCCGTCAGGATCCTGCGCTGTGGTCGATGGCGAGCAGAGGAGTGACGACACGGCAATACCGATAAAGAGGGTGGCACGATGGGCACACATCATAGACAGAACTCCAATCGATTGGGCTGGCGGAAAAATAATGCAGGTGCGGTCATCTTAGATGCCTGAGCCGGTGCGGACAAATGGAATCGGCGAAGCGCAATCCGTCGGTTGAACCAATCCGATGGAAGCTAATGATTTTGCATCAGCATAACCAATCTGCAGCGACACATCGGCGCACGTTGTATTGGAGACCCAAACCCCCACTCGCTGGGCGTGCCACAATGCCTGTAAGCTGTTAGGCCGAGGTCCGAATTAGTATGCGCAAGTCGTCCAGCCTGTGTGCCGCCGTCGCCTGTCTCGCGTTAGTCCTGTCCGCCGCCGCCCAGCAGCCGTTCCAGACTCTCCTAGTCGGCATCGACCACCGCTCCGTCACCAGTCTCAACGGCGACTGGCACTACCTCGTCGACCAGTCGCCCGGCCGCGCTCTATACACCTCAACCGGCGCCATCAACGACAAGTCGTACGCGATGAACGACCACCCGCACATCGTCGGCCCGCACAACGAGGAGTACGACTTCTCCGCCGCGCCGACCCTCAAAGTCCCTGGCGATTGGAACACCCAGGTTCCGCAGCTCTTCAACTACGAGGGAGTCGTCTGGTATCAGCGCGACTTCTCCGCCCAGCCCAAGCCCGGCACCCGAACCTTCCTCCACATCGGCGCGGCCAACTACCGCTCGCACGTGTGGGTCAATCAGAAGCGCGTCTGCGACCACGAAGGGGGCTACACGCCATTCGACTGCGAGGTCACAGCCGTTCTCCATTCCGGCAGCAACTTCGTCGTCATCGCCGTCGACGCAACGCGCCTCGTCGACGGCATCCCCTCCGTCGGCATCGACTGGTTCAACTACGGCGGCCTCACCCGCGACGTCTCGCTCGTCACCGTCCCCACCACCTTCATCGACGACTACGACGTCCACCTGACCCACGGCTCGTCCTTCGATCCCATGAGCAAGGAACTCACCGGCTATGTCCATGTCCTCAACGCCCCAGCCGGAACGGCGGTCAATATAGATATCCCCGAAGCTGGCGCTAAAGTCGTCGTCCACACTAACGCCGAAGGCACGGCATCTTTCAGCGTCAACGCCACCAGTCTGACCTTGTGGTCGCCAGAGACGCCGAAGCTCTACAAAGTCAACCTCGCATCCGGTGAAGACGAGCTCTCCGATGACATAGGCTTCCGCGACATCCGCGTCGACGGCACCCGCATCCTGCTCAACGGCAGGGCTGTCTTCCTGCAGGGCGCGAACATGCACGCTGAAGCACCCGTCCGCGGCGGCCGCGCCGACAACGATCAGGACGTCGCCACCATCTTCCGATACCTCAAGGAGATGAACGCCAACTTTGTCCGCCTCGCGCACTACCCGCACGACGAGCGCATGCTCCGCACCGCCGACCGCGACGGCATCATGGTCTGGTCCGAGATCCCGAACTGGCAGCACATCTCATTCGAAAAGCCCGAGGTCTACGCCAAGGACGTCGTCATGCTGAAGGAGATGATTCGTCGCGACCGCAACAAGGCGTCGGTCATCCTTTGGTCGGTCTCGAACGAAACCCCCAACAACCCCACCCGTACCAAGTTCCTCACCGACCTCGCCAACGAGGCCCGCCGCCTCGATCCCACGCGACCCATCACCTCCGCCATCATCGGCCCCAAGCCGAAGGGCTTCGAGATGGTGAACGACGATCCTCTCTGCAATGCGCTCGACGTCGTGGGACAGAACGAGTACATCGGCTGGTACGAACTCACCCCCGAAGACGCCGACAAGATGCACTGGACGCTCCCACAGAAGCCGATCATCATGAGCGAATTTGGCGCCGAGGCCAAGCAGGGAAATCACGGCGCAACCAACCAGCGCTGGACCGAAGAGCAGCAGGTCTACGTGCTGCAACACCAGTTTGTGATGCTCAACAAGATCCCGCAACTCCGCGGCACCACGCCGTGGATACTGATGGATTTCCGCTCCCCCACCCGCAACATCCCCAAGCTGCAGGACGGCTACAACCGCAAGGGTCTGATCTCCGAAGACGGCAAAAAGAAGCAAGCCTTCGAACTCTTCGAGCAAGCCTACAAGAACCACACCATAGGCAAACCCGAATAGCTCTCTACCGCATGCCAAATCCGTGCCGCATTCCTCGTGCCACAGTCTCACGCGATGAGTGGGTGAGCCACAAATCAGTATGCCTGCGGGACAACATTGCCCAAACGCACGTCCACACCGTATCCTCTCCCACAAGGAGCTACTCCATGGAACCCACGAAGCCCAAGATTCCAGCCGAAGCCGTCGCCCTCTACAACGTATTCATCCATGGCGGCATGTCCCGCCGAGCATTCATGGATGGCATCAAGAAAATCGCCGTTGGCACCATGGCCGCCTCCGCTATGGTCGAGGCGCTGATGCCGCAATACGCCGCAGCCCAGCAGGTCTCGCCCACCGACAACCGCATCAAGGCCAGCTACGAGACTGTCCCCTCGCCAAATGGCAACGGCACCATCAAGGGTTATTTTGTGCGTCCGATGAGCGCCGATACGCGCTCCGAGAAGCCCTCGAAGCTGCCCGGCATCATCGTCATCCACGAGAACCGCGGCCTCAACCCCCACATCGAGGACATCGCCCGCCGCTTCGCCCTCGCCAACTTCATGGCGTTCGCGCCCGACGGCCTGACGTCCCTCGGCGGCTTCCCCGGCGACGACTACAAGGGTGGCCTCCTGTTCTCGAAGGTCGACGGCAAGAAGATGGCCGAAGATATGGTCGCATCCGCCCAGTGGCTCAAGGCTCGCGCAGATTGCACCGGCAAGATCGGCGTCACCGGCTTCTGCTACGGCGGCAGCATGTCGAATACGCTCGCCGTCCGGCTTGGCGCTGACCTGGCAGCCGCTGCGCCCTACTACGGCGGACCACCCGCCGAAGCTGACATCCCCAAGATCAAGGCGGCAATCCTCGCCCATCACGGCGAGCTCGACACCCGTCTTGCGGCATCGTGGCCCGCGTACGATAAGGCCCTTACCGCAGCAGGCGTCCCACACGAAGGCTACATCTACCCCAACTGCGTCCACGGCTTCAACTGCGACGCCACGCCGGAGCGCTACAACAAAGCCGCCTCCGACCTGGCCTGGGAGCGCACCACCGGTTGGTTCAACAAATACGTCCGAAGCTAGTCAGGAACGACAAACTAAGGCACCAGCGTAATCGGCGCCTGCCAAAACGCGCTCTTCGCCCCCGTCGGGTCTAACACTGTCACCTGACAGTCATAGTCCCCCGGGGGCAACTGCGATAGAGCAACATCGAACCGCAGCGGCATCGTCTTGATGGAGTTCGCCATGCCACTCGCAACCTCCATCGGCCGCGTCTCAAATACCTTCGTCTTCCCCTGGTAAAAACTCACGAACGCCACCAGCGGCGAGACCGTGGTCGCGCCCGGCTCATACGCCTGCAGATAAACGTACAAATCCTTGCTGGCACTAAACACCCGCGTCACGCTCGGAATCAGTCTCTGCCCATTCAGCACCAGTGGATTTGCCGCGTTATCCTTCACCTGCTCCTTCGACTTCGCGGCGTTATAAATCGCATCCTTCAAATCCGTCCGCTGCCCGCTCAAAACGACCGAGCTAATCGGAACACGCTTCACTTCCTTATTCAAATTCGGGATTACAAATGACGTCTGAAACGTTCCGATGCGCCCAGTCTCATCATCCCGAGCGAGAAACTTCATCGTGTACTTCCCCGGCAGCAGTGTGAAGCCGGTGTCATATTCGATCGGACGCTTGGCGAGTTCCGCCGCCGTCGCGTCGCTCAGCTTGATGTTTACGTTGTCGCGCATATTCTGTACGGTCGATTGATTGCCGAGGTCGTCCTTCACCTCCAGCAGAAAGTCAATCAACGTATGCTGCGCGCCACCCTTCTTCGCCAGCGCCAATTCGCGCCCCGGAATTTTCACCATCACCGGCACAAAATACTCCGCGTGATTCAACTGGAAGTAGTTGATCTCCATCGCAATCGTCAGCTCCGTCACCGGGTCGCCGAGCATCAATGCATCTTCCAACTGCCGCTCTTTATCCGCGTCTGTGAACTTCGCAAACACCTTGCC
>Ga0302314_10023366_pt1 | contig 10093 bp, 7 predicted proteins | sample III_Palsa_N2_3_FD_200533 | JGI IMG/M metagenome (GOLD analysis project Ga0302314, IMG submission 200533) | Peat permafrost microbial communities from Stordalen Mire near Abisko, Sweden - III_Palsa_N2_3 | ecosystem: Environmental > Terrestrial > Soil > Palsa > Peat permafrost | place: Sweden...
TTTCGGCGTGTGGCGCCTGTGGGGCGAATTGCGCGACGCGCACCCCTCGCTTGAATACCTGCATGGCCACGGCCTCGGCGTGCTCGCGGTCGGGCCGGACGTCGCGGGGCCGGTCGCGGCACTCTGCAGGGTGCGCGACGGCGGCGCCATCAATACGGTGCGCGAGCGGTTTGCCGCGCTCGGCGAGCGGTGGATCGCGGCGCGCGATCTGCTCGACCATCAACAGGTTGGCACGGCACTGGGCGCGGAACTGGCAAAGACGCGTCACTGGGCGGAAACCGCGCAGGCCGAAGTCAACAAGCTGTTCCCATTATACCGGGAGCTGCTCGAAAATCACCGCGCCGCGCGTGCCAATCTGGCGCAGGCGCGGTATGATGTCGCGTCTTCGCAACTGCGGCTGCAGCAGGCCGAGGCGCGCATGGCGGACCAGGCCCAGGTGCTGGCGGAGGCGCACGCGCGCATCGCGGTGCTGCATACGGATCGCGCGCAAATACTGGGCTCCTCAAGCTGGCGCGTCACCAAGCCGTTGCGCCACGCGACATTGATGCTCCGCACACGGTCGTTGCGCGTCACCGTTGCGCCCCCTGCGCTGCCGCCGCCCGATGCGGCCGCGCCCGCCGCGCCGCCGGCGCCCACGCCGTCGCCGGCCCCTGTCGCCACCACCGCGCGGCCGCGCGCGCTGTTCATCAGCGGCGAGGATTACACGCCGGGCCATTTCTACCGCGTGGAACGTTACGTCGAAACCGCGCAAAGCCTGGGCTTCGATGCGTGCTGGATGAAGTCCGCGCCGGTCGGGCCGGCCGAGCTCGAAGGCGTGCGCGTATTGGTGTTGTGGCGCGAACCCCATAGCACCCATCTCGATGGCATCATCCAGCTCACGCGGCAACAAGGCGGCGTGGTGATCTACGATGTTGACGATCTGATGTTCCGGCCCGAAATGGCCGTGATTGAAATCATCGACGGCATTCGCTCACAGAAATTCTCCGAGCTCGATACCCAGGCATTTTTCATGCGGATCGGGCGCGCGCTCAAGGCCTGCGATATGGTCAGTTGCCCGACGCAGGAACTTGCAAGCCACGCGCGCCGCATGGGCCGCCCGGCCTACGTGCTGCCGAACGGTTTTGATGGTACCGCGCACGCCACGGCGCGCCGCGCCCTACGCGAATGGCGCAATTTCTCCGACGATCTGCTGCGCATCGGCTACGCCGGCGGATCGCGCACGCACCAGCGCGATTTCGCCGTCGCCGGTCCCGCCATCGCTCGCGTGCTGCGCGAAATCCCCAACGCCCGCCTGACGATTTTCCGAGATTCGTCGAGTGGCGAGGGGCTGGTCCTGATGGACGAATTCCCGGAATTCAAGGATTTGGCGGACCGCATCGAATGGCGCAACATGGTCAAGCTACCGGAATTGCCTGCGGAACTGGTGCGCTTCGCGGTCAATATCGCGCCGCTCGAACAAGGCAACCCGTTCTGCGACGCGAAGAGCGAGCTCAAATATTTCGAGGCGGCACTTGCCGGCGTGCCGACCATCGCCTCGCCCTCCGGGCCGTTCCAGCGCGCCATCATCCCAAATGTCACCGGCATTCTCGCGCGCACCGAGGATGAATGGTACGCGGCGCTGACCAGCCTGCTGCGCGATCCCGCGCTGCGCGCCCGCATGGCGCAGGCCGCCTACCACGACTCGCTCGCCCATTTCGGTCCGCACGCCCGCGCCCGCGCCTTCGGCCTCATGCTCGCGGAAATTGAAGGCGGCGCCGCCGGTGCCGCCGCGTTCGAGCGCGACTTGTTCCGCGCCGGCCTGCCGCGCCAGGCGCCGCCGCAAGTACCACAAGCCGATGTGCTGTTCAGCCGCGACCGCCTGCGCGACGCCGACGTGACGGTGATCATACCTGTTTTCAACTACGCCGATTACGTCACCGAGGCGCTCGCCTCGGTCGCCGCGCAGACGCTCGAAAAAATCGATCTGGTGGTGGTGGACGATCATTCGCCCGACGATTCCGCCCAAATGGTCATCGCCTGGGCCACCGCGCACGAGGACCGCTTCAACCGCATCCAGGTGCTGCGCCACCGCGCCAACGAAGGCCTCGGCTTCGCGCGCAACAGCGGCTTTGCCAACGCCGAAACACCTTTTGTGCTGCCGCTCGACGCCGACAACCGGCTGCGTCCCAACGCCGGCGAGGTGCTGCTGCACCACGCAACCGAATCCGGCGCCGCCTTCGCCTATCCGCAAATCCAGGAATTCGGCGACAGCGACAAGATGTTCGGCACCGAACCCTACTCGGTGCTGCACCTGCAACGCGGCAACTACATCGATGCCATGGCGCTGGTGCGCAAATCCGCCTGGGCCGCGGCCGGCGGGTACGACCACGTGCAATATGGCTGGGAAGATTTCGATTTGTGGTGCCGCATGGCCGAACGCGGCCATTTCGGCGTCAACGTCCCCGAGGTACTGGCCGATTACCGCGTGCACAAGAACTCCATGCTGCACACGATGACGGAAATCCGCGACCACAAGAACGACCTTGTGGCGGATTTGAAGCGGCGGCATCCTTGGTTGGACGTGCCCAGGAAGGAAGAAGGCCAGGGGGCTTTGCCCCCTGCACCCCCACTAAGGACAAGTCCTTAGAACCTGTTTATTAGGTTAGGGGACAAGCGGCGGCGGCGCTTCGACTTGCGCCCGCAATGTTGCGCGCAATGGGGCCGCCAGGCCCTTCAGCTCGTCGAGCAGTTTCAGCTTGGCGGGGTCGCGAGCCGCGCTGAACGCGGTCCAACTGCTCTGGCCGCGCAGCATATACGCATCGGGCGCGATACCGCGTGGCTCCGGATTCAGCGCTACCGATTCGGTTAGCACCAGATTTCCGCCCGCCTCGTATAGATGCAACGCGACAACGACATGGGGCGCTGCGACGTCCACGTCCTGCAGGCTGATCATAACCTGGTCCGGCAAGCTCATTGGGGACGCGCACCACAAATCGGGGCGTTCGAAATAGATCGACGTACAATCTTGCGGGCCGAACGGTACCGCCTGGCGGACATCATTCCACAACACGTCGCTCGATGTGCACACTGCCGGCACATCGCCCGCCTCCACCATTTTGCGATCGGCGACAACGGCCTGTACAAGGCCCAGCAAGACGTGGCCTTCACGCTGCACCAGTGCAACTCCACCCGACACGCGCCCGGTGACCGGATCTCGCCGGCTTTGCGCGGTCAGCACGGTCCATGCGCCGCCAGGCACCGAAATGGTCCGGCCAAACATGACAAAACTGCCGGATATTATCGTCCCAATAGCAGGCTGGCCGGCGATCGGGCTTCTGCGGAATTCCAGACCGTCGATCATCGCAACTGACAGGTCGCGACATCCTGCCAACAGGCACAGCAGCATGCCAAGTACGGACAAACTCGTAGCGCGCCGCACGTAATTTGCCCGTAAAACGGCGATCAAGCTCACACCGGCGTCAGCCCGGTGCCCGGCACAAACGGTGCCGGCGTTTCGATTTGCTTGTGCAGTGCTGCGCGCAACGGCTCTATTTCGGCCTTGACCTTGTCAATGAACCGCACCTTGGCCGGGTCATGCACGTAATTGAATGCGGTCCAGGCACTTTGCGCGCGCTGAGTCGACATGTCGGGGGTAATGCCCTCGATGTCCGGATTCACGTAAAGCCAAACGACCAGATCGGAGGTGGTATTTGCTTCGTAAATGCCGGCCGAGATGAAAATATTCGGCGCCTGGATGCCTAGGGCGTCCAGCTGGTTGATCACCTGGTAGTCGAGACCGTTCCTTCCCTCCCGCCAAAAGGCGGGGCGTTCAAACAGGATCAGTGCGCAGTCCTGTGGCCCGTGCGGCACCGACTGGCGGATATCATTCCATAAAACATCACTCGATGCGCAGGGGAATCCGATCGGGCGGCCGTTCGTCAATGGGTGGACCGCGCCGCCGATCTCAATCACGGCGCGCAGACCGGCAGTGTCGCGCTGCATGAGCGCAATGCCGCCCCAGAGTGTGCCGGTAGAATGCGCGCCAACGCTGCGCGCTGCGATTACAGTCCAGCTCCCCGGAGGCAGGGGGATGTTGCGGCCGAAGACCGGCACGCTGCCGACAAAATTCTGATTGATGTTCGGCTGTCCGCTCACCGGCAACGTTTCTGTGTCGAGGTCGGCGGCCGGAACTGTGTCCTCGATGTTCGCCGCCGGATTGGCAGCTTGCGACTTCAGGCCGCCCGCGGCGCACGCGGCGAGCAGCGGCAGGATGATGGCAGGAAAAATTGGTCGCATCGGCACGCCCCCGGCTTCACCCGCCATTTCTCATAGGAGCGCCGGCAAGTGCAAATCTTGGCCATCGGCACCGATGTTCATCTCGGAACCATAGAATCGCGGTCTGGGGCCGTCACGCGAGAGCGTGCTGCGCACGACGGCCCCAGCTTGTTCAGGGCAGAGCCCTGGCCTTCCTTCCCTACCCCAACAAAAACCACAACCTGAACAACTGCGTCTCGGCAAAACTCTGCCGCCGCAATCCCGGATGCCGCAGCGCGCGCAACCGTGGCGCCACCCCATCCAGCAACCCTTCTGATATCGCCGACAGCGCATCCCTGGCCGCCGGGCTCAGCAGCTCCGGCTGTTCGCTCAGCGCGACAGTATGCTGGCGGAACGTGCGCATGAACACGCCGGGGCCGCGCCGCACCGCGGCCGCGGCGCGTTTCCATGGCGAGAGCGGCACGCCGACGGCGTTGCCGCCGTGCTGGCGGTACAGCACGGTCGGTTCGTCATCGATCAGCACACGGCCGCCGGCGGCGGTCACCAACAGGTAGGCCCACCAATCGTGCAGGGTTGAGGGCGGTTCGCGGCTCGCCGCGATCAGGCGCACCGCGTCGGGGTTCAGCATCACCGTGCAGCCGGTGGCGATATTTTGTGTCAGCGCCTGGGGAAATCCGGGCGGCTCGGTAATGGTGGCGCTCAATTTGATCGGCCGCAGCGTGGCGTTCACCAGCGATTGCCGCGCGCAATAAAGCGCCGGCGTGCCCTCGTTCACGCGCGCCAGGGCGGCGACGCCGCGCGCCAGCTTTTCCGGCAGCCACACGTCGTCCTGGTCCGCGAACGCAACCACCACCCCTTCCGGTGCCAGGCGCAGCAAGGTCAGAAAACTCGCGGTAATGCCGACGCGCCCGCGGTTGTCGTTCCGCTCGATCACCAGCCCGGACCCGGGGCCGGCGGCGAAGGCGCGCACGATATCCGCGGAGCGGTCATCCGATCCGTCGTCGCGCCAATAGAGCCGCCATTCCGGGCCGGACAGGCGCAGGAAACTCGCGAGTTGCTCCGGCAGGAAGGTGGCGCCGTTCCAGGTGGAGAGCAGGATGGCGATATGCGGTGCTACCATGGCGCGCTTTCAGGCCACGGAAGCGGCGGCGCAGATCGCGCGCACGGCGCGATCCAGGCTTGGCCGCCAGGTTGGCAGGCGCACACCGAACGTCGCGGCCAGTTTGCCGCAATCGAGGCGGCTATCGGCGGGCCGCCGCGCGGGGGTCGGATAATCGGCGGTGGCGATCGGCTCCACCGGCGGGGCCTTCCAGCCGAGTGGCCGGGCGGCGGCAAAAATCGCGCAGGCAAATTCGTGCCAGGTCGTCTCGCCGCTACCGGCCATGTGATAGATGCCGCCGGTGTGCGCGCCGGGCTGCCGCATCGCATCGGCCACTTTCAGCACCGCGTCGGCCAGGTCGTCGGCATTGGTCGGGCAGCCGTGCTGGTCGGCGACCACGCGCAGCCGGTCGCGCGTGCGCGCCAGCTCCAGCATGGTGCGCACGAAGTTCTTCCCGTGCTCGGCGTACACCCAGGAGGTGCGCAGGATCACGGCGTCGGGCAGCGCGGCGCGCACCGCGCGCTCGCCCGCCAGCTTGGTCGCGCCATAGACCCCGGTCGGGTTAGTCGGATCGGTTTCGATGTACGGCGCGCCCTTGGTGCCGTCGAACACGTAGTCGGTGCTGATATGGATCAGTTTGGTCGCGTGACGCTGGCACAGCAGCGCCAGCCGCCCCGGCCCATCCGCGTTGGCGCGGCGCGCGGCGTCTGGCTGCATCTCGGCCACATCCACCGCGGTCCAGGCCGCCGCGTTAATCACCAGTTCCGGCACCTCCTGCGCGAACAAGCTGTCTACCGTCCCCGCCTTGGCGAAGTCGAACGCGGGCCGCCCGACAACGCGCACGGCACCCGCCGACGCCTTCGCCAGCGCGGTCGCCAACTGGCCGCTGCCGCCGGTGACCAGCACAAAACTCATGCGGCGAACCAGGACGCGGCCGCGTCCCATTCCGGCAGGACCAGGTCCTTGTCCGACAGCACCGGCCCGGAGGCGGGCAGGGGCCAGGGCAGCGCCAAGGTCGCGTCGTTCCAGATCACCCCGCGTTCGCCTGCCCGGTCATAGATGTCGGTCACCTTGTAGAACACCTCGGTATCGGGTTCGAGCGTGCAGAACCCATGCAGGAAGCCGGGCGGAATCCAGAGCTGCGCGAAATTCTCGGCCGACAGTGTCGCCGCCGCCCATTGCCCAAAAGTTGCCGAACCCGGCCGCGCATCGACCGCGACGTCCCAAATGGCGCCGCGCAGCACGCGCACCAGCTTGCCCTGTGCGTGCGGCGCCACCTGGCAATGCAGGCCGCGGAGGGTTCCAACAGCGGCGGAAAAGCTCTGATTATCCTGCACGAACGGCAGCGCGATGCCGGCTTGCAGCAATTTCGGCGCCGAATAGGTCTCCGCGAAAAAGCCGCGCGCATCGCCGAATCGCGGCGGTGCGATCAACAACACGTCCGGGACGTTCAACGGCTTGATGCCTAATTCGGGCTGCAAATCGGTCTCCCGCGGTCAAATTCTTGCACTGCGGGCCGGCCCTATGCGTGCACCCCGTCGGCCAGGTCTTGCAGCAGCCGGCCGAGCTCGGTCTTGCCCAGCCGCCGTGCGTGCTGCCGCAATGCCACCGAGTCGATGAACCCCATGCGGAACGCGACCTCCTCCGGGCAGCCGACCAGCAGGCCCTGGCGGCTCTGGATGGTCTGCACGAAGGCGGCGGCCTGCAGCAGGCTATCCGGCGTGCCGGCATCGAGCCAGGCGCAGCCACGGCCGAGCCGTTCCACGGCCAGGCTGCCGTCTTCCAGGTACATCCGGTTCAGATCGGTGATTTCCAGCTCGCCACGTCCACTCGGTTTGACCGCGCGGGCAAATTCTGTGACCCGGGCATCATAGAAATACAGCCCGATCACGGCCCACGGGCCCGGCGGGTTCTTGGGCTTTTCAATGATGTCGGTGGCGCGCCCGCGTTCATCGAACACCACCACGCCGTAGCGCTCCGGATCGCGCACCTGGTACGCAAACACGGTCGCGCCCTCGGGCCGCGCCGCGGCGGCGCGGAAGCCAGTGGAAAGATGCTCGCCAAAAATCAGATTGTCGCCGAGCACCAAGGCGCAGGGCGCGCCGGCCAGCCACTCGTCGGCAATCAGAAAAGCCTGGGCGATGCCTTCGGGGCGTTTTTGTTCCGCGAACGAGAATCGCAGGCCGAGCTCCGCCCCGTCGCCCAGCAGGCGGCGGAACTGCGGCAGATCCTCCGGTGTCGAGATGATCATGATGTCGCGGATGCCGGCCAGCATCAGCACGGTCAGCGGGTAATAGATCATCGGCTTGTCATAGACCGGCAGCAGCTGCTTGGACGACGCGAGCGTCATCGGATGCAGCCGCGTGCCCGAACCGCCGGCCAGAACAATGCCCTTCATGTCCATGGTCATACCCTTAAATTACGCCGCCGTGCCTAAACGATGGCCGGCATAGTTGCCCGCCCTTATGGCCTGCCACCACGCAACGTTGTCCATATACCAGCGCACGGTTCGGCGCAGCCCGGCGGAAAAATCGTGTGCAGCGCGCCAATCCAGCGCCATTTTTGCGTGCGAGGCGTCGATTTCATAGCGGAAATCGTGCCCGGGCCGGTCGGTCACGAAACTGATCAGGCGCTCATGCGGGCCGGCCGGATCCGGCGCCAGCTCGTCCAGCAGCGCGCAGATCGCCCGCACGACGTCGATATTGCGGAGCAGCTGGCGCGCCCCGATGGCGTAGGTTTCTCCAGGGTGCCCGCGCTCCAGCACGCGCACCAGCGCTTCAGCGTGGTCCTCGACAAACAGCCAGTCGCGCTGGTTCGAGCCGTCGCCATAGACAGGCAATGGGCTTCCCTCGAGCGCGTTGATAATCACCAGCGGGATCAGTTTTTCGGGAAACTGCCAGGGCCCGTAATTGTTCGTCGTGTTGCTGACCAGCGTGGGCAGCCCGTAGGTGTGCAGCCAGGCCCGCGCCAGATGGTCACTGGCCGCCTTGCTGGCCGAATAGGGGCTGCGCGGGTCGTACGGCGTCGCCTCGGTGAACGGCGGATCGTTCGGCCCCAAGGCGCCGAACACCTCGTCGGTCGAAATATGGTGAAACCTGAACTTTTCCCGCGCCTCGCCGGACAGCCCGGCGAAATAGGCCCGCGCGGCCTCGAGCAGCGAAAAAGTGCCGACGATGTTGGTGCGGATGAAATCCGCCGGCCCATCGATCGAGCGGTCCACGTGGCTTTCCGCCGCCAGGTGCATGACGGCATCCGGCCGGTGCTCTTCGAACACGCGCCGCATGGCCGCTTCGTCCGCGATATCAGCCTGCAGCAGAACGTGGCGCGGATGCCCTAAACCCCCCTCCAGCGCATCGAGCGAAGCCGCGTAGGTCATCTTGTCGACATTGACGATGTCGTGGCCGGTCGCGCGCAGGATGTGGCGCACCACGGCGGAGCCGATGAACCCACAACCGCCGGTAAGTAAAATCCGCATGAACAAAAAGAAGTTCGCCTTATGGTTGCATTAAGCGGCCCTATCGGGCCACGTTAACCCGCGAAACGCAACCTTTGCCGGCGCGCCCCGTGCCGGACGTTTGCAGCTTTAGGGCCGGACGCTATGCCGGGCGGGATGAAAACACTGTCACCGCGCACCGAAATAACGCTGCTGCCGGATGGCACCGTGCTGGCCATTTTCAGTGGCGCCGGCGCCGCCGCGCTGGACCAGGTGGCGCTGGTGCTGGACGGCACGCTGCGCGCCACCGCACCCGTCCCCAAGGCGCGCGGCCGCCGCCAGGTCCTGCTCGCGATGCCGCGCCACACGCTGCATCGCGAACTGGAGTTGCTCGCGCTGCCCGGCGGCAGCTGGCTGCTGCCCCTGCCGCACGCGCTGGAAAACGCCTACGCACTGCGCGCTGCCCCCCCTGTGCTCGACGGCCTCGCCGTCACCGGGGATTTCGAGGCTGCCCCCTGGCTTGCCGACACACTCGGCGTCGAACTGCTGCACGGTGCCATCGTCATGGGCAGCGGCGCGGCGCGACGCACGGCGCCAACTGCCTGGCACTACCGCGTTCCGCTTATGGCCCTGCTGCCGCCCGGCACCTCGGCCGCGCTCACCTTGCGCATCGGCGGCCTTCCGGTGCCGGCACCGTCGCTCACCGTCGCGGCGGCCACGCTCGGCATCGTCGGCTGCCTGGACGTCGCCAATCCGGCCCGCGTGGAAGGATGGGCGGTCAATCTTGCCGAGCCCAAGCGCCGCGTGTCGCTCGATGTGATCGTCGGCACCGACATCGTGGCGACCATCGTGGCCGACGGAAAGCGCGAGGATATCCGCCAGGGCGGCCTCGGCGACGGGCGCTGCGGCTTCGGTGTGGATTTGCCGGATCCAGTCGATCCCCGCGCGCGCAAACGCCTCGGCGTGCGGCTGGCGGGCACGCACACCGAACTGTTCGGCAGCCCCGTGGTGATCGATCCGGTGCCGGACCTGCAAGGCCGGTTCGATACGCTGCACGGCATGTCGGCGCATGGCTGGGCGCTCGACCTGTCCCACCCCGACCGCAAGGTGACCGTCGAGGCGGTCGGCCCGAATGGGGCGGTGCTCGGCACGACGGTCGCCAACGGGTTCCGCGGCGATCTGCTCGGCGCCGGCCTCGCCGCCGGCCTGTGCGCGTTCAAGATCGACCTTTCCGCGCATTTCGAGCGCCTGATCGGCCAGGACATCGCCGTGCGGTTCGCCGGCACCAACGTGCAACTGCCCGGCTC
>Ga0302314_10023368_pt1 | contig 10093 bp, 11 predicted proteins | sample III_Palsa_N2_3_FD_200533 | JGI IMG/M metagenome (GOLD analysis project Ga0302314, IMG submission 200533) | Peat permafrost microbial communities from Stordalen Mire near Abisko, Sweden - III_Palsa_N2_3 | ecosystem: Environmental > Terrestrial > Soil > Palsa > Peat permafrost | place: Sweden...
CGGCGCCTTCGACGCCCTGCGCCAGGCTATGGACGGGGCACCATGGTTGCCGCCGATCGCGCTTCCAGCCTGATCAAGATCAATTTAGAACTGAATGCTTACATTCTCTCTGTCGCCTTATTTTGCCGTAGACAGTGCCCACAACGGAGTTGTTTTCCAAGCTGATGCCGGCGGGGCTACCACAAGCGGCTCCAGCTACCCGCGAAGTGAACTGCGGGAGATGACTGACAATGGAACGCAGGAGGCGAGTTGGTCAATTGCTGCGGCCGGTACCAATATGATGAGCGTAACCGAAGCTTCAACGGCCCTACCAAAGGCGAAGCCACAAGTTGTGACGGCTCAGATCCATGATGCGTCGGGCGACATCATAGAAATTCTGGCCGACGGCGAACGATCAAATTCGCCAGGCACTTACAGTATCTGTCTCCGTTATAACGGGGCAGAGCAGAAGACATGTCTAGATAACAATTACGCCCCAGGAACACCCTACACCATTCAAATGTCGGCTTCTGACGGCCATATCATAATCTATTACAATGGGGTTCAGAAGTTTGACTTTGCCAATACGACTACGGGTTGCTATTTCAAGGTTGGCGCTTACACGCAATCAAATGTCAGTAAGGGCGATGCCGCTAGCGCCTACGGGCAGGTAATTGTTTACAATCTTCACGTTACGCACAGTAGTCCCTGAGCTCGAAAGGTCGGAATTTCGCCAGAAGGCTAAGGGACCACACCTGGGAACCCTAGGTGACCTGGCCGAGATCCTGTGCATCTGGTACGGACTTTCACACACCCAGACCATCCGCGTCACCCTCGTACGCGTCGGCAAATCCCGCAACCACCTGCGCACTTCGGACCCTGCGCGACCGCCCGGCCGAAGTTCCGACCGAGCGGCCGCGCAGCCTGGCACATTGTTCCACCAACGCGCCTGGTGTCAGTTCACGTATACGGCCGCGCCTGCTCAGGAGTCGTGGGCGCGTTGAGTTGTCGGAGCAGGCTTGTAGAGTGCGAGGGCTTCACCCCCGTATCAGGAGGATTTCGTGACCGCGCGTGCCCGCCTCGTCGCAACCGTGCCTGCCCTCGCGCCGACTGCGGAAACGTACGGCCCGTTCATCATCGGCCTGCCCGGTCGCAGGATGCTCGCCCAGCGCACCGACGACGAGCTGGTTGTCTGCGCCCTGGACGACTCGTTTCAAGCAAAGCTCGAGACTGCGACTCGATTTCCCGCGCCCTGGCCCCGTCAGCGGGGGAACTGGGCGGTCCGCCGATGCCAGCCGTGACAGGCGCTTGATCGTCGCATACAACCCAGCCTTCGGCACCCGGTTTTCCCATGGCGACCGACGCCACCCGTTCGCACGCTCCGGACCCCTCACGATCTGACCAAGCAACTACAAGCGCAATCGAATACGTCACCCCATACGGTCACCCGGAACTCCCCGCGTTGGACTGGCGCACCTTTGCCGCAGCCCCGGGACGGTCGACGCCGTCGACCGCGATACAGATCCCGAAGACACGCTCATAACCGGTCCACCCGTTCACCCGCCCCCGGTTATTGCTGATCTGGACCCGCGACTTGGCCCGGTCCACGGCCGAGACCAGATGCAGATACACCGTCCCGGCAACCCTGGCCAGCACGATGTCCCCGGTCTCCACCGCCTTCGGATCCACCGGCGCCACAGTAACCAGCTGACGACTTCGAATCAAAGGCACCATCGACGATCCCGTCGGCCGAAACTGCACGACGGCGCCAGCGGCCAGCCGGGCCGCGACCGCATCCATTGCTCCCACAGGCCACATCCTGACCTGCCGGCGCTATGCAACGCCACCGGTTATCCACTCGGCAGCGCACCGCACGGCCCCTACTCAAGTAGTTCGCTCGACAGTCTGGTCGCACGGGTGCGCACCGGTGCCAGCGGACTGCCCGCGGTCAGCGGCCCAGCCTCGATCCACGACCCGACCCACTCCACCGCAGTGGCAGCTGACGACGGAGCCGTCCGGTTCTGGAGCCTCGATTCCGAGGGCGCGAATGCACTACTGGGAGAGCTTTCGTGCGGCAACGCGCCGGTACGCGGCCTGGCCTCCTTCTCTTCGGGCGGCGAGGACTGGCTCGCGAGCGTCGGGGACGATTCCTGCGTACGCCTCTGGTCAACGGGTCGCGAGGCAACTCTCTGGCGCACGCTACGCGGGCACGAGGACTGGATTCGTACCGTGTGCATCTATCGAGACGGTGGCCGGTGGATGATCGCGACTGGCGGTGACGACAGGCTACTACGCCTCTGGGAGGCCTTCGGCCCCGACGAGTCCTCCGTCGCGGCATACTCAGGGCACATCAATTCGATTAGAGGACTGACCTCATTCTCGTCGAAAGATGGCGTGACCGTCGCCTCTACCAGCGACGACGGTTCGATACGGCTCTGGCGGCGCGGAAGCGGCCAGATCGCGCACATCGACGCCCACAAGGCCTCGGGCCTCGGGATCTGCACCCTGGGAATCTGTGCGGGGTCGTGGCTGCTGCGGGTGTACCAGAGGATGACCAGGCTGTAGGTGATCAGTCCGAGGGGGACGTCATAGTCGGCACTCGCACCGTCGGCGGGGAGGCAGAAAATGCACCACAAAGCCCTGCGATGACTCACACGACCCGAGCCGTGTGAGCCCTCGCAGGGCTGAAGTTTTGCCGCGGGATAGGTGTGTCTACGCCTCGCCGCGTACTACGGGCGGCGCAGAACCCCGAGCAGCCCGTCCTGCTGGTTGTCGATGCCCGCGCTGAACCAGATCGCGTCGGTTCCGCCGGTGCTCGCGGTGCCCGGTAGCAGCGCCCACAGGTCCGGGATGGAGACCACAGCGCCGGAGCTGTCGGTGAGCTGGCCCTCGATGTGGTCGTGGAACAATCCGTTGCTGCCGGGTTCGACGACGGTGATCTGGCCGCTGCCGAAGTTGCCGATCAGCAGATCGCCGGCCAGATTGCCCCAGGTGCTCGGCGCGATCGCCAGGCCCCAGGGTGCGTTGAGGCTGTGCCGCTCGTCGACCCGGGAGATGAGCACTCCATCCGGCGAGTACTCGTCGACGAACCCGAGGCCGTCGCCCGTGACCTGCAGACCGGTCTTCGGGTCGATCTTCGCGTAGGTGACGTAGATGTTCCCGTCCAGCGTCTGCGCATTGAACGGGCTGTACCCCTTGGGTAGTTCCGAGTCGTGGAACAACCAGGAGGGAGTGTCGACCATGGCGAAGGAGGAGTCGAACACGTCGATCCGCCCCTGGCCGAAGTTCGCCGCGTAGAGCTGCTGCGCACCGGTGCTCGTGGTGGCGATGGCCAGCCCGGTGTACACCGCACCCGGCTCGGTGGCCTTGACCTCGGCGTCGCCCAGGTGCGGGTCGACTGTCGGGCTCCACGCCTCGATGTGCCCGGTGATGGTGGAGAAGATGAATGCGGCCGGCCCACTGGTCGCACCGTTACTCAGGACGAATCCCGGGCCGCCGTTGAACACCTGCCCCGTAGGCAGCGCCGGGAACTGCGGGAAAGTCACCCGGACCGCCGCCACCTTGGTGGCCGTGGTCGACTCCGGCGCCGACGAGTAGAGCGTGGAGGTACTGGTACCTGTGTTGGCCACCCACAGCGGCGAGGTCGAGCTCAGCGCCAAACCCCACGGATTCTTCAGATCCGGATCGGTCAACGCGGCCCAACCAGGCAGATCCGAGACCAGGTTGACCTGGTCGACAGCCAGGCTCGGCGCCTTGTGGCTGCTGGAGGAGGCACTCGCCACGGCCGGCGCGGCGATCATCAGGCTCGCGCCGGCCGCCAACACGGCGACCGCCACGAACGAGCGGCTCGAAGGTGAGTTCTGTGTCATGAGACTTCCTAAGGTGAGGAAAATCAACCACACCAGTCACGGATCTTCGCCGGGTTCGGTTCACCTGGCGGCGTAATTACCCCTGGGGCAACTGAGACTGCCCGAAAACACAAACCGAGCCACCTCATTGAGATGACTCCGTGCTACCTATCGTGAGCAGTACGAGACGATGATGACTGGTCGTGCTGATCCGCTTCGCCTACCTCGCCGTGACAAACGCGTTCACCCGCGTCCTCGCACCGCACGATGGACCTACCATCCCCCGCCGTTCTGACCGCTCGCCCTAATCGGGCTCTTCAGACCCGGACACCGGATCACCCTGAAGGAGTGCTAGGTGGACGACCTGGTGTGTTGTCGGGGGGTCTGGCGGGAGCCGTACTTCCAGCCGATCATGCACGCGTCGATCTGGTCGTCGTCCAGGGGCGGCTCTTCGAGAGGCTCCCTCGGGCCCACCGGCCGGGCCCGCATGCCCTCCAGCATGATCGCGAGGTAGCGGCGCCAGATCTCGGGGGCGGCGGCGGCCGTGAACTCGGCCGCGCCGATCAGTGCGATCTCCAGCACACCGACATCGGTCGAGGTCAGGTCCTCGCGCAGGTCGCCCTGCTGCTGGGCGCGCTCGACCAGCGCGTCGAGCGCCGGTTGGATACGCATCCGCAGCAGGTCCTCCTCGGGGGCCGGCGCCCGCCTTGAGAGCATGACATCGCGCAGGCCCTTGTCCCCGCACTGCAACTCCAGCATCGAGGCCATGAAGGTGCGCAGGCCGTCCCAGGCCCGCGATTCGGCCAGGCACTGGTCGATCAGCCGGGAGATCGTGTCGATCCCGTCCGCGAACAGCGCCTCGATCAGGGCCTCGCGGTTGGCGAAGCGGCGGTAGAGCGTGCCGACTCCGAGCCCCGCCTCCCGGGCCACCTCGTCCAGGGACGCCTCGAGCCCACGCTGGGCGAACACCGTTCGTGCGGCGCTCAGAATGAGCAGCCGATTGCGCTCAGCGTCCCTGCGCAACGGCCGCGTCTTCGTCGTCACGGTCGCATATGTCTGGTCCATACCGGCAAGAGCCTACCCCTCGAATTCGTCGTGCACACGGATTCCGGCCCGGCAGGGCGGTTCCGCCGGAGCGGGAGTAGCCTCGAACTAAGCGGAAGAACCCGTTCCGCTTCTATGGTACTCTCGTAGTCGAAAACGGAACGACACCCTCCACATGTATGGGACAGATCCCTATGCCAGACATCCAGACGGCGGCCGTCGGGGTACCCCCGGCCCCATCCGACTCGAAGGCGGGAGCATCGGCGTCCTCGGCGCACAGTGACCCGCACCACTCCAAGCGCTGGCTGATCCTCGCCATCATCGGCCTGGCCCAGCTCATGATCGTGCTCGACGTGTCCATCGTGAACATCGCCCTGCCCGACGCGCAGAAGGCGCTGGGCTTCTCCAACGGCGACCGCCAGTGGATCGTCACCGCCTACTCGCTCGCCTTCGGCAGCCTGCTGCTGCTCTTCGGCCGCATCTCCGACCTCGTCGGACGGCGCGTGATGTTCCTGGTCGGCCTGGTCGTGTTCGCCGGCGCCTCGTTCCTCGGCGGCGTCTCGCCGAACTTCGAGGTCCTGGTCACCGCCCGCGCCCTGCAGGGCCTGGCCGGCGCGATGCTCGCCCCCGCCGCGCTCTCCCTGCTGACCACGACCTTCACCGACGCCAAGGAGCGCGCCACAGCTTTCGCCGTGTTCGGCGGCATCGCCGGCTCCGGCGCGGCGATCGGCCTGCTGCTCGGCGGCGTGCTCACCGAATACCTCAACTGGCGCTGGACCCTGTTCGTCAACGTCGGCATCAGCGTCATCGCCATCGCCGGCGCCGCGATCCTGATCCCGCGGCAAGACCCGGACGCCGACCGGCCCAAGCTCGACATCCCCGGCACGCTGCTGGTCTCGGCCGGACTGTTCGGCATCGTCTACGGCTTCTCCAACGCCGAGTCGCACCCCTGGAGCGCACCGGGCACCTGGGGCTTCCTGGCCGCCGGCGCCGTCCTGATCGCGGCCTTCGCCTGGTGGCAGACCCGGGCCTCGAACCCGCTGATGCCGCTGCGGGTCATCCTGGACCGCAACCGGGGCGGCTCGTACCTGGCGATGTTCATCACCGGTATCGGCATGTTCGGCGTTTTCCTCTTCCTGACCTACTACCTGCAGGAGATCGTCAAGTACTCGCCGGTCATGACCGGTGTCGCGTTCCTGCCGATGGTCGGCATCCTGATCGTCACCGCGACGGTCTGCACCACCCAACTGCTGCCCCGGATCGGGCCGAAGATCCTGATCTTCGCGGGTATGGCGATCGGCGCCGGCGGCATGGCCTGGCTGACCGGCATCACCATCTCCAGCACCTACGGCGCGGACATCGTCGGCCCGCTGCTGCTGGTCGGTCTCGGCATGGGCGCGATCTTCGCCCCGGCCATGAACACCGCCACCACCGGGGTCGCGCACCACGACGCGGGCGTCGCCTCCGCCATGGTCAACACCTCGCAGCAGATCGGCGGCTCGATCGGCACCGCGCTGCTCAACTCGCTGGCCACCTCGGCCGCCGCTGCCTACCTGGTGGGCAAGGACAAGACCAGCCAGCTCGTCCAGGCCAACGCGGCCATCCACAGCTACACCGTCGCGTTCTGGTGGGCGGCCGGCATCTTCGCGGCCGGCGCGATCATCTGCGGTCTGATCCTGCGCGCGGGCAAGCCCGCCCCGATCGACCCGGACGCGGCCCCGGTCATCCACGGGTAACGCGCGCACAGCGGCATTGCACGCGAGCCGCTGCGTTACCCGTCTGGACGCATGTGGACGCACGCCAAGTCTCCTTTCCCCGCCGGTCGGCGGGGAAAGGAGACTGCCGTTTTCTCCTGGACTCATCCACAAACTCGGTGCCCGGATTCGCCGTGGCAGAGGCTCAGCTCGAACAGCTCGGCACCAAGATGGCAGCTTCAGATACGTCGGCCCGTCTGCCTGTTATCTGGCCGTCGCAGTTATGCTTTCCTGCTCTTGATGATCTGCGGGACCTGGGCGAAGGTGATGCCTGCCAGGATGACCAGTAGCATCGTGGATCCGATGACGTCGATCTGCGCCGGTACCGAGTGCTGGAACGAGGCGTAGACGTACATGGGGAACGTCACCTCGTTGCCGGCAGTGAGCACGGTGATGATGTAGTCGTCGATCGACAGCGCGAAGGCGAGCAGTGCCACGGCCAGGATGCCGGGCAGCACCAACGGCAGGGTGTGCGCCTTGATCCAGTCGAATGCCTTGGTCATTAGAGCAAATCCTCCGATCCGGCCTTCTTGACGTAGGTGAGCACGATGGCGAGGGTGCCGGCCGTGAGGATCACACCCATCGCGGAGGCGACCGGGTAGCCGAACACGTCGCGCAGCGCCTCGTCCTCGATCACCTGGCCGATCACCCGGGTGTTCGGGCTGCCGAGCATGTAGGCGTTGACGTAGTCGCCGACCGCCGAGATGAAGGTGAGCAGGGTGCCGGCGATCACACCGGGCAGGGACAGCGGCCAGGTGACGTGGCGCCAGGTCTTGTACCCCGAGCAGTACAGGTCGGCGCCTGCTTCGTGCAGACGCGGGTCGATCTTCTCCAGGGACGTGTAGAGCGGCAGCACGGTGAACGGCAGGAAGTTGTAGACCATGCCGAATATCACCGCGAACGGGGTGTTGAGCAGCTGGTGGCTGTTGGTGAGCAGGCCCACGTGCACCATCAGGGTCGTGACCTTGGTGTCGGTCAGGATCCGGGTGACCATGCCGTGGTCCGACAGGATCGTCTCCCAGGCGATGGTGCGGATCAGGAAGCTGGTGAAGGCGGGCGCGATCACCAGGGCCATCAACAGGTTCTTCCAGCGGCCGCCGCGGAAGGCGATGAAGTACGCGAGGGGGTAGCCCAGCAGTAGGCGGATCGCCGTGCACGCGACCGAGTAGATCAGCGAATGCATGATCTCGGTGTTGTAGGCGCTGAAGGTGGACTCGTAGTTCGCCCAGTTCCAGGTGACCTGGAAGCCCATGTCCAGGCTGCCGGTCTGGACCGACGCGGAGACCGCCGTGAAGATCGGGATGAGGAAGAACACCACCAGCCACAGCACGCCCGGGGCGAGCAGCACGTACGGCAGGATATTGCGTTTCCTCCGGACTGTGGCGGGGACGGGCACGGGGTCGGCGGGGCTCGTCGCGGCGCTCACTTGGCCGCCTCGTCGTCGATGTCCGCGCCCGCGGCGATGTCCTGGCCGCCGTCGAGGCCGAAGGTCTGGCTCGGGTCCCAGTGCAGGGAGACCTCGGCCCCGGGCCGGAACAGCTCGCCGCCGATGTTCTGCTCGAACACCCCCAATTCCTGGCCCCAGGGCAGTTTCACCAGGTACTGGGTGGACACGCCGATGAACGAGGCGTCTGTGACCACGTCGCCGGTCAGGTCGCCGGGACCGTGGACCTGTCCACCACCATCCCCGTCGGAGGCTGCCCGCCCAAGCACCCCTGCACAGAACACCTCGAACACGCCTTCCTGGACACCGGCGGCACGATGACCGACCTGGGCACCCTGGGCGGGACCAACAGCGCCGCCTACGCCGTCAACAACAACGGCCAGATCGCCGGATACTCCCAGTCCGCCAGCGAGGCCACCCACGTGTTCCTCTACACCGGCGGCAAGCTGACGGACCTGGGCCAGTACAACATCGACACCGTCCCGGCCGCCATCAACGACTCCGGACAGATCCTGTGCGAGGCCGACCAGACCGGCACCGGAAACATCCACGCATTCCTGCTCACTCCCGCCGCGTAAAAGAACCGGGCACGACGTCCGGCAGGCACTCCTGTCAGGGTCCGCCCGGACCCTGACATCCTCCCGGGCCCGCCCGTCGTCAACGCCTCCGGAGACGCGGCCGCCACCTGGGTGAGTACCACTAGTCCACTCCCTGAACCGCGACTCCACGAGCATAGACGAGGGCACAGGGAGCCCGGATGGGCTCCCCCTTGCTGTGAACAGGCGCTTTAGCGCAGGCCGGGTTTGTCTGCGCGGCCCCAGCGCAAGCCGAAGCCATAGACGCGGTCCAGATCCTGCTGGTAACCGGGGACGAACCTCGCCTCGCGGCGCACCGTGACCTGCCCGCCGGCCGAGGTGATCAGCGCCACCGCGCAAGCGTGGGCGTCGGCGGGAATGGGGTCCAGTCCGATCCGGAAGGATCCCGCACCGGCGCTCGGATGGAAGTCGACGCCGATGCGCGCGCGGGCCAGCGGCCCGTGGTGCGCGTAGACGAACACCAGCACCCGCTGCCAGGAGTCTGCCCGGTCCAGATTGAGGAACAGGTTCTCCCCCACCGCCGAGCCTGCTCGGTCATCGGTGTCCAGGTGGAGGAACGGGGCCCGGTCGAAGGCGCCGCGCAACCCGCCGAGGTACTGCACCACACCACATCGCCCGTCCGACAACTGGTAGAGCGCGCCCAGATCGACGTCGAATTCAGGCCTCTGCCGTGGTGCCTGCGGCGCGGCCGCCAGGCTCCAGTGCAGATTCATCCGAAGCGAGCCCACGGCCGCCTGTGCCCGCGCCGGATCGGCCGCCGTCAACCTTCGCACACCCGCATCCCCTGCGACCATGTGAAGGCCCCTTTCTCAAACCATCGCCGCCCTGACGCCCGGCGGGCCGGGAGTCAATGCACTCACTAAAGAGAATGCCCACCGGTTGCACGCTTACGCAACCATGCGTTCCCTGGCGCTGCGCTTGTGCCCCCGTTCCCGGCCTAGTGCAGCGCCGCGTTAGTTCGTTGAGGGTCAGGTTGCTTTGAGTGGGGTGCCGTCGTAGGCCCATCGGTAGGGTGTGGCGGTCTCGTTGTACAGGTTCGTGAATGCTTCGATCTTGTCGGCGAGGTCGCCTCGGCTGGGGAAGTCGCCGTAGCGGATCACCCGCTTGGCCAGGGTGGAGAACCAGATCTCGATCATGTTCAGCCAGGAGGCGTGCGGCGGGGTGTAGTGGGTGTGCCAGCGCGGATGGGCGTGGAACCAGGCTTTGGTGTGTTTCGAGGTGTGGCTTGAGCCGTTGTCCAAGACGAGGTGGATCTCACGACCCGGGTCGATCGCGGCGTCGAGGGTGTCGAGGAACGCGGTGAAGGTGGCCGAGTTGTTGTGCTCGATCGCCTCGGTCAGGACCTGGCCGGTGTCGATGTCCATCGCGGCGATGATCGAGACGGTGCCGTGCCGGCGGTATTCGAACTCCTGGCGGGCCTCTCGGCCC
>Ga0302314_10023369_pt1 | contig 10092 bp, 10 predicted proteins | sample III_Palsa_N2_3_FD_200533 | JGI IMG/M metagenome (GOLD analysis project Ga0302314, IMG submission 200533) | Peat permafrost microbial communities from Stordalen Mire near Abisko, Sweden - III_Palsa_N2_3 | ecosystem: Environmental > Terrestrial > Soil > Palsa > Peat permafrost | place: Sweden...
AAGCTGGTGAGGCTGGGCTGGGTGGTGATGTAGCGCACCGTGCCGCCTTCCGATCCGGCGCCGAAGAGGGTGCCTTGCGGGCCGCGCAGCACCTCGACCCGCTGCAGATCGAACACCACCGGCAGGGTGTTGTTGGCGTTCAAGCCGAGGGCGCGGACCTGGATGGGGGTGTCGTCGATATAGATGCCCGTGGTGCCTGACCCGGCCTGGGAGTCGATGCCGCGGATGTAAACGTCGTGCCGGTCCTCGTCGAAGGTCACGCCCGGCGTGAACTTGGCCAGCTCGGCGAAGGACTTGACGTCGAGCACTTCGAGTTTTTGCGCGGTGAAGGCGCTGATGCTCTCCGGCACCTTGCTGATCGACTGGTTCTGGCGGGTCGCGGTGACGACGACATCCGACACAGTGGCGTTGGAGGCCGGGCTCGCCGGTGTATCGGCCCAGGCGGCGCCCGACGCCAACAGCGGGACCGCGGCCGCGGCCAAGAACAACGACCGACGTCCGCCGCGCGACTTCGCCATCCCAAAATTCCCCCTTGCCTCACGCTGACGTTCGTCCGCGCACGGCAAGGCGTCAAGTATCTGTGATCACATAAAATGCGGGCGCGTCGGCCGGGTGACAGGCGCCGAACGGCCGGTCACGCGCTGATCAACTTGTCCGCAGACCGCGTCGCGGTCAGGCGGCCGCCGCCGATCGGGGCGGCGCGATCTCCAGCAGCTCGCTCACCGCCCGGTGTCCCTGGTTGATCGCCGAGTCGGTGTAGGCGGCGCGGCCCGAGTCGGAATTGGCGATGGTGATGCGGCCGAAGCGGGCGCGGCCGACGATGTTCGGCTGCTCGGCCACGGGCAGTTCCGGCTCCCAGAGCGGATTGTATTCGGGCGCGTAGCCGTGCGGCCAGCGGTTGACGGTGATGGCGGTGATGTCGCGCGCCGGATCAAAGCCGCCCGCGCCCAGCGTGCGGCCGAGCTGCTCGCGGATGTTGCGCTCGAAGACCTCGAACGGCGTCACCAGCAGCTCGGCGCGGCCGGCCTTGTTCTGCTCGTGCTCGGGCAGGCCGGGTTTGCAGGGCGTGCGCACCATGTGGACGAGGATCGGCTTTTCCGGCGAGCGCTCCGCGGTCACCGCGCCGATATCGGCCGGGCGCCTGGAAGCCGGAAATGCCCAGCTTGTGGAAGGCGGTCCAGTCGCGCAGCGCCACGCTGGTGTAGACCAGCGGCGTCTTCACCAGCGAATGCAGCGCCGCCTTCTGCTCGGGCGGCAGCTCCGGGCAGAGGTAGGGGATCATCATGTTCCAGGAGGCGAGGACGCAGTTGTCGCCGCGCACGGTGAACACCTTGTCGCCGCGCGCATAGGCGACCTCGACCCCGGTCGCCGCATCGATCTCGCCGATATTGCGGGCGCGGACGACGATGCTGGAAAGGCGGATGCGCACCGGATTTTCCGGCCGGTCGAGCTGAGCATAGTCGGCTTGGGCGCCGACGATGTCCTGGCAGTCGTGGCCGGGGATGGCGGCCGGGATCAAGCTGCGCACCAGGAGCCGGGCGATGGTCGCGTTCCCGTCCGGGAAGTGGAAGGTATAGGAGCCGCCGTCGGCGTAACCGGAGGGCGTATAGCCCATTCGGGGCGCCGAGCCGGGCTCGAGGTTCAGGCCCTGAAAGCCGCTGAGGCCGAAGCCCCAGCAATCGAGCGCCGAGACCGCGTCGATGCCGACGCCCCACTCGCCCTGGGTGGCGGCCTGGTAGAGGGCCAGCGCCTCGGGACCGACCTTCACCGTGTTGGCGAGGTAGTCGCGGTAGCTGATGCGCGAGAGCGCGTCCTTCTTCTGCGCCGAGGTGAGGCCCGGCATGTAGTCGCTCGTGCCGGTGTTGATCCGCACGACGTCGGCCTGGCCGGCGGGGCTGAGCGGGGTGTGGGCGGCGAAGGCCGTCCACTCGGCGGCCGTGCCGGGATCGTGCCAGCCGGGCGCGGCGTTCACCAGCCGGTCCTGGCCGAAGGTCTCCTTGTCGAAGAACACCGCGTGGCTGAGGCCAAGACCGGGATAGATATCGGTCTTGTCGCAGGCGGCGGTGAGCGCCACCGGATCGACGCCGAGCTCCGTCAGCAGGCCGCCGGCGACGGGGGAATAGGGACGCGGGCTGTCGATCTCCAGCGTGCCGCCATTCATCAGATGCAGCTTGCCGTCGAGGTGGAACTCGTTGCGCTTGGCGTGGCCGCCGAAATCGTCGTGGTTGTCGAGGATCAGGATCCGCGCGTCCGGCTTGGCGGCGCGGTAGAAATGCGCCGCGCTGAGGCCGCTGATGCCGCCGCCGACCACCACCAGGTCGTAGTGCTCGCCGGTGTCCACCTTCGGCAGGTCCTTGGACCAGAAGTCGCCGTCGCGCAGGGCATGGGCGTTCTCGAACGAGCCGGGATGGCTACCGCGCATGCCGGTCAGGATCGGCGGGTAGTAGCCGGGCTGGTCCTGCGGCCATGGCGCGGCCGCGCTTTCGGCCCAGGCGGCGTCCGCGAGCCCTCCCGCGCCGATCGCCCCGACGGCGACGGCGACGCCGTTGAGGAAGTCGCGCCGGTCGATCGGCCGGTCCATGCCCAGCGTCCGGTCACTACGTTTGCGGCGGTCGGTCATCGCAATCCTCGCAAGACTGATATCTCAGAATCCAGGCGCCCGGCGGTCATCCGACCCGGTCCCGCAGCGCATACCAGAGCATGCCCAGCACGTGCAGCGGCCCTCGCAAGGCCGTGCCGCCCGGAAACGCGGCCGGCTCCAGCGCGGCGAACTGGTCGAACCGCGACGCCTCGCCGCCGATCGCCTCGACCAGCAGCTTGCCGGCCAGTGTCGAGAGGATGACGCCCATGCCGGAGTATCCGTGCGCGAACAGCACCTCACCCTCGCGGCCGACGTGCGGCAGTCGGGTCATGGTCACCGACACCAGACCGCCCCAGGCGTAGTCGATCGCGACGCCGCGGATCTGGGGGAACGTCGCCTCCATGTGCGGGCGGACGAAGGCGGCCATGTCCGCCGGCGGACCCCGCGTATAGCGCTCGCCGCCGCCGAACAGCAGCCGGCCGTCGGCGGTGAGGCGATAGTAGTTGACCACGAAGCGGCTGTCGGAGATCGCGACGTCGCTGGGGATGAGGGCGGCGGGATCGGCGAGCGGCGCGGTGGCGACCAGGTAGTTGGCGACCGGCATGATGCGGCTGTTCACCCGGCTACTGAGCCCATTCAGCAGCGCGTCGCCCGCCAGCACGGCGTGGCGGGCGTTCACCGCCGCGCCCGAGGCCGTGGCGACGCGCACCCGTCCCCCGCCCTGCTCCAGGGCTGTCGCCGGCGACTGCTCGTGCAGCACGGCGCCGGCGTCGGCCGCGGCGCGGGCCAGGCCGAGGGTGTAGTTCAGCGTGTGCATGTGGCCGCCGCGCCGGTCGACGAGGCCGCCGTGGTAGGGCGTGTCGACCAGAGCCCGGGCGCCTCCGGCGTCCAGAAAGGCGGCCTCGCGATAGCCCATGACGTCCTCGAGGCAGCGGACCTCGGCTTCGAAGTGCGGCAGATCGCTGGCCTTGACCGCGCCCAGCAGGTGGCCGGTGAGCTTGAGGTCGCAGTCGATCCGATGCTCGGCGATCAGGCCGGCGACGAGGTCGCGGGCTTCCAGCGCCACGTCGAAGAGGGCCTTGGCGCGCTCCGGCCCCAGCATCGCCACCAGCTCGACCGCGCCCTTGCGCAGGCCAGGGATGATCTGGCCGCCGTTGCGGCCCGACGCGCCCCAGCCGATCCGCCCGCCCTCCAGCACCACCACCGAGAGCCCGGCCTTGGCCGCGTGCAGCGCCGCCGAGAGCCCGGTCGCGCCGCCGCCGACGACGACCAGATCGGCCTCGACCTCGCCGGCCAGCGGCGGTTGGGGCGCGAACGGCGCCGCCGTGGCGGCATAGTAGGAGCGGGCCATACCCAACCCGGCGTTGAAGCCCATCTCAGACCTTGAGCAGCAGGTGGTCCCGCTCCCAGGAGCTAATCACCGTCTGGAAGGCCTCCAATTCGGCTTCCTTGATCCGCACGAAGGCGCGGAAGAAGTTGGCGCCGAGGAAGTCGCGCACCGGCTGGCAGGCCTTGAACCGCTCCAGCGCCTCCTCCAGCGTCCGCGGCAGGGTGCGCGGCTCGTGATAGGCGTTCTGGCTGGTCTGTGGCATCGGCTCGACCGACTGCTCGATGCCGATGTAGCCGCAGATCAGGGTGGCGGCGATGGCGAGGTAGGGACTGGCGTCGGCGCCCGGGATACGGTTCTCGATGCGCCGGTTGTTGCGGTCGGAGATCGGCACGCGCAGGCCGCACGAGCGGTTGTCGTAGCCCCACTGCACATTGATCGGCGCGCTGTGGTTGGGCCGCATGCGGCGGAACGAATTGATGTTGGGCGCGAGCAGCGGGATCGCCTCGGGCAGATAGGTCTGCAGGCCGCCGGCGAAGTGGCGGAACATCTGGCTGTCGGCGCCATTGGCGTCGGCGAACAGGTTCTCGCCGCTGGCCGCGTCGACCACCGAGACGTGGATGTGCATGGCGCTGCCAGGTTGGTGCTCCATCGGCTTGGCCATGAAGGTCGCATAGACCCCGTGCTGCAGCGCGACCTGACGCACGATGCGCTTGAACACCAGCACCTGGTCGGAAAGCCGCACCGCGTCGCCGTGCAGGAAATTGATCTCGAGCTGGGCCGTGCCTGACTCGTGGATCATCGTGTCCACATTGACCTCGGCGGTCTCGGCGTACTCGTAGATCATCTCGATCAGGTCTTCGTACTCGGTGATCGCCTCGAGGCCATAGGGCTGCGGCGAGGTCTCGGCCCGGCCCGAGCGGCCCGCCGGCGGGGTCAGCGGCAGATCCGGATCGGGGTTGAGCGCGGTGAGGTAGAATTCCAGCTCCGGCGCGACCACCGGCTTCCAGCCCCGCGCCGCGTAAAGCGCCACGACCCCCTTCAGCACCTCGCGCGGCGACGTCCCCCAGGGCGAACCGTCCGGGTGCAGCGCGTCGGCGAAGACGTAGGCGGTCGGGGTCTTGAAGCCGGGCGCGACGCACAGCGTGGCCGGATCGGGCCGGAGCATCATGTCCGGATCCTGGTGGGCGTCCTCGTCCTCGGCGTCGGCGTAGTCGCCGGTCACGGTCAGGTCGAAAATGCTGGAAGGCAGGCGCAACGAGCCGTCGCGCGCCGACTGGATCAGCTTGGCGGCCGGCACCACCTTGCCCCGCAACACGCCGTTCATGTCGGGCACCAGACACTCCACCTCGCCGATGCGGTGGCCTTCGATCCAGGTCTTGAGGTCGGACATGCGCGCTCTTTCGTCCCGCTCGGGACGCGTTTGTGATCTCAGTAGGATCGCCCTTCCGGGGTAGCGGCGTCAAGCAAGCGCCAAGGATCATAAGGCGACGGCGCTCGAAACGGGCCCAATCATCCACGCATTTCCCGCCCGGCGTGATCGCAGTTATAGTCGTGGTGACGAGGCGCCGGCCGGGCCCTCGGCGGAGACCGAGCGCCATGGCCAAGGCCGCGACCTCGAACCGGGCCGCGCGCCCCGACGACCCGGAGGCGACGAGCGTCGCCGACGCACCGGTGCTGCGCGCCAGTATCTACGAAGAGCTGCGGCGGCGGATGATCACCGGCAAGATCACCCCCGGCGTCGGGCTTTCGACGCGCGGCCTCGCCGTCGAGATGGGCGTCAGCCAGATGCCGGTGCGCGACGCCCTGAGCCGGTTGGCGGCCGAGGGCGCGGTGGCGATCCGCTCCAAGCGCCGGATCGAGGTCCCGGCGATGACCGCCGAACGGTTCGGCGACCTGCTGGACTGCCGGTTGATGCTGGAGCCCGAGGCGGCGGTGCTGGCGTTGCCACAGATCACGCCGGCGAAGCTGCGGCGCTTGCACGAAATCGACGCGACGATCGACCTCGCTATGCGGAATGGCGACGTGATCGGTTACATGGAGAACAATTTCGCTTTCCATTTCAACATCTACCGCGCCAACGACCGGCCGATCCTGAACCGGCTGATCGAGGCGCTGTGGCTGCAGTTCGGCCCGTTCATGCGGGTGGTCTACGGCCGGTTCGGCACCGCCAACCTGGTTGACCAGCACCAGATCGCCCTCGCCGCCATCGAAGCCCGCGACCCCGCGGCCCTGCGCAAGGCGATCGCCTCGGACATCGCCGACGGCATGGGACTTATCGGGCGTAGCAACTGGGCAGAGGGTTAGGGGCCGCGCGCTTGGCATCGGCTCCCGCTGGCATTATAATGACGATATGTATGCCGCCAGGACGCGACCATGACCAAGCTCAAGCTCATGGCGGTCGGCACCTCCACGGGCGTCATCATCCCCAAGGAAATGTTGGCCCGACTGAAGGTCGGCAAGGGTGACGTGCTACACGCCGTCGAGACGGCGGACGGCGGCTATCTTCTGACCCCCTACGATCCTGACTTCGCGGAAAAGATGGCGCGGGTCGACGAGATCGCCCAGCGCTATCGCAACACCCTGCGCGTCCTGGCGAAGTGACCGCGTGGATCTGGCTCGACGAGCAACTGGCGCTGGCGCTGCATGAACGGATGCTGGTGCTGCACGGCGGCGCCGGCGGCGTCCGCGACGTAGGCCTCTTGCAGTCCGCCCTCGCGCTTCCTCGGCAGTTGGAGGCGTACGGCGAGGATGCCGACCTGGCTCAATTCGCCGCCGCCTACACGTTCGGCATCGTCCGGAACCATCCTTTCGTCGATGGCAACAAGCGCAGCGGCTTCGTCGCCGGCGTGCTCTTTCTGGAGCTGAACGGCGCGCGGTTCATCGCGAGCGAAGAAGCGGCGGCGGACGCCGTGATCCAGCTTGCGGCCGGCGCCATCGACGAGCCGGCCTGCGCCGCCTTCCTGCGCGGGAATCTGTTTGTGGTTGCCGGGGACAAGTAGACAGCCCTCGCGGTCGGGGCGATGCGCCTGTCTCAGCGCTCGAACCTGTTAGTCCCTATACCCCTATAAGACCTCGGCTGGTGCGAGGCTCGTCGCCGCCCGATAAGGGCGCCCAAGACAACGAGGAGCATCTTCCATGCGAGTATTTCTGACCGGCGCGACCGGGTATGTGGCGACGGCGGTCGCGGCCGAGCTGCTGGGCGCGGGTCACACCGTGCTGGGCGTGGCGCGCAACGACGAGGGCGCGGCGGCGCTGATGGCGCGCGGCGTCGAGCCGCATCGCGGCGAGCTGGCCGACCACGCCAGCCTGATCGCCGGCGCCGCAGCCTGCGACGGCGTGATCCACTGCGCCTTCATCCACGACTTCTCCAAGTTCATGGAGAACGCCGAGATCGAGCGGGCGGCGGTGGAGGCGATGCTGGCTTCGCTCGAAGGCTCGGGCAAGCCGTTCATCGCCACATCCGGGGTCGCGATGCTGGCCGAGGGCCGGCCGGCCACCGAGCAGGACCATCCGCAACAGTTCGGCCGCGGCGCAACCGAGCACGTGGTGCGCGCCGCGGCCGACCGCGGGGTCAGGACCGCCATCGTGCGGCTGCCGCCGTCGACCCATGGGCAGGGCGATCGCGGGTTCACACCGCACCTGATCGACATCGCGCGGGAAAAGGGCGTCTCGGCCTATGTCGGCGAGGGCGCCAACCGCTGGGCCGGCGGACGGCGCGCCGATGCGGCGCGGCTCTACCGGCTGGCGCTGGAAAAAGGCGCGGCGGGCGCGATCTACCACGCCATCGGAGACGAGGGCGTGGCGAGCCGCGACATCGCCGCGGCCATCGGGCGCCGCGCCGGCGTTCCCGTCGTCAGCAAGTCGCCCGACGAAGCCCAGGACCACTTCGGCTGGATCGGCATGTTCTTCGCCCTGGAGATGTCCGCCTCCAGCGCCTGGACGCAAGCAGCGCTGGACTGGCGGCCGACGCCGCCGGGCCTGCTGGCCGATATCGAAGGGCCGAACTACGAGACGGCGTCCAGCAAGTACGCGGGGTGACACGCGCGGCGCCTTGATCGCGGACGGTGTCCGCGGACAGGGCGCCCGCTCCGGCGCCGTGATAAGGCATGCTGATGAGCGAACCGCCCGACGCCGCCCCCGAGACGCCGATCCAGCGCGCCTTGCGTCTCAAGCAGGCGGCGGTGGACGCCCGGCCGAAACCGCCGCGCGGCGGCAAGTTCCAGCGCCAGCAGGCCGCCGGCCTCACACCGGGCAAGTCGCAACCCTGGATGAAGCGCTGAGCCGATCAGGGCGCCGCGGGCGCGTCCGGCGGTTTGATGAGCATCCGCAGTGGATTAAGCGGCCCGAGCGGAATGAGCTCGAAGCTCATCATCTTGGCCTGTCCCAACGGCAGCGCCTCCAGCTCGGCCCTGGCCTCGTCGACGCTGGCGGTGTTGAGGATGAAGACGACGCCCGTGTCGTCCTGCTTCACGTACCACTGGTCGATCTTGCCGGCGAGGTAGAGCTTCACCGTCTCCCGCACCTCGGTGGGCATTACCGCCCGGCGCGCATCACCGGCGCCGAGCGGCGTGAGATTCCCGATGGCCAGGATCTTGGTCGTCGGAACCGAACTAGTCGGCGGCGCATCCGGCGCGGCGATGGCGGGCGCGGCGAGCAAGACGGCGATCAAAGCGGCCGCAGCCAGCACCGGACCTTGACGACGCCTCCGTGGGAAACATCTGGCCACCTGCTAATCCCTACCCTCGTTGGAGGTTTATCCCGGTCAAGATTTTAGGAGGGATGGGGGCTGGTGGGACAGAGGTATTTCCTGCTTGGATCAATCGGCCCTCGCCTGACCCGCCCTATACCTCCGGCGCCAGAGCCGCGTCGGCGAGGCGCTGGAGCGCGGCTTCGCGACTGCGGGCATAGATCAGCGCGGCTATCAGGCAGATTCCGCTTGCCACCAGCAGACCCAAGCCCAGCGGCCGCGACAAGTGCACGAAGGCGCGGCCGAAGTAGAAAGCCCCAAGGGCGATGGTCATGGTCCAGACGATCGCGCCCAGGCCGTTGAACACCGCAAACCGCCGCCACGGCATCCGGTTGGCCCCGGCCAGCAGCCCCTCGAATGCGCGAAGTATCGCAATGAACCGGCCGAGAAAGATGATCTTCGCGCCGTGGCGGACGAAGAGGTACTGCCCCAGCCGCTGTCGCGCCGAGTTAAGCCCGACATAGGGGCCGAAGCGCACAATCAACACGTGGCCCGCCGAGCGCCCCAGCAGGTAACCGACGCTGGTTCCGAGAAAGGCCGCCAATGAGGCCACGGCGATGACCACGGCGATCTCAAGCCGCTGCGTACGGGCCGCAAACAGTGCGGTGGCGATCAGAATACCCTCGCCGGGAATCGGAATCCCCACGCTCTCCAGGAAGAGAAACACAAACGTGACGGCGTATCCGTAGGTCGCCACCAGAGCGAATAGATGCTGCATGGTCCTGTTTGATCAGACTTTCGTCCGCCCCGACGGCGGTTTCATCACACTACGCGAGCCTAGACGAACGACGCGATGGCCGCCAATGGCCGCTTGCAGTCGAGCCGGTTTTAGCCGGATCGACGCCAGGGCCGCTGGCGCGGCCGTACAGCCGATTGGTGACGCTACTTGTAGTACCCTAGCCGACACCCGCGTCGCGGGGCCGTGGCGCCCCTTCAGGCCTCGGCAAAGGGCATCGCAGGTTTGGGGGTCAGGCCGCCCTGGCTTCCAGGGCCCGCAGCGCCGGGGCGGCTTCGTCGAGGGCGGCGCGGATGGTGGCGACGAGTTGGTCGATCTCGGCGTGGGTGATGATCAGCGGCGGGCTCATCACGATGGTGTCGCGCACGCCCCGGACCATCAGGCCGTTCTTGATGCAGAGGTCGCGCACCATCACGCCGGCCGGACCCTCCTTGCCGGTGAAGCGCTCGTTGGTTCCCTTGCGGGCGACGATCTCCACCGCGCCGATCAGGCCGAGCGAGCGGACCTCGCCCACCAGCGGATGGTCATTGAGGGTGGCGAGCGCCTTGGCCAGATAGGGCCCGCTGTCCGCGGCGGTGCGGCCGACCAGGTTCTCGCGCTCCATGATCTCGATGTTCTTGAGCGCCACGGCCGCCGCGGTCGGGTGGCCGGAATAGGTGTAGCCGTGGACGAAGTCGCCGCCGACCTCGCGCAGGGTC
>Ga0302314_10023371_pt1 | contig 10092 bp, 6 predicted proteins | sample III_Palsa_N2_3_FD_200533 | JGI IMG/M metagenome (GOLD analysis project Ga0302314, IMG submission 200533) | Peat permafrost microbial communities from Stordalen Mire near Abisko, Sweden - III_Palsa_N2_3 | ecosystem: Environmental > Terrestrial > Soil > Palsa > Peat permafrost | place: Sweden...
GCGCCGGCCCTGGCGCCGGCGCACGACGCCGGAGCCGTGGCCGTCAAGGTGGCGCTCGGGCTCGCCCACACGGACAACGGGGCCCAGGACCACCTGGCCCGCGCCCGGGCGCTGAGAGACGACGGCGACACCCTGGAGTCGCTGGCCGAGGCGCGCCGGCAGCTGGCCGACAGCCCGGAGGACGAGGACGCGCTCGAGGTGGTGGCCCGCACCGCACAGGCCCTCGGGCAGAATGCCCTCGCCGCCGCGGCCTTCGAGAAGCTCGCCGCCGTGCGCGACGACGACGCGGTCCCGCTCGTCCAGGCGGCCAGACTGCACCTCGCCCTGCGCGACGCCGCCGGCGCCGAGCGGCTGGCCAGCGAGGCACTGGGACGGGACGACGGCAACGTCGAGGCCTACCAGGTGCTGGGCCGCAGCGCGCTCCTCGTGGGCGACTTGCGGCGGGCCATGGACGCCCTGGAGCAAGCCCAGGTGCTGGCGCCCTCGCACGGCTGGGTGCTCAACAACCTCGGCTTCGCCTACCTGCGCGCCAACGAGAATGCGCGGGCGCTCGAGACGCTGAGCCGCGCCGCCGAGCTGCTGCCCGCCGTGGCGGTGGTGCAGAACAACCTCGGCGTGGCGCTGGAGCGGCTCGGGCGCACCGAGGAGGCCAGCACGGCCTTCGAGCGGTCCGCCTCGCTGGCCCCCCACTACACCCGGGCGCTCGTCAACCGTGCGCGGCTGGCCCTGCTGCGCAGCGCCGACGGCGGCCCGGCGCCAGAGGAAGACACCGACTCGGGGGACGACACTCCGGCCGAGTAGCCCCTCGGGGCAGAGGGCCCCGCGCCGCGGGGCCCTCTGCTAGTTTCCCGTCGCGGACCTACCTTCAGGACATGCTTGCTCCCCGCCCAGCCCGTCCGTCCCGCCGCCAGGGGTTAAGCGCCCTGGGCCGGTGGGTCCGCGCCCTGGCGCTGACGGCGATGGGCGTGTTGCTGCTGTGCCTGCTCGCCGGCAGCGGCACCTACTTCTACTTCAGCCGCGGTCTGCCTTCCGTCGAGGCGCTGCGCGACTACCGTCCACCGCAAGTCACCAAAGTCTTCTGCGCGGATGGAAGCGTGTGCGCCGAGTACTTCCTCGAGCGACGGACGCTGGTGGACGCAGCGCGCCTGCCCAAGCACGTGCGCGACGCCTTCCTGGCGGCCGAGGACGCGGACTTCTACCGGCACGAGGGCCTGGACTACTTCGGCATGTTGCGCGCCGGGCTGAAAGCACTCAGGCCTGGCCACCACCTCACCGGCGCCTCCACCATCACCCAGCAGGCGTGCCGAAACCTCCTGCTCACCCAGGAGCGCAAGGTGAGCCGGAAAATGCGGGAGTGGATTCTCACCCCGCGCATGGAGCGGGCCCTCACCAAGGACCAGATTCTCAATCTCTACCTCAACCAGATTAACTTCGGGCACAGCCGCTATGGCATCGAGGAGGCGGCCCTCTTCTACTTCGGCAAGCACGCTGCCCAGCTCGACGTGGCCGAGGCCGCCGTCCTGGCCGGCACCGTGCAGCAGCCCTCCCGCATCAACCCCGTCACCAGCCTCACCAAGGCCAAGGGGCGACAGACGTACGTGCTGCAGCAGATGGTGAAGCACGGCTTCCTGGGCGAGGCCGAGGCGCGCGACGCTTTGGCCCAACCCCTCCGGCTTGCACCGCGGCCTCCCGCGGCCAAGGGGCAGTACTACGTCGAGGAGATTCGCCGGCTCCTGTTTACGCGCTATGGCGAGGCGGTGGTGCTGGGCGGGGGCCTGCGCGTGGACATCGCCATGGAGCCAACGCTTCAGGCCCTTGCGGATGAGGCACTTCGCGAGGGCCTGGAGACGCTCGACCGGCGGATGGGCTACCAGGGGCCGCTCGGGGCGCTCGAGCCAAAGCAATTCCTCACCTTCCGGCGTCTGCTCGAGGGGCGTCTTTCCGAGGCCGGGCGGCGAGAGCGGGAGAACACCCTGCTGGCGGACCTCGCCCCGCTGGTGAGCGCTCCGGCGCGCTCCGAGGAGCCGGACGTCCCTGAGGCTGAGGCCGCAGAGCCCGGCGCTGCGCCCGAGGAGGCCCTCGCCCTCAGGGTGCCGCTGGTGCCCGTCCAGGAGGGACTGGTGCTGGCCGGCTACGTGACACGCGTCGACGACTCGGCACGCACCGCCACCCTCGACTTCGTCGGGCGTCAGGGAGCACTGGCCTTCTCCACCGTGGGCTGGGCACGTCCGCGCGGGGTGGGCAAGTGGACGCAGCCGCCGCAGAAGCTGTCCGACGTGCTGGCCCAGGGCCAGGTGGTGCGAGTCCGCGTCCTCTCGGTGCCGGCCGCCCCCAAGCCCCTGGAGGTGACGCTCGACCAGGTGCCGGAGGTGCAAGGCGCGCTCACCGCCATCGACCCGAGCACCCGCCGCGTGGTGGCGCTGAGCGGTGGCTATGACTTTCACCTCTCGCCCTTCAACCGCGCCACCCAGGCCCACCGCCAGCCGGGCTCCTCCTTCAAGCCCTTCCTCTACGCGGCTGCGCTGCAGAGCCAGCGCTTCACCGCGGTGAGCGTCCTCAACGACGCCCCGGAGGCGGTGCGGGACCCCTACACCGGCAAGGTGTGGAAGCCGCAGAATTACGAGCGCACCGGCTTCGAGGGGCCGATGACGGTACGCCAGGCACTCACCCGCTCGAAGAACACCGTGTCCGTCCGCCTCATTGAAGCGCTGACGCCCCAGGTGGCCATCGACTTCGCCCGCCGGGTGGGCATCCACAGCCCCATGCCCGACAACCTCACCCTGGCGCTCGGCACCGGCGAAGTCACCCAGCTGGAGATTGCCAACGCCTACGCCACCTTCGCCCGGGCCGGCCAGTACGCGGACCCGCTGCTCCTCGTCCGGGTGTCGACGCCGACGGGGACGGTGCTCGAGGACCACCAGGCAGCCTTCGTCGATGGCACCTCCCCGGCGGTGGCCTACCTCATCACTTCCCTCATGCGTAGCGTCGTCGAGGAGGGGACGGCCGCCGCGGTGCGAGAGCTCAACCGCCCGGCGGCAGGCAAGACGGGCACCACCAATGAGTACCGGGACGCCTGGTTCGACGGCTACACGCCGACGCTGGTGGCCAGCAGCTGGGTGGGCTTCGACGACCATTCCTCGCTCGGCCCCGGGGAGTCCGGGGCCAAGGCCGCGCTGCCCATCTGGATGCGCTTCATGAAGGGCGCTTTGGCTGGCACGGCGACGAGCGACTTCGAGGTGCCCCCGGGCGTGGTGCTCGTCCGCGTGGACCCGAGTACCGGGCTTCTGGCTGGGCCACGACTTCCGGGGCGCCAGGAGGCCTTTCTCGAGGGCACAGCACCCTTGTCCGAGGCCCCGAGCCCCGGCGAGGCAAGCCCGGACCGCTTCCTCATGGAGGACCCGGACCGGGGCCACCTGTGAAGGAGGGGCTGCTTGCGCTGCTCCTCCTCCAGGCGCCGGCTGGCTCCGAAGGCGCACTCGGGCAGCTCGCAGCCGAGGTGTCTGCCCAGGCGCGCGCGGCCCGGGCAGAAGCCCCCCTGGCCGTCTCGGTGTCCGCCCCGGGACACCCGAGTCTGCAGCAAGCCTTCTCCACGCTGCTGCTGGGCAAGCTCAGCAGCCTCGGCCTGCAGCCACGACTCCTGCCGAGCGGCGCGGACAGTGAGGCCCAGGCCCGGGCGCAGGGCAGCCGGGCCCTCCTCCGGCTCCGCCTCACCCTGGACGGCACGCTGGCCGCCTCCGGGGACGTCCTCTCCACCTGGGTGAATTTTTTCTCCGGCCGCAGCGTGCGCCAGCCCGAGCCGGCGGCCGTGGTGTTTGCCGAGGTGGTGCAGGACGCAGCAGTCCGCGCGCTCACCGCCGGCGCGGGGCAGGCGGCCCTCCTCCTTCAGCCTGCGCCCCTGGCCCGCTGGCCCGTCCGCACCGCCGCGCTCGCTGCCGGGGACCTCGACGGCGACGGACGCGCCGAGCTGGCCGTCCTCACCGAGGACGCGGTGGAGGTGCGCGCCGCGGACGGGCAGTTGCTGGCGCGCCGCGCCCTTGTCGGGCTGCCCCGGGCCGAGCCCCAGCCCCGGGAAGCCTTCGGGACGCTGTGCATTTGCGACGGCCTCCTCTACGCCTTCAGCGCACAGCGCGCGGCGGGCGAGGTGCTTCAGCTTCGGGACGGCTCGCTCCTCGTCCGCGGGCCGCTGCTGCGTCCGGTGGTGGCCTGCGGCCACCCGCCCCTCGAGGCCACCTTCCTGCCCGGGGTGGCCCGCCTTGTGCCTCGGGGCACACGCTGGCCTTTGCTTTCTCCTGGGCCGGCTTCGTGGGGCCTCTTCGTCCGGCCTGGCGAGCCGGGGCCGGTGTGGCTTGTCCTCTTCGAGGACGGCACGGCCCGCGCCGGGGGCGGGCCCGGGGGCGTGCGCACCCTTGGCGGCGTGGGCGCCGGAGCAGCGCTGGCGGACGTCGCCGGGGACGGTGTGCTGCGCCTGGCGGCGAGCTCCGCCGCCGCGCTGCCGGCCGTGGACAGGCTTGTCCTGCTGGCGATGCAGGACGGCACGGAGCACGGCAGCGTCGAGGTCCCGGGGCGCATTCTCCAAGTCACCGCGGCCCCCCTCGAGACTGGCGGCCCGGAGGCACTCGTCCTGGGCGTCTGGACGCCGGAGGGCGGCGCGGAGCTGCGGCTGGTACGGGGCAGCCGGTGAGGGCACGGCCCCTCTTGCTGTGTCTGTCGGCCCTCGGGCTTCTGTCCACTCAGGCCTATGGCGCAGCGCGGGCGCGGCTGGGTGGCACCCTCAGCCTCGGGCTCGTCGGCCTTGGGCCACCGTCCGCCGACGCAGCCGAGGACACCCCGGAGGCGCTGAGCGCGCGGGCGCTGCTGGCCCTTCCCCTGTGCCGGCTTGTGCCCGACGCAGTCAGCGTCCTGGCCTCCGTCGGACGCGAGGCCTCAGCCGGGGGCGAGGTGCTGGTGACGCCGCTTCCCGGCGCGCGCTTCCCGGACGGGACGGCGTTGAGTGGGCGCGACGTCGCCGAGGCCGTGCAGAGGCTTCGAGAAGCGCACAGCCCGTACCAAAGCCTCCTCGCCCCGGTAGCCGGGCTGCAGGACTCGCTGGAGGCGGCCGCCCGGCACCCGGAGGCACCGCTGCGGCTGCGGCTGGCCTACCCGTGGCCGGACCTCGAGTCGTCGCTGTGTCACCCGGCCTTCACCCCCACTCGCCCCGGTGCCCAGGGCACTCCCGGGGTGGGCGTCGGCCTCTACGCACGCGGGCCCGAGGGCCGCTTCCTCGCCGGACGGGGAGCTCCGGGCGGGCCCCCCTTCCCAGGCGCGCTGGCCTTCTCCGCCCTTCCTTCGCGCGGCGCCCAGCGTCTCTTGCAACGGGGTGAGGTGCACGCCGTGCTGGGGGAGTCCTCGGGCAAAGAAGCCTCTGCCCTCCTCTTCGCCACCTACCTCGTCTACCGGCCCGGAAGCCTGCCGGAGGGCGTCCTCTCGGCGCTCTCCGAGGTGGACTTGGCGGGCCTCGTCCGCACCTTCGTCGCCGGGCCGGCGGTGGCCATGCCAGGACTGCTTCCACCGGGCCTGCTGGACGCAGGCCCTGCACCCTCGCCCCAGAAGAGCCGGGCTGCCCCGGCGACCGGCCACGGCTTCACCCTGGGCTATGAGTCGGGGCTTCCGGAGCAGCGGGCCGTTGCCGAGCGACTGCAAGTCGTCCTGCACGACGCGGGCTACCGGGTGCGCCTGCTGGGCGAGACGCGCGCGGGCCTCCTGCGCGCGCGGCTGGCCGGGCAGCTCGAGGCGGCCCTGGTGTCCGTGCTTGTGCCGCCCGTGCCCGCCCCGGCCCTGGCGCTGGTGCTGGGGCTCACCTTGGACACGGGCCTCCTCGCAGCCGAGCTACCAGCCCTGGGGGCGCTCAGCGACGCGACGGCACGGGCGGCGCGGGTGCGGGCGCGGGCCGCGGAGCTCCAGCCCCAGCTTCCCCTCGTGCCCCTGTACGCCCGGGGCCTGCGCGTGCAGCTGTCCGAGGCACTGCTGGCTGCGCGCCGCGACGGCTTCGGCCTCCTGGTGCTGGACGACGCCTGGCTGGCCCGTTGAAAACGAGGGAAGCCCTCCACCCCATGCGCCTGCGCACAAGACTCTCCCTGGCCTTCGCCGCGCTCGCCGTGCTGCCGCTTCTCGTCTCGGCGCCCCTCGTCACCAGGCGCCTGCGCGTCACCTTTGACCGCGAGCTCGAGCGGCGGGCAGAGGCGACTTCGGTGCTGGTGGCGACGGAAGTGCAGCGGCTGCGCGCGCGCGTGCAGGAGGCGGTGTCCGCCGCTGCCCAGGACAGCGGCGCCGAGGTGCTGGCGCGTGCCCTGGAAGGCCCGGGGGCCCTTCCGCCGCCGGACGCGGCCCGCAGCCTCGCCGAGGGGCGCGGGCTCTCGGTGCTGGGACTCCTCGACGCCCAGGGCCGGGTCCGCAGCAGCGCGCACTTCCCGGCACGGGCCGGGGACGTGGACAGGGGGCTCGCCGCCGCGCTGGCCGTCCCGCCGGGGACGCTGGTGTTGCAAGAGGTGCAGGTAAGCGCCCCGGAGGGCCCGCGCCCCTGGCCAGCGCTGCTCGCTGCCCGGCCGGTGGAGGGCGTGAAGGGTGCTTTTCTGGTGGGCGGGGTGCTGCTCGACGGCACGCTGGCCACGCAGCTCGCCACCCTCAGTGGCGCCGAGGTGGAAATTCGCCGCGGGCCGGAGGTGCTGGCCAGCGCCGGACGCGCAGAGGGGCGGCGGGTGGTGCGCGAGCTCCCCCTCGGGCAGGGCACGGCCCTGGCGGTGGTGGTGGGGGATGCGGCCTCGGCCGAGGCGGAGCGCGCGCTGCTGGCCGCGCTCGGGCTTCTGGTGGGCGCCGGACTCTTGCTGTCCGTGGCCCTGGGCGTGCTGCTCGCGCGGCGCACCACCCTGCCCCTCGAAGCACTCACCCGCGGAGCGCGGGAGGTGGCGGGCGGCCAGCTCGACACCCGGGTGACGACGGCCGCCCGGGGCGAGGTGGGCGTCCTGGTGGAGGCCTTCAACCACATGACGTCGGAACTCGGGCGCACGACGCGCGCCCTGGTGAAGGCCGAGCGGGTAGCGGCCTGGGAGGAGGTGGCCAGAAGCCTCGCCCACGAGTTGAAAAATCCCCTCACCCCGCTGCAGATGTCCCTGGAGACGCTGTCCGCCGCGCAGGAGGAGAAGAGCCCGCGCTTCGCCGAGCTCTTCGCCGAGAGCGCCCCGGCCATGCGCGAGGAGGTGGCGCGGCTGGCACGCACCGTGGACGCCTTCGCCCGCTTCGCCCGGCTGCCGCCGTCCTCCCCGGTGCAGATGGACCTCGGGGCCTGGGCCGAGCAGGCCCTGTCCCTCTATGGCGTCTCGACACCCCTCCAGCGCGAGTCCTCCTTTCAAGAGGGGCTTCTCGTCCATGCCGACAGGGACAACCTCTCGCAGGTGCTCCACAACCTCCTCAAGAATGCCGAGGAGGCAAGCGCCGAGGTGACGCCGTGGGTGGCGGTGCGGGTGAAGGCCGAGGGCCCCTGGGCCGTCCTGGAAGTCGAGGACGGGGGCAAAGGCGTCCCGAAAGAGGAGCGAGAAACCATCTTCGAGCCCCACTTCAGCCGAAAGCACAAGGGAAGCGGGCTCGGGCTCGCCATCTCGCGGCGCATCGCCACCGAGCACGGCGGCACGCTGGTGGTGAGAGAGGGAAGCCGGGGCGGCGCGCTCTTCCGGCTCGTCCTGCCCCGCGTGGAGTGAGAGGCCCCCGTCCCCGCGTCAAGCGAGGCGGCCCGGCGCTTCAGTCCTTCACCGGCGTTGCCTTGAGGGCCGCCTTGCCGTCCTTCACGTACACCTGGAAGCGCACCGTGCGGCAGCCGTACTTGGACATCAGCTGGTCGCGATTCTTCCGCAACTTGGTGGCGAAGCGGTCGAAGGTAAGCCCATCGGCGGATTCGCCACAGCGCTCGCGCTGGGCGACGAAGTCCTTGTACACCTCCAGAAAGTGTTCCTCGTCCGGCGGCGGGCGCGTGCGCGGCGGAGGCGTCGTCACCGGCCGGGCCGCGGCCTGAAGCAGCTCGGCAGGAATGTCCGCCACCCGGGTGGTGTCGGGGATGGCGTTGGCCACGGACGCGTAGCCGCCGAAGGCGGCCGGCGGGGCGTTGAAGTCCGGGAGGTCCGGGATGGGGTAGGCCGTCGTCGGCTGATGGTCATAGTCCAGCGGCGGTGGGGGCGGGGCGGACCGCGGCGCGGGGGCGAAGCGGCCGCCGATGGGGGCCGACGGCGTCCGGTTCACGGCGGACGTCACCGGCGGCCGGGGCGGAGGCGGCGGAGGCATGGCGTCGAGGAGCGCCGAGAGGTCCTCCACCGGCGGTGGTGGCAGGCGCGAGGGCGGAAGCGGCGCCGGCTCGACGTCGAGGATGGCGGCCGAGAGCGCCGCGGGCGGCGCGTCGAAGACAGACGGCGGAGGCACAGGCGTCGACTCGGGCGCAGCCGGGGGGTCCGGAACCACGCGAAGGGGCTCGGGCTCGCTCGCACGGACGAGGGAGGGCCGCGGTGCCGGGGTGGTGCGGCGCGGGGGCGGCGCGGTGTCCTCATCCGCTCGGTGGCGGGTGGAGGGCCGCACCCGGCTGGCCCACACCGTGGCCCCCGCCAGCACCACTGCGAGAATGAAGACGCAGCTGAGCGCGAAGCGCTGGGTGTCTGCCAGCTCCACCATGAAGGGGGACACGTCGGCCACGGCCAGCACCTCCACCGGCTGACCGGGAAGGCTTCGGCGCACGGCCACCTTGAGCGCCGGGTCCACGCCATTCGTCCACAGCGGAAGCTTCAACGGGCCGAGCGAGCCGGCGCTCCCGCGTTCGGCGACGGCGCTTTTTCCCACCGGCGTCTCGCGCAGCGCCGCGGCCAGAAGCCCGCGGTCCGGGCCCCCCACGGCCGCCAGCTTGCCTGACGTCACGTAGCCCACCGCGACAAGCCCGAGCTCCACCGACACCTGGTCCGCGCTGGTGTCCGGCAGGAGCGGCCCGCCCACCATGAGGGTGCCCAGCGCCCGGGCGTCCTTGTCCGAGCCAGTGAGCGGCACCGAGAAGAAGAGGTAGTAGGTGCCGAAGGCGTCGCGCGTCTGGCCGTCGCTGCCGGCGCCGGCAAGCACGTCCACCTCGACGCCCTGGAGGGAGGGCGTGGCGTCGGCCGTGCCCCGCACGTAGGCGCCGCCGCCGTCGGTACGAAGCCCGAGCACGAGGGTGCTGCGCAGCCCGGTGGACACCGCGTCCTGGGCCACCCGCCGGACGGCACCCATCCGCTCCGCGGCCACCTCGCTCCGGCCGTTGCGCAGCGCCTCCAGCGTACTCCACGTCGCCGGCGAGGCGGCCAGGCGCAAGGTGAGCGCCTGGAGCTCCGCCCGACGCCCGGCAACGCGCACCGCCACCGCGTCCACGGCGCGGGAAGCATAGGCGGCAGACTGCTTCTCGGCCTGAAGGCTCAGGGACGAGGCGGTGATGGAGAGCTCAACGAGCCAGAGCGCGAGCGCCGGCACCGCGATGAGCAACGGCCAGAAGCGGGGCATCGCCTTCCTTTGTCGAGGCGGAAGAAATGCCTGGTGGACGGGGGCTTATAAGCGCGCCGCCCAACGTCCGACAAGCGACTCCGCCCAGGAGCGCCCATCGTCCAGCAGGCCTCAGGACTCCTCCACCGGGAGGTCCGCCAGGGCCGCCTCTCCCGGGTGGTGGTGGCGCTTGTCCACCCAGCGCCTGGCCGCCCGCCCCAGCCGGTCACAGGCGCCCACCACCGCCTTGTGCATGTCGTCGGACACCTCCTCGACGTGGATGGCCGGGGCGCCGGGGACGAGCAGCGTCAGCCGCGCCGCCAAGTCCAGGCCACCCTTGCCGACGTTGGTGTCCACCAGGTGGACGTCCACCTCCACCGCCTGCTGCTGGAAAATGCGGTCCAGCGCGCGCTCCAGGTGCAGCTCCACAAAGCTGCGCAGCGCTTCGTCGACGCCAACGTGGACACCTCTCACACGGACTTGCATCGGCCACCCACCTCTTCCTGGGCCCCAAGCGGGCCCGTCTCCCGGGCGGGGAGGCGGTCCAGCGAGTATGCGCCGAGCGGCGGGCCGAGG
>Ga0302314_10023374_pt1 | contig 10091 bp, 4 predicted proteins | sample III_Palsa_N2_3_FD_200533 | JGI IMG/M metagenome (GOLD analysis project Ga0302314, IMG submission 200533) | Peat permafrost microbial communities from Stordalen Mire near Abisko, Sweden - III_Palsa_N2_3 | ecosystem: Environmental > Terrestrial > Soil > Palsa > Peat permafrost | place: Sweden...
TCTCCGCGCTGGTAACCGCGCCCGCCTTCAGCGTGACAGCCGCGCCCACCTGCGCGCCCGCCAGATCCAGCTTCGCACCGGCGGCGATCGACACGTCGTCGGTTGCGCCGGCGTAGGCCACGTCCAGCCCGCCCGCTTGCAGCAGGCCGCCTTCGAGCTTGCCGCCCGATAGGACAACCAGCTCGCCGGAATAGGTTGCGCCCGAGCCGGAAACGACGCCGCCGCTCTCGATCGAGAGACCGCTCACCGTGGCGCCGGAGACGGCGCGCGCGCTTCCCCCCGACTGCACCGTCAACGCCAGCACCAGGCCGCCGTCGAACGCGCTTGCCACGCCGCCGGCCTCGACGGTGACGCTGTTCACCTCGCCGCCGACGAAGACGTCCATCACGCCCCCCGAAGCCACGCTGGCGCTGGCAAGATCGATCAGCGCGCCGCTGGACAGCCGCGCGCCGCTGACAACGTCGGTTATGCCGATGAGGCCGATCGGCGTCGTCCCGGAGGAGATGGTGTCATCGACGAGGTCCAGCTTGGCGCCTGAGGCGATCGAAATGTCGTCGATCGATTCTCCGTAGGCCACGTCGACGCCGCCTGACGCCAGCGTCCCTCCGGAAATGAAGCCGTCGGCGTGGACCTTCAGCTCGCCCGAATAGATCGCTCCCACGCCCGAGACGTAGCCGTAGCTAAGAACTGACAGGCCGCTTATCGTGGCGCCCGACGACGCCAGCAGCGAGTCGAAGTCGCCCACGGTCAGGTCATCGCCATGCGCACCCGAATCCAACGTCAGGCCGAGGCCATCTGAAACGGTCACGCCGCTGACCGCGCCGCCCGGGTCCGCCGTGATCGACCGCACCAGCGCGCCGGCGGCGAGTTCAAGGGTCGCCCCCGAGCGCACGACCACGTCCGCGGCGCCGATGCGGCCGCCGCTATCGATGGTGACGCCACTGATCGTTTCCGGCGCCGTGACGGCGGAAGGCAGCGTGACCGTGCCGCTCGAAACGATGAACTCCGACGGAAGGTAGACCGCCCCGCCGCTGCTGACCGTCACGTCGTCGGCGACGCCGCCCGCCTGCAGGACCAGGGCGCCGCCGTTCACCACGTCGGCGCCGCTGGCGATCCCGCCGGACGCGACGAACTCGATCCCGCCCGAGGACACCGTGTCGCCCACGGTCTCGCCGCCCGACGCGACCGAGACGGAACCGCCGCTCAACACCCTGGCTTGACTGGCGGCGCCCCCGGAGAAGACGACTTCGGCGCCGCCAGACGTCACCACCGTGCCGGTGGCCGCCCCGGACGCCAGCACATTCAAGCTGGCCTCGAGCGACACCGTGGTGTCAATCGCCGCGCCGCCCGCCGATACGTAGACCGCCGCCAACTCGGGGTAGTAGCCGTGGAACAACGTGCCGGAAACGAGCGTGCCCACGGCGACGCCGCCCGACTCGACGACCATCGCACCGCTGGCGACGACGGTCGTCGCCGCGGCTGAGCCATAGACCTCAAGGCCGCCACCCTCGACCCCGAAGCCCCCGAATGGCTGGAACCCCACGACCGTGCCGCTCGCCGTCGCGCCGCGGAAGACGACCACCTCGCCGTAGTAGCCGACGTCGAGATCATGCGCGACGGCCCCGGACGAGAGCGCCACCTCGCTCACGCCGAAGAAGCTCTCGCCATCTTCGGACCCCTCGTAGACCCCAAAGATCGCGGCGTCGCTCACCGAGCCCGCCACCGAGATTCCGCCTTCGAGCGTCCCCCCGACCAGCGACCCGCCCGCGTCCACCGTCAAGCTGGAGACCACGAAGCCGCTCTCGACGCTGACGGCGCCGCCGCTCCGGACTGTCGCGCCATTGGCGGTGACCTCGGCGCCGCTGGAGACCGTGATGCCGCTCACCGTCGTGGCGCTGGTCAGAGAGCCGAGGGTGATACCGTTCGGCAGGTCGCCGGACAGTTCGAGCGTCGCGCCCGAGCGCACGGTGACGCCGCTGGCCGTTCCGCCCGACAGCCAGAGCACGCCGAAGGCGTCGACCACCGCGCCCGACTCTACGCCGCCGGACCCGACGATCTCCTCGCCGCCCCCCAGGATGGTGGTATCGAACGCGGAACCGAAGTCATCGACATAGTCATATCTGGAGATCGTCGTGCCTCTCGCCGCCGCGCCGGCGTCGATTTGAAGCCGGTTGGTGCCGGCGACGAAGTACGTACCGCTGACATCGGATGTTCCGACTTCACCCAGCACGACGTTGCTCGCCGTCCCGCCGGACAGGATTTCGACTGAATTGTCGAATCCGAGTCCGAAGTAGGGAGTGCCGCCGCTGGTGCTGTAGTCTCCGATCGTGACGCCGTTCAGCGCGCCGGCCACAAGCATCGACTCGCCATAGAGGTCGCCCGCACCCTGCACCTCCGCGCCCGAGGCGACCGAAAGCCCCTGCGCCGCCACGAACTGACCCGATGCGACGCTCACCAGCGCCCCGCTGAGAACCGAGGCGCCGTTCAGCTCGACCGAGGCGCCGCTCGACAACGTCGCGCCGTCCACGACCGTGGTCTGAGAGACGCCCCCGGCCGCGATATCGCCGCTCACGACCCCGAAATCGAGCGTGCCGCCGCTCTGGATCGTCGCACCGCTCGCGGTTCCGCTGCTCAGGATGAGCGTCCCGCCGTCGCTCACGGTCACGCCCCGCACATCGCCGCCGAGGAGGGCCAAGGTCCCGCCGGCTTCGATCGCGCCGGTCGAAACGACGCCGCCCTGGGAGACGTTGAGCGTGCCCCCGGCCTCGACGACGGCGCCCGTCGCCGATCCGTAGACGTCCACGGTCAACCCTTCTGAGAGGACGGCGCCGACGGCCAGGGCATCGGCATCGATCTTGAGGGTGGCGTCAATACCGGTGACGTTGGTCGCGATGGCGCCCGGCAGAAGGTCGACCAGTCCGAGCTCGATGGTGACGCCGCTGATCGCGCCCGCGACGGTGGCCGAGATCAGTGTGGCGGTCGCTGGCCCCTCCAGCAGGCCGCCTGACGATATGGTCATCTTGCTGGCGGTCGCGCCGCCTGACAGCGTCGCCGATCCGCCGCTCAGAATCCTGGTGTCCTTGATCACGCCGCCGTTGAGAACCACCAGCGGATCGCCGCTGGAGATGATCAGGCTGACGCTGGTGACGCCGGAGGAGACTGTAATTGTCATCGACGCCCCTCGGAGATGTCCCGGCCGAATGCGCTCGGAAATCGCTCGACCGAAGCACGGGGTCCCCGGGATGACAAGCCGCCCGGTCGCGCATGTTCAGGAAGGCTGGTGGACGTGACAGGGATCGAACCTGTGACCCCCTCGATGTCAACGAGGTGCTCTTCCGCTGAGCTACACGTCCGGGCCAGGGGAAGTCGGGGCTAATAGCGTCCGCGGCGGGCGGCGACAAGCGCGGCGTCGGCGCGGCGGGCTCAGGGATCGGGGTCCTGCTTCGGCGCGTAGGGGCCGAGCGCCTGGATCAGCGGTCCGAGGTGGGCTTCGTAGCGGCGCCAGCGATCCAGCGAGGTGCGGAAGATCGGCTGGCGCACCTGGGCCGAACTGGCGGTGCGGACCGCGCCGCCGGCTTCGTGGAAGGCGAGGCAGGCGTCGTTCCAGGGCAGGCCGCAGGCCTCGGTGACCAGCCAGCGGATGCGGTCTTCAGGACCCTCGACCAGCGCCTCGTGATCCACCGGGGTCACGCGCCCGGGCAGCGCCCGCGCCCAGTGCGCCATCACCTCGCGATAGAGGGCGTACTCCGCCCCGATGTCGGCGAGGTCGTAGAGCGTCTCGGCGCCGGTGGCGAAGAGCTGGCGATAGCAGGAGAGGCAGGTGTCCATCGGACCCCGGACCGCGTGCAGGATCACGGCTCTGGGAAACATCCGGGCGATGGCGCCGACGTGCAGATAGTTCTCCAGCGTCTTGTCGACGAAGCGGCCGGCGCCGCGCCAGCCGCGGGCGCGCATGGCCTCGAGATAGCGGCGGCCGAGCGCGCGGACGGCCGCCTGGTCGGCGTCGCCCGCCAGCGCGCCGGCTTCCAGCAGCCGCGGCAGCGCGGCCGTCTCGCCGAGCGCGGTCACCTGCGGATGGCTGGAGAGGATCTGCTCCAGCAGGGTCGAGCCGGAGCGCGGCATGCCGACGATGAAGATCGGCGCGTCGGTCGAGAGGCCGTCGGCGGCGGCGGCGCGCATCGCCATCACGCGCCGCGCCGAGTCCGCATGGGCGGCGCGCAAGGCGGAGGGCCGCGTCTCGGGCCGCGCATCCAGCGCCGCGCGCTTCAGCCGGTTGCCCGCGGCGAAAGCGGCGAAGGCCTCGTCAAGGAGGCCACGCCGCTCCAGCACCTCGCCGAGGGCGAAGCAGAGGCCGATGCGGGTGTCGAGGTCCGCCGCCGGCAGCTCGGCGGCGCGGCGCATGTCGCCCAGCTCGGCGTCGGTGATGGCGGCCGGCCGGAGCAAGGCGAGGCGCGTGAGGGCCCAGAGCCGCGTCCGGGAATCCTCGGCGAGCCGGCGATGCTCGGCCTCGGCCGCGTCGATCCGGCCCAGCACCGCCAGGGCGATGGCGAGGTTGCGCCGCGTCTCCAGCGCGTCCGGCCGCAGCGCCAGGGCGCGCTGGTAGGCGCCCGCGGCCTCGTCCCATCGCTCCAGCGTCTGCGCCGCGCCGCCGAGGTTGTGGTGGGCCTCGAACAGGTCGGGCTTCAGCGCCGCGACCCGCCGCAGCCGCGGCAGCGCGCGATCGGGCCGGCCGGACTTCAGGTCGAGCGTGGCCAGCGAGAAGGGCGCGCGGAAATCGTCCGGATCGGCGCGCTCGGCGCCGGCGTAGGCTTCGGCCGCCGCCGCCAGACGCCCGGCGGTGGCGTGGGCGGCGCCGGCGTCCAGCAAGCGCGCCGCGCCGGCCGGGTCCCTCGCGGAATCCGACCGGCGCTTTTTCGGATCAGCCCGCGTCGCACGCATCGGCGGCGAGGGTAGTCCGGAACGCCGCCGCCGCGCCACTGCGCGCGGCGAGCGCGGCTACTGCCAGCGGTACTGCACCTGGATCCCGAAGGTCCGCGGCGCGGTGAGGAACGGCGAGGTGAGGATGTCCTCCTTGCCATTGGCGTTGTTGATGCCCAGCAAGCCGCCGGCGGCGCCGTCGTAACCGGTGCTGTTGAACAGATTGTTGCAGAACAGGATGATGTTGTAGCGGTTCTTGGCGTCGGTCCAGTTCGCCAGCAGGTTCACTTGGTTGTACGGCGGTTGCAGGTTGTAGGGACGATTGAAGATCGAGTCATAGGTGGCGTCCTTCCAGATGACGCTGCCCGACAACGCCAGTTTCCCCGGCTCGAACTTCCAAGTGTAGATCGCGTTGAACGAGACCTTGTTCGGCGTGGCGCCCGGGATCTCTTCATCCGACACGTTCTGCACAAAGGCTTTGGTGGAGTCGAGCGTCCCGGCCGGATAGACCGGCTCCTTGCAGCCAGCCGTATTCGCACCGGGCTGATTCGCCAGCGGGTCGGTCGTGTCCTCTAGGCACTGGGCCTGTTTGATCTTTGCGCTGAGATACGAATAGCTCAGATTGAACACCAGTGGATCGATCGGATGATAGCTACCCCAGAGTTCGGCGCCGTAGTTGTGCACGAGCGGAACGTTGTAGAGAACCGCGAAACTCTGATTTGTGACCGTGTTCACTTCGTTCACCGGCACCTGTTCGCCGTAATAGTTGTAATAGAACGCGTCGGCATTGACGGTCAGCTTGCTGCCCAGCGTCTTCTTGGCGCCGATCTCGAAAGCGTCGACGTACTCCGGGTTCACTTCCGGGTTGGCGATCAGCGTGTAGGTCGACCAGCCGCCCGATTTGTAGCCGCGGCTGTACTTGGCGTAGGCCAGGAATGACCGGTCCGGCGTCCAGTCGATGTCAACCTCGCCGGTCGGCGCGCCCCAATCGGCGCTGAGCTTGCGCACCGCATACCCGGTGCCCTTTTGGATCGTCGTCGGACCGGCGCCCGGATAGGCCGCCGTTGCGCCGGCTATGGCGAGGTTGGTGATGTCGAACGCGGGCGTGCCGGCGCCGAATTGCGTCGCCGTCAGTCCGGCGATCGAGTCAAAGCTGACGACCCGCCATCCCTGCCAGCCCGCCTTGGTGTCCTCCGTATAGCGGACGGCGCCGGTCATCTTCCACTGATCGTTGAATTTGTAGCTGCCCTGCCCGAACACAGCGTAGGAGTTGTAGTTGATCTCGGTGTTCTCGGCCGATCCAGCTTGAGACTGGTTTATTGGCGCGGCGCAGATCGTCTCTCCGGCCGGGCAGGTGTCTCCCAGGAACGTCGCATACTGCGGCGTGAGCATCTGGGGCTGGTCCGGGGTGGTGAACTGGTTCACCGGCTGGTTCCAGTGCTCGTGGTAGAAGTAGAGACCGCCGACCCATTGGAACGGCGCGTTGGTCGTTGAAGTGAAGTCCAGTTCGTGGCTGGTCGACTGGTCGTACTCATCGAAGATCAGATAGTTGGGCGTTGGATTGATCGTCAGATTGCCGGCGCCGGGAGGGCCTTCTTCCTGGAACTGGGTGACCCCGGAGTCCATTTCTCCGACGTACTGGTTCGGGATCCGCAGGATGTAGTGGAACTGCTGGTAGGCCCCGAGGTAGGTCGCGTCGAATCCATCGCCATGCCAGGTGGCGTTCAGTGTGCCCTGGATGTTGCGCTGCTGATCGTTGATGCCGTTGAATTCTTCGATGAAGTCGCGCGAATTGACGTTGGCCGGGTTGTTGCCGGGAAAATTGTTGGCAGTGACGGGCAGCGTCTTGACCGAACCAGGAACGATTGCCGGCCCCCCCGCGCACCCGGCGCCATTGGCCGATCCGATGACCCCTGGCAGGCCGCACAGGCCATAGAATCCGCTCGGCGTCAGCCCGTCCTCCAGAGTGTTCGGACTATCGGGAAAGAAGCCCAGGTTGGCGGTGCCGTGCGTGTTGGCGGCGAAATCGCCGGTGGAGACCAAGCCCCAGATGTCGAACTTGTCCCAGTGGCCCTCGAGCTGGCCTTCAATGTAGTGGGTCTGGCCACCGCCGCCGAGCACCAGGTTGCCGCCCTGTGGGGGTCCGTCGAGGTTGTTGAAGTAGCCGCCGGTCATCTGGCTGTAGTTGCCGCCGATGCGGAACTTCAGGTGGTCGTTGATCGGACCGGAGATCACCGCCTCGCCGAAGTATTCATTGTAGTTGGCGGCCTCGGCGCGCACCTCGGCGTAGGGCGTGTCGGTCGGCCGCTGCGAGGTGAACTGGATCACCCCGCCGTCGGAATTGCTGCCGTGCAGCGTGTTCTGCGGCCCGTTGTCGACCTCGGTGTTGCCGACGAAGAGGGTGTCGCGCTGCAGTTCGATGGCGGCGTTGGCGCCGTAATAGACGCCGTTGTAGTAGACGGCGACGCCCGAGGTGTTGTTGAGATTGTCGCTGTTGCGGCCGATGCCGCGGATGTAGATTCGGTCGTCGATATCGGTCCAGCTCAGGCCGGGCGAGAAGTCCGACAGGTCCTGCACCTTCTGGATGCCGAGCAATTCCTTCTGCTCGGCGCTGAACGCGGTGACCGCGACCGGGACCGACTCGATGCTCTGTTCACGCTTCTCGGCGATGACCACCAGTTCGCCGACGGACGGCGCGGTGTCGGCGGCGCTATCGGATGCGTCGGCGGCTCTTACCTGCGAGCCATAGAGACTCGCTGCGACGGCCAAAGCGGAGCCGCCGCACAGCAATGCGGATCTGAACATGGGCCTTGCCCTCCCAATATGTTTCCTCAGGCTCGGCTCTGTTTTGATCGGCCAAGTCCTGCCCGCAGGTTAGGCGCCGCGCGGGAAGCTTGGCAAGCGGCGTCTTGCAGCCCTGCAACACGGTAGGCGATTTCATGGATGCGCGCCGGCCCGATGGCGCCGGCGCGCCGAGGTCCTGGGGGCGTCAGGCCGCGGCCATCATCCGTTCCACCTCGGCGACGATCTCGCGCAGGTGGATGGGCTTGGAGAGCACCTTGGCGCCCGGCGGGGCGCGGTCGCCGGCGGTGAGCGCGACCGCCGCGAAACCGGTGATGAACATGATCCGCAGGCCCGGATGGCGCGCCGCCGCGAGCCGGGCGACCTCGATGCCGTCCATCCCCGGCATGACGATGTCGGTGAGCAGCAGGTCCCAGGATTCGCCCAGCACGGCGGCGGCTTCCTCGCCGTCGGCGCAGGCGGTCACCTCATAGCCGGCGCGCTCGAGGGCGCGGGCGAGAAAGCCCCGCAGGGAGTCATCGTCTTCGGCAAGCAGAATTCGCGGCATTGGCTGACAGGCGGTCCCGGCGCTGGCGTACTCGCCGCAACGTAAGGCGTTAGCCGTAAATTGGCGATGAACCGTTTGACCCGGCGCTCGCGCGCCGCGAATACTGCCGGCATGGACGACGCCACGCCGCCTCCGGCCGCCCTGGCCCGCGCCGAACTGGACGACGAGGCGGCGCCGTACCGCCTGGTCAGGCCCGCGGCCGAGCCCGCGACGCCGGTGATCTGCGCCTCGCCCCATTCCGGCCGGATCTATCCGGCGGTGATGATGGCCGCCTCGCAGCTCGACCGGCGATCGATCCGCCGCTCCGAGGACGCGCACGTCGACGAGCTGATCGCCGCCGCGCCGGCTTGCGGCCACACGCTCATCGCCGTCCAGTTCGCCCGCGCCTATCTGGACGTGAACCGCGAGCCGTGGGAACTCGACCCGGCGATGTTCGAGGACGAACTGCCGGCGTTCGCCAAGGCGCGCACCGCCCGCGTCGCCGCCGGCCTCGGATCGATCGCCCGCATCGTCTGCGAGGGCCAGGAGATCTACGCCCGCAAGCTCACCTTCGCCGAGGCGGAGGCGCGGGTGCGCCGCGTGCACCAGCCCTACCACGGCGCCCTGGCCGAACTGATCGCCGAGACCAAGTCGGCGCACGGCCTGGCGATCCTGATCGATTGGCATTCGATGCCGGCGGCCGCCTGCGCCCGGGGCGGCGAGCCGTGCGACGTGGTGCTGGGCGACCGCTTCGGCGCGGCCTGCTCCAGCACGGTGACGGGGCTTGTCGAGCGCGAACTGGTCGCCATGGGCTACCGCGTCGCCCGCAACACGCCCTACGCCGGCGGCTTCACCACCGAGCACTACGGCCGGCCGGGCCGCAAGGTCCACGCGCTGCAGATCGAGCTGAGCCGGGCGCTCTATTTCGACGAGGCGAACCTCGCGCTGACACCGGGATTCGATCGGCTGCGGTGCGACCTCGGCCGCCTGTTCAAGAGCCTCGCGGACGCCGATTGGGCGGGGCTGTAGCGCACATTGGGATTTGCCGGAGTTGGCGGCCCTGCACCCCTCCGTCAGCCCGCTTCTCGGTCTGCCGCCTCCCCCGTTTCACGGGTGAGGAGCGACGTGGCTCGACCCTGCTCCTCCACCGAAGCGGGGGAGGGGGACCGCGACGCGAAGCGGCGTGGTGGAGGGGGCGCAAGGCGGCGGTCGCTCGATTCGGATCGCGCCGACGCGCGCCAGCCCTCGACGCGCGTCCCTAAACCGGGCAAAAGCCCCAGGCCAAAAAAAAGCCGCGCCCGAAGGCGCGGCAGTTCATTAGGGAGGAAACGCCCAGGAAGGGCAGAGGCGTCAGGGACGCCTCACACCTTCAATCTAGGGTGCGGCGCACAATCGATCAAGCGGAAAATCGACCGCCACCCCAAAAAAGATGGACGTTCACCGATTTGTCGAAAAATTTCAACAGGATGGCTCGCGCGGTCGGCCGCCAAGATGAATGTTGCATTGCAACACTCGTCGGTTTACTCACACACACGGCCAATCAGGCTCCGAGCTTTGCCTCAGAACCGCCTGCCAGCCTAGACGTGTGGCCGCGCCGCATGGCTCGCAATTCATTTCTGCCTTAAAAAGCGGCGCTCATGTCCCTACGCAACATCGCGATCATCGCACACGTCGACCACGGCAAGACCACGCTGGTCGATCAACTGCTCGCCCAGTCGGGCGCCTTCCGCGCCAACGAGGCGCATGCGGAGCGCGCCATGGACTCCAACGACCAGGAGCGTGAGCGCGGCATCACCATCCTGGCCAAGTGCACGTCGGTGCTCTGGCACGGTGCGGCCGGTGAGAC
>Ga0302314_10023375_pt1 | contig 10091 bp, 8 predicted proteins | sample III_Palsa_N2_3_FD_200533 | JGI IMG/M metagenome (GOLD analysis project Ga0302314, IMG submission 200533) | Peat permafrost microbial communities from Stordalen Mire near Abisko, Sweden - III_Palsa_N2_3 | ecosystem: Environmental > Terrestrial > Soil > Palsa > Peat permafrost | place: Sweden...
ATCCCCGGCCCCGGAATTGTCTCCGGTCACGGACCGTACACGCCCCAGGTCGTTCAGGACGGTGGCCTCGCCGAGCCGGTTGCCGAGCGCACGGTAGATCTCCAGGGCCCGGGCAAGCACGTCCCCGGCCCCGGAATGGTCTCCGGTCACGTATCGCACGCGCCCCAGGGCGGTCAGGGCGGTGGCCTCGCCGAGGCCGTCGCCGAGCGCACGGTAGATCTCCAGGGCCCGGGCGAGCACGTCCCCGGCCTGGGGATAGTCCCCGGTCAGCTGTCGCACTGACGCCAGGTCGTTCAGGACGGCGGCCTCGCCGAGCCGGTTGCCGAGCGCACGGTAGATCTCCAAAGCCCGGGCAAGCACATCCCCGGCCCCCGGATAGTCCCCGGTCACGGACCGTAGGCGCCCCAGGTCGTTCAGGGCGGCGGCGTGGGCGGCGGCGTGGCTCAGGCGTTCGGCGGTTGTGGCGGCGGCTTGGTGCAGGTCCAGGGCACGGGTCCAGGGGCCGTCGGTGTGCAGGATCTCGGCGAGTCCTGCGGCCAGTGCGACGGTGTGGCCGTCGAGGTGGTGGGCGTGGGCGTGGGTGAAGGCGGCGTCGATGTTGGGGTGTTCGGTGCGAAGCCAGGCCCGGGCGGCGTCCGGGTCACGCAGGTCGGGCATATTGGCGGGGGCGGGTCCGCTCGGCTCAGGGCGGGGAGAGCGGGTGATGGCCTGGGACGCTGTCTGCGCGGTGTGGGCGTAGTAGTGCAGCAGGCGACCGAGGGCGCGGTCGCGCTCGGGTTCGGGGTCGAGGGCGACGGCCCTGCTGCGGGCGTAGGTGCGGATCAGGTCGTGCATCCGGTAGCGGCCGGCGGCCGGTTCGGTCAGCAGGTGGTGGTCGACCAGGTCTTGCAGGAGCCGTTCGGCACGGGCCGGGTCGGCGTCCAGCAGGGCGGCGGTGGCGTATGCGTCGGTGTCGGGCCCGGGGCTCAGGCCAAGGCGGCGCAACAGGTCGCCCTGGTCGTCGGCGAGGGCCTGGTAGGAGAGGTCGAACACCGCGGACAGGTCGCGCTCGCCGTCGGTGAACGGGCCCAGGTCCAGTGGTGCCGCGCGTAGTTTGTCGGCCAGGTGTCCCAGTGTCCAGGCGGGGCGGTGGCGGATCAGGGCTGCGGCGATCCGCAGGGCCAACGGCAGGTATCCGCACAGGGCGGCGATCTTCTGCCACTGCGGGTCCTGGGCCGGCGCACGGGTGGGCTCCACCAGGGTGCGCAGCAGGGCGACCCCGTCCGGTGGCGGGAGCACGTCCAGGGCCACGGTGTGGGCGTCGTCGAGGGCTTTGAGGCGTCTGCGGCTGGTGATCAGGACCAGGCATCCGCTGTCCCCGGGGAGCAGGGGCCGGATCTGCGCTTCGGTGGCGGCGTTGTCCAGCAGGATCAGCGTCCTGGTGCCGGCCAGGCGTTCGCGGTAGGCCGCGGCCCGGGCGTCCAGTTCCGCAGGGATCTGCCCGGGCGGGACGTCCAGCGATTTCAGGAGGGTCGCCAGCGCGTCGGCGGGGTCGCGCGGGGCCATTCCCTGGGTGTAGCCGTGCAGGTCCAGGAACAACTGCCCGTCGGGGAACCGGTCCCGAAGGCGGTGCGCCACGTGTACGGCCAGGGCGGACTTCCCGACCCCGCCCATCCCGTCGATCGCGGAGATCACCACCGTCCGGGTGCCGCCCTGCTCCCTCTGCGGTCGGGCCAGTGCAAGCAGCTGCTCGACCTCCGACACACGCCCGGTGAACAGGCTCGTGTCGGCAGGCAGGTGGAAGGCCGGGCCGTGCCGGCCGGTGCCGATCACCGAAGAGGCCGAATCGTCGGGAGCGCCGGCCAGGGTGTCCGGTGTGCGCGCTGCTGCGATCAACCGCTCACGGGTGGCCTCGTCAAGGCCCAGGGCGGCAGCAAGGTGCGCCACGGACGAGAGCCGCGGTCGCCGTCGACCTGTCTCCAACATGCTGATGGCGTGCCTTGAGACCCCGGCCTGCTCAGCCAGTTCCTCCTGTGTCCGCCCACTTCGCAGCCGTAACTCCTTGAGCAGCGCACCGAATTCCACAGCCAAGCCCGCCCCCGCTAGACGATTCCCTGCGGGTCATGGCCGGCCTCGACGCGGACTTCCTCGGCGTGACGTGACCACCTGTTCCCGGACCCAGACCCTATGGGCCGCTGGTGCCGCAACGCCACACGAACGCAGCATCGACGCAATGGAGAAGCCGGAGGCCTCCGGACAGGATGGTTCTTGTCCGGTACGGCTCAGCCCCATCGGTCGGGCCGGATGTACGGCCGAGGACCCATCTGTTCCCGGGTGCTCTCCGTCAGGCGTTGCAGAGCAACAACCAGGAGGAGGACGGCACGCCATGCCCAAAACCCGGCGTGCAAGCCGCTTCTGACGGGACCGGCTGCGTCCGGCCGACCTGTACCGCTGCACCACCCACCCTCCGGTCCGTCCGAGCAGAAACGTGGCGGGGCGGCCGGACCACGGCTACACCGATTCAGGAGAGTCCCATGACCATTGGACGGAAGATCGCATCGATCGCCCTCGCCGGCGGCATCCTCGCGGGCGGCGCCGTCGTCGCGGCGGGTCCTGCGCAGGCGGCGGCCCCCGCCGCCTGCAGCGCCGCTACGTTCAACCTCTTCACCTCCGCCACCGGGTACTGCTACGCCGGTGCTGGCGCCGACTACCCGGACCTCGGCGGTGTGAACTCCTTCTGCACCGACGCCTACACCGCCAGCATCTACTGGGCGGACAACTCGGGTGTGTTCGGCCAGGAGTTCCCGCGCAACGACTGCAACCACCTGGCGGGCTACCCGGCCTACGTGAGCGAGATCTTCCTCAGCTGAGCACCGTCCGGTGGCGCCGGCCGTCGACTCATGCGGCGGTCGGTGCCGCCCGGACGTCTCACGGACAGCTGTTCCCCGTCCCCGAGCGAGGTGAGGAAATGCGGAGCAGGAGTATATGGAGGGGCGCGACGGTTGTTGCGCTGACGGCCGTGGTCGCAGGGTGCAGTGGGACCCGGCCTTCGACAGCCGACGCCGTGCCGGCGCTCGGGACGGTCGCGGTGATCACTTCGGTGGGCCAGATCGCCCGGCCGACCGACGTCTACCTGCCCACGCTGGCGCAGGACAACGAGATCATCAAGGCCATGAACGTCGTCCAGGCCGCCTGCATGCGCGGATTCGGTCTGCCCGACAATCCCTATGAGGTCCTCGGACTGGACGCGGTCTTCGCCACTCGCACCTCAGTTTCCGACGAGTACGGCTACTTCGGCACAGGCAACGCACTGGACCAAGGCTACGACCGCGTCACCGACCAGGCCCCGGCCCGGACGAACCGGCCCGCGCTGCCGGCGGCATCACTGGCCGTACTCACGGGGAAGAACAGAGCCGGTGCGCCCGTGACTTCGTATCTGGGCCGGACGGTTCCAGCCGGAGGCTGTGCGATGTACGCGCAGGACGCGGTCGGCGGCCCTCTGCCGCAGCCCGACATCAGCACGCTGCCCGACGGCGGCCCCCAGATCCCGCCGACGGATCCCCGACTGGTCGCAGCCGACGCCCGATGGTCGGCGTGCATGGCGGCGAAGGGCTTTTCCTACCCGACCCCGATTGCCGCCTTCCTCGATCCGAAATGGGTGCCGCAATCCGAAGCCCAGTTCCAGGACTACACGGTGACACCGGCCCAGATCGCCACCGCCACCGCCGACCTGGCCTGCAAGAAGTCGACGAACCTGGTGGGTGTCGCGGTGGCCGTCGAAACGGCCTACGACAAGCAGTACATCGCCGCCCATGCCGCAGCCCTGGCCCGGTTCGAGAACCAACTGCATGACCGGGTCGCGAAGGCCGAACGGATCGTCGCCGGCCAACCCGCGTGAACCCGTGTGAACCCGCTGCCGCAGGCGACGCGTCCTCGCAGCCGCGGAACTACCGGATACCGCTGCACAGCGGGCAGCTGTCCGCCCCGGGGCGGACAGGGCCGATGGTTGCGGCCGACCGGAAACCCCAGGCATTCCCCGGCTGCGCAAGGGGCCGACCCGGCCCGACCACCGTGGGGCCACCTCCCGACGGAGCCCGTGTCGCGACTGCGCGACCCGCCCACTCGAACACCACGCCCAAGGAGCAGACCATGTCGCACTCACGGACGTTCCTGACGACCTCCCGGATCCGGGCCAGGGCCACCGCCCTTGCCCTGGCCGCCACCGCCACGATGGCCACCGGCTTCCTCGCCGCACCCAGCGCCATGGCCGCCTCCAACACGCTCACCGTCTGGACGGAGACCGTGGGCACCTGCACCGCCACGGCCACGATCAACGGCACCCAGGTGATGGGGGAGTTGCGCGACACTTCCGCCGACTCGTGCTGGATCGCCGTCTACCAGGACGACATCGCCACCGGCACCACCGTAGGTTTCACGTACCCGGCCATCTCCGGCAACGGCGCCACCCGGACCACAGGCACCTTTTCCTACGATCCGCTCGTCCCCGTCATGATCTGCTTTGGAGACGCCACCAGGGATCTGTCGGCCTGCAGCGCACTGTACAGCTGACCGGGCGCATCACCCTTCACCCTGCCCCCGGCACCGGAGGCGAGATCACTCCCGCCCACGACCTGCTGGCCCCGCTCGGCAAGCCTGCGCTCTTCCCGGCCGCTCGAAGAGACCCTGGCCGCGCTCACCGACCTGATCCGCAGCGGCAAGGTCCGCACCATGGCACACCTCGACGGCCTGCTCTCCGGCCTCGACGTCCGACTCAGCGACGGCCTCCTGGACCGTATCGACGAGATCGTCCCGCCCGGCACCAACGTCGGCACCCTCGACCAGGACTACCAGCCCCCCGCCATCCAGCACCCGAACCTGCGCCCCCTGCACGAGCGCGCAGCAGCCTGACGGCCACGCCTCCGGCAGCCTCCCGAGCAGGGCCCGCACCAGGCCCAGGCCACATCGAGGCGTGTGCGGAAGCAGTACCCCCCGGTGCCCGATCTCCTGGTTGCAGGCCGGCGTGTGCCACCACGCCGCGCAGGAGCCCAGCTGGGGCCGGTCGCGCACGCGGCGATCCACTACGCATCGGCACCAGTGGTGGTGGTGCCCTACCCGGGGCCCGACGCGACCCGGTTCTGAACTGTCGACCGACTCAGATGTGTCCATGGCCGGGTGGGCATGGATCCGGAGCGGGTCATTGCGGTTCTGGACCGCCGTTCGCCCGGTCCCCGCTGCGGCTTGCTCACCTCGCCGATAGCGTGGTGGTGGGTATGCGGCCGACGCGGAAGACCCTGCGGCGATCGTTTGGAGGCACCAGGTGACCGGAGAGGCAGCAGAGCGACCGTCGGTGCTGCCGCAGCTCCGCCTGGACGACCTGCTCGCCGAACTACAGGCCCGCCTGGACGCGGCCCGCAGAACCCATGAGCGGGTCCACAACCTCCTGGAGGCGGTACTGGCGGTCGGCGGGGAGCTGGAGCTGGACCAGGCGCTGCGCCGCATCGTGCAGGCGGCGGTTTCCTTGGTGGACGCGCGGTACGGGGCGCTGGGGGTCATCGGCCGCGGGGGGAGGCTGTCGCAGTTCGTCACGGTGGGGTTGGACGAGGACGAGGTGGCGGCGATCGGTCCGCTGCCGCAGGGCCACGGGATTCTGGGCGAGTTGATCCGGCACCCTGAGGTTCTGCGGCTGGCGGAGCTGTCCGAGCATCCGTCGTCGTACGGATTCCCGCCGAACCATCCGCCGATGCAGTCGTTCCTGGGGGCGCCGATCCGGATGCGCGGAGAAGTGTTCGGGAACCTCTACCTGACCGAGAAGCGGGGCGGCGGCGCGTTCGACGCCGAGGACGAGTCGGTGCTGTCCACACTGGCGGTGGCGGCCGGGGTGGCGATCGACAACGCCCGGCTGTACGGCGAGGCGCGCCGGCGCGAACGCTGGCTGGCTGCGAATGCGGAGGTCACCAACAGTCTGTTGTCGGGCCGGACCCAGGCAGAGGTGCTGCACCTCGTGCTCGACCGGGCACGGGAGATCGCAGGAGCCGACATGGCTGCGGTGGCGCTGTCGACGGCTGATCCGGCTCACCTGTCGGTGGTGCTGGCAGTCGGTGAGGGTGCGGACCGCCACCAGGGCCTGCTGCTTCCGGTCGAGGGCTCCTTCGCCGGGGCCGCGGCCCGTTCCCGGACGGCGATCATCAGCGCCGATATCAGCCGTGACCTGCGGGTCACGGCCGGGCCACCTCGCTGGAAGGGGCTGGGGCCGGCCATGGCGGTGCGGATGGGCACGGTCGAGGGCAGCGTACGCGGTGTGCTGCTGCTGGCGCGCGTGGACGGAGCCCCCGAGTTCACCGCAGACGACGCAGCCCCGGTGCTGGGCTTCGCTGGGCAGGCGGCGCTCGGCCTGGAACTGGCCGAGCACCGCCTGGACGCGGAGCAGCTCGCACTGCTGGAGGACCACGACCGGATCGCGCGGGACCTGCACGATCTGGCGATCCAGCGGCTGTTCGCCACGGGGATGACCCTGCAGAGCGCGGAGCGGTTCATCGACCACCCCCAGGCGGTGGAGCGGGTGCGAAGGGCCGTGGACGACCTCGATGCCACGGCGAAGATCATTCGTTCGACGATCTTCGGATTGCGCGACCACACCTCCGGGCCCAGCGGCCACGGACTGCGGGCCCGGATCGTGGACGTGTTGGAGCGGGCCGTGCCTGCTCTCGGCTTCACGCCCGGCCTGCGGATGGAAGGGCTGCTCGACAACGAGGTGTCGGCCGGACTCGCGGAAAACCTGCTCGCGGTGCTGGAGGAGGCACTCAGCAACACCGCCCGCCACGCGCACGCCACCGCGTGCGACGTCGCCGTCCGCGCCACCCGGCAGTCCCTCTCCCTGGAGGTGGTCGACAACGGTGGCGGCATCATGGGCGGGGGCCGGCGCAGCGGGCTGGCCAACCTGGCGGAGCGCGCGGAGGCGTGCGGCGGAGAGTTCACCGCCGAGAGCGGGCCGTCCGGCGGGACCCGGTTGTCGTGGCGGGTGCCACTGGTGCACGGCTGAGGCTGCGCCTGGGCTGCCGTGCGGTGGGCCTGGGCCTCAGCCCTCGGTCGGCGCGTCCTGCGGAGTGCCGCGCGGTGTCGGGGGTCCTTGGGGGCCGTAGCCGATGCGGAGCAGCATCTGCGGCTGGGCCTGCCCGGGGGTGAGCGGGTCCCGGAGCAGCCAGCGCAGGTCGTGCCACTCCAGGGCCTGGTACAGCATCGAGGCCCGGAGTCCGTGGCAGGTCAGCAGCAGCAGGACGTGTTCCAGGGCCTGCCCGGCGCGCAGCCAGTCGGCGGGTCCGTCGTCGCGGGTGGACAGCAGCGCCAGTTGCGGGTGCTCCTCGAAGGCCGCCGTCGGCTCCCGGTGGGCCCGGTCCAGGCCGCTGAAGTCCCGCATCGGCACGTGGGCTCCGGCGTCGCGCGGGCCCAGGGCGGAATAGGGGATGCCGTACGGCTCCCGGTCGGAGTCCCGGAGCCAGGCGCGGGTCTCGTGGAGCCTGGCGCGGTCCGCAGTGCGGCGCAGTTCGGCATCGGCGGTGAGCTCCAGCAGACGCGCCGACTCGGCAGCGCCGGGCAGGGTCAGTTCGGCGCCCTCGGCGTGGGCTGCCCGGGTCAACTCGTCCAGGACGGCTGCGGGTACCGGGCGGTCGGTGAACGGGAGCCGGCTGCTGTGCCGCCGTGCGATCGCCTGGTAGAGGTCCGGGCCGGGCCTACGTCCGGTCAGCGGCGGGCCGGCCAACCGTACGTCGGCGAGGAAGCCGGGGTCGCTGGAGCGGGGGAGCAGGTGCAGGACCGGTTCCCATCCCAGGCGGCCGGCGGCGACCAGGAGGTTGAAGACCGCAGTCCCTGCCGACAGGTGCAGGGCGCGGCCCCTGGGGTCGGCCAGTGGCAGGGAGCGTTCCCAGGCGGCGTGGACCTCGACGGTCCGTGCCTGTGGGTCCACGTCGAACCGCCACGGCTGGGTATTGTGGATCGAGGGCGCGGCTCCTGCTGCGCCGACCAGGGTCGCTACGGCGGTCTTGTTCAGGACGTGCGTCGGCGTCATGGCAGTTGCCTCCTCGGCGGGTCTCACGGACCCGCTGTCAGTGTTGCCGGGTCCACTGGGGCTCGACACGCTTCCACTCCTGCTCCCAGCGGCGCAGGTCGGCATTGTTCACGAGGCGCTGCCCCAGGGCGACGCCTGCGATCAGGGTCCCGCTGAACCCGATCCAGCAGGAGGCCGCGAGGAAGTCGGCGTTGTCGGCCGACAACGCGGGACTTGCGGGTGGGTCGGCGGGCCGGCCGGCGGTGTCGAGCCACAGGGTGACCTGCTGCCCGCTCACCGTTCCGCTGGGGACGGAGGCGCTCTCCTGGTGCGGGACGTCCGCCGGATACGTCCAGCGGACCGTTGCGGTCGCGTCGGCGTAGCCGACGGCCGGGCCGGTCGGCTGGGCGGCGTCGGTCGTGGCCACAGCCTGGACACGGTGCAGCCGTGCGGCCTCCAGCGCGGCGGCCGCACGCTCATGGTGGTAGTCGGCCAGGCCCACTGCGGCGGACACCGCGGCGACTGCGACCAGACCGAGGACCAGCAGTGTGCGCAGCCAGAAGCGGAGCGTGTCGCTGGTTCGCCGCAGTGGGCTGTGCCTGCGGGCCGAGACCCCTGCCAGACGGGAGAGTTTCCGTCGAGGTCGCGGAGGGACGGGTGCTGATTCGGTCGATGCCATCGGATCTCGCCTCCTCGGGCACGGTGCGGATCGCCGACGATCTCATCGTGCGGTCGGCGCGACCGGGGGCAGGAGGGCCCTTCGGGCCTCGTTCGGCGGGCTGCTGGCCCCGGGCGCGCGGCCGGTTCACGAGCGGCTCGGGGCATCCGCGACCCGGTACCCGAGGTGGTCGGCCACCGACACCACGCCGTCCACGCCCTGGCAGAGCCGGGCGAGTGTCCGGGCCGCGCTCTGGTCGTCCATCGTGCCGCGCAGCGTCACGATGCCATCGTCCACGCGGACATCGACCGAGTCCGGCGACAGACCGAGGATCCGCGCCACGAGATCGTCGCGGACCTCCTCCCTGATCGCGTGGTCGTGGCGCAGGAAGACGCGCAGCAGGTCGCTGCGGCTGACGATGCCGACCAGGCGGCCGGCCTCGTCGACCACAGGCAGCCTCTTGATGTGCCGGTGGTCCATGACCCGGGCGGCTTCGACCACCGTCCACTCGGGCCGTGCGCACTCGGCGGGGCTGGTCATCAGCCCATGGGCGGTGGTGGCCCCGCTTCTGGCCCGTTCCTTGGACGACAGGTGCGCAGCGGGCAGCAGTCCGGCCGGGTCTTCCCCGGCTGCCTCGTTCCGTAGCAGGTCGGCCTCGGAGACCACGCCCAGCGGTCGCCCCTGCTCGTCGACGACGGGTACGGAGGTGATGTCGTTCTCGGCCAACACTTGGGCTATCTCCTTGAAGGGGGTGTCCGGCCGTACCTTGACGACGGCAGGCGTCATCAGTTCTCCGACCAGTCGATGGCGCATCATCGGAGGATCCTTCCCACGGATGTGACTGGCGCCCGCGTTCGCGAGCACCCCTTCCTTGCACTCTCGCGCCCACGGACCGGGTGCGCATGGGCCGGTCGGCCCCACGTCGACCGCTGAAGGACCTGGCGGCCTCGGCGGGCCTGTCAAATGTCGGGGCCAACGGCCCACCACCGAGGACCTGCGGTACCTGGGCCGGGCGGGCCGCCTGGAACGAGAGTGGTCCGTGCGCGTGGTCCGTGCGTCCGGATGACCGTGGCTCCGACGGGCCCGTCCATGGAGGTGATCATCATGAAGCGATCTGTGTCCGTGGCAATGGACAGCTCACCCGGGAGAGTTGCGGCAGTCCGATGGGCATCGGCCGAGGCGGCGCGCCGCAGCTGCCGTAGTCAGTGCTCCGGTCACGCCTCGCGGTGCTCCGCTCCCGAGGGGACCACCGGGAGGTCGTGCTCAGCGCGAGTGCGGACGGTGCGCCGGGTCGGAGTGCGAGGCGAGCATGGCTGCCTCAAGGCGACGTTCCACACCGAGCTTGCTGAGGATCCGGGAGACGTGGTTCTTCACCGTCTTCTCGGCGAGGTACAGCTCCTCGCCGATCTGCCG
>Ga0302314_10023376_pt1 | contig 10091 bp, 3 predicted proteins | sample III_Palsa_N2_3_FD_200533 | JGI IMG/M metagenome (GOLD analysis project Ga0302314, IMG submission 200533) | Peat permafrost microbial communities from Stordalen Mire near Abisko, Sweden - III_Palsa_N2_3 | ecosystem: Environmental > Terrestrial > Soil > Palsa > Peat permafrost | place: Sweden...
TCCTCGGTCACGCCCATGGAGCTGCGCAAGAGCAAGGTGGTCAAGGACGATTTGGTGTGGGTGCCGCACCCAACCAAGCTGTGGCAGGCCGCGCATAAGCTGAGCACAGAGGCCGATGGCTCCGCGGTGGTGGAGCTCGTCGAAACCAAGGAGCACATTACCATTCCAGCCAGCGGCAAAATGCAGGACAAGTGGACGGCGGGCCGCCTGCAGGAAGTGCCGCTGTGGCACGTGGCGCCTGGCGACTTGAGCGAGCCTGCGGATGACTTGATCATGCTCGAGGAGGTCAACGATGGTTCCATCATTCACAACTTGATGGAAATGTACCAGCAGGAAGGGCTGTACACGTGGGTGGGCGCCTCGCACCGCGTGCTGGTGTCGCTCAACCCGTACAAGCTCATCCCGTCGCTGTACGACAAGAAAATGATCGAGGCGCACCGCAACCGCTCGCCCAACATTGACATTCCGCCGCACGTGTTTGACGTGGCCAACGACTCGTACGACGAAATGCTGTTTGAGGGCAAGCACCAGTCCATCCTCATCTCGGGCGAGTCGGGCGCGGGCAAGACGGAGGCCACGAAGCAGTGCCTCAAGTTCTGGGCCAACGTCGCGGGCTCGAAAAACGGCGTGGAGGAGCGTCTCATTCAGGCCAACCCCGTGCTCGAGGCGTTTGGCAACGCCAAGACGATTCGCAACAACAACTCGTCGCGGTTTGGCAAGTGGCAGGAAGTGTACTTTGACCAGCTCGAGCAGTCGATTGACGGTGCCATTATCATCAACTACCTGCTGGAAAAGTCGCGTCTCGTGCACCAGCAGGGCGGCGAGCGCAACTTTCACATTTTCCACCAGCTCACGCAGGACGGTCAGGCCGTCAGCCAGTACGAACTGGACGACGCCAAGGCGTTTCGCTACACGCAGAAAGGCTTGCTGGGCAAAATCGCTGGCGTGGACGACGCCGGGGACTTCCGCGACTGCAAAAAGGCCATGAGCGACCTCGAATTCACCACGCAGGAGCAAGAGTGGCTGCTGCGCATCCCCGCGGCAATTCTGCACGTGGGCAACTGCACCTTTGTGGACAACGCCATGGCCAACGGCGTGACTGGCAGCAAGCTCGAAAGCGACGTGCCGCTGGCCAAGGCGTCCAAGTTCCTCGACGTCGACGTCGAGGCGCTGCGCAAGGTGCTGTGCTTCCGCTCCATCACGGTCAACCGCGAAACGAGCGTGATTCCCCTGAACGCGGCCAACGCGCGCGCCGGGTGTGACTCGATTGCCAAGGGCATTTACGGCCGGCTGTTTGACTGGCTGGTGAAGCGCGTCAACACGTCACTCAAGGGCGACACGGACGGCAAGTTTGTGGGCGTGCTGGACATTTTCGGGTTTGAAATCTTTGACGTCAACTCGTTTGAGCAGCTGTGCATCAACTACGCGAATGAAAAGCTGCAGCAGCTGTTCAACATTGAAACGTTCAAGGACGAGGAAGCGCTCTACGTGTCCGAGGGCATTGCGTTTGACCCCATCAAGTTTATAGACTCGGAGCCGGTGCTCAACATGATTGAAAAAGGCCCCACGGGAATCTTGCTGCAGCTCGACGACGAGTGCCGCATTCCCGAGGGCGAGGACCAAAAGTTCATGGCCAAGATTGAGGACGTGTTTCACACGCACCCCAACTTTGCCACGGACAAGCACCGCAAGCTGAACAACGCCTTGGCGTTTGAGATTGTGCACTACGCCGGCACGGTCAAGTACACTGCGGATGATTTCATGCTGAAAAACAAGGACACGTTTTACCAAGACGCGCACGACATGGGCGCCACGTCCAAACACCCGCTAACAGCGGGGCTGTTCCCGCAGCTCGACGCGCGCATTCAAATCAAGTCGCTGTCCACGGTGTTCCGCTCGCAGCTGGGCGACTTGATGAACAAGCTCAACACGACGAGCACGCGCTACGTGCGCTGCATCAAGCCCAACGAATCCATGGCACCGCTGCTGTACGAGGCGCCGCTCGTCTTCCGCCAGCTGCGCTACTCGGGCGTTTTTGAGGCGGTGGCCATTCGCAAGCAAGGCTACCCGTTTCGGCAAACGTTTGAGGCGTTCTCGTTTCGGTACCGCGCGGTCAACCAGGACTACACGTACCGCTCCAAGGACGCGCGGGGGTTGTGCGAGGAGATTATCGCGCAGTGCAGGACGCCGCTCACCAGTGTCAAGTTTGGCAAGACGATGGTGCTGTACCGCGCGCCCGAGTACAAGACGCTCAAGCTGCTGCGCAACTTGGCGCTGGAGACGATTATCCCGCGCGTGCAGGGCGTTCTCAAGGGCGGCGCGGCGCGCGTCATGCGCGCCAGGCTGGTCAAGTGCGAGAGCGCCATTGCCAAGGCGCTCGCCGCGCAGTCGGACTACGAGGCACTGCTGGCAGCGACGTCGCAGGTCGACGGCGTGCTCGGCACGCTCGGGTCACGGCTGTGGCCCAAGCTGCGCCCGCGCAACGAGAAGGAGGGCGCCGCGCACTTGGCGGTGCTGAAAAAGTGGGTGGACTGCGCCGTCAAGCTCGCCGACGTGCTCAAGACGGACCCGAACACCAACTATGCTGCGTACTGGGCCGCGTACGAGGCCGCAACGGCGCTGTCGGCCATTCCGGCGTCGGCGGCGCAGCAGGCGCTCATGAATCAAGTGCAGACGGCCATTGACTCGTGCGAGGTGGGCAAGATTGACAAGCAGCTGGTGGATGCGCGCAAGCGCATGGACCGCGGCGCCATGGAGGAGCTCATTGCCAAGGCCAGGGAGTTTAACCACACCGGCCCCCCGCTGAACGAGGCCAAGCGCGTGCTCGCTCTGCCCGAGCGCCCCTACGTCGAGCTGGAGCTGCAGGCCGCGACGGAGATGCGCGACGAGGCGCGCGCCAAGGCGAAGCGCATGCGGCTGTGGGAAATGGACATGAGCGAGCTGAGCTCGAGCGCTTATGGCGACTGGCGGCGCTACAAGGCGCTCAAGTCGCCGGACGACTTTGCCAAGGGCAAAATGTTCGGCAAGACGGCGGTGAAAGAGGGCATGTGCATGGCGGACACGTCTGTGGTCAACAGCTCAATGAGCGCGAGCACGGACCCTGCGTTCAACAAGCTGGCCAAGGAGATCAACAAGGGCGTGCTCGCCTACAGCACTGGCAAGCCCAACGGCGACCAGCTCGCCGTGCAGGCGCTGCAAACCGCTGCGCGCAGCGACGCTGCCAAGACGGAGCTGTTCCTGCAGCTGCTCAGGGCGTCCACGCCCTCCAACAAGGTGCAGGACGCTGCCAAGGCGCGCGAGCTGCTTCGCGTGACGCTGTACTCGTTTGCGCCCGAGCCTGAGCTGGAAAAGTTTGTGTTTTTGTTTGGGCAAAAGCAGCCAGAAAAGGACAAGCTTGCGGCCGCGGCGAGCCACGGGCGGTTTGAGAGCTCGGGCGCGCCGCGGTCCGCGGACGCGCTGCGCAGCATTCTTGCGTAATAACGGGAGTTTGAGGCGGGGGGAGAGGGGTTCTTTAACTAATAGCAGTGTTGAGTTTCGCCGCTGCCGCCGCCGCCGCCGCCGCCTGGTCCACAGTCGCGTTCTCGCTGGGAGGCTCGGGCGTCGTCGCGGGCGACGGCGACTCGGTGGCCGTCACCGCGGCGGCGGCGGCGGCGGCGGCGGCGGCGGCGGCCACAGCGGCGCTCGGGCGCTTGCGCTTGCCGGCCTGTCCAGCGGTGCGCGGCAAGACTTCAATGGTGCCGCGGCAGGTGGCGGCGCCGCACCTGCACGGCGTGGTGACGCCGTTGAACGGCGTGAACCCGTAGTCATACGTGACCTCGTCGCCTGGGGACAAGTCGCGGCGCGCAAACAGGCCGATGCGCACCAGCCCGGCGACGTCCCAGCGGCCGAGCACGGCGGAAGGGTCGCACGAGTGGTTCGCGAAGCGCGACACGTTGCCCTTGAAGCGCGCGTCGAGGAACAGCCGCGGCTTGGTGCTCATTTCCATGTAATATACGCAGCCTTTGGGCGCATCGCGCAGGCGCGCCTCGAACAGGTCAGAGTCGAGCACCTCGCCCACGTACTCGCTCACGAGCTCGCCCTTTTTTACGTGGCAGCACACGCGCAGCCCGTGGCCGCACGCTGCAGTCTTGATTGGCACGCACTTGGCGCGTACGCCGCCGCGCTGCAAGAGCCGGTTGCTGCAGCGCACCCCCGACGCCTTTTGCACGCGGCAGTTGGCCGACGTGCACTCGACCTTGGTCGCGCGGTTGTCGCAGTCCTCGTCGCAGTCGTCGCCGCGGCAGCGGCACATCTCCACATCGGCGCTGCGCTGCGGCGGGCGGGCGGCGAGGTACTCGTTGGCCGTGATGGACTCGTACGGCGGCGGCGGGGGAAAGAACTCCTCAATGAGCGAGCGCGGCAGCGCAAACGCGTGTCGCTTGGCGTCGGGGTCGACGAGCGACTCGAGCAGCGGGAAGGCGTCCCACCGTTTGGGACAGTTGTCGCTCCACAGCACGTCGTGCGGGAGCGCGCGCGTGGCGGCGTGCGCGGGGCAGAGAAAGCCGCTGTGGTTGTGCAGCGAGCCTCGAGGGGCGCACTCGGGTGTGTGGAAGGCCGCCAGGCACACCAGGCACGCGCTCAGCATGTTGTTGCGCGGCGCCGACGGCTTTGGGCGCGCGCGCGCGTGCGTTAGATTGTGGCGTGGGGCTAAGCGTACGGCAAGAGGCTTGGGCTGGCGGAGGCGTTTGCGGTCGCGCTTGAGCTCATTGTACTTGGCCAGTTGGCTGTTGTACAGCCGCTCCTTTTCAATGCAGTTCAAGCACTCGTGCGCGCCACAATCGTCGTCGGCGCGAGCGTGCTCCACGCGGCAGTCGCGGTGAAACGCGCGGCCGCACTGGCCGCACGTCTCGAGCTCGGCGTGCGCGGGCTGCTTGCACACTGCCGCCGTGCATCGCCGAGGCTTGGCTTGTTGGCAATCGGCGCACTGCCAGATTGGCGCGCGCGTGTCAATGGCAACAGCGGCGTTTGGAGACGCACCTTGGCGTCGTCGGAAAGGCAACGCTCGTGGAAGTAGCGCGGCCACGAGCACGCCGCACCGCCAGCGCAAGCCACGGGCGAGTTGGGAGCAATGATCTGCACGCATGCCCGACACAGCAAGGGCGCGGCGTGCACGTACACGGGCCTCGCGCGCGACGTCGTCGACGCTGTGGCCGGCACCATTGTTGTTTCACTGGCCATCGCGCGCGCTGCCGCTTATATATAGCTTGCGCTTTTTTTTGAAAAAAACTCTCCCGCTCGAGGCCCTCGAGGCTCGAGCGAGCGGGCGGGCCGATTACACTTTTTTTTTAAAAGCAGCGGTGTGTGCGCGAGATGAACGCGTTGCACTCGGCGACGTCGGATCCGCGGCCGCACGATTACATTGAGCGGCCGAGGCCTGCGGTCACGGACAATGCGCCCATCGAGCAGTTGCTGGTGGCCGAAGGCGCAAACGTGGTGCGGTGGAACGACACGCTGTACAACCACGCTCCGCACGCGGTGACCTCGTCGCTGTTTTGCTGGGTCGACGATCACCTCGCCGTCGCCTGCGTGCTGTCCAATGGCGAATTGCGCGTCGCCACAGCCTCGGGGGCGCAGTTCCAGGTGCCGCTGCACGGCGCCAAGCTCGAGGTGAGGCTGCCGCGCGCCGTGGGCGGCGGCGTGCTCGTCACAGCGCGTTCGCGCGTGCTTTACATTACGCATCCGCTCGAATACCCCGTGCCCGTGCTATCGCCAGGGGAGCAGATTCTGTGGTCGTCCGGCCACGCGGACGGCGGCGGCTTTGCGCCCAGCGTGCTCACGTTCCGCGATGGCGCCTGCACGCTGTACGCGCTCGACCTCGCCGACGACGACGCCTCCGCCATTCGGCAAGGCGATTTGAGTTTCTCGGGCGTGTCCGACGAGCACGCAGCCACGCCTGCGCTGGCGTTCCACGCACAATGGTCCGTGACCGCGCCCGTGCTTCCGCTCACCGCGTTTGCCGCGCACGACGTGAACTGCAACGCCATCGTGTGCTTGGTGTGGCAGCATACTCTGTTCGGCGTATCGATGCGCGACGGCCGCTCGAGCGCGTTCGCGCTGCCGGCCACGGCGGATGCAAGGCCACTGTGCGCGAGCGTGCAGCCCGGAGTGGTGGATTTGATTCGGTTAGACATGAGCGGCGCACTGGAGCTCAGACGCGGCGCGCAGCTGCTGTGCGCGCTGCAGTGCGGCGGCGACGCAGTGCCTCGCGCGCTCGGCTGCGCGGCGGCGTCGCGCGTGGACGTCGTCGTTGGCGCCGACGGAGCGTGGGTCAGAACGCAGGTGCGCGTGGGCCCAGCCGAGTCGCCGGCGGTGCGCGCGTTTGTGGACGCATGCGGGCGCGTGGACGCGCAGCTCGGTCTCGCGGTGGCCGTGGACGTGGACGTGTGGGCGCGCGCCCTCGATGCAGACCTCGCCCGCACCGACGCCGCGGGCGGCGAAATGGCCGCGGCGGCGCGCGCGGCGTCAAGGGCGAGCGTGGGCGGCGCAGCAGCGTGTGCGCGCGAGCTTGACGTGGAGTGGTGCGCGCTGGTGCTTGTGTTGGCGCTTCACACGGGCGGCGGTGTCGGCCTCGGCGACGCGTCCGACGCGTGGGCGGAGCTGCTCGCCTCGGCGTACCATCTCGAGCGCGCCGCAGTCGTCCCTGAGCGCGCCGCTTCGGCGTCGGCCGCCGCACCGGCGCTCGCGGAATCATCGCTGTTGCTCGCGCGCCCACCGCCGCTCGCCGCCGCGCCCGCGATGGCCGCGCGGCTCCCAGACGTGGTGGCAGTGCTGCAGCTCGAATACGAGGCGTGCAAGCTGGACGTTTTGCGCCACGCCGCCGCTCTACCTGCGCTCGCCGAGCTCTTGTGCGCCCTCGGGGCGGCCTGCCTGGCGCCTGCCGCGGCGGCGCGCCTGCGCGACTTTTGCGTGCGCGACCTCGGCCCGTCGCGGTTTCCTTTGCGCCGGCTGCTGCGCCTGGGCTGCGGCCGTCCCGGTAGCGCGGATTTTGTTCCCGTGGACGTTGTGCGCGTGCTGGCGTCGCCCGACGTCGCTTCGCAAGCACAAGCGTGGATCGCTTTGGCGCCGCCCGCCCTGGCCGAGCTGGTGGCGGCGGTGGGCGAGCTTTGCGCTCACGGGCCGCACGCCTTGGCGCTTTCCCTCGCGCGCGCCGAGCACTTGCGTGTGGAGGCGCTGCCATGCGGTGTGCTGCTGCACCTCAGCGATGCGCTGGCGGCGTGCCGTGAAAGCCCGCCGCGCGATTGGCCAGCGCGCGCGCTGGCGCTCATCGGGCGCACCGACCTCGTGCCCGCTGCGGCGCCGGCGTCGACGTGCGCGGCGACGGGGCTGCTGCAAGTGCAGGCGATGGCGCGAATGCGCTTCGGACGCGACCGTCGCATGCGCGAGGTGTGCCGGCTCCTGGACGCGTCGCAGCCAAGCCGGTTGCACGTGGAGCGCAAGCCGGCGATGACGGACCACGACGTGTTCGAGGCGCAGCAGACGCGGCTCCGCGAGCTGGTTGACAAGGCCGTGGCGGGCTGCGTCGGCAGGGGCGCGCTGTGCCTGCGCGTCCTTGCAGGCGACGGCGACGACTGGCTCGAGTCCGCGGTGCGCGTGCCCCCGCTGAGTCTCGCGGGGTGGGCGGGCAAGCGCGTCGAGGTGCGGCTGCAGCAGGAGCCCGTCACCACCTGGCCCGCTTTCCACAACGGCGTCGCGGCCGGTCTCGAGCGCGGCGCCGCGAGCGAGCGGAGGGAGGCGCTGACGCGCACGTGGATTATGTTCAACAAGCCCGCGCAGCCCAGCGAGCAGCACGCGGGCGTGTTGCTGGCGCTGGGGCTGCAGGGCCACCTGCGCAGTCTCACCATGGCGGACATGTACGAGCACCTCGCGCCCTGCCACGACCCGACCACGACGGCGCTGCTCGTCGGCCTGGGAGCCTCGCGCGCAGGCACGGCCGACGCCACCGTGTCCAAGACGCTTTGCCTGCATCTGCCCGCGCTGCTGCCTCGCGCCTTCGCCGAGCTGGACGTCGCCCCCGCGGTGCAGAGCGCGGCGCTGTGCGGCCTCGGGCTCGTGTACCGCGGCACGGGCCAGCGGCTCATGGTTGAGTTTCTGCTCGATGAGCTGGGCGCGCCGCCGTCGTCGGACAGGGCGGTGGATGACCGCGAAGCGCACGCGCTGGCCGCCGGTCTCGCGCTAGGAATGGTTGGGCTGGGGCTGGGCGCCAGGCAGGGCGGGCTGGCCGGCGTGACGGACCTCGACGTGGAGGCAAGGCTGCATGCGCTCATGGCAGGCGGGGAGCGGCGGGTGAAGCGCGGCGGCGATGCGACGGTGGCCGCCGCGGCGGCAGCCGCGAGTGCGGCGGGCAGTTGCGCGCGGTTGTGTGAGGGGTCGGCGATCAACACGGACGTGACGGGGCCCGGAGCCACGCTCGCGCTCGGGCTGCTGTTCCTCAAGAGCGGCAACAAGGCGGTGGCCGAGCGCATGGCCGTTCCCGACACGGCCTTCCACCTCGATTTCGTGCGTCCCGACCACCTCACGCTGCGCGTGTGGGCGTGGTGCCTCGTCATGTGGGACGCCGTCCAGCCCTCGCGCGCGTGGATGCGCCTGCACGTTCCCGACTGCCTCGAGGACGACGCCGACGCCGCCGTGAGCTGCGTGCTCGCCGGCGCCTGCTTGGGCGTTGGAACGCGCTTTGCGGGCACGCTGGGGCTCGAGCCGCGCGACGCTTTGCTAGGGGAACTGTGCGCGCTCGAGGACGCGGCGTCGCGGCCATGGAGCAAGACGGTGGAGAGCTGCCTGGGCGCGATGGCGCTCGCGCTGGCGTGCGTGATGGCCGGCAGCGGCGACCTGGACTGCCTCAAGGCGCTGCGCCGCCTGCGGCTCGAATGCAGCACGTACGGAGCGCAGTCGGCAGTGGCGCACGCGCTCGGGCTCTTGTTTTTGGGCGGCGGTTCCATGTCGCTGCGCAGCGACGACGACGCGGTGGCCAGTTTGGTGTGCGCGCTGGCGCCGCCGTACCCCGAGCACGCCAACGACAACTCGACGCACCTGCAGGCGATGCGGCACCTGTACGTGCTCGCGGCTGAGCGCCGCCTGGTGGAGACGGTTGACACGGACAGCGGCCTGCCGTGCTACACGCCGCTCAGGCTGCGGCTGCGCAAGGGGGCCGTGCGCGCCGCGCCGCAACGCTGCCACCCCGACATGGACTGCGCGGACGCCGATGTGGTGGCGCCTTGCTTGCTGCCGCCGTTGCACGACGTCGTCGACGTCGAGGTCGCGTCAGACCGGTTCTGGCCCAGCGCGTGGGGCAGCGACGCGGTGCGCTCCAGACTCCTGCTGCGCGTGAAACGGCGCGCATACCAGCTGCCGCTGGACGCCGACCCGCTCGGGCTATCGGGTTTGCTGAAGCGCCCGCAGCCCGTGTCGCTGGAGCGCCTGCGCGCGCTGCTCGCCGACTTCTTCCCCGCGCTCGGCGCGTTTTCTCTCGTGTTCAACGAGCACGCCGGCCTCGTGTACCGCCACCTCGTGGGCGACCGCGTCGACGCGTTGGGGCTCGAGGTGGAGCTCGCCGACGGCAAGAGCCCGCTCGACGCGTGGCAGCGCTGGTTCCTGGCGCAGGTGGCGCCCGGCAGGCTGGCTGGCGGCGACGCCGAGCATGCCGGGGTTGCGCGCTACCTGCGCGACGGCACTGTGGACGACGACGACGCCGCCGTGGCGCTGGCGCTGCTGGGCGTTCCTCGCGGCGTCGGCGTCGACAACGGTGGCGTCGGCGCGTGGCGCGGCGACGCGCTCGTGGCATGGGGGCTGCAGGATGCGTGATTGTTTGTTTTGTGGAGGTTTTTTTTTAATAAAAAAACCTTTGTGTGGCCCCCCGCCCCCGCTAGGCGTCGACGAGGTCCACGTAGCCGCGCGGCACGAGCCCCTCCCTGCCGTTGAGCTCGCCGCGCAGCCAGTCCTTGTCGATGACTTCCACCACGGTGATCACGTCGCCCTGCGCAAACGCAAGGTCGTCCTCCGCCTGCGCCTCAAAGTCGTACATGGCGTTGCACGTCACCGCGCCCGCCGTCGGCGCC
>Ga0302314_10023377_pt1 | contig 10091 bp, 7 predicted proteins | sample III_Palsa_N2_3_FD_200533 | JGI IMG/M metagenome (GOLD analysis project Ga0302314, IMG submission 200533) | Peat permafrost microbial communities from Stordalen Mire near Abisko, Sweden - III_Palsa_N2_3 | ecosystem: Environmental > Terrestrial > Soil > Palsa > Peat permafrost | place: Sweden...
CGGTGGCCGGCCGGGGTGGGGCCGGCTTAGGTGCGGCTGTCCGCGCCGGGATGTCCAGCGGGGACGGAGCGTGCGCCTTAGAAGGGACTGGGCTGCTCTGCTCGGTCATCGGGTGGCTTCCTTGTCACGATGGTGTGCGCGGCTGGTATCGGCCGGGGTTACCCCCGCGCCCCTCCGGGGGGCATTAAAAAACCCCTCGTGCCGGGTGGCAGCCGAGGGGCGCGCGCAGGAACTGGACTGGTCAGCTCTTTGCGCGCCAGCCAAGTACGAGAATGTGGTTCCGCTTCACAGATATACATTCGCTCACCAGCCCGCCTCTCGTCAAATTATCAGACCATCTGTCTCGGATGCTGAGACCAGCCGTCCGAAAGTTGACTTCCACCTTGGAATTGCCTGAAGAAACAGCCGGGTACGCCCAGCGTGGCGGGCCACTGGCGTCGGAGGGGTGCTACAGACGCCCGGACGCCCGGCGTGGCGGAACCACTGACGCCCGGCGCTGGTGTGCTTCAGACGCCCGGACGCCCGGCGTGGCAGAGCCACTGACGCCCGGCGCTGGTGTGCTTCAGGCGGCGGGAACGCCCGGCGTGGCAGAGCCACTGACGCCCGGCGCTGGTGTGCTTCAGACGCCCGGACGCCCGGCGTGGCAGAGCCACTGACGCCCGGCGCTGGTGTGCTTCAGGCGGCGGGAACGCCCGGCTTGGCGGAGCCGTTGACGCCCGGTGCGGGGACGCCCGGGGACGTGCCGGGCTCGGCGATCCCGGCCCGCAGCAGTGTCTCCATGCTTGGCGCGGCCATCGGCCGGGCCACCAGGTAGCCCTGGCCGTAGCCGCAACCCATTTCGCGCAGCTCCGCCAGCTGGCGCGGCTGCTCGATGCCCTCCGCCACCACCTGCATGCCGAGGTCGCGGCTGACCTGGACGATGGTCTTGGTGAGCATGGTCAGCACCGGGTCCTGTCCGAGCCCGCTGACGAAGGACGGGTCGATCTTGATGATGTCGGCCGGCAGCTGCCGCAGGTGCGCGAGCGAGGCGTAGCCGGTACCGAAGTCGTCGATGGCGAGCTTGACCCCGAGGTCGCGCAGTTCGGCCAGCCGGTCCGCGATCAGCCCGGTGTCTTCGACCAGCATCCGCTCACTCAGCTCGATGGTGAGCGCGCTCGGCGGCAGGCCGCTCTCCGCCAGCGCGGCGGCGACCTGGGCCGGGAAGTGCGGCGCGTTGAGCTGCCGCAGGGCGATGTTCACGGAGACGCCGATGTCCCAGGAGGCTGCCCGCCAGGCAGCGCCCTGGGCGCACACCTTGCGCAGCACCCATTCGCCGAGCGCGACGATCAGCCCGGAGTCTTCCGCGACGGCGAGGAACGCGCGCGGCGGTACCGCCTCGTCGCCGCGCCACCAGCGGACCAGTGCCTCGGCGCCGATGACCCGGGAGGTCGCCAGCTCCACGATCGGCTGGTACTGCAGCTGCAGCTCTTCCCGGGCGATCGCGCGCTGCAGGTCGCTGGCCATGTCCAGACGGCGGACCACGTCCGCGTGCATGTGCGCGGCGTAGACCTCGACCCGGCCGCCGCCGCTGTCCTTGGACCTGGCCATCGCCACGTCCGCGTTGCGCAGCACCACGCCGGGAGCGCTCTCGTCGGCCAGCGCGACGCCGACACTCGCGGTCAGCCCGACGTCCCGGTCAGCGACCCGGAACGGCTCCCCGGCGACGCTGCCGGCCAGCCGCTCGGCCAGCTCGACGATCTCCTTGACGCCGGCCGCGTTCTCCAGCAGCACCGCGAATTCGTCGCCGCCCCAGCGCGCCACCGTGTCCTGAGCCGGCACCACGGCCCGCAGCCGCCGGGCCGTCTGGGCCAGCACGAGGTCGCCCGCGCCATGTCCGACCAGGTCGTTCACCGCGGTGAAGCCGTCCAGGTCGAGGAAGATGACGCCGGCTACCCGGTCCGTCGAGGCCTCGAGTGCCTCCCGGGCCCGCTCCTCGACGTAGGCGCGGTTGGGCAGCCCGGTCAGCCCGTCGTGGAAAGTCAGGTGGGTTACCTGCTGCCGCAGCGCCACCTGGTCGGACACGTCCCTGATGCTCACCAGCATCCGCGGCGGTTCGCCTGGCAGCCGGTAGAGCAGTACGGCGCACTCGACGTGCCGCCAGCTGCCGTCGGCGGCCCGCATCCGGCAGGAGAACCGGCCGTCCGAATGGTCCTCGCCCGCCTGCTGCAGCGCCTGGAAGGTGGTGCCCAGGGCCAGCGCGGCGTCCTCGGGCAGGCCGATCACGATGGCGATCACCGCCTGCACGGCGCCGATGTCCTCCGGGTGCACGAAGTCGCTCAGCGGCCGGCCGGCCGGCGCCTCGGCGGTGAAACTGAACCCGGAGACGGCCGGGCTGGCGGAGCTGATGGTTCCGTCCAGGTCGCAGATCAGCACGATGTCGCCGGTGCGGTCGGCGAGCTCGCGCAGGCTGGTGCTCGCCTCCCGCCACATCCGGACCGCGGTGCCGTTCTCGTGTACCAGCATCAGGATGCGTATCGCTACCACGAGGACGGCCGCGCCGCCCGCGATGACCAGGGCGAGACCGGCCGCGGGGGCGCTGGCGAGACCGTTGATGATGACGACGAGGGCAGCGATGACCACGCAGACCGCGGCGATGATGGTGGCCGCGCCGGTGTTGGTGACCGGCGACCGGCGGCCGGCGAGCAGGCCTGCCAGGGGCCCGTCGGCCGACCGGACCTGGTGCTGGCCGGCTCGCGGCGGCACTCCGGCGACCCCGGGCTCGGTTTCCTGCCCGGCCGGCTGCCCAGCCTGCAGGCGCCCCGGCCACGGAAGCAGGCCGAGCCGGACGCCGATCGGCTCCACCCACGGCGCCAGGCCGAACAGGCACGCGGCGCCGATCATGGCGACCTGCTCGAGGATGCCCTCGTGACCGGTCAGCCGGGCACCGACCCCGAGCGAGTCGGCGAAGGTCAGCGCCATCAGCCCGAGGTAGGGGACGAGCACCCGCCGCCACGCGATGGTGAGCACCGGCAGCAGCACGCCAAGCACCGCCAGGTCGGCCAGCGGGTGCAGCAGGTCGAGCAGGAAGGTCTGCGGATGCTCGCCTGAGCGGTGGAACTCCGAGCCGAACGCGACCACCCAGTCGATGACGAGCAGGGCGACGGCCATGACGTAGCCGTCGGCCAGCCCGGGCAGCACCGACGCGGTGTCATTGCGCTTCTCGTCCTCGGCCAGCACCATGACCCCGGCCGCCGCGGTCGCCAGGGCGAGCAGCGGGGCCACGTCGGCCAGCGACAGCTGGCCGCCGGTGGCGCTCAGCGGCCCGAGCACCTGCGACACGATCAGCCCGGCGCACCAGAACAGGGCGGCCACGCCCAGCCAGCGGTAGCCCCGCGCGACCGCGCCGGCATGCCGGCGGGCGCCGGTGAACAGCCCGATCGCGGCGCCGGCCGTGGCGAGCATGGCGAGGACGCTCACGGGGCTCCTTCCGGGTTGTCGTTCTGCCGCTTGGTGCGTCAGAGGGTAGCGTGCGGTCTTCTTATGTCCGGCGGCTGAGGATCAGGCAACGGATGCGCAACGATCTGTCACCAGCGGCGAGCGCGCTGGGGCGGCCGCCGGTGACCCGAACCCATCGCCCTTTGCCGGCCGGCTGCGGCGCCGTTCACCTCGTTTACTCTACGTACCCGAGATCACGCTTCGGTTGAGGATGGGCGGCGGTTGCCTTCCGGGGTTGTCCCCGGTGCCCGCCATGTCCGGCTTGTGTGTTGCGCCGCGTCATCTGCGGAGCCTGGCGGCCCTGCTGAGCGGCCGAATTCCGAGGTGGCACCTGCGTCTGCCTCCGGGTTGCTGCTGCATCCTGCGCGCCCCCGCCGCTCTACTTTATCCGGTTTCCGCTAGTACGCGCCGCTGATCACGTTGCGCAGCGGAGCGCCGCGCAGGTACGCCCCGGCCTGCTCGCGGACCAGGCGGGCGGCCCGCTCGCGGGAGACCGGGGTGGACGCGGCCACGTGCGGGGTGAGGAAGACCCCGGGCAGCGACCACAGCTCGTGTCCGGGCGGCAGCGGCTCCGGGTCGGTCACGTCGAGCGCCGCGCGCAGCCGGCCGCTGGCGACTTCGGCGACCAGTGCCGGGGTGTCCACCACCGGTCCCCTGGCCGCGTTGACGAGCAGTGCGCCGTCTTTCATCCGGGCGAGGAACTCGCTGCCCGCCAGCCCCTGGCTCTCCGGGGTGTACGGGACGAGCAGCACCACCACGTCGGCCGCGGGCAGCAGCGACGGCAGTTCGCCGAGGCCGGCCACTCCCGGGCGCGGGCTGCGGGCGACCCGCTGCACGCTCACCTCGAACCCGGCGAGCCGTTTCTCGACGGCGACGCCGATCGAGCCGTAGCCGACGATGAGCACGTTCTTGGTGGCGAGCTGGTCGGTCCCCTGGTACGCCCACTGGCCCGCCGCCTGCTGCGCGGTGAACCGCGGAAAGTCACGCAGCGCGGCGAGCATGGCGGCGACCACCCACTCGGCGGTGGACGCGTCGTGCGCTCCCCGGGCGTTGCACAGCGCGACCGACGGGGGCAGGTGCGGGCGGAGCCAGTCCACCCCGGCCGTCAGCGCCTGCACGACGCGGAGCGCGCGCATCCGGCCGAGCACCGCGCTGCCGGCCGGGCTCGGAAAGAAACTTGGCACGTAGAACTCGACGTCGGCCACACTCGCCGGGACCGCGGCCGGACCGGGGTCGCCGCTCTCCCCCATGTCCCGGCCCAGCGCGACTACTTCGACCTGCGCGCCGGCCAGCCCGGCGAGCCCGTCCGCTACCCACTGCGATGGCACCCAGATCAGCACCCTCCGAGGTTACCGAGTCAGAAATCTGCTAAGAAGAGAAAAACCGACCAGGACAGCACAGACGAGGGAGTCCAGGAAGATGCCGCGGCTGGAAGGGGACCCGAGCGCCGGCCGCTGGCTGCTGTTCGCGGTCGGGTTCCGGCTGCCGCCGCAGAACCAGGACTGGGTGCGGCACGAGCTGACCGACGCCGGCTGGCGCGGCCGGACGGTCTTGCGGCTGATGGTCATCATGGTGCCGGTCTGCGTGGCCCTGGCGTTCCTGCCGGGGCCGGTCTGGCTGCGGATCGCCGTCCCCGGGTTCGCGCTGATCGCCAGCGTCGGCACCGTGCTGATCAGTGCCGACGACGTGCGCGCGGCCCGCCTCAAGCAGCACGGCTTGCCGGTGCCCAACGATCGTGATCTCGGCCGTCCAAGCCACTGAGATGGCCGCGCGCAGCCTCCGGCCGCCCGGGCCGCCGCGCGTGGTCGCCATCGACGGGCGGTCAGGAGCCGGGAAGACGTCGCTCGCGGCGGAACTGCGGGCCCGGCTGGGTGCGCCGGTGGTGACGCTGGAGGACCTGTACGGCGGCTGGGACGGGCTGGAGCGCGGGATCGACCTGCTCGTTTCGGCGGTGCTCGAGCCGGTCGCGGCCGGGCGCACGGCCCGGGTGCCGCGGTATGACTGGGCGGCCGCCCGGTGGGCCGAGCCCTGGGTGCTTGAGCCGCCGCCGGTGCTGATCGTCGAGGGAGTGGGCGCCGGGGCGCGGCGGGCGGCCGCCTATGCAAGCGCGCTGATCTGGCTGGAGTCAGCCGCCCCGATCCGGAAACAGCGAGCGCTTGGCCGGGACGGGGAGACGTTCGCGCCGTACTGGGACCAGTGGGCCGCCCAGGAGGACGCGATGCTCGCCCGGGAGCGCACCCCCGCCCGGGCCGGCCTCGTCATCGGGGAGCGGGAGGAAACCGCGGCGGCCGCCCAGCGGGTGGTCGGCTGGCTCGCCCGCGGGCAGCCGGCCGCGTCCGGGGGCTGACCGGGGTCAGCCCCCCGGACGAACGCTGGCCCGCACGAACGCTGGCCCGCACCCGCGCGCGGGCCGCGGCCGGATCAGCACCGGGCAACACGGCAACGAAACGGGCAACGCGCCAGTACCGGGGAAACGCGCCAGTACCGGGAAACGGCCGGTCAGACGATCGTGTCGGGCGCGAACTCCATGACGGTACGCGCGGCCTCGGTGACCGAGCCGGACAGCGACGGGTAGACCGAGAAGGTGTGCGCGATCTGGTCGACGGTCAGGCTCTGCTCGATCGCGATCGACAGCGGCAGGATGAGTTCGCTCGCCCGGGGACCGACGATCACGCCGCCGAGCACCCGGCCGGTGCCGGGGCGGGCGAAGACCTTGACGAAGCCGTCACGGAAACCGCCCATCTTCGCCCGCGGGTTGGTCGCCAGCGGCAGTTTCACCACCCGGGCGGAGAACTCGCCGCGGTCCACCGCCGCCTGGGAGACGCCGACCGAGGCGATCTCCGGGTCGGTGAAGATGGTGGACGCCACGTGCGTGAGCCGGATCGGCTGGACCGCCTCGCCGAGCGCGTGCCACATCGCGATCCGGCCCTGCATCGCCGCCACCGACGCGAGCATGAGCACGCCGGTGCAGTCGCCGGCCGCGTAGACCTCAGGGACGGAGGTGCGCGATACCCGGTCTACCTCGACGAACCCGCGTGAGTCGAGCTTGATGCCGGCCTCGGCCAGGCCGAGGCCGGCCGTGGACGGGGCCATGCCCACGGTGAGCAGGCAGTGCGAGCCGGCCACCTGGCGGCCGTCAGCCAGCGTCACCAGCACGCCGTCACCCTTGCGGTGCACCGCCTCGGCCCGCGACCGGCTGAGCACGTTCATGCCCCGCCGCCGGAAGACGCCCTCGATGACCACGGCGGCATCCTTGTCTTCGTGCGGCAGCACCCGCTCGCGGGACGAGACGAGCGTGACCTGGGAGCCGAGCGCCTGGTAGGCGCTGGCGAACTCGGCCCCGGTCACCCCCGAGCCGACTACGATCAGCTCTTCCGGCAGCTCGGTCAGGTCGTACAGCTGGCGGCAGGTGAGGATGCGCTCGCCGTCCGGCACGCCTTCGGGCAGCGCCCGCGGCCACGCCCCGGTCGCGATGAGGACCACATCGGCCGTCACCGTGGTGTCACCGGCCTCGATCGTGTGCGGCCCGGCCAGCCGTCCCCTGGCCTGGATGATCCGCACTCCCTCGGCGGCGACGTGCTCGGCGATGTCATGCGACTGGGCGGCGGCGAGCGCCTTGATCCGCGCGTTGAGCGCGGGCGCGTCCACCCCGACGACCGGGTTGGTGCCGTTGGCGAGCTCAAGCCCGAGCGACGCGGCCCGGGCGAGCGAGGTCATGGTGGTCGATGACTCGATCAGCGTTTTGCTGGGCACGCAGTCGGTCAGCACGCAGGCGCCGCCGAGGCCGTCTTCGTCGACGACGGTGGCGTCGGCACCTAGCTGCGCGGCGACCAGGGCGGCCTCGTAGCCGCCGGGGCCGCCGCCGAGGACAGCGACGCGTGGGCGTGGAAGAGTCACGTAAAGCAATTATCCCGCATGCTGACCACTGGCTTGTACGTCACCGCAGGTCTTCCCACAATGAAGCTCGCCTCGCCGGCCCCAGGCTCGCTGGGGCCGGCGAGGCGAGTGTGGTGATCGCCGCGCTGCGCGGCGGGATCAGCTGTCCGGCGGGATTACATGCCGGACGGGTTGTCGAACCGGTGCGAGTGGCCTCCCCGGGCCTGCGTCCCGGTCGACTGACCAGCGGCAGGGTTCGGCGCTCCACCGAACGGTGTGGTCCCGGGCATCGTCGTGGCGGCCGGCGCCGCACCCTTCGCCGTCTGCTGCGCCAGGTTGTAGGAGACCGCGGTAGCGACGCCGTTCCCATCCAGGGTGACGTTGACCGGGTTGGTCAGGCCGTAGTTCGAGCAACCAAGGTTGACGAAGGACATCGACAGCCGGTTGCCGAGAAACGTGGCCAGGGAGTCGCCTATCGCCGGGACCGGAGTGGCGAACGCGGCGTCCTCGGCCATGTCCAGGTTGTTCCGGGCCGTGGCGATGTTCACCATGTTCTGGCAGTAGCTGGCCGCGACGGCCGCCGGGTTGGTGTTCGCCGCGAGCAGCGGCTGGTCGACGAGAGAGCGGTAGGCATTGGTCTTGGCGATGCTCATCTGGCCGCCGACCAGCGTCATCTCGTCGTTGGGCGGGACGACCGCCATCGCGGGTTGCTGGTCGACCTGGGCCTGCAGCTCGTTCAGTGCCTGCGACGGGCCGTCGGCCTTCGGGTAGGTGGAATCGGGCGCGGTGAACGGCGCGCAGCCGTTCGCTGGGTCCACGAACTCGCTGAGCAGCGCGTCATCGCTGCCGTTGGTGAGGACGGTAGCGCCGGTGAGCTTCGCGTTGTTAGCCGGCGAGTTCTGCGCAGTCTGGCCGTCGGCGGTGATCAGGTACTGGCTGACCACGTTGTCGCTCTGGTCCTGGTCGATCAGGGCGAAGTCACGCGTGGTCTGGCACGCCTGACCGTCGGTCGCGGTGCCAAGGGCGGGGATCTTCAGCATCCCCCGGGCGATGTCCGCGTTCGCGGCCTGGTAGAAGGCCACCGCGTTGCAGGCCGACACCTGGCCGATAACCGACTGACCGAGGGCGTCAACGCACTTGCCCGCGATGGCGCCGGCACCAGTGAGGTACAGGTTGGTGCCGTTGAAGCCGACGCTGATCTCCACCACAGAGCCGGCCGCGATGGCCGGTGCCGCGGGTGGCACGGCGGGCTGGGTGCCCGCGGTGACGACGAGGGGGCTGTAGACCGACAGCTGGCCGCCCGGGGACAGGATCGTCGCCTCGACGAACGCGCCCTCGGTGCCGGGGCTGGCCATCGAGCAGCCGTCGCCGAGCTGCCACGGCGTTGCCAGGCCGGCCGCAGTAAGCGGGTTGGCGGGCACGGCGAGCGAGCAGTTCATCGAGGCCGCGGCCTGCGCCGCGGTCTGGTGTGTGTTGATAGCCGCGCCGGTGCCGTCAACGGGGGCCGTGGCAACGTCACCGAGCTGGGCGGTGGCGGTCGCCCCGCCGGCGAACGAGTTGGCGGGCGCCACCGTGGTGGCGCCGCTCGCGCTAGTGCTCGGGCTCGCACTAGCGGTTGCACTAGCGCTCGCCGTGCCAGAAGCCGGTGCCGTGGGGCTCGCCGGTGCTGTGGGGCTCGCCGATGCCGTGGGCTGGTGATGGTGCCTGCCAAAAGCCGAGTCCGTCATGTTGATCGACCCGCTGTGTACCGCGATGACCGCTCCGATCGCGACGCCTGCCGCTACCGGAATGGCGATCGCAGTCGCGATACGCGCGCGGCGCTTACGTTGCGAGCGCTGACGCACTGTTGACCGCTGGCCCGTGAGCATTCATACACCTCCGTATCCGCATCCGTTGTTAACTGTTGGTGCCGCTGAACGTCGACGCGGTGCTTGTGGGCGTCACCACGGGAGCGGTCGCGGTCGGCCTAGCCGTCGCGGTCGCGGTCGGCATGACCGTCGCGGTCGGCATAGCCGCCGGGGTGGTCGCGGTCGCCGTCGGCGTGGCCTTCGGCGTGATGGCGGTCTTGGCCGGCGCGGCGAACAGCACCAGCTGCGCCTTCAGCGTGTGGTTCTCGCGCTCGCCGAAGACGAACACGAGGTCGCCCTTGGCGACGCCCCTGACCTTGGTGTTCATCTTCCACCGGGAGGGCACCTTCGTGGTGCCGCCGGTCATGGCGGACAGCCCGGTCGAGGTTCCACCGACGTTGCGGATCTCCGTCCCGCCGTTCACGTGCCAGATCTCGGTCGTGCCGTTCGCGGACCTGACCGCGAACTCGCCCTTAGCCACCGCAACCACGGTGCCGCGCTGGATGAAGATGATGGCGCGGTGCCACGACTGCGTCCAGTAGTTGGTCACCGGCTTCATGTGCGAGATGGTCCTGAGCGACGTGCTGGGCGACTTACTCCAGCCCTTGACCGCTGAAGACAAGGCGCTGGTGTAGCTCAGCGTCCGGCCGTTGGCCTGGTAGTAATACCCGGCCGACTCCGCGGTCGCGGGGCCGCTGTGGCTAGCGCTTTCCGCCACCACCCCGGCCGCACCGCCCGCGAGTACCACTGCGGCGACGGCCAGGCGTACCCGCATAGCAGCCCGGCTGATTCTGCGCTTGCTCATCGATGCCTCCATCCTGTGGACGTCGCTCCGCCCAGCGCGCCCGTCGGTTCTGACGGCATTGACGTTGCCCCGTCCGCGACCGGAACGGC
>Ga0302314_10023378_pt1 | contig 10091 bp, 11 predicted proteins | sample III_Palsa_N2_3_FD_200533 | JGI IMG/M metagenome (GOLD analysis project Ga0302314, IMG submission 200533) | Peat permafrost microbial communities from Stordalen Mire near Abisko, Sweden - III_Palsa_N2_3 | ecosystem: Environmental > Terrestrial > Soil > Palsa > Peat permafrost | place: Sweden...
CCCGACGAGTACATCTCCTCTGGGGTCGGTGCGAAGAGCAGGGTTGTGCCGGCGGCCTCTAATTTCGCGCAGTCTTCTTCAAAGGTGCGGGGATACGTCTCGTAATCTTCCCCAGCAGCAAACTGCATCGGGTTAACAAAAATGGTCGCTGCCGCTGCATCACACTCGGCCAGCGCGCGTCGTACGAGCGACAGGTGGCCATCGTGCAGCGCGCCCATCGTTGGCACCAGGCCGAGCGTGTTCGTACGTCGCAGGTTCCGACAGGCTTGTTGCATCTCGCGGACCGTCGTAAGAATCTGCATCGTCAGGCCCTTCCTGCGGGTTCAAGACTCGCCAGCAGTTCCAGAGGATCCTTGTTGTCCTCCACAGAAGTTTCGAGCTGGGTACGAACCTCGCGTGAGAGGTGATAACTCTCGTCATCGTTCGGGAATGTACGCGCTGTTACATCCTCGCGATATCGTTCGAGGGCGTCTCCGAAAAATGCAGCCCCATCGGCATAGCGGCGCACGAACTTTGCCGGCGACGAGAACGTTAGATTGAAGAGATCGTGGAACACAAGGATCTGGCCATCACATGCGGGACCGGCACCAATGCCGATCGTAGGCACCACACATCGCGCCGTAATCTCCGTAGCGACCTCCCGCGGAATCCCTTCCAGCACGATGGCCACGGCACCAGCAGCTTCCAAGGCAAGTGCGTCCTCATAAAGACCCTCGATCGCCTCAAGCGAACGGCCCTGAACGCGATAGCCGGACATGCGATGAATCGACTGCGGGGTGAGGCCAATGTGCGCAACCACGGAGATCTCTGCTTCCGTCATCTGTCGAACAAGATCTGCTCGACGGCGGCCGCCTTCGATCTTGACAGCATGCGCTCCCGCTTCCTTGATGAATCGCGTCGCATTGCGCAGCGCCTCCTCCGCGGACGAGTGATACGAACCAAACGGCATGTCCGCCACCACAAACGCTCGCTCGACACCGCGAGCCACAGCACGCGTGTGGTGCAACATCTCGTCCATCGTGACAGGCAGGGTGCTCTCATAGCCCAGCACCGCCATACCGACAGAGTCGCCAACCAGGATGAAATCAATTCCAGCCTGATCCACCAGCCGCGCTGTAGGGTAGTCATACGCTGTCAATGCAGTGATTGCATGACCAGCTTGTTTCATTTCAAGGAGGGTCTGCGCTGTCACAGGACGGACAGGCTTGCTGGCTCCGTTCTCACGGAGTTGTGTAAGGCTCATGGTTCTCTCCAGTGCCGCTCCGCTCTACTGCTGCGGATGAGGCCCGAACACCCTCAGTATACCCTTCCCTCCAAAGCCGCGCATGGGCGACAATCATTGTATGGAGCTTCTTGTCTATTCCGCCGACTGGTGCCGCGATTGCCGTGAGGCCAAGCGTTTCCTCAGCCAGCACGCCATCCCCTACACCGAAATCAACATCGAAACCACCCCAGGCGCTGCAGCGCAGGTCATTGCCCACACCGGCAAGCGCGCGATCCCACAGTTCGTTCTGAATGGAAAATGGATCCAACCCTATCGACCCGGGGAAGGCTTCCTGCACGATGAGATGGCCGAACTCCTCGGAGTTTCGCACCCGTAATCGAACACCCCTGACGACCCGCTTCTAGTCACGGACGAACCTAATCAGCTTCGTCCAGTTCCTCTGGCGACGGCACATGGGTCACCGGTCCACTGTGAGCCGCGGCTGCGGCGCGATGGTGGTTGCTGGGGCTAAATGGCCAGCGCAAGCGCAGAACGCGTTCGCGGTCGCTCTCACGATGGGCCTCCTCGCTGCGCCCCTTCAACTTGGACTCGGCCATCGACATCGCGCACGATCGCAGCGTCGTAACCGGTGACACCGTCCTTGGGTTGCGGTTCGCATCCTGCGCCAGCGGCACCGATAAATCTTCCTTGCGCGCTGCCGCGATCAGTTGCGCGCGAGTGAGCGTGCCGGTCAGCCGTCCTTCGCCGTCCACCAGCGGAAAGAGCCGCTGCCAGTGGCCCCAGGCCTCGCTGCCACGTTCGTCCATCTTGCGCAGCCAGTCGGCGGCATCCTTGCGAGTGGCGTTCTCAGGCAGAGCGAATACGCTGGTGTGCATTGCCTGCGATACAAGAATCGCTTCCAGCGGATCGGCGCCAAACTCGCGGCTGAGGTGAAGCCCTCGACGACTAAGGTTCTCGGTAAGCATCGACCGCGGCATCACCAGCACGCTGACTGCGTAAGCAGCCACACACGACAGCAGCACCGGCAGCATCAGGCCACCATTATGCGTGAGCTCCAACGCGAGCATCGCCGACGTAAGCGGCGCGCCAATAGCCGCCGAGAGCACCGCACACATCCCCACCAGCACCCACGCTCCCGTGCTCATGATCGGCATCAGATGGCCAAGCGCCGCCCCCAGAGCTCCTCCGATCATCAACAACGGCGCCAGAATGCCGCCCGCAGTGTTCGAACCCAGTGAGAAAACCCAGCTGATACTTTTGATGACCAGGATACCGGCCAGCAGCTTCCATCCTGAATCGCCGGAGATGAGCTGTTGAATGACGCTGTAACCCACTCCCAGCGACTCGGGAAAGATATAGCCGCACAGGCCAATCACCACACCACCGATGGCTGGCCACCACATCCAATGGATCGGCAGATGCTCGAACATCCTCTCAAAGAAGTGCACGGAACTGCTCAGACCAGCCGCCACAAAGGCCGCAATGATTCCCAGAATAAGCGCACCCAGCATCGCCGAATGATAGATAGGCGCACCAGTGGGAACCATCTGGAGCACGCTATCCGGCCCCAGCAACAACCGCCGAACAGCGCCAGCAGTGACACACGCTATGGCGACCGGAACCAGCGAGCGCGGCTTCCACTCGAAGAGCAGAATCTCCACGGCCAACAACGTTGCGGACATCGGACAGTTGAACGTCGCCGCCATGCCAGCCGACGCGCCTGCAACCATCAGCACGGTTCGCTCCGAACCCGTCATCGGCAGTAGCTGGCCCAGCACGCTTCCCACGGCTCCGCCCGTGATGATCACCGGACCTTCCGCTCCGAACGGTCCCCCCGAACCAATAGAGATAGCGGTCGCTATGGGCTTGAGAATGGCCACCCGGGGCTGCACTCGGCCACCATTGAAGACGATCGTCTCAACAGCTTCTGGCATACCATGCCCGCGTACCCGGGGAGAGAGATACCGGGCGATCAGGCCAACAATAAGCCCCCCGAGCACGGGCATCAGGACGAGCCACCAGTGCCTGCCTGCCTGCCAGGGATCCCTATCGACAAAGCTCCACTTCTGGAAGTAGAAGAGGTTCGTGCACAGCGCGATCATCTCCAGCAGCGCCCATGCCAATACCGCACTCACCGCTCCCAGCCCCGCGGCTAAGGAGCTGGTGTATAAAATCCGACTGTTTGCGGAGTAGTCTCGCAGCGCGCCAGTCGGTTCCGAGGTCTTCAACGTCCGTACTCCTAAGCAGTCGAGTGTTCGACCGCATCCTGTAATTCGCGCAGTGCATCAATAAGATGGTCGCAAAGGGGCGCAAGTTCACGGAGATGCTCCGCTACCAGTCGCTCCAGAATTTCATGGCCCTGTGTCGTTAATTGAACCAGCGACCGCCGCATATCCTTTGGGTCGCTTTCTCTGCGAACCAGCCCGGCGCGCTCGGCACGGTCCACTAACTCCACCGTGCTGTTGTGTCGCAGAATCATTCGCTCGGCCAGGTAGGTGATTGATGCCTGCTGACCCTCCGGTACCGAAGCGATCACCTGCATCAGTTGATATTGTTGCGCTGGAATACCGCACCTCTCGGATGCGGCTTCGCTGAAATTGAGAAACTTCCGCATCTGAAATCGAAACTCTGCCAGGCTCTTCAGTTTGGACTGCGTCTCTTTCCCATCATTGATTGGATGTCCCATAATGACTCTCCCCATTCTATCGCAAAACGATAGTTCTAACAGCCTGACGATCAAACAACTGGTTACACTAACGCTAGTCGGTCAAAACGTATTCCTCTGTGACCGCCGTCTCTCAATGTCGTAATACCTCTTCCGGAGCACCTCATGATCGCCCGTTATACCCGGCCAGCTATGGCCGCCATCTGGTCCGAACAACGCAAGTACGAGAATTGGCTGCGCGTCGAAATTGCCGCAACCACTGCTCTGGCCCGCGCCGGCGTTGTTCCGTCCTCTGCCGTCGAAGCACTTCAACAACGCGCCTCCTTCACGATCGAACGTATCCACGAGATCGAAGCCGAGACGCGACACGATGTTCTCGCGTTCACGACGGCGGTAGCTGAGTCGGTTGGCGCCGACTCGCGCTGGTTGCACTATGGCCTTACCTCCACCGATGTCGTTGATACGGCACAGGGTTTAGCCTTCGTGCAGGCGTCTGCATTGATTCGTGAAGGTATTGTCCGGTTTCGCGAGGTTCTGCGCAAGAGGGCTGTGGAATTCCAGCACACTCCCACTATTGGCCGAACCCACGGAGTACACGCCGAACCCACTACCTTCGGCATGAAACTCCTACTTTGGTACGCCGAAATGGGGCGAAATCTCAAGCGTTTCGACGCTGCGGCGGAAGATATGCGGGTAGGAAAGATCTCTGGAGCCGTCGGCGCCTTCGGGAAGCTGAAGCCCGAACACGAGGCAGCCATTCTCGCCGAACTGGGCCTCTCACCCGCCCTGATCTCCACCCAGGTTCTCCAGCGCGACCGCCACGCGGCCTACATTACGACCTTGGCGGTACTCGCCTCCACCCTGGACAAGATTGCGCTCGAAATCCGGCACCTGCAGCGCACCGAGGTCCGCGAAGCAGAGGAGTTCTTCTCCGCCGGGCAGAAGGGCTCCAGCGCCATGCCGCATAAGCGGAACCCGATTACCTCCGAAAACATCTGCGGGCTCGCCCGGGTCATGCGTGGCAACGCCCAAGTAGCCTTGGAAAACGTCGCCCTCTGGCATGAGCGCGACATCTCCCACTCTTCCGCTGAGCGCGTCATCCTGCCCGACACGACCATCCTCGCGGATTACCTTCTGGATCGGTCCGCCACCTTGATTGAGCGGCTCCTGGTGTACCCGGCACGTATGCTCAAGAATCTCGAATCAACCAATGGGCTGGTCTTCAGCGGCCAGTTGCTCATCGACCTCGCAGCAGCCGGCATGAGCCGAGAGGACGCCTACCGCCTCGTGCAGGGCCATGCCATGGACGCCTGGACCAACGACCTCAACTTCCGCACCCTGATCGAGGCGGACCCCGAGATCAACCAGCGGATGTCGCCCGCAAAGATCGCCGCAGCCTTCGACGTGCGGCGGCAACTGACCAACATCGACGAGGTCTTTGAGCGGGTGCTCGCGGAAGACTAGCGCTCCTGAGATGATCAGAACCTTCGCACCATGACAGACCTCTTCCCTATTCTCGATGCCGCGCTAGCCTCGACAACGCACCGCTCCGGCAACTGGCTCGCCTGCAGGCCCGGGTGTCACCAATGCTGCGTCGGCGTCTTCGCCATCTCGCAGCTTGACGCGGAGAACCTTCGTGCAGGCCTGGACACAGCGCCCACCGAGGTCGCCGAGCGAATCCGCGCCCGTGCCGCGCAATCGCGTGCGCGCCTGCGTGCGGAATTCCCCGGTGATGCAGCCACCGGCCTGCTCTTCACGGAGCCGCAGCATGAAGAGGCCTTCGCGGACTTCGCCAACGATGAGCCCTGCCCCGTGCTCGATCCCGACACCGGAACCTGCGATCTCTATGCGTTCCGCCCCGTACAGTGCCGAACCTTTGGCCCTCCGATTCGCGACGAGGACGATCATCTCACCGTCTGCGAGCTCTGCTTTGTGGATGCACCAGCCAACGAAGTTGTTCGTTGCGAGATGGACCAAAGTTGGCGGCCATTGGAAGATGAGCTGATTGCCACGGCGGAGCAGCGAACGGGGTTCCATGGGCCGACCATCGTCGCCTTCGCATTAGAACCCAGCGAACCAGCCTCACTCGCAAAAACTTCGTAAATTCGCGGGATATTTTGGGAGATAATGAGCCTTATGGCCTTTGCCACCATTTCGCGTAGCGCGTCGGAATGGACAGCATTCTCGTCCGACCCAACATCCAAAACCATCGTTCTCGCCGTCACCGGGGCCAGCGGTTCCATCTTTGCCATCGAGATGCTCCGGGCTCTCGAGGTTGACCCTCGCGTGGATCGCGTCCATCTGGTGGTGTCGCCGAGCGCCCTCCGCGTACTCGCGGAAGAAACGGGCGTCAGCGCCCGCAACTCCCTCGTGGACAAACTACTGGGTGCGCCGTCCGAGAAGATCTCTCTGTTGGCGCACGAAGATATCGGGGCGCCCATCGCCTCCGGCTCCTATCGCGTCGACGCGATGGTCATTCTCCCCTGCTCCATGGGAACCCTCGCCGGAATCGCCCATGGCATGGCCGGCAATCTCATCGAGCGCGCCGCCGACGTCTGTCTCAAGGAGCGCCGCCGCTTGGTTCTATGCATTCGCGAGACTCCGCTGAACCTCATCCAGATTCGCAACATGGCAGCGGCGACCGACGCGGGAGCAACGATCTTCCCCGTAATCCCAACCTTCTACAACCATCCACAATCCGTTGACGAGATCGCGCGCAACTACGTGCATCGGGTCCTGCAGCACATCGGCCTGCCGCAGCCGGACGCTTATGTCTGGGGAGCGCACGGCACTCCTGAAGACCTCGGCTAACGCGACTGGCTAAGCGTGTACGTGCCACCCGACGGCGCCGGATTCTCCATCAGAAAATCCACCGTCACAGCAGCCGCACGGTTCGGACAAGTCTTCGGCGCCAGATGCCCGCAACCCGCCAGAATATCCAGCTCTGAGCGTGGGACGAGCCCATGCAGTTGTTGACCAATGGCAAGTGGGAGCAGCTGGTCGTCATTTCCCCACACAATCAGCAGCGGCTCGGTCAACCCTCCCAGCCGTGTATCGAGCAGATCGTTTCCAGCTTCCATTGAAGCCATGCTTTTGTCGACCACCCACTGACCTTCCCCGAGCTTGCGCAGCGCATCCTTGATCACAAACCCCGGCATCGGTTTCGCATGCGGCTCCAGCAGGTCGGCCAGATGCTGCAGCTCCGGTCCGTTGGTCGGGTGAAAGATATTCGCGCCACCCACCACCTGTTGATGAATCCCCGCGCTGTCGTAGATCACCACGCGATCCACCATGTCCGGGTGATCGAGCGCCAGTTTCAGAACGATCCATCCGCCCATCGACCAGCCACCGACGTTCGGCTTCTGCAGCCCGATGGCCTGAATAAAGTCGGCGACAAACTGCTCTTGCGTCGAGATCGAGTAGTCGCTGTCAGAAGGCTTCGGAGAGCGGCCATATCCCAGCAGGTCAGGAGCATACACATGAAAGCCCGACCGCTTCAGCCGTTCCAGCATAGGAGCCCAGCTCTCATCCCGGTCGGCCAGGCCATGCACCAGCACCAGAGGAATGCCGCCGCCCGGAACCCGCGATTCGGCCTCGTAGTAGTGCACGCGGCCCTCAGGCATCATCACGTAGTTGCTCTGGACGCGGTGCAGAAACAGACTGAGGTGGATTCCCTGCTGCAGAACCCATAGCGGCCGTTCATAAAACAGTCCACCAAAGGTCAACCCAGCGATAACAACCAGCAGCAACAACCGCCCCAGCGTCTTCATTCCAAGCCCTCATCCATAATCAAAGCCCTGCGTATCACTGTACAGGCGCGCGCTGTCAATGCGAAGTCCCCGCACTCTAACACCCTCTGCACATCGGCCCAGACAGCCTCGCTGGCGTCGGTCCCTGCACGCAACTGTCCCTCAATCTCGCGGCAAAGAACATCCACAACCAAATAGCGATACTGCACCCGGCCTTCGGCGTCACGGTGAATGATGTCGACGGTCTCGATCACGCCCAACGCCTCAACCGCGATCCCGGTCTCTTCCAGCGTCTCGCGAACGCACGCCTCGCGCACCGTCTCCCCAACCTCGATCGCCCCGCCCGGCAGGCTCCAGCCTCCCCCCATCGGCTCCGAGCCGCGACGAACCAGCAACACCTCCGCCCGTCCTTCCACCTTGCGCAGAACCACAGCTCCCACCCCTGGGATCGGACGATCCGGATACTCGCGCGAATCTCTCATCGGCCTACTTCAGTGGTTTCCCAAACTCTTCGCTGAAGACCGTGTGCGACGGGTCGAAGCGGCCGCCATCGAACTTATCTCCGCCCTGAAGATGCCCGATGGCAAGCAGCGAAACCACCCAGTAGCTCATCGGCAGACGCAGCGTCTCGCATACCCCCTGCTGCTCAAAGCCCTCCATCATGGCACTGTCATAACCCAGCACCTCGGCCATCCACATCATCGTGGTGGTCGCGATGGTCACCTGCTTATTCAGCCAGCCTGCCATCTCGTCACGAGAGAAGCTTGAAAGATAGTTGGGAACATTGGCCGCAGCCTGCGCTGCATAACTTTCCGGCATCCCTCCGGCACGACCCATGCGCAGCATCTCCTCGAGATCTCGTCGCCAGCCATCGCGATCCCCACAGGCCACAATGACCGCCGAAGCCTCCTCAATCTTTGCCTGGTTATAGCTGGCCGCACGCAACCGCCTCCGCTGCTCTGGATGCTGCACCACGATGAACCGCCAGGGCTGCATATTGTAGCCACTTGGCGCGTGCAGCCCAGCGTCGAGAATCTGCCATAAATCTCTTGGCGGTATTGGCTCTCCGTCGAAACTAGGCGTCGAGCGCCGATCACGGATTGCCTGTGCCAGGGACTTCTGTACGCTTGCCATGAACTCTTCTCCGAAAGTCTCTTCCTCGCTCAGTCGGTTGCTCGCTAAAGCACACGCACCGCGAGATACCCTGCCATCAAACCGTCGAAACCGCAGTTCCGTTCGCTTGAGCCGATACCCATCACCTGTACTTCTGAAGATCTCCAACCATACTAGGGGATATTCGAGATCGTTTGTTCGGTCACCACCGGTTCGTGCCCCGCGGAATCTGCAAAGACCCAGACCCCATGGAACGCCTGGCGCAATTCAATGTGTGCATCGAGCATAGCCTGTGCGGCCGCCCTGCTACGCGCCGTCACCGCCGCTGGATCGGTAAGATCATCGGCTCGCACATGCAGGATCAGATTGAGCTCTTTGCCATCCTCCGAGCTATCCGCAAACATTTCGGTGAATCGATATTCGGTTGCCGGCCCCTGGGCTCCGGTTGATTTCAATACCAGCGGATGACTGGAACTCATACCGCCGATCAACTCTGGTGGCGTAGCCGCGCGCCGCTCGGACCTCAGACGATCGAGGTTTGTGCTGCTGACAAAGTTCGCTGGTCGCAATAACTCGTCCGCTTCGCCAAAGAAGATCCAGGCAAGCCAGAGCTCATCGGCCTTTGCATAGGTCCGCGCCGATTTCCAGTACCAGACACCATCCTGACCGGCAGTTGACCGTGCCCGTGGGTAAAAGCCAGCCAGCTTCCACACACCCTCATCCTGACGCAGCAGGAAGGAGAGCAGCCACGGATGGTCTCCAGTTGTTTCGACCATGGCGAATCCATATAGACCTCGCGGTAGGCCGGAAATAGCAAAGTCGGTCTCCGAGGTCGTGCCCGTCAGAGGACAACTGAAATCGGCATCGGATGTATCACGCTCAGCGCGCGAGCTTGCGTCGAGCTCATAGATCTGCGTCACCTGAAGCACGTCGTTCGCCAGCCGGGACGAAGTCGCCTGCACCAGCGCCAAGGTCGGCGCAAAAGCCGAGGCGCTGGCAAACTCCGCAATCGTTGCCGCCTGGACCTTCGCACCGTCACCTTGCTGGACGGCCTGCGCAAGCCGAAGCGCCGCATCACTTAGCCCGCTTCTAATATCGGAGGTCATCTTGGCCTGGGTCGTACAGGTCTGTGCCCATAAGAGAGATGGGGTTCCAACCAGCAGGACGCCCAACAATGTTCCCACTCGCATCGCTTTGCGGCCCACTCCATGCCTTATGTGTCTCAATAGCTAGCACCTGTCCCTTTGTAACTCAATAGCCAGCTCCTAACCCGATGCATCGTGCCTTGCCCAGCATACGGAGGCCGGGGTTACGAGTCCAGCGCAAGGTTATTCCCAGG
>Ga0302314_10023383_pt1 | contig 10089 bp, 10 predicted proteins | sample III_Palsa_N2_3_FD_200533 | JGI IMG/M metagenome (GOLD analysis project Ga0302314, IMG submission 200533) | Peat permafrost microbial communities from Stordalen Mire near Abisko, Sweden - III_Palsa_N2_3 | ecosystem: Environmental > Terrestrial > Soil > Palsa > Peat permafrost | place: Sweden...
TACTTCGCCGGCCTGGCCGAGCGGGGAGTCGACCGGGTCTACACCTGGTTCTGCGACTTCGCCGCGCCCGACACCCTGGCCGGGTTCGGCGCTGAGGTTATTGGCACAGGCACTATCGGGACAGGGGTTATCGGCCCGCCGGTGATCGGCGCGGGAATCCGCCCGTGAACCCGGTCAGCCAGCTCATCGAGCGGGGCCTGCGGCTCGGGCCGCCGCTGACCAGGGACCTGACCGTCGAGCGCGACCTGCCGGTCCCGATGCCGGACGGGACCGTCCTGCTCGCGGACCGGTGGGCGCCGCGGGCGGGCGGCGACAAGCTCCCGGTCGCCCTGCTGCGCAGCCCCTACGGCCTGGCCACCCTCGACTGGGTGATCAGGCAGCCGTGGTTCGGCGACTCGATCGTCTTGACCGGCGTCAGCTACCTGGGCTACGTACAGTGGGCCGTCGCCGGCCAGCTCCCGCCGCAGGTCAAGGCGATGATTCCGCAGCTGACCGAATCCGCTCTCACCCTGGACTTCCTGCGGGCCGACGCGTTCTCGCTGGAGACCCCGTTCGGCTGGGGCGTCCTGATCGCCGGCCAGGAACGCCGCCTGGGCATGCTCAGGGGCGTCCTGGAGACCGGCAAGACCCGCCGGGCGCTGGCCACGCGCCCGCTGGCCGACGCCGACCTCGCCGCCCTCGGCCAGCGCTCGCGCTACCTACAGGACATCCTCGCCCACGACGCCGACGACCCCTACTGGGCGGCGATCAACCACCGGGACCGGGTAGCGGCCACAGCCGTCCCGGTCAGCTCGGTCGCCGGCTGGTACGACATCTTCCTGCCCGGCCAGCTCCGCGACTTCGGGGTCCTGCAGGCGGCCGGACGCCCGGCCCGGCTGACCGTCGGGCCGTGGACGCACCTGTCGATGGACGGCACGCCGCTGCGGGAAACCCTGGAGTTCGGCCTGGCCTGCGCCCGGGGCGAGCAGCCGCCGCCGCGGGCACCGGTCCGCCTGTACGTGATGGGCGAGGACACCTGGCGGGACTTCGCGTCCTGGCCGCCGTCCGGTTACTCCCCGCGCCCGTTCTACCTGGGAGCGGATGGATCGCTCGGCGCCGAACCGCCCGCCGGCCCGACCGCCGTGAACCCGGTCGCGGCCGGCTCGGCCCCGGACGGGTACCGCTACGACCCGGCGGCGGACCCCACCCCGGCGGCGGGCGGCGCGCGCATGGTCCGCGGCGGCGCCGGCCGGGTCGACAACACCGCGCTCGAGGCCCGGCCGGACGTACTCACTTACACCACCGTCCCCCTCGAGGCCGACACCGAGGTCATCGGCGAGGTGAGCGCGCGGATCTGGTTCCGCTCCACCCGCCCGTACGCCGACGTGTTCGTCCGACTCTGCGACGTCGACCCGCGGGGCCGGTCCGGGAACGTCTGCGACGGCCTGGTCAGCCTGTCCGGCGCGGACCAGCTCAGCCGGGCCGAGGTCCGGCTGTGGCCGACCGCCTACCGCTTCAAGCGGGGCCACCGGATCCGGGTCCAGGTATCGAGCGGTGCCTTCCCCCGGTTCGCCCGCAACTCCGGTACCGGCGAGCCCCGGGCCACCGCCATGCGCCTGCTCGCCGCCGACCAGTCGGTCTACCACGACCCCGAGCACCCCTCGGCGATCACGCTCCCGGTCCAGGCCGGGTAACGAGCAGGTGCGTCCGCCCCGACCGCCCCGACCGCACTGCGCGATGCCGGCGCAGGGCGCCCAGCGGCCGGCTGATGTCCTGCCAGAAGCGCGACACCGCGGCCGCCTGCATCCCCAGCGCGATGTCGGCCTGGCGCCGCTCGGCGTCGGTCTTGACCCGCTCGGCCTCGTACAGGGCGTGTACGGAGTACGGCATCATGTGAACCACATCCTCGACATTCCCGGTGGCGCCGTCTGCGCCTACTCGTCACTGCGACGAACGGAAATGCCCGGGATCGACAGGCCGGCCGAACCTCATTCTGGCGTGATTCTGGACGCGGCGCGGCGCGGCCCGGTCAGTGGTCCCAGGGAGCGTCCCAGTAGGGCCTGACCTCGACCGTGGCCGTCCAGGCCAGCGGGTGCCCGGCCGCTATCGCCGTCGCCGTAGCCAGATCCGCGCACTCCAGCACGCTGTAGCCGCCAATCTGCTCCTTGGTCTCAGCGAACGGCCCGTCGGAGACCAGTACGTCACCGTCACGCACCCGGACGATCCTGGCCTCCCCGGCCGAGCGAAGCGCACCGCCACCGAGGAGGATCCCGCGCTCCTCCATTTTCTCGGCCCACGACTTGACGGCGATCATCATGTCGGCGTCCTCGTCCGCCGTCACCGCAGCGGACTCGTCGACCCAGAACATCATCATGTATTTCATCAAGGCTCCCGAGTATTGCCGACCAGCGACTAGCCCGATCCCACGCTAGCCGAGCCGTGACAGCACGGCCATCTCGTCTCGCCGTCGTAGTTTTGATGACGATGTGGTGGATGTCGTACCGGGTCGGCGCGTCCGCCACGGCGTCTGAGCTACCGCAGGTCCCTCTCGGCGTCTCGTTCGGCTGAGGCAGCCAGGACCGGCCGCTTCCTGCGGCCGGCCGCGACGGTCAGCGCCGGCAGCAGGAGCGCGCCCGCGGCGACGGCGAAGCAGGCGGGCAGGGGAAGCCGGGTCACCAGCAGCCCGATCCCGGCCGTGCCCGCCGAGTTGCCCAGGTTGAACGCGGTATTGACCCAGGTGCTGACCTGGGTCCTGGTGCCGGGCGCGGCCGCCTCGTTGGCGATCAGGTAGGCGGTGATGAGCGTGGGCGAGACGAACAGCCCGGTCAGCGCGGCCACCGCGGCGAGGACGCCGATGCCGGGCGACTGCCCGGCTAGGGCCACGCACAGACCCAGTCCGGCGGCGAAGGCGACGAGCCGGGCCCGGCCGGAGAGCCGCCAGCGGAACGCGCCGTAGGCCAGGCCGCCGGCCGCGCTGCTCACCGCCATGGCCGCGTCGACCTGCCCGGCCGCGGCCAGGTGATGATGAGACCCGGTGAACGTCACGACCAGGATGCCCATTGCTCCCAGGCACATGCCCATCCCGGCCGACACGAGGACCGGGTGGCGCAGGCCCGACCCATCCCGGAACCACGAGCTCCGGGATGGGGCGCCGCCGGCGGGCTCCTTCTTGCGGTGGACCCGGTCGCGCACGACGGGGCTGGACACCACCGGGCCGGACGCGAGGGCCAGGGAGCCGGCCAGGACCAGCCCAGCGCTGACCGCGACCCCGAGCGCCGGGTTGGCGTAGGCGGCGAAGAGCCCGGCGACCAGGGGACCGGTGGCGAAGAGGAGTTCCTCGGCGACCGTGTCCAGCGAGTAGGCGCGCCGCAGGAGGTCCTGATCGGGGATCATGACGGCCCACAGCGTCCGCATGACCGGGCCGAGCGGCGGCGCGCAGGCCCCGCAGGCCGCGGCCAGGATGAACAGCAGGACACGGGGAGCGCCGCTGGGCCACGTCACGGCGGCCAGGCCGGCCAGCAGCAGCGCGTACAGGACCGCCATGGGCGGCAGCACCGCGTGCGCCCCGTAGCGGTCGATCAGCCGGGCGCGGAACCCGGACGGGAGGGAACTGGCCAGCCCGAAGAGGGCCAGGACGATTCCGGCGGTGGCGTAAGAGCCGGTAACGCGGGTGACCGCCAGGACCAGGGACAGGAATACGACACCGTAGGAGGACCTGCCAACCAGCGCGAGGCCAAAAGTTCTGGCCGCGTGCGGGGGTCGCAGGACAGCAGCGTACGGCTCGACGAACGAGCGTGACAGCATGGGATCTTCCTCGACAAGAGCGGCGTAGCAGCCGCTGGGCGTGCGGATACACCGGAAGGCCGGGCCTCAACGGGCAGCCGGGCCGGGCATCCTACGCACGAGGAAGAAGCATGCTGTCAGCTTAACTGATGGCGCGATTCGCCGCGATCGGCCGTCACTTGGCGGCGGTGGCGGTGGCCGTGCGGGACCTGGCTACCTTCCTCATCCCGTCGAGGATGTTGCTGTGGCTCTCGCCCGGGGCCAGGGCCTGCGGTGTCGTGTCGACGTCGGTGGCCCGGGCGCGCAGCGCGCCCACCGTGGCCTGCTCGCGCGGGATGTGCTGGAACGGATCGAAGCGGTAGAAGCCGCAGGCGTTCTTCCAGGTGATCTTCTCGATCTCGTCGTCGGCCAGGCCCACCTCGTCGAGTGACTTGATCAGGATCTCCGGGGACTCCGGCCAGGTGGCGTCGGAGTGCGGGTAGTCGCACTCCCAGGCGATGTGGTCGATCCCGATGTGGCGGCGCATCTCCAGGCCCACCGTGTCCTCGATGAAGCAGGTCAGGACGCGCTCGCGGAAGACCTCGCTCGGCAGCTTGTCGCCGAAGTCCTGCCCGGTCCATACGTGGTGCTTCCGGTAGGTGATGTCGGCCCGCTCCAGCCAGTAGGGGATCCAGCCGATACCGGCCTCGGCCAGCGCGAACCGCAGCTCGGGGAACTTGCGCAGGACCGGCGACCAGAGCAGCTCGCTGGCGAAGATGCCGGTCGCGAAGGGCATCATGTGGATCATCGTGTCGAACGGGGTGCGCGGCATGAAATTCGGCTGCGAGCCGAAGTGGAAGACGACGGCGACGTCGGAGTCGACGCAGGCCTGGTAGGCCGGGTCCCACTCGTCGCCGTGGATGTCCGGCATGCCCGAGAACCGGTGCGGTTCCGGGTGGAACGAGACCGCGCGGCAGCCCTTGCTGGCCACCCGCCGGATCTCCTCGGCCATGAACTCAGGCCCGACCGCGAACCCGGAGACGGCGAGGGGGATGAAGCGCCCCGGGTAGGAACCGCACCATTCGTCGATGTGCCAGTCGTTGTAGGCGCGCAGGACCGCGGCGGAGAACTCGTGATCGGCGTTGGTCACGAAGAACTGCCCGCCGAGCCCCGGCCAGGAGGAGAAGTTCATGCTGGCCAAGATGCCGTTGGCGTCCATGTCGCGGATGCGCTCGTGCACGTCGTAGGTGCCCAGCCGGACCTGCTCGAACGTGTCCGGATCCGCGCCCCAGTCCTCCTTGGGGCGCCCGGCGACCGCGTTCAGGCCGAACGTGCGGATCTCCTGGCCCTCGATGAGCCACGCGTCGGTGCCGTCGGCGCGGCGCACGACCCGCGGGGCGCGGTCCTTGAACTTGGCCGGGACGTGATCGCGGATGAACTCGGTCATCGACGGTGGCTCGACGATATGGTCATCGACACTCACCAGGGTCAGATCCTCCATGCGCATGGCGATCTCCTTTTAGTCCAGAGTGCGATTTTCTGCGTCGCCCACCTTCGACGCTAACACCGCGACGGGGCTAAGTCACCGGACAATTCTGTTCGCCGTCTTATTTCTGCCGGGGCGGCTCCCGCCGCGGGAGACGGCGCCCTTGGTGACCATCCGCGCCCCGGCCAGGAGCACGGCGAACCGCTCGCGCAGGGTCGCCAGCAGGTCGGCGTCCTCGTCGTAGATCCACGCGCGGATCGACGACATCAGCATGTCCTCGAACATCTGCCCGATGCTTGCCGGGCTCAGCGTCTGGGGCACGTCGCCGCTCTGCTGGCCCTGCAGGAAGATCACCGCGAAGGCCTTGCGGAAGCTGGTGTGATCGGGGTCGTTGGCCCGGCGGCGGGACACGACTGATTCCGAGGCCGACATCACCTGGAGCATGCGCCGCAGCGCGAGCCGGGGCACGCGCTCCATCCGGCGGCAGAGCTTGACGGTGATGTCGTCGATGACCTCGTCCGTGGCACCCCCGTTGACCAGGCCCTTGAGCGCGTCCTCGTAGAAGACCTTGGCGGTCAGCCAGCTCGTCTCGAGCAGGATGTCGTCCTTGCGGGCGAAGTGGAAGTAGAACGTCGTCTTGGCGACGCCGGCCCGGGCGACGATCTCCTCGACCGTCGTGTCGTCGATCCCGGTGTCGTAGCCCCGCTCGCCCCACAGCTCAAGGGCCGCCTTGATGATCGCCTGCCGCGTGTCGCGGGACCGGTCCTGGGCCAGCACCGAGCGCTTGGGCCCGATCTTCTCTTCGCTCACGTGGCGCGCTTCCTCAGAGCGCGGTCGCCATGGGGTCGACGCCCATCAGCCTGGCCAGGTTACCGCCCATGATCGCCCGCTGCTCGTCCTCCGGGAGGGTATCGAGCTCGTCGACGAACGTGACCGGGTCGAACATGCCCTCGGGGTGCGGGTAGTCCGAGCCGAATACGACGTTGCCGGCCCCGACCACCTCGACCAGGCCCGTGACGTCCTCCTCGTGGAAGGGGTGCACGTAGACCGACCGCTTCATCGTGATCAGGGGGTCCTCGTCGAAGATCTCCGGCGTCCGCTCGTAGATCTGCTTGAGCGTGGCGACCAGCGGCCGCGCCCAGGCGCTGCCGTTCTCGACCGGCATGAACCGCAGCTTGGGGAACCGGGTGGCCAGGCCGTGCCCGATGATCGAGAAGACGACGTCCTTGATCCCCCGGTACTCGGAGTGGACGAGCGCGCTGAACGCCGACGGCTTCTTGGCGAACGGGAGGAACTCGCCGGCCTCGCCGTTCCACTCGTTCAGGTAGCGCTGGGAACCGTCGTCGGACGCGTGCATGCCGACCAGGACCCCGGACTCCTCGACCCGCTTCCAGAACGGGTCGAACTCCTCGAGCGCGAACGAGCGGCGCCTGCCGTTGTCCCCGGGCACCGGGGCGGGCCGGATCAGGATGGCCCGGGCGCCCCGCTCGACGACCCGCTCGAACTCGCGGATCGCCTCGTCGACGACCGGCAGCGTGATGACCGGCGTGGGGAAGATCCGCTCGTCCACGTTGAACGAACAGTGCTCGTACATCCACTCGTTGAGCGCGTGCACGATGGCGTGCGTGGCCGCCGGGTCGTCGGCCAGGCGCTCTTCTAGCAGGCTGGCCAGGGTCGGCCACATCATCGCCCGGTCGATGCTCAGCTCGTCCATCAGCTTCAGCCGGTCCAGCGGGTTGAAGAACGCCGGCGGCGACTCGATGTACTTCGGCGGCTCGGACGGGATCTTGTCGCCCTCCTTGCGCCTGACCCGCGAGGACGGGTTCTTCAGCTTGAACTCGAGCTCCTGCGCGCCGGGCGGGGCGACCTTGTTGAACGTGGGGTTGGGGATGTACTCGCTGATCGTGTTGCGCAGGGCGATCTTGGTGCGCCCGTTCACCTGGACGTACTTGACCAGGCCGGCGTAGTTCGCCGGCAGGTACTTGGTGAACGCGTCGGTGGTCTCGTACATGTGGTTGTCGGCGTCGAACACCGGAAAGTCGAGCCTGCGGGACAAGACAGCCCCCTGGGGGTCGGGACGGGCACTGCGCTCCAGGGGCCAGCTTAAATCCAAAATCTGTACGCCGTCTATATTAGGTCGCGGACCACGGCACACGGGCCAACGACAGCGCGACGGTAAGCGTGGTGACCTGGTGCTAGCCTGGCGGCGTGCCGGGTGCCGCAGCGAAGCCGGCCCGCCGTCGCCGCCCGCGCGGGTCGATCAACGCCGACGACATCGTCGCCGGCGCGTTCGAGGTCGCCCGCCGCGCGTCGCTCGACCAGCTGAGCATGCCGGTGCTCGCCGAGCATCTCGATGTCGGGGTCGCGAGCATCTACTGGTACTTCCTCAAGAAGGAAGACCTGCTCAACCGGATGACCGACCTGGCCGTCAACCGACTTATCCAGGCATTTCCCCCGGTGCCCGATGACCTGCCGTGGCCGGAGTTCCTGCACGACTACTTCAAGCGCGAGCGCACGATCTTCCGCGATGACCAGGTCATGTGCGATCTGGTGCTGGTCAGTACCTCCACCTACAGCAAGGACGCGGCCCGCCGGCTGTTCGAGCGGGAGGAGTCGGTCCTCGCCCGGCTGGCTGGCGCCGGCTTCAGCGCGGAGAACGCCTTCCGGGTCTTCAACGCGGTGTCGGTCTACACCCGCGGGATGGTCATCCACGAGCGCATCCTGCAGCGGAGCAAGACGCCGACCCTGGACACCGCCCGGCAGCGGCAGATCACCGACTGGTCCTCGATGCCGCTGCTTGAGCGGATGCTGGACCGGCATCCGCTGGCCGGCACCACCGACGAGGACTTCGAGTTCGGCCTCGCCGGCCTCGTCAGCGGCTTCGAGACGCTCCTGCGCGAGCAGGAAGCCGGCTGATCGCCCATTGTCCGAATTCATCGAGGGCGGTAGCATCCGAGTTATCGAAAGGCTATCGATAAGCGTTCCCCGATGCGCTGGAGAAGGGGCAGGCCATGGTTCTCCACCGGCTCGTCGAAGGACACGTCGAGATCCTGACCCTCAGCCGGCCAGAGCGGTGCAACGCCCTCAGCCTGGAACTGATCGAGGCGCTGTCGGGCGCCCTTGGCGCGGCCCGGGCGAACGACAGCACGCGGGTCGTCATCCTCGCCGGCGCGGGCGACCGGGCGTTCTGCTCGGGTCTTGACCTGAAGCAGTTCGCGGCCGACCCGATGACCGCCTGGACGTCCCGGCCCCCGGCCGCGGTCGCCGACTTCGTCGAGCTCACCCGGGGGAACTTCCCCAAGCCGGTCATCGCCGCGGTCAACGGCACGGCCGTCGGCGCCGGGTTCGACCTGGTACTCGGCTGCGACCTCGTAGTGGCGGCCAAGGAGGCCGAGTTCGGCACGCCCGAGGTCACCCGCGGGATGTTCTCGGTGGCCGGCAGCTTCGCCCTGCCGGGCCGGATCCCGCTGGCCGTCGCGCTCGAGATGGGGCTGACCGGCTACCGGATCGACGCCGAGCGCGCGCTGGCCCTCGGCCTGGTCAACCGGGTGGTGCCGGCGGACGCGGTGCTGCCCACCGCGCTCGACCTGGCCGACAGCATCGGTGACAACAGCCCGCTCGCCGTCGCCGTGACGAAGAAGCTGATGCGGGCCTCCGCCCAGCGCGGCGCCGCCGCGGCCTGGCAGCTGGCCACCGGCGGCTACGACGCCATCTTCGACAGCGGTGACCCGGTAGAAGGCGCGCGCGCCTTCGCCGAGAAACGCCAGCCCCGGTGGAGCACGAGGTAACCGGGTTGGACCGGTACGAGCTGCGCCGCAGCGACCCGTCGCTCGACGAGGACGAGGAGGCCGTGCGCGCGGCGTTCGCCCGCTTCTTCGCCCGGGAGTGCCCGCCTGAGGCGGTGCGCGCGGCCGAGCCGCTCGGCTTCGACCGGGCACTGTGGGAACGCCTGGTCGGCCTGGGGATCACGACCATGGGCCTGCCGGAAGAACTCGGCGGCGACGACGCCACCCTGGCCAGCCTGGTGCTCATCGCCGAGGAGTGGGGGCGGCGGGTCGCGCCCCTGCCGCTGGCCAGCCACGTCGCCGCCACCCGCCTGCTCGGCCGGACCACGGTCCCGGCGAACCAGCCCGCGGGCCCGCTCGAGGCCGCGAAACGCGGCGACCGGATCTACGCGCTGGCCCTGTCGCCCGCCGTCCGCGGCGTCCCGCAGCTGGTGCCCGAGGCCGCGGTCGCGGCCGGCGTGATCGCCCTGGCCGGCGATCAGCTGACGCTGTTCACCGCCGCCGCCCCGGCCACGCACGCGCCCAACCAGGGCAGCACCCCGCTGGCCTGGTGGCAGCCGGATGAGGCGGCCGAGACGGTCACGCTCGCGTCGGGACCGGACGCGAGCGCGGCCTACGAGCTCGCGGTCACCGAGTGGAAGCTGCTGCAGGCCGCGGCGCTCGTCGGCCTGGCCGAGGCCGCGCTGCTCCTCGGGGTCGAGTTCGCGAAGACCCGCGAGACCATGGGCGTCCCGATCGGCACCCTGCAGGGCGTCGCCCACCCCCTGGCGGATGCCGCGATCGAGATCGCCGGCGCCCGCGTCCTCGTCCGCAAGGCGGCCTGGACGCTCGAGCGCGAGCCGGGCACCCGCCCGGAACTGCCGCTGATGGCGTTCGACGTGGCCCGGCGCGCGGCCACGCTGAGCACCACGACCACGGTTCACGTGCAGGGCGGCCTCGGCTTCACCGTCGAAGCCGACGCCAGCCTCTACTTCCTGCGGGCCAAGGGCTGGAGCGCCCTGGCCGGCGACCCCGCGGCCGACCTGACCCGCATCGGCGCGCGCCTGGTCGCGCGCGCCGTCGCGCGCGTCGGATAGG
>Ga0302314_10023386_pt1 | contig 10087 bp, 6 predicted proteins | sample III_Palsa_N2_3_FD_200533 | JGI IMG/M metagenome (GOLD analysis project Ga0302314, IMG submission 200533) | Peat permafrost microbial communities from Stordalen Mire near Abisko, Sweden - III_Palsa_N2_3 | ecosystem: Environmental > Terrestrial > Soil > Palsa > Peat permafrost | place: Sweden...
ACCGAGGTCGAGGTGTTCGGCGACGAGCGCGGCTTCGTCATCCTGGCCCAGGGCCTGGCCGGACGCCGCGAGTTGAGCATCGAACTGGAGAACCCAGGCGCCGGCCACGGCCGTTCGCTGCTGACCGCCGCACTCGACCTGGTCCCGGACGGGGCGCCGGTCTTCGCGGCCGTCTCCCCAGGCAACGCCCGCTCACTACGCGCGTTCCTGGCGGCCGGTTTCACCCCGATCGGCAGCGAGTCCCTGATCCGCCCGGCCGACCACCGCTAGCCGACCACCGCCGGCCGACCACCGCCGGCCGACCCCACGGCCGAGCGGGCCGTTACAGCCACTACAGCCGTTGCAGGATGGTGGCGGTCGCCAGTGCGCCCCCCGCGCACATCGTGACGAGTGCGAACTCCCGTCCGCTGCGCTCCAGTTCGTGCAGTGCGGTGGTGATCAGCCGGGCTCCGGTGGAGCCGACCGGGTGGCCCAGGGCGATCGCGCCGCCGTTGACGTTGACCCGGTCCAGGTCCGCGTCCATGACCTGGGCCCAGGACAGCACCACCGAGGCGAAGGCCTCGTTGATCTCGATCAGGTCCATGTCGGACAGCCGCATCCCGGCCTTGCCGAGCACCGCGCGGGTGGCGTCGATCGGCCCGTCGAGGTGGAAGTGCGGGTCGGTGCCGACGACGGCCTGGGCGACGATCCGGGCGCGCGGGGTGAGCCCGAGCGCGCGGGCGGCGCGGCGCGAGGCCCACATCACCGCCGCCGCGCCGTCCGAGATCTGCGAGGAGTTCCCGGCGGTGTGGATCGCGGTCGGCATGACCGGCCGCAGTCCGGCCAGCGCCTCCATCGAGGTGTCGCGCAGGCCCTCGTCCCGGTCGAACAGCCGCCACATGCCCTGCCCGGCCAGCTGCTCGGGCTCGGTGGTGGGCACCTGCACGGCGTAGGTCTCCCGCTTGAACCGCTCCTCCGCCCAGGCCTCGGCGGCCCGCTGCTGCGACAGCAGGCCGAGGTGGTCGACGTCGGCGCGGGTCAGGCCACGCCGCCGGGCGATCCGCTCGGCGGCCTCGAACTGGTTGGGCAGGTCGATGTTCCACTCGTCCGGGAAAGGCCGTCCGGGGCCGTTGACCGAGGCGCTGCCGAGCGGCACCCGGCTCATCGACTCGACGCCGCAGGCGATGCCGACGTCGATCACCCCGGCCTGCACCAGGTTGGCGACCATGTGGTTGGCCTGCTGCGAGGAGCCGCACTGGCAGTCGACCGTGGTCGCGGCCACCTCGTAGGGCAGACCCATGGCCAGCCAGGCGGTGCGGGCCGGGTTCATCGACTGCTCACCGGCATGGGTGACCGTCCCGCTGACGATCTGCTCGATCACGTCCGGCTGGACGCCGGTGCGGGCCAGCAGCTCGCGGAAGGTCTCCCCGAGCAGGTAGGCGGGGTGGAGGTTGGCAAGTGCCCCTCCGCGCCTGCCGATCGGGCTGCGCACTGCTTCAACGATGACGGGTTCAGCGGCCATGACTCGTCCTCCGGGCGCCCAGTGAACTCAAGAGAACTGATACACGTTCTACTTCTTCCCGCCTTTCTATTCGCTGTGGCTCTACCAGCGCAAGGCTCTTGCACCGACTAGAACGCGTTACTACTGTCGGGGGTGACATCTGACACATCGTCAGCTGACCGGTGGCCGCCCCGGAGGACCCGATGACCTGCCCCGCGCTGCCCGAAGGCTTCGACTTCACCGACCCGGACGTGAACCAGGCCCGGGTCCCGCTCCCCGAGTTCGCCGCGCTGCGCCGGACCGAGCCGGTGCGCTGGATACCCCAGCGGCCCGGGACCACCGGCTTCGACGACGGCGGCTACTGGGCGGTGACCCGGCACGCCGACGTCAAGGAGGTCTCGGTGCACCCGGAGACCTTCTCCTCCGCCGCCAACACGGCCATCATCAGGTTCCACCCCGACATCGACCGCGACGGCATCGAGGGCCAGCGGGTGATGATGCTCAACATGGACCCGCCCGAGCACACCCGGCTGCGGCAGATCGTCCAGCGCGGGTTCACCCCGCGCGCGGTGAACGCGCTCCGGCAGACCCTGCGCGAGCGGGCCGAGCGGATCGTGGCCGAGGCCCGGGCGAAGGGCAGCGGCGACTTCGTCCGCGACATCGCCTGCGAACTGCCGCTACAGGCCATCGCCGAGCTGATCGGGGTCCCGCAGCAGGACCGGGCGCGGATCTTCGAATGGACCAACAAGATGGTCTCCTACGACGACCCCGAGCTGTCGGTCACCCCGCAGGCCGGGACCGAGTCCGCGATCGAGCTGATGATGTACGCCATGGGCATCGCCGAGCAGCGCAAAGCCTGTCCGGCGCACGACATCGTCACCCAGCTGGTCGGCGCCGAGGGCCAGGGCAACCTCGGCTCGGACGAGTTCGGCTTCTTCGTGCTGCTGCTCGCCGTGGCCGGGAACGAGACCACCCGCAACGCCACCAGCCACGGCATCCACGCTCTGCTCACCCACCCCGGCCAGTGGGAGCTGTACCGGGAGCGTCGCCCGCAGACCGCCGCCGACGAGATCGTCCGCTGGGCCACCCCGGTGATGTCCTTCCAGCGCACCGCGACCCGGGACGTCGAGCTGGGCGGCGCGAAGATCGCTGAGGGCCAGCGGGTCGGCATCTTCTACAGCTCCGCCAACAACGACCCCTCGGTGTTCGACCGGCCGGAGGAGTTCGACATCCTCCGCGACCCCAACCCGCACCTCGGCTTCGGCGGCGGCGGACCGCACTTCTGTCTCGGCGCCAACCTGGCCCGGCTGGAGCTGGACCTGGTCTTCAACGCCATCGCCGACACCGTCCCCGGCATCCGGCTGGCCGGCCCGCCCCGCCGACTGCGCTCCGCCTGGCTGAACGGCATCAAGGAGCTGCCGGTCGAGTACACCTGACCCTCCACCCGGTCCGGCCGACCCCCGCCCAAATAATCCGGCCGACGGGTGAGCCGACGGGTGAGCCGACGGGTGAGCCGACCCGTCAGCTAGCCCGTTCGGCCGCTCCGGCGGGCAGGCCGGGGCCCACGCTGAGAGCCTGATGGCCAGTCCACCAGGCACCCGGAGGGGTCGATGGCCCAGCAGCAGGCGGCGACAGCGGACAAGGCACCGATCCAGGAGGAGCAGGGCAAGGTCAGGCTGGTCTTCGTGGGCGTGATGCTGGGCATGTTCCTGGCCGCGCTCGACCAGACCATCGTCTCCACCGCCCTGCCGACCATCGTCGGTGACCTCGGCGGCGCCAACCACCTCTCCTGGGTGGTCACCGCCTACCTGCTCTCGGCCACCGCGACCACGCCGCTGTGGGGCAAGCTCGGCGACCTCTTCGGCCGCAAGTACGTGTTCGTGGTCTGCATCCTGATCTTCCTGCTCGGCTCGGCGCTCTGCGGGATCTCGCAGAACATGCTGCAACTGATCCTCTTCCGGGCGTTGCAGGGTCTCGGCGGCGGCGGGCTGATGGTGCTGGCGATGGCCGTGATCGCGGACGTGGTGCCGCCGCGCGACCGCGGCCGGTACCAGGGTGTCATCGGCGCGGTCTTCGGGGTCTCCTCGGTGGTCGGCCCGCTGCTCGGCGGGTTCCTGGTGGACAACCTCAGCTGGCACTGGGTCTTCTACGTCAACCTGCCGGTCGGCGCGGTCGCCCTGGTCGTGATCCTGGTCGCGCTCCAGGCGAAGAACCCGGAGACCCGCCCGAAGATCGACTACCTGGGCACCCTGCTGCTGGCCGCCGCCTCCACCTGCCTGGTGCTGATCGCCAGCCTCGGCGGCACCACCTGGGCCTGGAACTCCATCGAGGTCTGGGGCTGCGGCATCGGCGCGGTGGTGCTGATCGGCCTGTTCATCGTGGTCGAGAAGCGGGTCGACGAGCCGGTGCTGCCGCTGCGGCTGTTCCGCAACCCGGTCTTCAACATCTGCTCCGGCATGGGCTTCGTGGTCGGCCTGTGCATGTTCGGCTCACTGTCCTACATCCCGCTGTACATGCAGGTGGTCAACGGCAACTCGCCGACCACCTCCGGGCTGCGGCTGCTGCCGCTGATGGCCGGTCTGCTGCTGACCTCCATCGGCACCGGGCAGCTGATCAGCCGGACCGGCAAGTACAAGATCTACCCGATCTGCGGCACCGCGCTGATCGCGGTCTCGCTGGTGCTGCTGGCCCAGGTGGACGAGAAGACCAGTTCCACCGTGATGGGCCTGTACATGCTGGTGCTGGGGCTCGGGCTGGGCATGGTGATGCAGGTGCTGATCATCGCCGTGCAGAACTCCTCCGACTTCGCCGACCTGGGCACCGCCACCGCCGGGGTCACCTACTTCCGCTCCATCGGCGGCGCCTTCGGCGCGTCCATCTTTGGCACCGTGCTGAACAACCGGCTCAGCTCCAAGATCGCCACCGCCCAGGCCAACGGCACGCTGTCGCCCCGGTTCCCGGTGAAGACGGTGCTGGCCGACCCGACCATCGTGCAGAAGGCCCCGGTCGCCGACCGGCCGATCATCGAGCCGTTCCTGCACCTGTACGCGGTCTCGTTGCAGACGGTGTACCTGGTGGCGGCCGGGATCGCGGTGGTCGCCTTCGTCCTGTCGCTGTTCCTGCGCGAGGTGCCGCTGCGGACCTCGAACCGCTCGGCCGAGCCCGGCGAGGCGGCCGGGCTGCCGACCTTCCGCAGCTCGGCGGACGAGATCGAACGCATGGTCACCCGGCTGTCCAGCCGCGAGAACATCTGGGAGCGCTACGGCCGGGCCATCGACAAGGCGGACATCGACATCACCGTCCCACAGGCGTACGGGCTGTTCCGGCTGCACCAGGCCGGACCGGTGACCGAGGAGGAGATCTGCCGCCGCAACAAGATCCGGGTGGACGAGATCCGGCCAAAACTGGACGCGATGGTGGCCGGTGGCCGAATCCAGCGCGACCCGGACGGCCTGATCACCCTGACCCCCGCGGGCGAGGACGTCGTCGCCCAGCTCACCCAGGCCCGACTCGACCTGCTGGAGCAGAAGTTGGAGGGCTGGTCGCCGGAGCAGCACGCCGATCTGGTGCGGATGCTGCGGGAGTTGGCCGACAACTCGATGGACGCTCCGGGTCATGTCATGTCCATCTGACCCCGCGGTACGGCGGCTGGTGACACGGCTGACATCATTGCGCCGAACGGACGCCCCTGCACGGATGGACGATCTTCCTGCATAATCGTCCACCGTTCGAACAATGTGGGGGCGACAAACGATGACCGGTCAGCTCTGCGGCAGGTGCGGCACCGCACTCGCCCCCGAAGGCTGCCCCTGCGGCTGGTCCGGGAGCAACGAGGAGACCGCGGTCATCCCGGTCATCGGCGGCCCCGAACTGGTCCGCCCGTACTTCCGGCCGGACGACTCCGAGCTCGACGACCCGGACCTCGACCTCGACGGGGACCTCGACGCGGACCTCGATGACATCGAGATCGTGGACGCCGAACTCCTCGACGTCCCCGGCCACCGGCCGATGTCGGCCGCCGCTGCGGGCGCCGGAGCCGGGGGCGCCGGAGCCGGGGGCGCCGGAGCCGGGGCAACCCGGGTGCTGCCGGCCTACCTCCCGGTGCGGCGCCCCGTCGAGCCGCTGGGCAGCGTGGTGGTCACCCGCCCGACACCGGGCGGGCCTGCCGCCGGCCGGGGCCGGCGGCAGCCGCGGAACAGCCGCAGCACGGTGCTGATAGCCGCGGGCATCGTCCTGATCGCCGGGATCGGCGTGGCGGCCGCCCTGGTGCCGAAGATGCTCGGCGGCGGTCAGGTCAACATCGCCCAGCCGCAGCCCGAGATCACCGCGCCGCTGCCGAGCCAGGGACCGACCAGCGGCAGCGCCCAGCCGAGCGCCACCGCCACCAGCAGCGCCACGCGCTCCGTGCCGGTGACGCAGCCCACCCGCGCGGCCGCCACCAGCGCCCGGCCGACCATCGCCCCGACCACCGCCCAGCCGACGGCCACGGCCGGCGGCCCGGCCGACGGCACCCCGTCGTCGGCCTCCGCCTCCGCCTCCGCCTCCGCCGACCCGAGCGGCAGCGCCGCGAGCGGGTCCCTGTCCCTGGGCGACACCGGCCCCGCCGTGGCCACCCTGCAACAGGACCTGGCCACCCTGTGGATCGACCCGGGCCTCCAGGACAACGGCGACTACAACCAGCAGACGGAGAAGGACGTCGCCACGTTCCAGTACTGGTACGGCGTCCAGGGCGACCCCACCGGCGTCTACGGTCCCAACTCGCAGTCCCGGATGGCCAAGCTGATGCGCCACCAGAACGGCGGCGACAACGGCTGACCGCTGGACCCCACTCGGCTCAGCCGGTGATCGCCTCAACTATGCTGACCCCCGCCATCACCAGCATCACCCCCGCCGCGATCTTGGTGATCAGCGCCAGCGGCACATGCTGCATGAGCTTCTTGCCGCCGACGATGGCGAGCCCGGCGACCGCGCACAACGCCAGCCACGCGCCCAGGCCGACGGCCAGCGGATCGTCGTACTTGGCGGCCAGGTTGGCGGTGGCGATCTGGGTCAGGTCGCCGAACTCGGCGATCAGCACCATCACGAAGCCGGTCCCGGCGACCCGCCAGAAGCTGCTGGAGGCCGGGTTCCTGGTGGCGCCCTCTTCCTCCTCCTCGTCCTTGTGCAGCAGCAGCATCAGGCCGCCGGCCAGGAACAGCGCCCCGACCACTCCCTCCAGCCAGCGGTGCGGCAGCAGCCCGAGCAGGCTGCCGGCCGCGATGGCGAGGGCGACATGGACCGCGAAGGCGGCGGCGATGCCCGCGTAGACGTAGCCGGCCCGGTAGCGGGTGCCGAGCACCAGGCTGGCCAGCGCCGTCTTGTCGGGCAATTCGGCCAGGAAGATGATCCCGAAGGTGATCGCGGCGACGGTGATGCTCATCGTCTGGGTGTCCTCAGAGGTTCAGTAGCGCCTCCGGGCCTCGGGCCCGTTCCCGGGGACGCCTCGGCTCGTCAGCGCTCGGGCGGCTTGGGGTCAAGCTGGAGCACTGCGGCCGAAGGTCTCACCAGCACCGCGAACGGTGCCCCGGGCGCCGGGCCGGCCTCGTCAGCGACGAGAACCAGCCAGTATGTCGACGGTCCGGTGGGGGCTACTCCCCTTCGATCGGGATCAGTTTAGCGCACCGTTAGCGTCGAACGGACGATATGACCGGTCGGCATGACCCGGTCGGCATGACCCGGTCGGCATGACCCGGTCGGCACAGCCGACCGTCGATCGGGCGAACCCGGACCGGGCTGCCCTCGACAAGCACCCCGGTCCGGAGCAAGGCTGGACCCATGGAGTACACCTCTCTCGGCCGTACCGGCCTGTCCGTGTCCCGCCTTTGCCTGGGCACCATGAACTTCGGCCCGCTCACCACCGAGGCCGACGCCCACACCATCATGGACACCGCCCTTGAGCGGGGCATCAATTTCTTCGACACCGCCAACGTCTACGGCTGGGGCGAGAACAAGGGGCGCACCGAGGAAATCCTCGGCACCTGGTTCGCCCAGGGCGGCGGCCGCCGCGAGCGCACCGTGCTCGCCACCAAGCTGAACGGCGCGATGCCCGGCTACGGCGGCGAGTCCTGGCCGAACAGCGGCAAGCTCTCCGCGCTGAACATCCGCCGGGCCTGCGACGCCAGCCTCAAGCGGCTGCAGACCGACTACATCGACGTCTACCAGATGCACCACGTGGACCGGGCCACTCCCTGGGACGAGATCTGGCAGGCCATGGAGGTGCTGGTGGCCCAGGGCAAGATCCTCTACGTGGGCAGCAGCAACTTCGCCGGCTGGCACATCGCCACGGCACAGGGCGCGGCCCAGCGCCGCAGCTTCCTCGGCCTGGTCGCCGAACAGTCGCTGTACAACCTGCTGGCCCGCACGGTGGAGCTGGAGGTGCTGCCCTCGGCGCAGTACCACGGCCTCGGCGTGATCCCCTGGTCGCCACTGCAGGGCGGCCTGCTCGGCGGTGTGCTGCGCAAGGCCGGCCAGGAGGGCGGCCGCAGCGCCAAGCGGGCGGAGGAGCTGACCGTCGCCCAGCGCGAGCAGCTCCAGGCGTACGAGGACTTCTGCGACAAGCTCGGCGAGCAGCCGGGCACGGTCGCGCTGGCCTGGCTGCTGCACCAGCCGGCCGTGACCGCGCCGATCGTCGGCCCGCGCACGGGCGACCAGCTGGACACCGCGCTGAAGGCGCTGGAGCTGAAGCTCGACAGCGATGCCCTCACCCGGTTGGATGAGATCTTCCCCGGCCACCGGACCGCCCCGGAGGACTACGCCTGGTGACCCGAGGCCGGTAGCCCATCCTGGTGACCTGAGGAGCCCCGCCACGGCGGGGCTCCTTACCTTTTTCCTGTTATATTCCTGTACGATCCGAGTCTTGCTCCTGTGATCTGCCGGTACCGTCCGACCAGCCCCTATTCAGGCGGACGCTGACCGATCGTTAGGTAGACGTGACCCCCCCGACCAAGCCCGAGACCGCCGTTCCCGATCCCGGCGTCCCGGCCCCCAGCTCAACCCTGCGTCCCGCCAGGCGCCCCGCGCGCGGGGGCGTCTCCGAGCCGGATCGGAACGCAGGCCTGCTGAGCGTGCTGCCGGGCCTGCTGGCACTGGCGCTCTGCCTCTACCGGTCCGGCAGTCCGCAGCTGTGGCGGGACGAGATCTCCAGCGCCAGCGCCGCGTCCCGCAGCTTCGGTCAGCTGTTCGGGCTGCTGGGCAAGGTCGACGCCTCCACCGGCTTCTACTACCTGCTGCTGCACGTCTGGATCACCCTCTTCGGCAGCTCCCCCGCTGTCCTGCGCGCCCCCTCGGCCATCGCCATGGCCGGGGCGGCGGTACTGATCGCCCAGATCGGGGCCCGGCTCTACGGCCGGGCAGCGGGCGTCGCCGGCGGCCTGGTGTTCGCGGTCATACCGACCATATCCAGGTACGGGCAGGAGGCCCGGGCCTACGCGCTGGTGCTGTTCGCGGTGGCGCTGGCCACGCTGCTGCTGCTGCGCGCCCTGGAGCGGCACGGTTGGGGCCGCTGGATCGCCTACGCCGCCGCCCTGCTGCTGGTCTGCGCCGCCCACCTGGTCGCGCTCAGCTGCCTGGTCGGGCACCTGGTCGCGGTCTGGCTGCACGGGCGCAAGCAGCAGGACCGGCGGGCACTGCTCGGGTTCGCCGGTTCGGTCGTGGCGGTGGTGCTGCTCTGCTCGCCGCTGCTGCTGCTCGCGCACTCCGAGGTCGGCGGCCAGCTCAGCTGGCTGGCCAAGCCCGACCTGAACCACCCGAAGAGCCTGTTCCTGAACTTCTGGCTGGACCTGAACTGCTCCCGGCGCGGCGCGCTGCTGCTCGCCGTGCTCGTAGTGCTGGGCGTGGCCCTGGCGCTGCTGCGCAAGCGGGAGCGGACGGCCACGCTGTTCATGCTCGCCTCCGGAGTGCTGCCGGTGGCCGCGGTGATCGTCGTGTCCGAGGTGGGGACCTCCTACTTTGAATCCCGCTACCTGCTCTTCACCGACATCGCCTGGTCGGTACTGGCGGGAGCGGGGCTGGTCGGCCTGGTGCGCGAGCTGACCGCGCGGGTCCGGCTGCCTCGCACCGGGCTGCGGCTGGTCGTCCCGGTCGCCGCCGTGGCTGCCACGGCGCTCGGCCTGCTCGCGGTCTGGCCCAACCAGCTGGGCGTCCGGGACTACGGCTCGCACGAGTGGACGCACTACCCGAAGGGCACCAAGCCCGCCTACTACGCCTACCAGGGTGCCGCCGACCTGCTGGCGAAGCAGGCCGAGCCCGGCGACGGCGTCGTCTACCTCGGCTACCAGCCGTTCATGGTCAACCTGGGCGTGCCCTACTACCTCCGCTCCCGGGTCACCCTCGACGAGGTCTTCGCCGCCCGTTCGCCGATCCAGGACGACAGCTACTACCCAGTCTTCTGCAAGTCCCCGGCCGCCTGCTTGGCCAAGGCCCCGAACCGGATCTGGGTGGTCGCCCTGTCCCACGACGGCGGCGAGCCGGCCGCGGAGCGGGCCCAGCACCGGCTGCTGTACCAGCAGTACCGTGTGATCAGTGAGAAGCACCTCTCGCAGATCAACGTGAGCCTGCTGACCCGGAAGA
>Ga0302314_10023387_pt1 | contig 10087 bp, 7 predicted proteins | sample III_Palsa_N2_3_FD_200533 | JGI IMG/M metagenome (GOLD analysis project Ga0302314, IMG submission 200533) | Peat permafrost microbial communities from Stordalen Mire near Abisko, Sweden - III_Palsa_N2_3 | ecosystem: Environmental > Terrestrial > Soil > Palsa > Peat permafrost | place: Sweden...
GCGAAGTCGGGGGAGTCGACGCCGAGCAGCTGCTGCATCGGCGCGCTGGTCAGCCCGAGCTTGTAGCCGACGACGCGCTCGCCCCCGGCGGTGAGCATGGCCACCAGCTCCCGCTGCACCCGGTAGCCGTCGGCCATCGTCATGCCGGGGTGCCGGGCGGTCAGCGGGGGGATGGCGACCCCGGTCTGCCGGGCCTGGTGCAGGTCGGCGGCCAGCTTGCTGACCTCAGCGTCGGTCAGGGTCACGAGATGGCCTTTCTGGGCTCGGCGAATCTTGGCCCGGCAAGGCCGCCGGCCAGCCGGTGGCTGATCTGGGCAGCCGGCTGTCTTGTCACCGCCCGGATGTCGGGTGACCGAGGAGACCACCGGACGGATGATGCGGCAGCGCGGCTGCTCACGGGGGCAGGGTACGCCAGTCCGGCCCTCAGCCGCGGCGGAGGCTCTCCTCAGCTACCGCTGTTTCACACGAGCCCTCTGGCCCAAGGTGTCGCCCAGTGTTCGCGGGCGGCCCGGGCGTCCATCTAGATTGGGCGGCAGCCGGGAAATCCCCGGGCGGGGACGGGGCACATCCACTTGTACCGCAACGCCTTGATCGTGCTCACCGCCGCGGCGGCGCTAGCCGTCGGCGTCGGTGCCTGCAGCGGCGCGTCCTCGCCGCGGGGCGCGCAGCCGCTGGCTTCGGCGCCGGCGCCTTTTGCTACCACTGTCGCGCCCGCTGCCGTGCGCCACCGTGCGCGCCACCGGCAGCGCCGTGCAGCGGCGCTGCGGGTGCTGACCGAGCCGCAGGCCGGGATCGGGCCGGTCTACCGGCTCATCACCGGGGCGCGCACCTCGGCCGACCTGACCATGTACGAGCTGGCCGACCCGGTCGCGGAGGCGGACCTGGCCCGGGACGCCGCCCGCGGCGTCGACGTGCGGGTGATCCTCGACCAGCACCTGGAAAAGTCCCGCAACACGGCCGCCTACGACTACCTGGCCGCCCGCGGCGTGCACGTGCGGTGGGGCCCGGCCGGCACGACATGGCACCAGAAGACCCTCACCGTGGACGGCAGGACCTCGGTCATCATGACACTCAACCTGGTGACCGAGGACTACTCGGGCACCCGGGACTTCGCCGTCATCGACAGGAACCGCAGCGACGTGCGCGCCATCGCCGCCACGTTTAACGCAGACTTCGCCGGCCATGCCGTCACCCCCCCGGACGGCAGGGACCTGGTGTGGTCACCCACCAACGCCGGCGCAGCCGTCCTGTCGGTCATCGACGGGGCCACCCGCACCCTGGCGGTGGAGAACGAGGAGATGGGCGACCCCGCCGTCACCAGCGCCCTGGCGGACGCCGCGCGCCGCGGCGTGCGGGTCAGGATCGTCATGACCGCCGACAGCGAATGGGACGCGGCGCTGAGCGAGCTGGCCGGTGCGGGCGTGCATCTCCGGCTGTACCCCGACGACAGCAGCGCGCTGTACATCCACGCCAAGGCGATCGTCGCCGACGCCGGACTGCCCGGCCAGCGGGTGCTGGTCGGTTCCCAGAACTTCTCCGTCGCCAGCCTCGACTACAACCGGGAACTCGGGATCCTCACCACCAGCCCCGCCGTGGTCGCCGCCATCGCCGCCGCGCTGGCCAGCGACTACGCCGGCGCCGTGCCCTACTCCCCCGCCCCCGCGCCGCAGGCGTCCGGCGCATGGTGCACGGCCACCGCGAGCGTCTACAGCGCCTACCACAACGAGAACAACGTCTACGTGAACTCCGATCGCCCCTACCAGGACGCGACCGCAAGCGCCGGCGGCTATACGCACAGCTATCAGACGAACGGCTCCGGGTACGCGCTGATCTACCTCAACGGCCCCTCGCCCGGCGCCCAGATCACCGTGACGGTGGGCGGCGCGACCTGCACCACGAGCGACTAACCGTTGCTGGATGCTCAGGTGACGATCTTGACTTCCGGCGCGAAGTGCTGCTGCCACAGCACGATCTTCTTGATATCGGCCCACGGGACGAAGCGAGTGCCGGATCGGTATCGGGGAGGTGTCCCGCCGAGGATGATGCCGCTGGCGTCCACCCTGAAGGCGACCCGGCGGGTGCAGATGACGCCAAGGAAGAACAGCGCGCCGCCGTAGCGGCGGCCCGGCCCTGCATCTGAGCACGCGATCCTGCCTAGGCCGCGGGCGGCCTAGCTCAGGTGCTCACAGCCATGAGGCACGCATGGCAGGGGCCGTCAGCGGTGACGCTGTCGCCGTCGCTGCGGCCGGTGATCCAGGCTGCGAGTTCGGGGAGCACCGGTCACCTTGACCGGTCCCGCGCCCCAGGTACGCCGAGATCAGCGCTGCTGCCACGGTCATGGTCGCCGTCCTTTTCTGTCAGGTAGTGGATAGACGTCTCCGCCCAGATCATGCTGTGGTCAGCCCTCGGCCCGGGCCGCCGCAAGGATGACGCGGGTCACCGCGCACGGTGCGGAGATCAGGGAAAGGTGCCCGGCGTTGATCTCGGTGATGTGGGCGTGCGCCCGCCGGGACATGAACAGCTGCTCGGCCGGCGGGATCACGTGGTCGGCGGTGCCGATCAGCGACCAGGACGGGATGGTCGCCCAGGCGGGCACGCCGGAGGCGGCCGAGCCGGCGCTGTAGGCGATGGGCCGCTGGGTGGCGGCTAGCTGCGCGGCCTGGCTGGCCGGCAGGCCGTTGGCGAAGCACTGGGCGAACCCCGGGTAGGGCGCGTCGGGACCGACCTTGAGGTAGGCGTCGAAGTCTCCCGCCGGGGCGCCGGGGTAGGGCACTGCGGTGAAGGCGTTGGCTGAGTCCAGGCAGGAGCCGGGCCGGGCGGCGGTGAGCCCGAATGCGGTCTCGCCCTGGGCCGGGATGAACGCGTCGATATAGACCAGGGCCTTCACGTTCGGGTTTCCGGTGGCAGCGTTGGTGATGACCATCCCGCCGTAGGAATGCCCGACCAAGATGATCGGCCCGGTGATGGTCTTGAGGAAGTCGGCCAGGGCGGCGGAGTCGTTCGCCAGGCCGCTCAGCGGATCGGGCGGGGCGTAGACCGTATAGCCTTTGGCCTGCAGCAGCCCGATGACACCGTCCCAGCCGGAGGCATCGGCCCAGGCGCCGTGTTCGAGCACGACGGTGGGCTTGGCACCGGTCCCGCCGGTGGCGTGGGTGGTGGCGCTGGCCGGCACGACCTGGCTGGCCGTGACGAGCAGTCCGGCGACAGCCAGGACCGCGGCCATAATGATGACTCGCAGCCTGGCCGGGTGCGCGCTTCGGGTGATGTTCATCGGTCTTCCTATCCTGGGTGTCGCGGTGATCACGAACGCATCGACGGTGAGCCTGGGTGGACCGGCGAGATCAGCTCGGCCGGGAGCTTGGGGACCCACGCCGGAACAGCGAGGACGGTGCGGCCGAGGGCAAGGGGTAACCCTGGGCCCGCTCAGGCGAAGCGGCCGATGAAGGCAAGCGCGGTCTGCGCGACCTCGGCCCAGCCGCTGTCGATGGTCAGGGCGTGCCCGCGGCCGGGGATCTCGGCGAACTCGGTCACGCCCGGGTTGCGCTGCTGCCTCTTGTACTCGGCCGCTGAGATGGCCGTGGGAACCGTGTGGTCCTGCGCGCCGGAGATAATCAGCAGCGGTCCCCGGTCGGGGTTGCGGGTGTCGACCTTGTCCTCGGTCCGCGGGTTGATGTTGGCGGCAGCGGCCTGGAACAGCGGGGCACCCGGGGCCGGCACCGCGAAGGTGTCGTAGAGTTCCTTGGCTTCTTCCTCGCTCACCGCGTTGGCGAAGCTGAACCTGAACTGGTCGTAGCTGAGCGGGACGGCGCGGTGCCGGTTGGCCAGGTTACCCAGCACCGGGAAGCCTGCCTTCAGTGAGGAGAGCGGCAGCGGCAGCACCCCGCGGAACGGCGCGGCGTCAATGGCCACCGTCGCGGCCGACTGGCCGCGCCCGGCTATGATCTGGGCGAGCAGGCCGCCGAACGAGTGGCCGATCACCGCCGGCTTGCCGGTCAGGGTGCCGATGACCTGGGAGTAGTGGTCGGCGACCGCGCCGATGGTCTTGTTCGCGAAGACCTCAGGGTCGGCGTTAGCCTCGACCACCGTGTCCGGATCATCTGGCCAGCCGGGGCTGACCGGGGCATAGCCGGCCTCGGCGAACATGGCCGCCCACCGGTCCCAGCTGGACGGCAGCAGCCACAGGCCGTGGATGAACACGACCGGGACGCGTCCGGAATCGTTTGCCTGCCTGACTTGCTCGGCCACTGGGACGGCGGCGGGCAGAGACGTGCTGGACTGATCGCTCATTGTTACTGACCTCCGAGAGGGATTGGGGCTCGTGTCGCATCAGGCGCCGTGCAGGGCTTGATGCAGGAATGCGGCGCCTTGGGCGGTGGCGGAGCGGGCCGCGTGTGTACCGGCCAGGGGGTGCAGCATCACGAAGTCGTGGATGATGCCGCCGTACCGGACCGCCGTGACCGGCACTCCGGCGGCGCGGAGCTTGGCGGCGTAGGCCTCGCCTTCGTCGCGCAGCACGTCGGCCTCGCCGTTGATGACCATGGCAGGCGGCAGGCCCGAGAGTTGCTCGGCGCTCGCGCGGAGCGGAGAGGCGAGGATCTCGTTGCGCCGGGATGTGTCGGGCAGGTACTCGTCCCAGAACCAGGCCATCCCGGCCGCGTAGAGGAAGTAGCCTTCGGCGAACTGGTGGTAAGAGGCGGTGTCCATCCCGGCGTCGGTCACCGGGTAGTACAGCAGCTGGGCGGCGAACGAGGGCCCGCCGCGCTGCTTGGCCATCAGGGCGACGGCGGTGGCCATGTTGCCGCCGACCGAATCGCCGGCGACCGCCACGCGGCCCGGGTCCAGGCCGTGCTCGGCGCCGTGCGCGGTGACCCACTCCGCGGTGGCGTAAGTCTCCTCGATCTGGGACGGGTACTGGGCCTCGGGGGCGCGCTGGTAGCCCGGGAACACCACAGCGGCCCGAGCGCCGACAGCCAGGTTGCGTACCAGCAGGTCGTGGGTCTGCGGGCTGCCGAGCACCCAACCGGCGCCATGCACGTACAAGATGACGGGAAGCGGGCCGGTGGCACCTGCCGGCTTGATCAGCCGGACGGCGATCTGGCTGTGCGGCCCGCCGGGGATCGTAATGTCCGCGATATCAGTGTCGGGCTTGTGGACCGGGGATCGCTGGACCTCTTCGAGGATCTCGCGGGCCTTGTCCGGGCTGAGCTGGTAGATGAACGGCGGGTGGGAGGTCGCGTCGGCGAACTCCTGTGCGGCCGTCTCCAGGACGACTTTCTGCTGGGCGGGCATCGTGTACTCCTTCAGCGGGGTATGGATCCGGGGGACTGCCGTTAGCAGCAGTGCACAGCGGACTTCCGGCGGCGGCAATGCCGCCGGCCCTCTCATGCGCCCCGAGCACCGAGGCGTGCACGGCCAGGCAGCTTCCAGCCCGTTCTCCATGTCGCCGGGGATGACCGGACCAGGACGATCACGTGCACGGCCAGCACCAGACTGTGCGCAACCGTCCTGTTCCATCCCTTGGCGACTCATCTAGCTTGGGTACCGGAGAAGCACGGCCTGAGAAGCGAGGACGCCAGTGGCGGTTCTCTTTGATGCCACGGCGCTGCCCGCGGCGGACCGCGACGCGGCCCTGGAAGACATATTCGACCAGGCGGGCGTGCCCATCCGGGTCACGAACTGCGTCCCGGCCGAGCGGGTTGGCACCCGGGTTCACTACTGGAAGTTCGGCGCCAGCGATCTTTTCGTGGCCCAGGGCGCGGGCTTGCGGCTGACCCGGACGCAAAGCCAGCTGCGCGCGGCCGCGCCCGAAGCCATCCGGGTGGGTTTTCAGGTCAGCGGGCGTTACACCCTCTCGGTGAACGGCCACGACGAGGCACAGGGCGCCGGGCACGTGAATATCACCGACCTGACCCTGCCGTGTGAGTTCACGCAGTACGGAGCCGACGCGAGTACGGCATCGTTCCAGCTGGGCTACGACCAGCTGGGTATTCCCGTCGACCGGGTCCGCAAGGCGGGCCGGATGCTGGCCAGCAGCCCGGTCTACGCTCTCGTGCAGGGCCACATGGCGGGACTGTGCCGGAGTGCGGACGCACTGGCCTCCAGCCTGTCGGCCGGCCCGACCGGCGATGCGACCCTGGAGCTCGTGCGCGCGATGATCTCGAGCGCGGGCCGCGACGACGCGCGCTTCGCCAGCGTCATGAACGAGACCCTGTACACCAGGATCGTGGCCTTCATCCAGCAGCACCTGACCGATCCCGGCCTGAGCCCGGAGCGGATTGCCCGGCAGCACCACATCTCGCTGCGGCAGCTCCACAAGCTCTGGAGGCACAACGAACTCACCCTCTCCGAGTGGATCGTGAGCGAGCGCCTGGAAGGCGCGCGGCGGGCCCTCGCCGCCCCGGCCACGCCCGTGACCGTCGCCGCGATCGCCCGCCGGTGGGGGTTCACCGACTCGACGCATTTCAGCCGCCGGTTCCGCGGGGCATACAGGCTGTCGCCCGGTGAATGGCGCCGTCTCAACCTCAGCGACCCGGACGACCAGATGCGGCGGCGGGCCGCCAGCGGGACGGCGGGGTAGCAGCGAGAACAGAGCGAGGAGAGGAGGCTCGGTGGCGGTAATCCTGAACACCGATCTGGTCGCCCCCGGCGCCCGGGCCAGGGCGATAAAGGACGTAATGGCCCGGGGACCAGGCGCGGGATGAGGGGCCGGTCCCCGGGTAACGCGGAACGGGTGGGTGCCAGCCTTAGCACGCTAGGAGATCGCCGTTGCGCACGGGACCGGCAGCCGAAGGCCTGCTGAGCGGCGACGATGGTCGCGACCTGGTGTTGTTCATTCATGGCATGTGGCTGCACGCCAGCTCGTGGCGGGGATGGACCCAGGAGTTTGACCGGGCCGGATACCAGAACCTGAGTTTCCGCTGGCCGGGCGAGCCGGCGAGCGCGGCAGCCTGGCGGGGCATCGGGCGGGCACTTCCCGTCAGTCTCGGCGCGCTGCAGTGTGGTATCGACGGCCTCATCGACGCTCGTGCCAGCAAGCCGATCGCTATCGGCCATGGTGCCGGCGGCCTGCTCGCCGAGATCTTGCTCGAAAGAGGGGCGGCGCGCGCCGCCATATCGATCGCGCCGCTACCCGCCGGCCTGCCCACCGCGGTGTCGGCTTTCCGTCTCGGCCGGGCGCTGCGGACCGTTTCCTTGTTCACCCTCAGCTGGGGCAGCGTCACGCCCACGGCCGCGCAGTTCCGCCAGGCCATCGCCAACACCATTCCCGGCGATGACGCCGCGCGACTCTACGAGCAGCACGTCACCCCGGGCCAGCCCTGGCCGCTGCTCAGGTCGCTCCTCCGCACCCGGCGGGGCAGCGGCGGCCGCGGCCTGACCGCCGGGAACCGCGGGCCGCTGCTGCTCATCGGCGCCGCCCAAGACCGCCTAATCCAGGAGTCCACGATCGGCGCTCTGCACCAGAGCTACCGTCGCCGGCATCCCGGTGCCGTCACCGACTATCAGATCTTCCTGGACCAGGCCCATTCCCTCACCATCGACGCCGGCTGGCGATCGGTAGCGTTCTACTGTCTCGACTGGCTCACCCGGCAAGATCTCTAGTCATTTCCAGGGTGACGCGAGGCCCGCATGCTGGCATGGATCTGCCTCCATTCACGGGGAGACATGCCGTAGGCCTCGCGGAACCGGCGGGAGAAAAAGGTCGTGTCGGTGAAGCCCCACTTGTCCGCGACGGCCGCGATCGTCAGGGGGCTGTGGCGGGCGGCGCCAAGCTCAGCGCGGGCACCTTCGAGCCGCTGCTGGATAATCCACTGGGCGAGGCTGGTCTCCCGTCCTGACCACAGCTTGTAGACCTGCCGTTTCGAGATGTGATGCACGCGGGCGAGCTGCTCGGCGCACAGGTCGGGATCCGTCAGGTGCTGTTCGACGTAGGTGGCCAGCTGTGTTTCCAGCGTCTGGTTCCATAGGTCGTGGCCGCCCCGGTCGTCGTGGCGGGCGCTGACGAGCAGTGCGCGCGTCAGCTCGATGACGGCCCGGCCTGTCATCGCCGCGGCCCGCGGTTCGGTGATCTTGTCGGCATCGCGGACCAGCCGGGTGATGTGGCCGCGCATGAGGTCATAGACGGGGCTGCTGGCCAGCGCCTGCTGGGCGTGCTGAATCACGTCAGGCGGCAAGCCAAGGTCGTCAGCCGGGATGATGAGGTTGCCAGCCACAGCGGACTCACTCAGGCCACACTCGAACGGCAGCGTGAAATCAAGCACGGACAGGCCGCCCGGTGCCTTGTCCTGGGTGTGGCCGTTCTGGGCGTGAAAGCCGCTGCCGCGCAGCTGGAAGCCCACGGCGACCAGCTCGGGGCCGTACTGCCGGACCAGGCGCGGGGTCCGGGTGAGACGCATGCCGCCGAAGCCGCTAGAACACACCAGCCGGGCCCGGCCGAGCTGCCAGAACTCGACGCGGTAACTCACCTTTTCCGGGGCGCACTGGAACTGGACGTTCATTGGGGCGGCCGCGGCGGCCAGGCTCTCCCTCAGTACGTCGCCGCGCCGAGCCGCGGGCACCTTCGCCGTATCCAAGACGACGGGCATCGCATCTCCTCGCCGAGCTTGTTGCTCGTCGGGTTGATGCGAGAACCTTAAGACGGCCGGGAGCGATTTCGCGTACGTCAGGTGACGTATTAGCCGGCGTCTACTCCACCACGGGCCGGCCGGCCAATGCGCGGCCCAGTTCGTGCCTGGTGGCGACACCCACCTTTGGGTAGATATGGTACAAATGGGTGCTAACCGTCCTGGGTGACAGGAACAATTGCGCGGCGATCTGGCGGTTGGTCAGCCCCTGGGCCGCCATCGTGGCGATCTGAAGTTCTTGCGGGCTGAGGCGCGCAGCGGGATCTTCCGCCCGTCGTACCGCCGCACCGGAGGCCCGGAGTTCTTGCCAGGCCCAGTCGGCCCACGGCCGGGCCCCCAGCGCTTCGAACGTCTCCCCTGCGGCCCGCAGGTGGGAACGCGAGTCTCGGCGCCGGCGCCCGTGGCGCAGCCTGGCTCCGTAGGCGACCTGGAGCCGGGCCCGCTCGAAGGGCCATAGCGACAGGTCCGCCTCCAGGGCGCGGCGCAGCGGCTCGCCCGATTCGGCGTCCTGGGCGAGCAGCGCCTCGGCATAGGCCAGCGACATAACCAGGGCCGGAGATTTCGTGGCCGCCGTCACCGGCGTCAATTCGGCCACGATCGGGCGGAGCCGCTCTAGCTGGCCGCTCTTAGCGGCGGCTTCGGCGAGGTGGGCGACGGCCGCGAACTTCTGGGACGGATGAGTGCCGACGCCTTGTGCGGCAAAGACTCTCGCCAGCTGCTCGTAAGCGTCGCCCGGGCGCCCGGAAGCCAACGTGGAGAGGCCCCGAGCGAACTGAAGCATGGGGAACAGCGCTTGCCGGCCAACGGGCACCAGCGCAGATTCGACACCTTCCAGCACATCGCCTGCAGCTGCAGTCTCCCCTAGAAGCGCAAGTGAGGCTGCTCGCGAAAGGTCAGCCACCAATGCGTAGCTCTGGTATCCGGTCTCTTCCCCCAGCGCGCGCGCTTCGCTTGACGCGGTCAGGGCGAGCCGGGCGTCGCCCAGCAGGACCGCGGCCCAGGCCTGACCGGCCAGCGCCCGGGCGAGAGTTCCCAGCCGTCCCTGGCGTCGCAATCCGGCGACCGCTTCGGCATGCAGCACGTTCGAGAGTCCGACGGCACCAAGACAGGTGGCGGTACTGGCCAGGAGGTGAAGTCGCTCCGGGTCGGTCTCAGCGGCACCGGCCAGATCCGTCAGTCGTTCCAGCGCCCACGATCCACGTTCCAGGGGAGCGACCACGGCGATCACATAGACCGCACGCAAGTCGGTCAGAGACTCATCGAGGCTCTGCGCCATGGCCACGATCAGGTCCCGTATCCTGGGGTCCGGCGTAGACCACCAGGCCCGGAGGCTCATGACGGCAAGCGAGTCGAGGGCGAGGTCAACTTCGCCCGCGAGACGCATCTCATTGACGACATCCAGGAGCGTCGACAGCCGTATCGATCCTGACCAGGGGGCGCCCAGATAGGTCTCCTGCAACCAGGCC
>Ga0302314_10023389_pt1 | contig 10087 bp, 7 predicted proteins | sample III_Palsa_N2_3_FD_200533 | JGI IMG/M metagenome (GOLD analysis project Ga0302314, IMG submission 200533) | Peat permafrost microbial communities from Stordalen Mire near Abisko, Sweden - III_Palsa_N2_3 | ecosystem: Environmental > Terrestrial > Soil > Palsa > Peat permafrost | place: Sweden...
GGCGCGCAGCCCAACACCAATGGCAGCTACGGCTGCAACCGCTATACGGCGGGCACGCAGGGCAACTACGAGACCGATCCGGACTACATCCAGCACCACGAGCCGTTCCAGTACTATGCAACGACGGCGAACCTGCAGCACCTTCGGCCCAGCTCGGAGATTTCCATCGGCAAGACCTATGAAGCCGACGGCAAGACGCCAGACCCTGCCAATCACCAGTACGATACCTCGGACTTCTTCACCGCTCTGCAGCTCAACAACCTGCCCTCGGTGTCGTTCCTTAAGGCTCCCGGTTTCCAGGACGGTCACCCCGGCTACTCCGATCCGCTGGATGAGCAGGCGTTCATTGTGAAGGTGGTGAACGCGGTGATGGCCAGCCCGGACTGGGCTTCGACGGCGATCGTGATCACGTATGACGACTCGGACGGCTGGTACGACCACCAGATGCCGCCCATCGTGAACCCCTCCAGCAGCACGCTGGTGGACGCGCTAAGCGGCGCAGGCACTTGCACGGGTGTGGCCGGCGCGGCATCGCAGCAGGGCATCACCACACTGACCACGCCGCTGCTGGGCAACGACGGCAACCCGGCGCAGGGACGCTGCGGCTACGGTACGCGCATTCCCTTCGTGGTGATCTCGCCGTTCGCGAAGACCAACTACATCGACCACACGCTGCTGGATCAGAGCTCGGTGATCCGGTTCGTGGAAGACAACTGGCTGGGCGGCGAGAGGATTCAGGCAGGCGGGTCGTATGACTCGATTGCCGGATCGATAGAGGCGATGTTCACCTTCTCCGCGACGACCCCCGATGTGGCACAAAAGAAGGCCCTGTTCCTGGATCCCGTTTCGGGACGCAAGACGGGCGCGATGCAGTAGACGCACGCTGAGGGCCACGCAATACAAGGCCGGTCAGGACAAAATCAGGCAGTACAAGATCCGGGCCCTTGCTTGCTGTTCCGCTGCGCTAATCGGCGCGCGGGGCGGCAAGCGGGGGCCGGATACAATTTTTAGAGCAAAGAAACGGCGATAGACTTGGATCATTCCCGCAGAAAGCTTTTGATTGACGGCAGCCGCGTGGCTGCCGGACTGGCCGCTGCGCAAAGCGGCCTTTTGCATGCGGCGGCGCTGGAGCCGCAGAGCGGTGTGGCTCAATCGCCCATGACGGGCCATGAGATGAGCGCGATGGCCAAGCCCTTGGCAACGCAGGCGTCCTTGCCGGTACACAAGCCGCTGCGCGTTGACCGACTGGAGAAGTTTGTGGACCCGATGCCGGTGCCACCGATGGCCAAGAGCCTGGGCATGCGGACAGCACCTGCCGGTGCAGTGGGCGTGAAGCCGGGGCAGAAGGTTGAGGCGTACCGGCTGACTATGCGGCAGGTGCCGACAAAGATTCACCGCGACGTGCCCACCACGCCGATGTGGAGCTATGGCGAGACGGTGCCGGGGCCGACGATTGAGGTGAAGAGCGGCCAGCCGGTGCTGATTGAGTGGGTGAATGAGCTGCCGCAGAAGCACTTCCTGCCGATTGACCATACGATATGCGGCGCCGAGGCCAGCGAGCCGGAGGTGCGCACGGCGGTGCATGTGCATGGAGCTAAAGTGCCGCCGCAGTACGATGGCTATCCCGAAGATTGCCAGACGCCGGGGCAGCGCGTACAGGCCATCTATCCCTTGAATCAGGATGCGGCGACGCTGTGGTACCACGATCACGCGATGGGCATTGAGCGGCTGAACCAGTACGCGGGGCTGTTCGGGTTCTTTCTGGTGCGCGATGAGGCGGAGCGGAAGCTGGGGCTGCCGGAAGGTGCGTACGAGATTCCGCTGGCCTTTGCGGACAGGATATTTGCCGAGGACGGGTCGCTTTACTATCCCGACTCGGGCGACCCGTCGGCGCCGTGGATTCCGGAGCTTTACGGCGACTCGATGATGGTGAACGGCAAGCTGACGCCCTACCTCGAAGTCGAGCCACGGGCTTACCGGTTTCGCATGCTCAATGCTTCAAACTCGCGGACGTACATATTTTCGCTGTCGAACAAGCAGGCGTACTGGCAGATCGGCACGGACCAGGGGCTGCTGGCTGCGCCGGTGGAACTGAAGCAGGTTTCGCTGGCGCCGGGTGAGCGCGCCGATGTGGTGATCGACTTCAGCGGGTCGGCGGGGAAGCGGTTTACATTCAACAACCAGTTCTGGGAGCTGATGCAGTTTCGCGTGAAGGAAGCAGCGGCGGGCTCGACGGTTGCTTTGGCGATGCCGGCGGCGCTGCGCAGCATTCCGCGGACGCCGGAGTTGGAGTCAGTGCGGACGCGGCTGATGATTCTGCGTGAGTATATGAGCCGCGAGCCGAAGCGCATGCTGATGCTGCTGAACGGAACGCGCTGGCATGAGCCGGTGACGGAGCGGCCGGAGCTCGATTCGGTGGAGATCTGGAGCTTCGCCAACACCACCGCGGACATTCATCCGATCCATCTGCACCTGGTGCGCTTTCAGGTGCTGGACCGGCAGAGCTTCGACGCGGACGAGTACCTGCTCTCCGGCAAACTCAACTACCAGGGGCCGGCAACGGCGCCGCCGCCCGGAGACATGGGCTGGAAGGATACGGTGCAGACTTATCCGGAGACGGTGACGCGGGTGATTGTGCGGTTTGAGGGGTATACGGGGCGGTATGTGTGGCACTGCCACCTGCTGGAGCATGCGGCGAATGAGATGATGCGGCCGTTTGAGGTGGTGGCGAAGGGGTAGCGATCCCTTTACAGCTTGACAACTTTGCAATTTGCAAAGTATCTTCATTCTATGAAGCTAGTCTCCTGTCTCTGAATTCGTTGTGGAAATAACCAAAGGACAAACGCAGATCCTTCGACTCACCACCCCCAAACTGAAATACGTTTGGGGCCCCTTTCCCCACCCCAGCGACGAAGACCTGTCGCCGGGGACCCCGGTTCGCTCAGGATGACAGCCGGCCTTATTTTGCGGCCTCGATTGCGGATGCACCCCATGCACATTGTGACGCGTAAGCATCTACTCAAAGCTGAAGAGCGGTATCCTGACGCGGCACGCGAGATTCGAGCCTGGTTCAGAATTGCCGGTGTGGCGCGATGGCGAGTGTTTATAGAGGTGCGGGAAGTCTTCAAAGACGCCGATGATGTAGATGGATACGTGATCTTCAACGTTCGCAGGAATCGATACCGGCTGGTGACGATCATTCATTACGCTCGGGAGCGCGAAGGCCGGATCACACAGGGCCATATTTATATTCGAGGCTTTCTAACGCACAAGGAGTACGAGAATCGAGCCAACTGGGATAAAGGAGTGAAGCGATGAGCACAGCGCTTGCCGATCCGGCGGAGATGATACGACGAGGCGCGCCCCGGCTAATTCACAACGATGAGGAGTTGGCCGAGTACACGCGTGCTCTCTTCGACCTGACGGCGAAGATCGATCAAACTCCTGCAGAAGAAGAAGCAATAGAGCTGATGACCCTGCTTGTTGACCGGTACGAGACGGAGCACTATCCCGTGCCTGAGGCCGCGCCGGTGGACGTGCTGCGTTATCTGTTGGAGCGAAATGGATTGTCACAACGCGACGTGGCGCCAGAACTGGGAAGCGAGAGCACGGTCTCGCTGGTGCTGTCCGGGAAGCGGCAGTTGAACCGGGATCATATTGCACGGCTCAGCCGGCGGTTCCATGTTTCTCCTGCGGTGTTTTTCGGGGTCGGCCCTGTTTCATAAACTGAGCAGACGCCAGGATGAAGCACGCGGCCGAGTGTGGTTTAACTGGCTGCGGTGAAGATGAAGCCTGGAGCGGCTCGTGAATTCTCTGGCCCGAGCGAAGCCAAGAACATCCCTCTGGGGCTGAAGCCCGCGCCCATTCGACACGGTTTGTGGCACGGATAAATTCGTGCCCTTTCAAAACGGAGGGTTCGTCAACAAGCAAAGGGCACGTTTCCGTGCCCTTTGCTGTTTGTACAGTACCTTGATCGGATAACAAGACCAACTCAGGAGTGTTAGATCAGCCCAGAGGCGCCGGTCTTGCGGAAGCCCAGGAACGCTACGCCGAGCAGGCCGGTGCCGAGCAACAGGAGCGATGCAGGCTCCGGGGCCGGTGCGGGTGTGACGTCGAAACTACCATTACCGGTGGTGTCCACAAAGTCCCAACTGCCGCCCCAGCCACCATAACCGGCACCAGCCGACCAGATAGCCAAACCATCGCCTGCGCCGGCGCCTGAGGTGATATCGAAGGTGAAGGCGCCGTTGGAGTCGATCTCAGGGCTTCCGCCGGGAAACAAGTCGGTATCCGGAAGCGGATTGAAGGTTAAGATCGTACCGCCGCCATCATCGAAATTGCCATTGGGCAGGACGTTTACGAAGACTCCGGTGCCGTCAAACGCCGTGCCGGTCAGGTTGATGGTTCCGCTGGTGATGTCATATTCACCAGGCGCGACGAAGGACCCGGTGAGAGTGCCCGTGGCGACGAGAGATCCGTCGGTGAACGTATAGTCGAACGTGGAATCAGCTAAGGCGGCCGGCGCAATCGCAGCGGCCGATGCCAAGGCGAGCAAAGCAAGTGATAACTTCTTCATGAATCCTCCTGGAGTTGCCTTCGCGCGCATCGATCCCTCTTGCAGCTCATGCCGCACCGGCACAAGCAAGTGGTCTCTTCTTGCAGCAATCGCTGATCTTGATGGTGCCTTATAGCCGTTACGTACTGGGCGCAGGCAGGCGTTGAGTGGCACTCACCTCGTATGAAAGCAATCTGAGCGCCAAATGATGAGCTTTTTATTTCAATGAGTTACGCGTAAGTAATTCTAGATGTACAAATTCTTTTCCACTGCAATGGTTAATGTTTTTCCACTCATTTTAAAACGTGGTTTTTCTATGGATGCCTCGCCAGCGGCATTGTCAGGGGCCCGCTGTGTCGGCAGATTACGACGGAAACGTTTGAGAAGGCGCGATCAATGGTCTATTCGCTTTTGCCAGTCCAGGGATCGTGCAGCTTGAGAGGAAGACCGCGGACGTCGCGGATGTTTCGAGTTACGAGCGTCAGACCGTGCATAACTGCAGTGGCTGCCAGGAGAGTATCGACGACCAGCCGCGGTCGCTGGCCCGACCAATCACCCCATAGGCGCGCCGCAGCCAGGTCAATGCCGAGGATTCGGTCGGCGAAGCTGGCTTCCAGTCCTTCAACCCACTCGGCAAGGCGCGTGGCCGCTCTTGGATCGGGATCTTTGCGTCGTCTGCTGACAATACTTTTGCGTAATTCGCCGATGGTGAGCGCGCTGATGAATACAGCCGAAGGATCGGTCGCCTGAAGGAAGGCGATTACGCCGGAGTCGGGGATTGGCTTTCGAGTCTCGCTGACCAGATTGGTGTCGAGCAAGTAGGAGACCTGTCCGCTCACAGTTCTATGTCCCGCCCTGTGTCTGTGCTGGGCTCTATCTCAAAGCCGTCAACCTTGGGTCCCCCTAGGAGATATTGGATGAGGTTCGGCCTGTGGGCGACAAGGGCGCGGTAGTCGTCGATCGAGAGTATGACAGCTCGTTCGGCACCATGACGGGTGATGATTTGCGGCCCGCGCGCATGCGCCTCCTCGATCACTTCGCTCAGCCGGGTCTTTGCCTGTTGCAGTTGCCAGGTCATAGGCGCCTCCGCGAGTTTCAACCAGAATTATAGTCGTTCTGGTTGAAGTAGTCTATTCAGGCAAGGAACTCTGCAGATGCTTGGCCAGCGACCACTTCAGGTCTTCGATGCCCTGGCCGGTTACTGCGGAGATGGCGTGGAACTCGAGCTTCTTCCGCTTGATGTGCGCGGACAGCTTTTTGAGCTTTTCGGGGTTGGCGGAGTCGATCTTGGTGGCGCAGACGATCATGGTTTTGTTGACGAGCGGGAACTCGACGGTGGGGCCGTCGTTGTCGTCCATGGGCTGCTCGGGGGTGGTGACGGAGAAGCTGGCCAGTTCCTTATTGATGACCTTGAAGTCTTCCACGGGGTCGGGGCGACCTGATGCATCCGACACGTCGACGAGGTGGAGCAGCAGGCGGGTGCGCTCGATGTGGCGCAGGAACTGCGTGCCGAGGCCGGAGCCGAGGTGCGCGCCTTCGATGAGGCCGGGCATGTCAGCGACGACGTAGGAGAACTGGTCCGGCTCCTGGCCGACGGTGACGACGCCGAGGTTGGGCTCGAGGGTGGTGAAAGGGTAGTCGGCGATTTTGGGCTTGGCGGCGGAGATGCGCGAGATGAGCGTGGACTTGCCTGCGTTGGGATAGCCGACCAGACCCACGTCGGCTAGCAGCTTCAGGACGAGGCGGTAGTTGCGCTCCTCGCCGGTGCGGCCCAGCTCATGCTCGCGCGGGGCCTGGTGGACGGCGGTGGCGAAGTGCTGGTTGCCGCGCCCGCCGCGTCCGCCTTTGGCGATGACGACCTGCTCGTCGGGCTGCTCGAAGTCGTGGATCAGCTCGCCGGTGTCCTGGTCGTAGAGCGAGGTGCCGACGGGAACCTGCAGGGTGACGGAGTGGCCGTCGAGGCCGGTGCAGTTGGAGCCCATGCCGTGCTCGCCGCGCTGCGCCTTGTGTTCCGGGTTGTAGCGGAAGTGGATGAGGGTGTTGTGGCGCTGCGAGCTGACCATGACGATGTCGCCGCCGCGGCCGCCGTCGCCGCCGGAAGGGCCGCCGCGGGGCACGAATTTTTCACGGCGGAAGGCCATGCAGCCATTGCCGCCGTCGCCGGCTTTAACGCGAATTTTTGCTTCATCGATAAACATTGGACGACCAGGAACTAGGGATTAGGGACGAGGGACTAGCTTGGCCGAACGCACAGGCGGGGCTAAATCCATGATGCCGTCTATTCAGTTTACCGAATCGGGGCTTAGAATCATTGCTAACTTCACTTTTGGGCATGCGAACGACCTGAATCCTTCGGGTATTCCCTTGATGGGATTCTGATCGTTGTTCCCAAATCCGGACCCGCCGGCTAGAGCGGGGCGGAAGTTGAAGGCGTTTCAAGGCTTCCCACGGTCTGCCGCGAGCGGGAATCGCGATGGCAGGGTGGAACCGTATAAGGCCGGGCTTGCTGGCCGCGCTGCTGGGATGCGCGTGCGCGGCGGCTGGCGCGCAGACGGTCGACCCCCAGGCGGCTGGTTCCGGAACCAGCGGAACTCTCAGTGGAAAATTGACCGACCTGCACTCGACGCCGCTCAACGGCGCGGCAGTGGTGGTGCGCAATGAGCAGACGGGTGCGGAAGCTCACGGCGTTACGGCGAAGAACGGGAGCTTTCGCTTTGCGGGCCTGGGGCCGGGCATGTACACGGTGGAGGCTGAGACCGCGCGGCTGGGACGCGGGCGGCTGGAGGGCGTGGTGGTGGCTGCCGGGCATGAGGCGCGGGTGCAGGCGGCCATGGAGCTGGAGCCGGTTGCGGCGCGGCCGGCGGCGTCCACTGCGGCGGTGATTTCTCAGCCAGCGAGCAACCCAGGCGGAAATCTCGAGCCTGCCAATGCGCGACCCAACGATCTTGCTGCGGAAAAGCATGAGGCACCGGCAAGTTCTGAGCCGGGGTCACCTCTCACGGCACAGGTTAACGTGTCTGCTGAAGCGACGCGGGGATTGGCCTTGGGCGGCGCGCCATTTCCCCCGAGCGGCGCCGCGGCGCTGGATGCGGAAACGCCGGTGCTGCAGGCGAAACTGGACGACGAGACCTTAGAAAGCCTTCATCTGCGCGGCCATTCGGTGCCGGAAGCGATTCGGCCAGCCGCACAGCCCGGCCTGACGCCGGATGGGTCGCAAGCCTCGATTCGCGGTCCGGTTATTGCGAACGGCCCGGCTCTGGGCGCAATGGCGGCTTCGGCGGCGCGGGCAGCGCTGGTGGCGATGAAATCCGCACCGCAGCCCGCTCCACCCGCTGCTGGGAAGACTGATCCAGGCGCGGAGGCGGTGGCTACGGTGGTGAGAGCCGTGGAGTTGCAGGCGCTGCCGGCTGCGGGTCGGCGGTGGCAGGACTTCCAACTGGATACGCCGACAGCATCGACGATCGCGGGTGCTGCGCAAGGGAGCGCACTGCGCGGGGCGGGTCAGGAACCTGCCGAGACGACGATCGACGGCGTCAGTACGCGGACCGCGTTTGGCGGGCAAAAGAGCTCCGGACCGGGAGCGGACGGAGTGGGTGGCAGCGATCAGAATGGGATGGGCCAGGCCTGGGCAGGTGGCCGCGAATCACCGGTGGCGGAAGCGGCCATCCGCGAGGTGCAAACGGCGGCGGGTAATGCTGAGGCGGATGGGAATCGGACGGCGGGCGGCCGGGTGAACGTGGAGACGACGCAGGGGACGAACGGGCTCCATGGGCAGGGATTCCTGTTTGACCGGCAGAATACCTGGGGCGCGCAGAATCCGTTTACGCAATGGGTGAAGCAGACGGCGGCGGCTACGCTGGATGCGCCGCCGGTGTTTACGGGCGTGCCGTACACGCCGCCGGATCACGAGACGGTGTGGGGCTTGGGGGTGGGCAGCCAGATTCGGCGGGACAAGCTGTTCTGGTTTGGAGCGCTGGATAGTTACCGGCGCAATGATCCCGGACTGGCGACGGTGAAGGACCCTGAGGAGTTCTTTGCGCAGCCTTCGAACGACCAGATGCAGGTGCTGAGCGCACGGCTGGCGTTGAGCAGCGCCAATCCAGTAGCGGAGGGGCTGAGCGCTTACTCGCAGATGCTGAGCACGCTGGATGGGCTGCTGGGGCCGGCTCCGCGGACGGCGGCGCAGTGGGTCGGGTTTGGCCGGCTGGACTGGCAGGCGGCGGAGCGGCACCGGTTCACGCTGGAGGGGACGGGCGCGCGGTGGAACTCGCCGGGCGGCGGGCTGACGCGCGTGGAAGAGACGTATGGGGCCAACAGCTTTGGGTCAAGCCAGGCGAGTGAGGGGCTGTTGCTGGGGCGGTGGGAGGCGTTTGTCACGCCGAATCTGCTGGCGGTGACGCAGGGGTCGATGGGGCGGACGATCGAGAGCGCGCATGCGGAGACGCCGTCGCCGTTTGAGCAGACGTTTCTTGGGCCCAGCGTATGGGGGCAGCTGCCGCAGATGGTGGTGGACTCGCGCTACGGGTTTACCATCGGCAACCCCTCGCGGTTTGGGCCGGGCAGCTATCCCGACGAGCGCGTGTACCACGCGGCGGAGACGGTGAACTGGGTGCGAGGGAGCTTGCTGGTCAAGGGCGGATTTGAGATGAGCCATAACGCGGATGCGACCAGCCTGCTGCGGAATGAGACGGGGACTTATCACTATGCGAGCGTGGAGAACTTTGCATCCGATGCGCTGGTCTTTGCCAAGTACGGATTGGCCGGCGAACTTGATCCCGATGACCAGCATAACTGCGACGAGACGGGCAAGGTATGGCGCGACGCGGGCGGAGAACTGCGCGGGCTTGGCTATCTTCCTTGCTACTCTTATTACTCGCAAGTTATCGGACCGACTAACTGGAACCTGAGCACCAATGACTGGGATGGATTCGCGACCACGCAGTGGCAGCCGGCGAAGCTGCTGGTGATGAGCGCAGGTCTGCGATGGGAGCGCGAGCAACTGCCCCCGCCGATTGCGGCGCTGAACAATCCAGCTCTGCCGCTGACGGAGAAGCTGCCCAGCCAGGGCAACGATTTTGGTCCGCGCTTCAGTTTGGCGCTTGGCAGTCTAGAGAGCCATTGGCCTGTGCTGCGGTTGGGGTACGGGCTTTACTTTGGACGCACGGAGAATGCGACGCTGGAGACGGTGCTGACGCAGACTGGCAGTCCGAATGGCGACCAGAGCTTCTTCATGCGGCCCACGGATAACTTGAATGCAGGTGGGGCGCCGCCATTTCCGTATGTGCTGAGCGGTGCGCCGGCAAGCGTTGTAAAGCCGGGAGCGGTTGAGCTGGCTGCAAACTTCCGCAATGCGGAGGTGCACCAGGCTGTGGCCGCCGTCGAGGAAGAATTGCCCGGTCATCTTGAAGTTACGGCGAGCGGGCTGGTGAGCCTGGGACGGAGGTTGCCGATCTCGATCGATACGAACTTCGATCCTGCGGTAAATCCGGGGACGATTACGTATGCCGTGGTGAACTGTCCGGAGGTCTTCGC
>Ga0302314_10023390_pt1 | contig 10086 bp, 10 predicted proteins | sample III_Palsa_N2_3_FD_200533 | JGI IMG/M metagenome (GOLD analysis project Ga0302314, IMG submission 200533) | Peat permafrost microbial communities from Stordalen Mire near Abisko, Sweden - III_Palsa_N2_3 | ecosystem: Environmental > Terrestrial > Soil > Palsa > Peat permafrost | place: Sweden...
ACTGCGACACCACCGGCATCGAGCCCGACCTCGCCCTCGTCAAGTACAAGAAGCTAGTTGGCGGCGGCATGATCAAGATCGTCAACAACACCGTCCCCGGAGCCCTCTTCAAGCTCGGCTACAAGGAAGCCGAAGTCGAAGGCATCGTCAACTACATCGACGCCACCGGCACCATCGAAGGCGCACCCGCCCTCAAGCCCGAGCACCTCGCCGTATTCGACTGCTCCTTCAAGCCCGCCAAGGGAACCCGCACCATCGCCTGGACCGGCCACGTCCGCATGATGGCCGCCACCCAGCCCTTCCTCTCCGGCGCCATCAGCAAGACCGTCAACCTCCCCAACGATTGCTCCGTCCAGGACATCGCCGACGCCTACACCGAATCCTGGCGCCTCGGCCTCAAGGCCGTAGCCATCTACCGCGACGGCAGCAAAGGCACCCAGCCCCTCAACGTCAGCGCGCAAACCGACGCCGACAAAAAGGGAACCAGCGTCACAGCTGAATCCAAAGCCGAGTCCAAAGCCGCCGACGCCACCGCCATCGCCCAACTCGAGTCCGCCACCGCCGCGCTCACCGCCTCGCAGCTTGAGATCGCCTCTGCCAAGTCGCAGCTAGCCGAAGTCCAGGCCAAGCTCGCCGCCCACATCCTCTCCACCACCCAGAACGCCGACGCCCTCGACGCCCAGGCCCCACCCCGCGCCGTCCGCCACCGCCTCCCCGCCGAGCGCATGAGCATCACCCACAAGTTCGGCATCGGCGGCCACGAAGGCTACATCACCGTAGGCCTCTACCCCAACGGCGCCCCCGGCGAAATCTTCATCCGCATGGCCAAGGAAGGCTCCACCATCTCCGGCCTCATGGATTCCTTCGCCACGGCCATCTCCATGGCCCTCCAGCACGGCGTGCCTCTCAAGGTCCTCGTCGAGAAGTTCGCCCACACCCGCTTCGAGCCCTCCGGCTGGACCGGCTCCGAAGAGCTAGGCTACGCCAAGTCCATCATGGACTACCTCTTCCGCTGGATGCAGCTCCGCTTCCTCTCCGGCCAGCAGCTGGACCTCTTCGCCAACCTAAAGCAGCCCACCCTCCCCGCCGCCGCCGCTCCCACTTCCGCCGTCATCTCGACCGGATCGCCAGCAACCTCCGTCATCTCGACCGAAGCGCAGCGCAGTGGAGAGACCCCTGTATTATTCGGCGACGCCACCCCCGCCCAGGCCACCCCCGCCACCCACGAGCTCCACGGCGAAGCCTTCCAATACTCCGACCGCACCCCTCCCCAGCAGGGAATCGCTCCCGACCTCGAAGCCTCCGGCGGTCTTACGGACAACGGACAACTGAAAACGGAGAACTACACAGTCGTAGACCGCAGCGTCTTCCACACAGCCTCGGCCATGCAATCCATGTACAACATGGGCGACGCCCCCAGCTGCAGCACCTGCGGCAGCATCATGACCCGCAACGGCTCCTGCTACCGCTGCATGGAATGCGGCTCCACCAGCGGCTGCAGCTAGGGTCCTGCGCGGACGGCGAACAGCGCTTCGCGCAAAAGCATCACAGGGGCCCCGCCGTAAGGCGGGGTCGTCTCTTGTACAGGCGTCAAGCGGTCTCGATTCATGGGCAACCTTATGTCAGAAGCGAACGCCAACATTCCGTCGGATTTGATCATCGACACGATCAAAGCTGAACTGGAAGCTGCGTCGCCGGATCGCCGCCAGCGAATTCGTGAAGCGATTGCGTTGGCAGCCTTGGGAAGCATCCCGTGGGTTGGCGGTGTTTTATCCGCCGCCGCGAACTTCAAATTCGACGAAGCCGCTATCAAACAAGATGACCTTAGGACGCAATGGCTCAGAGAACACCAGAATAAGCTTCTGGAATTGAGGAAAGCGCTCGACGAGATCTTGGGCCGCTTAGATAGCTTAGGAGAAGAAATAAGCGCTCGAATCGAAAGCCAGTCTTACCTCAAACTGGTCCGAAAATCGTTTCGCGAATGGGATCAGGCAGACACCGAGGAAAAGCGGCATCTCGTTGTAAATCTCCTTTCGAACGCAGGAGGGCTGAGAATTTGCTCGGATGACATCTTACGTCTATTTCTTGACTGGATAGAGGCCTATCACGAATCACATTTCAGCGTGATTCGACAGATATATAAGAACCCCGGAATGACGCGATATGATATCTGGCTCGCTATCTACGGAGAGCCGGTCCCTCGGGATAACTCAGCGGACGCCGACTTGTACAGGATGCTTATAAGCGATTTGTCTATTGGCAGAGTCATAAGGCAGCCTCGCGAAGTTGACGACGAAGGGAGATTCCGGAGAAAAACTACACCTTCGAGGAGAGCTTCGAAGTTCGGACCTTTGGAGTCCGCCTTCGAGGATACAAAGCAATATGTGTTGACTGAACTAGGCGGGCAGTTTGTTCATTACACAATGACTGAATTGGTAACCCGCATCGCAGACGGCGAGAAAAGACAGGATTAGTTATCGGATTCGACCACACCGCAGAGGAGGAAAGATGGAACTCTTATTCATGGGGAACGATTCGCATTCGGTTTCTCGGTCACTTCTGGAACAAGCGAAAAACGCGGCAAGCCTTGTAAGAGAGTCCGAGTTGAAGCTTAGGCCGGATGAAGAAATAGTAGCCACCCTGGTAGGGAAGTTTACGATTTCATTGCCAGAAGTTGATTGGGAACGCGCCGCGGTAAGTCGACAGGAAGCTCAGTTGGATTCTCGGCACACCCCTGGCGTCATGGCATTTCATAGGCAACAAACGGCAATGTCGCTCGGAGAGAAGGTCATCGTAACCGTGCCTTTCAGAGGAGAACGCGAGTTCTTCAAGATCAGACCGAGCAGCTACACGCTCAATCCACCGACGGCGACCCTCGAAAGACAGGCACTTCTATTCGAATATGTTGGAGTCCAAGTAGACGCAGTCCGATCCAAGCAAGACTTCGAGTCTAGGAAGGGGCAAATTATTAATTGCCTGAAGACGCTCGGAAGTGATTTCGAATCTTTCAACGCCCAACTTCCGGGAGCAATCGCGCCCATTATTCAAGAGAAACGAAGTCGCATGGAAAAGGGCGAAGGCAATCTAGATTCTTGGGGAATGCCAATTAGTTGAGCGATCACGATGTCATGACCGAACAGCAAGAGCCGGGTGCCCCATTCATACGCGGCTTCATGCGGATGAGTGGGCTTCACTCTGCCGAAGGCCGGAGTAAATTCGCAGGCGCAGCGACCAACTGCTTTTCTACACCTCAGCCGCACTCCCACCCCGCGATCCGTGAAGGACTCCAGATCCAGTCCTTGGTCCTTCAGAGTCAGCCAGCCACAACAGCTTGCGCAGGGCTGCCAACCCGCCGCCGCGCCAACACCATCAACACCGCCATCCCCAACCCCGTCGCCAACAACACCACACTACCCGGCTCCGGAGTCTCCGCGGCCTGCTCAAACTGATCCGCCAAAATCGTGTCCGCGGCCGTCGTCGGGTGGAACCCGTCCCAGAACAAATACTGATTCGGATCGCTGCACACCGTCGTGCCGTTGAAGCACGGAGTCGTCACATTGGTAAACCCATACGCCGCAGGATCAGCCACCACCTCATCCAGCAGGTTCGCCGTGTCAAAGTACGTGGCGCCCGGAGGCAGCCCAGCCACCAGCGCCGTATTGAACGCGTCGGTATACGCCGTCGCCAGCGGATTGCCATAATAATCCGGAGTCAGCCCCAGGTCCGGCAGCCCCGGCACCAAAATATGCTGAGCCCCATCGCTCTCCAGCGCCGCAACAATCGCATCCACATTCGCCGCCGCAACCGTCGGCGAACCCTCAGTTAGAAAGTCGTTCGCCCCACCCCACACCAAAAACAAACTGGACGGCACGATCGGTGAAGCCAACAGCGGACCCGCCTCAGCCAGCTCCGCCTGCATCCCCGGCAACCCAAACATGCCCGGCGCAGTCTGCGTCCCTCCATCCACATAATTCCCCACGCCCGAAGTCGCTCCGCCAACCGCGAAGTCATACAACGGCGCTCCCAGATTTGTAGCCAACTGCTCCGCCGCCACCGGCCCATTGGAGAACCGCCCGTCATAGTAAGGAGCCGGCGGGTACCCAATCAACGAATAAAGATTTCCGTTATCCGAAAGGCTGTCCCCAAAAACCACCAGCGACGAAAACGAACTAGCCAACGCGCTGGACGACACCAGCACCATCGCCACGCCCAACAGCACACACTTGCGAAGTTTCATAATCCCTCCCATTGCCAATGCGGATCACGAGCAAGCGGTCGTGCCCTCGCGGACCTCAGGAAGCCGAAATTGTACATCCACACCACAGCCTTTGTCGGCTAGGTACGAGTGCCCCAACTTGACAAGCGCGCCCCCCAGAAACACCCCAACCCCACGCCCCAAAATCCACACCTGCGTCAAATGACCCAATCCCCACTGGAACCGCCCCACCCCACCCAAACGCGCATCCCGAAACGAGGCTAAGATGTCGCCGCGTTACCCGAAACCCACCTAAACCGCACCAGTTTCGCCCCAAATTACCGGTGCGCCGCCCACCCATAAATCTCAGGAGTCCTCCTGAACCTCACCGACATATTCAGCGTAGCCAGGTCCAGCATGTAAACATCCACCTTAGGATTCACCTCATCTTCCTGCGGCCGCTCAATGAAAAACTCCTTCGAATCAGGACTCCACACCGCTGGCAGAAACAAATCCTCCCCCTTCCTCAACTCCGTCACCACCTTCAACCCCGTCCCATCGGGATGTACCAAGCTCACCCGATGCACCGTATCGGCATACTTCCCATGCCGAAACACCGAGTAATCACTAAAAGCAATCCATTCCCCCGAAGGCGACCAAGAAGGCGCTATCCCCTCCGCCACTTTCGTCACCTTTCCGTCCCCCACATCGAACACGTAAATCTCTGGAATCAGCGTTGTAGGCGAATCATCAGTCTCCCCCTCAACCTTCTTAACAAACGCAACCCGCCGGCTATCCGGCGACCAACTCAGAGCGCGGTCATACTTCGTAACCTCCGGCCCCACCACCACCTTTCCCGTCTTCAAATCAAGAACATGCAGCAACGCCGGCCCCTCCGCCATGTTGCTGCAAGCCAGCTTCGACCCATCCGGAGAAATCGCAATCGTCCCCCCCTTGATCTGCAGCCCCCAGTAGTCTGTCCATTTGTTTTGAACAATATCGAAGGTCCCCACAACAAACGTAGGCTTCGATTCCAGCGACTTATTCGGCAACATCCGAGCCGAAGCCACCACCCGCCCATCCGCCGAAAGACTAGGAACCAACTCCCACTCCCCACCCCCCTCAATCTCCGTAGTCTTCTCTCCCGCCGTAACCGCCAAGTTATCAGGAAATTGCCCCATCAACAGCGCTCCCCCCGGCAATCGCGGCAAGTTGCTCTTGTTCGCGTCCACCGAAGAAGTGAAGGACAAAACACAGCAAACAACGATGAGAAAGCCGACAAGTCTCCCGACCCAGATCTTCTTCATGCTCGGATCCCCCATCGTCCGAAGAATTTACCTATTTCCTGTTTGTTGCAACGCCTGATTCGCTTATGAGCTGAGTGGATGCCCTTCCATTTTGGAGCAGAAAGCAAACCACGGCAACCATCACATCAACGCAGAGAAATGTGAGCTACAGTGAAGACCCTGGTAGGTCGCAGAGCCATTCAATGTCCCCAGTAACAATGGTTTGCCTAGCAAACTCCCGCAAATACGGTGGCAGATGTATCGCAGGACTTGCTTGGAAAGAAAACGATCATTGGGTTTGGATACGTCCAGTCTCGAACCATGGCAGTGGGGAACTCAACGCGGAGCGCTTTTATGAAGACGGCACTGAGCCGCAACTCCTCGATCTCATCGACATTTCGCTTCTGCAACCGAACCCAATCGGTTGCCATTCAGAGGATGTCCTTGTTGATTCCGCCAAGCCGTGGCATAAGCTCGATAACCTTACGTATGAGGAAGCTTTGGACCTGGTTTCGATGCCATGTAGTTCGCTGTGGGTCAACGGAAAACGTACGTCCCATGGCATCAATGATGTAATGGACGAGCGCGTAGCCTCAAGAATGAAGAGCTCCCTCAAGCTCATCTGTCCTGACAAGTTGACCATGACGGCCACCTCGGAACATGACCACAAGAGAAAAGTTCGAGGCGAATTCCGGCTCCGGAATTCTTCCTATAAGTTGACCGTTACGGACCCTTTGATCGAGCAAGAGTTTTCACAGTACGAACTGGGCACTAAGCGTACAACCCTTAAGCCTCTTCTCTGTATAAGCATCGGACAAGCTTTTGAACGCACCCACGCCTGCTACAAGCTGATAGCTGGCGTGATGGAGGCATGACCTGATCAATCGAATCTTTACCATCGGACACTCCAATCACCCGACCGAGTTCTTTCTCGATCTGTTGCGTAACAACGGCGTCACGGCGGTCGCGGATGTAAGGTCGAGTCCGCGCACCCGGGTCAACCAGGACTTCAGCCAACCCTTTATCGAAAAAGTACTGAGCGAAGCAAGCATCCGCTACCTCTTCCTTGGTGAAGAATTAGGAGCGCGAAGCTCGGACGAAAGCCGTTACGAAAACGGCAAAGTTGTCTATGACCGCCTCGCCAGACAGACGCTGTTTCAGGACGGTCTCGATCGCATCGAGATGAGCGCCGAGAAGTACACCGTCGCCATAATGTGCGCAGAGAAGGACCCGCTGCAATGCCACCGCTGCATCCTCGTTGCACGGCACCTTGTCACCAGAAATCTCGACGTAAGCCATATCCTCGCCGATGGCTCAACCGAAACGCATCAGGAAACGATCCAGCGCCTCAAGCATTCGCTGAACCTCGTGGTCCAACGCGATATGTTCAAGACCGACGAAGAACTCACCCAACTCGCGTACTCTCTGCAAGAAGAAAAAATTGCCTACGCGCTTCCCGAAGACAAGATTCCCGATCTGGTGGCCTAATCATGCAACTCTTCACGATTGGATTTACCCGAAAGACCGCAGATGATTTCTTCTCGCGTCTGTCCAAAGCTGGAGTGACGCGCATAGCCGACGTTCGCCTGAACAATGTTTCGCAATTAGCCGGCTTCGCCAAGAAAGCCGATCTCAAATATTTCGCGGAAACGATCTGCGGAGTTGGATATCAACACCTCGTCGCCCTGGCACCCGAAAAAACCATGCTGGACGACTATAAAAAGAAGACCCGCGATTGGGACACCTACGAAGCGCGTTTCAATTCGCTGATGAAGGAAAGACGAATCGAGCAAATAATCTCCCGGGATCAGCTCGAGGGAGCTTGCCTCTTATGCAGCGAAGATAAGCCACACCATTGTCACCGGCGCCTGGTTGCCGAATACCTGCGCGACGCCTGGGGAGATGTAGACATCATCCATCTGTAGTCTCCACTCAGAACCAAACCTCAGAACCCCTCCAGCGGACCCGAATTGACCGCGCATCGCACTTGGCCCGAAACCCACCTAAGACGCACGCTGTTTCACCACGACAACCGATCAGGCAAGCAAAAAGGTGCAGGGGTCGGAACTCGACTCCTGCACCCTTTCGAAACTATTGTTGCCTGTCGGTCAGCAAAAGCGTTCAGCTTCCGCCACACCAACAACGGCAATCGCTGAAACTACTGGATCCGCTTCGGCGAAAGTCTTGTCAGCGTTGAAACAATCGACGCGCCCGACGCCGGAACAGCCTCGCTCCGGATAATCTGGGTCGCATCGATGTCCTTGCCATAGATGGCCTTGTTGGCATCATCGTCAGAATCCATGGACGCGCTACCCAGCGAAGCGCCCGCGAACAGGCCGCCCTTGGCACGCGAATACGTCAGGATGTCGATGTTAGGATCATTCGCCGCAACGGCCTTCGCTCCGGTCGGTCCCGCAACCGCACTCGCGTCCGCTCCCAGCTTCAGCTTGCCGGAGAGGATCTTGAGCGCGCCCTTTTGCGTCTCGATCACCAGCACATAATCCGTCGACGAACTACCCAACTGCACACCAAGGCTGCCCGTGTTGAGCCGGTACATCGCGGGAGCAGACCAGCGTCCCATCATGTCGGCGCCTTTCCGGCAAACCAACACGCCGCGGCCGTAGCTCACGCCAATCCCGATACCGACTTTTCTCACCATCGGGAACACAAGCACGCAGGCGGCGCGATTGAGAACTGCGGGCGGAATAGCATCGGGTTTTGCCATCTGCCGCAAAACTTCGGCTGATTCACTCAGGCGGTCGTCAAACTTGCTCTGAGCGAAAACGGGAACTGCCAATACAACGAACATGGAAATGGCGCGGACGCAATTCTTCACAAAAACCTCCTGGATGTCGCGTCAGTTGATAGCCCAAAGGCTCACGACGCTCACACTAAGGTACTAGTAGCGCGCAAATTGAGGAAACTGTCAAAACGAACAGGTCAGTGCAAAACACGGACGCCGCATATGGGAACAAATATGCATCGCGAAGCGACATACTTTTCTTTCTCGGCCCCATCTAAGCCGCGCCGCCGCTGCCCGCTTGATCGCCGTTCGGTCGCGAAACTCGCTCTGCGATCCCGCCGACACCTCGCGTCATAATCCAATCCTCTACCGATCGAGCAGCGAAGCTAAATCATTGCAACAACTTACGAGAGGCGCGCCGTCACTCTGTGTGCGCAACGTTATCGTGGGTTTCGAAATTCGTGATGTCAAATAGAACGTATCCAGGGCCTCCACGCAGACAAGTTATCCGTCCTCCGCGCCCAAAATCTCCCCCCGGGATGATGATGAAACGACCCCCCAGGAATCTATCTCAAAACAACTCAGAGCGACCTCGTCGCCCAAAGTCCGTGCGCAACCACGTGAGATCAACAGCCTTTTCCTATGATTAATTCACAAACCAAAGCGCCCCGATGGTTCGAAAACCAACTCTGCGGTGCTCCGCGAATTTGTCATTTTCCTTCAATCCTTGTGGCCATCAGACTGGCGTTGGGCCGGCCGCCGCCCGGCGCAACATGATCCCTGTCTCAAACCCGCACACACGGGAACCGCGCAACGAAGCCTGTTTGCTAGACCTGTGCCCCTGTCGCCTCACGCTGATCCCGCAGCGCGCGCCGTCGCGCCGGCAGAAACGGATGAATCAGCAGTTGATACGCCGCGCCACCCAGCACGCCCCCAAGCAATGGCCCGACTATCGGAACCCACCAATAATGATCCGGAGAGGGAAGCGCCGACGACCCCCATCCCGCAAAGAAGCAGAACAGCCGAGGCCCAAAGTCTCGCGCCGGATTAATTGCCCAGGCCTCCAGGTAGCCCATCGATGCGCCAATCACCGCCACAATCAGCCCGATAATCACCGCACCAAAGTTCGCTCCCGGCGCCTGCTCGTTATATTGCTCCGTGACGGCGAAGATCCCGAAGATCAAGAATGCCGTGAGAATTATCTCGTCCAGCAGCGCGTGCATCGCCGTCACCGCAAGTCCGGGATGCGTGAAGAACACTCCCGTCGCGCCACCACCCGCACGCGTGAGCTGATGCGCCGCATTGAAGTGATTAATGACCGGTCCAAACAACACAAACACCACCACCGCACCCAGAAACGCTCCCACCGTCTGCGCCGCGCAATACGGCAAAACCTTCTTCCACGAAAACTTGCGGTACAGCGCCAGCGCCAGCGTTACTGCAGGATTCGCATGGCACCCACTCACCGATCCCGTTGCGTAAATCGCGATCGTGACCGCCAGCCCCCACACCACGCACAGTCCCCAATACGCATTCTGATACGGGCTGGGATCGTAAAGCACGTACATCGCTGCCACCGAGTCGCCAAACGCGATGATGATAAACATGGCGACAGCTTCCGATATCACCTCCCCCATCGATTCGCGCCGCGGTGACTCCATCGTCTCGAACTCCTTGAAGCAGTCCCTTTATACAGCGTCAATCCTGCGTCCGCCCGTCACACTGGCCGTGCTACTCTTTCCTCTTCACGGAGGACTGATGAGCAAAGCCAATCAGCAACTTGTCCAGCGCTGGTTTGACGAAGTGTGGAATCAAGGCAATCCCGCCACCATCGATGAACTCATGCTCCCCGATGGCAAAGC
>Ga0302314_10023391_pt1 | contig 10086 bp, 11 predicted proteins | sample III_Palsa_N2_3_FD_200533 | JGI IMG/M metagenome (GOLD analysis project Ga0302314, IMG submission 200533) | Peat permafrost microbial communities from Stordalen Mire near Abisko, Sweden - III_Palsa_N2_3 | ecosystem: Environmental > Terrestrial > Soil > Palsa > Peat permafrost | place: Sweden...
ACCAACGGAGATGGCGATTATGCCTTTCGCAAACGCAAGTAGTTTGTGATACATGGGCCTCCTCCGGCCAGAGCCGGACACTTTGCTCGGCGCACCACGGGTTCGCCGGCATGAGGAGCGCGCCATCCCCTGCTGCCCACGACGGATGATGAGTGGCTATCCGTCGTGTTCTGAGCAAAACCGCTCGTGCGACTGTCGTGCCATTCCACCGCGAATGGCGGGGAAGCGGTGCTAACGAGTTGGGGGAGCCTTTGGCCAAAACACCGATCAAAGAAGAAGGTCGGTTGGCTCACGATTCTCTCGGACGGAAGTTAGGTCGATATGCTCGAACTCTAGAGCTTGCCTAACATCTTCCACGTCCAAGCCAAAATCGGAGGCCGTATCTTCGATAGGCTCTTTACCGACCCATCTCTCCTTGAAAACCCAAGTGGGAACGCCACGGAGGTTTGGCGCGCCGAAGGCGACGCGCGGGTCTATCAGAATTGGGGATCCCGCCCCCCCTACGCGCCAGCGAACCGCAAGATCACTGTCACCGTCGTAATCGAACTCCTCCAGCGCCTCTCCGAGAATATCATTCCACGCGAGCTGACCGCCGAAATTGGTGTTCACAAGGTTGCCGATGAACTGGCCCTCGTTGGTCTGGGCTAGGTCGAAGAACAACTCCTTGCCATCGGTTTTGAATCGAAGGGTGGCAAACGGATTGGCGACCCCCAGCGTGCGCTCTAGGTAGTCGCGCGCCTCTCGGATGCGGCGCATGGTCATGCCTGCGTCGCGGCAGCGCGCGACAACCGCCACTTCGATCAATTGGATGTAGGAAAGCTCCGCTCCGATCTCCTTGACCGGCAGCTTCAAATCCGGGTCTTTGTGCCATCTGGCAACGTTTGACGCCGAGGTGCGGGCATAACGAGCCGCCTCCCCAATCTGATAATTCGGGGTGTTCAGGCGCTCGCGCCAAGCCTCGGAATGAGTGACAGTGGGAATGGTCGCTCCTTCGCCATTGGCGCGCATTATTCCCACATTGGTCTATGAAAGTCAAGATTTATCTTTTGAATCAAACGCTTGATCCACATAAGGATTTCTTGATGTCGTCAAAAGGCAGCGCCAGCTGACGTTGATCGCCCGCATCAGGACCGTCGTTCGCACGTCGCAAATTCCAACTAGACTTGCGCCCGAGCGCCTTCTGACGACCGCCGGCCACCAGCTGTTTGATAGGTGAGCCGCTTGCCGACCACACCGGCCAGGGCGCGTTGCGCCCGCTCTTGATCGTCCACGCCGAGGGCGATGCGATTGGAATAGCGGAAGTCGAACTCCGCGACGTAGCGGTGCAGGTGCTTCTTGGAGCAGTGCTGATAGACGCCCTTCATGCCGCGCTTGAAGATCGAGTAGTAGCCTTCAACCGTGTTGGTGTGGATCGTCACGTCGCTCTTGCGAACGTATTCCTTCGCGGAGTGATTGACCGTCTGATGATCGGCGAAGAACGGGCCGACTTGGATGAAGTGGCGGCCTTCATCGGTCATGAGGCGCGCCTCGCGGGCCAGGTTTTCCCGGAGGATTTTGGCCACATCGCCGGTCTTGAGTTGGTCGACCACCATGCTGCGGGCGCGGCCAGTGTCGCGGTCGATCAGCGTCATGACCACGTTCATATTGCGGATCGCCATGCGCGAGGGCGCCGCCTCGGGATCGCGGCCGATGTAGGTCTCATCAACTTCGACCATGCCGCCGCCACCGCCGAACGGCGCGAGATCACCCGACCGCATCGCTTCTCGGATACGGTGCGTCAGAAACCATGCGGTCTTGTAGGTCGTTTCTAGCGTCCGCATGATTTGGTGCGAAGAAACCCCCTTCTTCGACGAAACCATGAGATGGATCGCCTGTAGCCACTTCGTCATGGGTAGGTGGCTGTCCTCGAAAATCGTCCCGACGCGCACGGTGAATTGCTTGCGGCATTGTCCGCAGAATTTCAGGCCGATGCGAATCTTCTTCGCCTTGTTGGGCGCGATGGCGCTGATGCGATCCATGGCGCCGCAATGGGGGCAGCTCGGGCCTTGCGGCCAGAGTTGCGTTTCAACCCACGCGAAAGCTGCGGCTTCGTCGTGAAAGCGCGGATGGGAGAGAATGCTCATTGGTCGAATCCTTCAATGGATTCAACCTACTCCCTCACTTGCGTTTGTCAAGTGCATAATCGCCAGCGTGCTTTCCAAGACTCGGCAATGGTTGGAACGCCGCCGACCAGGAACACCATCAAGTTCCAGTTATCGAGGTTCGAGGACGCTGGGACGGATCGGAATGCAGCCAGAGAGCACAGCCCGAACAGGAGCGCCACCATAAAGCCCACCGCCATCATCAGCACTGCGACGAAACCATGATTGTTTTGCGAGGGCGTCGGGTCGGTCATTCGAAGACGTCAATGTCTGGCCGCTTCGTGCCGGCGCGGTTCAAACGCAACCCCACCCAGACCAATCCCGCGCCAATCAGCAGCGGTATGCCGCCCCAGATCGCAACCATCATGATCGCATCCGGGATGCTGTTTGGGCTGAATTCCCCGCCTCCGTGTCCGTTCAGCAAATCGGATACGGACGAGGCCAGAAAGATTGCAGAACAGAGACCACTCAGTGTGGCGATCAAGGCGCCCACAGCGATCAGCATCGCGCCGACGAATCGCCAGCCGTCGCTGTACCGGTACGGCCCGCTCACCGTCCCTGGCCCCGCGCAAGCGCCGCCGCGCCGGCCGCGCCGTCGCGATAGAAGGTGTTGAAGGTGTCGAAGGGAATGATCCGCCCGTCCGGCTGCACGAAGTGGACGCAGGAGCGCTTCACCGTGCCGAGGTCGAAATTGAAGCGGTCGAGGAACTGCGAGATCACCACACGGAAGGTGTGTTCATAGGCGAGGCTCTCGGGCACGACCGCTTCGGGCAGGCAGCACAACAGGGCGGCGAGCTTGCCGGAGGTGTCGGCCTGGGCCGTGGAGAGCGACAGCAGATCGAAGATCTTGCTCCGCAATTCGGGGAAGGCCTCGAAGGTCACGGTGTTGGGCGCGGCGGCGACGAACATTTCGCGCGGCAGCAGGGACGTCACCGGCGCCACCGCCTCGCCGTTCCGGAGGCCATAGCCGATGCAGATCTGGTCCGGATTGCATGGCAGGGGGATCAGGTCTTCGAGGGCGAAGACGCCGGCCTCGGCGATCCGCCGCCGGATCTAGGTCAGCACCATGCGGTGGGTTTTGGGGTCAAAACCGTCGTTGCGGCCGGCATCCTGGATCGGCTGGAAGGTGACGCCGCGCACGCAGCGCCATTGGAGCGCGAAGCGGACGATGTCGGCGATCTCGCCGTCGTTGACGCCTTTCTTCAGCGTCACCACCAGGGTCGTGGAGATGTGGTTGCGCTCCAGCGCCGCCAGGGCTTCGTGCCTGATGCGGACGAGATCGGCCCCGCGCAATTCCATCAGCGCGTCGCGCTTCAGGCTGTCGAACTGCAGATAGACCTCAAAGCCCGGCATATAGTCAGCCAGCCGTTCGGCGAAGCCGGCCTCGCGGGCGATGGTGAGGCCGTTGGTGTTGATCATCAAATGGCGGATCGGCCGCCGCTTTGCCGCGTCCAGGATATCGAAGAAGCGCGGATGAATGGTCGGCTCGCCGCCGGAAATCTGCACCAGGTCGGGCTCGCCCTCGGCGGCCACCACCGCGTCCAGCATGGCCTCGATCTCGACCATCGGCCGGTGGCGATCGCTGGCGGCGGACGACGCGGCGAAGCACACCGGGCAGGTGAGGTTGCAGGCCTCGTTGACCTCGATGATGGCCAGGCACGAATGCTGTTCGTGGTCGGGGCAGAGGCCGCAGTCGTAGGGACAGCCGTGCTCGGTCCGGGTGGCCACCGCCATCGGCCGGTCGCCCGGCTTCAGCCAGTCCTTCTGCGCCTTCCAGTAGGCCAGATCGTCGCTGATCACGGTCTTCTGCACGCCGTGGTCGGCGCAGCGCTTGAGGTAATAGACGCTGTCGTCCTCAGCGACGATCTTCGCCGGGACCAGGGCGAGGCAGGTCTCACACAGGCTGGTGGTCTGGCCGAGGAACAGATAGGGCGCGCTCTTGCGCGCGCTCGCGGCCGAGGTCGGCGAGATAGAAGGCGCATCCATAGACGACCAGGCCCCCGCACAGGATGTGGAAGAGGTTAAACGGCCCGATGACGCTCGGATAGGGCTTGAGGAATTCCCAGCAGAACCGCTGGGCGCCGTACCAGGCGCACATGGCGTAGAAGCCTCGTCGCATCGCCCACAGTGCGCGCGTCTTCAGGCCCAGAAGGTAGAGGGTGAGGAACACCGCCATCGAGGCGCTCTCGTAGAGCTGCACGGGATGGCGCGAGACGCCGTCGCCGAGATCGACGCCCCAAGGGAGAGCGGTCGGCGTTCCGTAGGTGTCGTCGGCTATGCCGGCGAAGAAGCAGCCGAACCGGCCGATGACCACGCCCAGGCTGAACGAGCCGACGAAGAGGCCGCCGGTCGAGCCTCGGATCCCGCGCGCGGCCTTGTAGAGCTCCACGGCTACGATCGCCCCCGCCAGCGCGCCGACCACGCTGTGCGAGAGCGAGGGAACGGACTGGCGCAAGCTGTTCAGGGAGCCGGCCGCCCACGCCCCACCGGCCGCGCCCGTGGCCAGGGCCGCGAAATAGCCGCCACCGACGCGGGCGGCGAGACTGGCCGCCATTTCGCGCAACCGCCAGCGGTAGAGGACGACGGAAAGGCCTGCCCCGCTCGCCCAGGCGGCGAGGTCGAAGGGCATGTGCAGCCACGGCGCGGTCGGGACGTGGATCATCGCGCGTCAGGCCAAATGCCCACTCACCCGCTCGATGGCTTCGACCAGGCCGACGCGTTCTATCTCTACGCCTTCGGGCAAACTTGCGAACAGGCGCGTGGGCGCGGCGGCGTCCAGCATCACGAACACGCCGCGGTCGTCGGCCCGGCGGATCAGGCGACCGAAGGCCTGGGCGATGCGCGCCCTGGCCACCGCGTCGTCATAGCCCTTGCCGCCGAAGCGCTCGCGCCTCGCCTTGTGCAGGATGTCGGGCCGGGGCCAGGGAATACGGTCGAAGACCAGCAGGCGCAGGGAGCGGCCGGGCACGTCGACGCCGTCGCGCACCGCGTCGGTGCCGAGCAGGCAGGCGTCCTCCTCGGCGCGGAAAATGTCGATCAACGTCCCGGCGTCCAGCGGATCGACATGCTGGGCGTAGAGGGCGAAGCCGCGCTCGGCCAGGGGCGCGACCATGCGCTCGTGCACCGCGCGCAGGCGGCGGATGGCGGTGAACAGGCCGAGCGCTCCGCCGCCGGCGGCGACGAACAGTTCGCGCATGGCCGCGGCCACCTGGCGCGGATCGTCGCGCGCCACATCGGTCACCACAAGGGCGCGGGCGTTGGCCCCATAGTCGAACGGCGAGGCGAGGCGCAGGGTCTTGGGCCGCTCGGGCAGCCGCGCCGCGCCGGTGCGCATCTCGGCCAGGGCGAAGGGGTCGGAGAGGGTCGGGTCGGTCAGGGTGGCGCTGGTCACCAGCACGCCGTGGGCGCGCGAGATCACGGCCCCGGCCAGGGGCTCGGTGGGGTCGACCCAATGGCGGCGGCAGGCGGCGTCGACCACCCGGCCGTAGAGAAAGGTGGCGTCGAACCAGTCGACGAAGTCCGGATCGTCCCCGGCGTTCTCGTCGATGGCGGTGAGCATCGAACGCCACGCCGGCAACATCAGCCGCGCCCGCCGGTCGAGGCCGCGCAGGGCCCCTTCGATGCGCGCCCGCTCGCCGGCGCCGAGCACATCGGCCTCGTCGTCCAGCAAATCGGCGAGGCGCCGCGCCAACGTCAGCAGCGGGCCTTCGACGGCGCCGATCGCCGCCGCCGCCGCCCGCGCGGTCTCGCGCACGCGCTCCAGGGCCGGGCGCGCCGCGCACTCCATGCCGATGTCCGAGGGACTGGTCCGCGCGCGCAGCTGCTCGAGTACGGCGGTGAGGAAGGTCTCCACTGGGCCCGACGGCGACACCTCGCCCGCGCCGGGGGCGATACGGCCGGACCAGCCCTCGCCCGGCAGGGCGGCGGCGGCGTGCGTCGCCTCGATGAGGGCGGTCCGCGCCTCCTCATGCTCGCCCAGCGTGTCGCCGAGCCGCGCCTCCAGCCCCCGCCCGCGCCGGCCGCGTCCCTCGGGACCGCGAATCCAGCGGCGCATCTCGGCGGCCTCGGCGCCCGACAGTACGGCCGAGAAGGCGGCGTCGGCGGCGTCGAACAGATGGTGGCCTTCGTCGAAAACCACGCGGCGCAGCTGCGCCGTCTCCACGTCCGGCGCCCCGCCGCGGGCCGTGCGCGCGCCGTCGAACGCCGCCTGGCTCATCACCAGAGCGTGGTTGGCGATGACCAGGTCGGCCCTTCGCGAGCCGCGCACGGCCCGCTCGATGAAACAGGCGCGATAGTGCGAACAGGCCGCGTGCATGCACTCGCCGCGTCGGTCCACCAGGTTGGCGGCGCTCGCCTGCGCCGCCGGGCCGATGGCGAACAGGGTCGGCAGCCAGGCGGGGAAGTCGCCGCCGGTCATGTCGCCGTCGGTGGTGGCGCGGATCCAGCGTGCGGCGAGCGCCAGGCCGATCAGGTCGCCCCCGCCGAGCTGGGCGGCGTTCACCGCCTCCTGATAGTTGAGTAGGCAGAGGTAGTTCTCGCGGCCCTTGCGCACCACCGCCTTGCGCGCCCGCACGGCGGGATTGGGATAGAGGGCGCGGCTCTCGCGCTCGATCTGGCGCTGCAGGGCGCGGGTGTAGGTAGAGATCCACACCGCCGGGCCGTTGGCCTCGGCCCACAACGACGCCGGGGCCAGATAGCCGAGCGTTTTGCCGACGCCGGTGCCGGCCTCGGCCAGCATCATCATCGGCTCGCCATCGCGCTCGCGGGGCTGGAAGGCGTAGGCGGTCTCGGCGGCGAAGGCGGCCTGGGTCGGCCGCGCTTCGGCCAGGCCCGATCGCTCGAGGAGCGTCGCCAGGCGGGCGGCGGCGGCGGCCGGATCGATACGGTCTGTCCCGGGTTCCCCCGGCGGCCCCTCGTCCTCCCATTCGGTGAGCCGGCTCCAGACGTCGAGGCCCACGCCACGCCAGGGCTTGCCGAGCGGGCCGGAACGCAGGGCGCGGATCGCCGCCGGGGCCCAGGCCCATCCGGCGCGGCCGAGGGTCTCGGCCTGGGCCAGGGCCTCGTCGCGGCTGGGCGTCGGGCGGGCGGCGAGCTCGGCCAGCAGCAGGGCGGCGACCTCGCACAGGGCGGCGGCCTGGGCCTCCGCGCCATGCGGCTCCGGCAGGCCCGCGGCGATGGCCAGCCCCGCCGCAGTCGGCGCGCAGAACCTCGCGGGCCGCACGAAAGCCCAAAGCTCCAGGGCGTCGAACAGGCGCGGCGCGCGTGGCGGCGGGCGCAGACCCAGGCGCTGGGCGGTCATGGCCGCGTGGACCATAAGCACCGGTCCACTCTCGAAGAGCGCGCGCGCCTCGCGCGGCTCGATAGCCCGCGCGCCGGCGCCGTCGGCCAGGGCGCATTTGCCGCCCGGCAGGACGACCACGGCCGGGGCGAGATCGAGGGCGGGGGAGGGGGCGTCCACGGCGCGAGTCCTAGCCCGCTTCGGATGGAAACGGAACGGGAACGACGCTAATCCACGGTCCGCGCGCGCTCGATGAAGGGGCGTGCGGCCTCTCGCGCCTGCTCGGCTTCCGCGCCGAGCCAGTCGGCGAAGCGGCTGATCTTGCCGCTGGGTCGGTGGATGGCCGCATGGACCAGCCAGAAGCCGCGCCCGTCGCTCGCCACCATCTCGTGCGCGGGAACGAGCCTGCCGGACGCGATCTCGTCGGCGAAGAGGATCGGCGAAGCGATGGCGACGCCCTGGCCGGCGATGGCGGCGGCGACGTCGAGGTGCTCATAGGCCAGCGTTGTGCCGAAGAGTTCGGGCGAGGGGTCCGAGGCCAAGCCGCACGCGCGATACCACAGCACCCACCAGTCGGGCCGGCCGAGCAGAGGCGCCTGAGGCCGTGCGCTGTCCCGGCCCAGCGTCTTCGCCGCCTCGAACAACGCCGGCGCGCACAACGGCAGGAAGATCGACGGGAACAGCGACCGCGCGCGCAGTCCCGGCCACTGGCCGTGGCCGTTGCGGATCGCGACATCGAATCGGCCGGCGCCCACGTCCTGCGGGATCTCGGACAGGTCCAGGTCGACGTGGATTTCAGGCCAGGCGGCGCGGAAACGGCCGAGCTTTGGTGTCAGCCAGCTCGCTCCCAGGCTCGGCAGCGTCGTGATCGCCAGGCGGCGTTCGTCCTGTTCGGTGGCGCGGGCGAAGCTGGCGCGCAGACCAGTAAAGGCGCGAATGGTCTCCTCGGCGACGATCGCACCAGGCTGGGTCAACTCGACGCGATGCGCGTGGCGCACGAACAGCGTCACGCCGATGTCCCGCTCCAGGCGACGCACATGATAGCTGACCGAAGCGGCGCTGGTGCCGAGCTCGGCCGCCGCGCGCGAGAAACTGCCGAGGCGCGCCGCCGCCTCGAACGCGCGGATGGCGGCGAGCGAAGGGAAGCGATCGCCCAGCATAAGTCTGACTTAGCCTCGCTCGCCAGGATTCGCCTAGGCGAATCCGCGCCGGCTCTGCCATTCCGGCCCTTCAAAAGAGATGAGGAGCGTGGGATGAGGCGACTGGGAACGATGTTGGTGTTGGCGCTGGCGGCGATTGCGGTCTCGCCCAAGGGGTCCCTGGCCGAACAGGCGTCGCCGGCGGTCGTGCGCGACGGATCGCACGACTTCGACTTTGTGATCGGCGACTGGAAGGCGCATGTGAAGCGCTTGCCGGATCGGCTGGTGGGTTCGACCCGATGGGTCGAGTATGACGGATTTTCCAATCACCATAAGCTCTTGAAGAGCAATGCAAATCTGGAAGACTTCAGCGTCGACGGGCCCGCTGGCGCGATCGTGGCGCAGACGCTGCGGCTATACAATCCGACGACGCATGAATGGTCGATCTATCTCGTCGACTTGGCGGCCGGGACGCTCGAACTGCCGCCCGTCGTCGGACATTTCGAGGGCGATCGCGGCGAGTTCTATGACCACGAGACCTGGAAGGGCCAGCCGATCAAGGTGCGCTATATGTGGCTCAACCTCTCGCCCCATGCGGCGCGGATGGAGCAGAGTTTCTCCACCGACGAGGGCAAGACCTGGGAGGTGAACTGGATCTGCACGCTGTCAAGGTGAGGGGCAACGCTACTCCGCGGTCTCCAACGCCCTCGCAACCGCATCGGGATCGCGGGCGATGACCGTGAGGTAGGCCCGCGCCGCAGCATCGGGCTCCTTACGGCCCTGTTCCCAGTCGCGCAGCGTGCCGAGCGGAATACGGAACCGGTCGGAAAACGCCTCTTGAGACAAGCCGAGCGTCCGTCGCAACGAGCGCGTCCAGAGCGTTCGTCTTATGTGCTCGGCCTGGGCTTCCGTCAGTGGCTGCGCGTCGGGATCGGAAAGCGCGGCGGCGTGACGTTGTTCGTCGGTCATCGCGTCAAACCGGCTCCAATCCTGGAGTTCATTCATGATACAGTCTCCGCTCGAAGGGCTCGGCGCCGCGCGCCGAGATGATCCGGATTCGCTCATCTCTCACCGCGTAGGCGACACGAAGAACACGTCCTTCGGCCACGCCGATGGCAATGTATCTCGCTTCGCCATAGTTATGCTCGTCATCTGGCCGCTCGATTGCGAAGGGATCGTCGAACACGGCGCGGGCTGAATCGAAGCTGACTTCGTGCTTGACGAGATTCCTCGACGCCTTGGCATCGTCCCATTCGAACCAAGCATCCCGCATGCTACTGCAAAGCCGTAGTCATGTCCAGAAATCCTTCTGGTTGCTTGCCTGAGCGCGCGCTTGGCGGTGTCTCTACAAAACTAGCATCAGGGCGAAACAAAACAAGAACTTTCCTTGACGCGGCGCTTCCTCGGCGCCATCGCGGTCGACCATGGATGGCGCCCGCGCACCTGATGTCCTGCCGCCGGCGTTCGCCGACTGGTTCGCCGCGCGCGGCTGGGCGCCCCGGGCCCATCAGCTGTCCATGATCGGCAA
>Ga0302314_10023392_pt1 | contig 10086 bp, 7 predicted proteins | sample III_Palsa_N2_3_FD_200533 | JGI IMG/M metagenome (GOLD analysis project Ga0302314, IMG submission 200533) | Peat permafrost microbial communities from Stordalen Mire near Abisko, Sweden - III_Palsa_N2_3 | ecosystem: Environmental > Terrestrial > Soil > Palsa > Peat permafrost | place: Sweden...
GCAGCTGGTAGAGCAGCACGAAGAAGGCCCGCTGCACCGCCTTGAGCTCGGGGGTCGGCTTGGCCTCCGGCTCGAAACCGGCCTGCTGCTTCGGCACGGCGTACACGAGCGTGGTCAGTCCGTCCAGCGACCAGTGCTCGTCGAGCCCATCGAGCAGCAGGCGCAGCGACTCGCGCTCCGCGTCGCCGATCGAGGCCAGCAGCTGCGTGTCCGGGTCCTCCCGCAGCCGGGTGCGCTGATCGGCCGGCACCTGGGTGTCGATCCAGTTCTGCGCGCAGTCCAGCCGGGGCCGGGCCTGGTCGAGGGACGTGAGCGGGTCGGACGGGTCCAGATCGCTCAGGATGCGCAGGATCTGCTCGTCCTGTCCGGTGGTGATGTCGAGCACTGAGGCGAGGGTGCGGTAGGGCAGTGGGCGCGGGGTGGTGGGCAACTCGCCTGCGGCCGTGCGGACGGCGCGGTTGTAGGCGTCCGCGTCGGAGTCGGCGGCCGTGCCGTCGGCGACCTTGCGGGCCAGTGCGTCCCACTCGTCGTACAGGCGCTGGATCTCCTGGTCGAAGGCGATCGTGAAGGACTGCTTCGGCCGGCGGCGCGCGTAGAGCCAGCGAAGCAGCGGCGCCTCCATGATCTGCAGAGCGTCCGACGGGGTCGGCACGCCGCCCTTGGAACTGGACATCTTCGCCATGCCGGAGATGCCGACGAAGGCGTACATCGGCCCGATCGGCTGCTCGCCGCCGAAGATCTCCTGGACCAGCTGGCCGCCGACCACGAACGAGGAGCCGGGCGACTGGTGGTCCACTCCGGACGGCTCGAAGATCACGCCCTCGTAGGCCCAGCGCATCGGCCAGTCGACCTTCCACACCAGCTTGCCGCGGTTGTGCTCCGAGAGCAGGACCGTCTCGGAGTGCCCGCAGACGCAGGTGTAGTCCAACGCAGTGGTCTCATCGTCGTACGCGGTGACCGTGGTCAGGTCGCGCTCACAGACGGAGCAGTAGGGCTTGTAGGGGAAGTAGCCCGCTGCGGTGGCGCCGTCGTCCTCGGCTGCCGCGCCCGAACCCTCGGCCGCCTCGATTTCCGCCTCGTCGACGACCTTCTTCGCGCCCGGCTTGCCGTGCTTGGTGCGGTAGCGGCCGAGCACCTCGTCGATCCGCGCCCGCTCACGCATGGCGTGCAGGATCTGCTCGCGATACGCGCCGGAAGTGTACTGCTCGGTCTGGCTGATCCCGTGGAACTCGATCCCGAGCCGCGCCAGTGCGTCGATCAGCGGGGCCTTGAAGTGCTCGGCCCAACTCGCGTACTGGCTGCCAGCCGGGGCGGGCACGGAGGTCAGCGGCTTGCCGATGTGCTCAGCCCACGACGGGTCGATGCCGGCCGGAACCTTGCGGAACCGGTCGTAGTCGTCCCAGGAGATGATGTGCACGCACTCAAGCCCGCGCCGCCGGATCTCGTCGGCGACCAGGTGCGGCGTCATCACTTCGCGCAGATTGCCCAGGTGGATCGGCCCGGACGGGCTCAGCCCCGAGGCGACCACGACCGGTTTGCCCGGAGCACGGCGCTGCGCCGCCTCAACGACCTCGTCCGCGAAACGAGATACCCAGTCGGCCTCGGTGTTGCTGTCCGCCACGATCGGCACGTCCTTCCAAGAATCGGTGTGGCCCGATTCTCGCAGAACCCGGCCCGGCCTCACTAATCATTAGGGTCGTGTGGACTCACGCGTGGTCATTGACTACTTCATGGCCTACTTCGCGTTGCAGGATGTGTGCGTGTTGCGTGCCGTGCTGGTTTTCACTCGTTTGGGCCATGCCTATCCATGCCCATCATGGAGATCCAACTGTGGGGTGCGTCGTCACCGAGCATGATGCCGTAGACGTCTTCGCCTGCGGCTTCAGCAGCACGCGGGAACATGGCCTGCTCGTAGTCGGCCAGCGCCTTCTCGATGTCATCGGGGTGCGCGGCGATGGCCTGGCCGAGCTCGGCGCCGTCCAGCATGGCCAGATTCGCGCCTTCGCCGTTCGGGGGCACGAGGTGAGCGGCGTCGCCGAGCAGAGTCACCCCGGGCGTTCGATCCCAGCGGTGCCCGATCGGAAGGGTGTAGAGGCGGCGTACCACTGGCGCGGTGTCGCTGTCGGTGAGCAACGCGGTGAGCTGCGGCGCCCAGCCGTCGAACTCTGAGACGACTTGTGCCGTCACCGCTGCGGCGTCGGTGTCGGCGTGATCGGTGTCAGCGAGCCAGTCGAGTGGCTTCACGAGTTGCGCGTAAGAGTGAAGAGTCCCATCGCCCTCCCGCTGAACCACGAACCCCTTCCCCGGCGCGAGCGCAAACAACGAGCCAGCGCCAACCGCCTCCGCAGCGGCGTGATGACGAGTGGCCGCGTCGAACAAGAAGGTCTCGACGGAGGTGACACCTACGTACGTCGGAGTGGCGTCGGACAACAGCGGCCGGACCCGTGACCACGCCCCGTCGGCTCCGACCAGCAAGCTTGTGATGACTGTGCTGCCGTCGGCAAAGCGCACTTCATAGCGGCCTTTGCTGGAGGACTCGTCGAGGGCCTGCACGCCAGTGACCTTGTGGCCCCACTGGACGATGCCGTCCGGAAGCGAGTCCAGCAGCAGTTGCCGCAGCTGACCGCGCTGCACCTCGGGACGCGAGCCTGTTCCGTCGTCGGGCAGGTCGAGCAGTACGGTCCCGGCCTGGTCAAGGACCCGGTAGGACTCGCGGCCCTCCAGGATGAGGCCGCGGAACTCCCCGGTCAGCCCGGCCGCCGCGAGCGCTGGCTGGCCGTTCCAGGGATGGATGTCGAGCATGCCGCCCTGGGTGCGCGCGGTCGCCGAGGCGTCCGCTTCGTAAACCGTGACGGGAATGCCGTGAACATGCAGGACACGTGCCAAGGCGAGACCGCCGAGACCAGCGCCGATGACTGTGACTGTGGGGGTGGGGGTGGGGGTGGCCGGTGTCGTCATCCTGTCCTCCAGAAGTAGATTGGATTGCCGCTCCAACAAGCTAACACGGTTTGGATCGCCAATCCAACCGTGGCAGAATGAACGCATGGCAACCAAGGGTGAGCGGGCGACGCGCCGCACCGACGCGCTGTCCAAGCAGCTGATCGTCCAGGCCGCGGCTGAGATCCTGGACGCCGGAGGCGAGGCCGCGCTGACCTTCCGAGCACTCACCCAGCACCTGAAGACCGGCTACGGAGCGATCTATCACCACGTGGCGAACAAGAGCGACCTGCTCGCGGCGGCCACTGACGACGTCATCGCCCGCGTCGTAGCCGACCTGGTCACCGATGCGAAGCCCCAGGACGCGCTACGTGCCGTCGCGCTCGGCCTGTTCGATGCGATCGATGCGCACCCCTGGGTCGGCGCCCAACTCACCCGGGAGCCCTGGCGACCCGCGCTATTCGACGTCTACAGCAGCGTCAGCGAGCAACTGCAGGCACTCAACGTGCCCGAAGAAGCCATATTCGACTCCGCAGGCGTACTCGTGAACTACATCCTCGGAGTCGCCGGGCAGAACGCTGCGAACGCCCGCGTGCTCGCCGGCAACGAAACCGAGCGAGCCGACTTTCTCGCAGACATCGCCGCACAGTGGGCCCAACTCGACCCCGCCAAACACCCATGGGCGCGCACAGCGGCGAAACGACTGCCTGAACACGACGATCGTGCGCAATTCGTGGCCGGCGTCGACCTCATCCTCGCCGGCATCGAGGCTGTCAATCGTGAGCGTGATCGTGAGCCGTGAGCGCAATGACAGCTAGCCCTCACGATCGCCGGAACTGGCCGTCTGCCGCATGTTGGCAGCCAAGCCGGGGTGTGGAATCATCTATTCATCGTTCACTGCGCCTCGTAGTGAAGCGTGGGGTAATACCCTGCGGTAGATCGAATGCCTCGGCAAGGCCGCCTGGATGCCACCGCGAGACTGGGGTCGTCCCCTCGTCACCTTTCCCAAGCCGGGTCTCTGGCAGGTACCGACCAGGCTTTGGCACTGGGACAATCCTTGTGAGCTGCACCTCGATCGCCCCAGGGCACTGTTCGTCGTCAGCTTCATCGGCTCGGTCGCGCCGCAAGGCGGCGGAACCCTGATTCTTTCCGGGTCACCCCGTCTGTTGATTCAGCAGGAACGCTTGCTCACCGCGAGCGAGCAGCGCGGATAGGGCACCAGGATTTGGGAACGGTTCCACCGCTCGCACCCCTGGCTCATGGCGCTCACGGGACACGCGCCGTCGCCTGCTGACCGCGTCACCGCTTTCATGGAAGCGGAAACCGTCGCCGACGGCGTGCCCCTGCGTGTGGTCGAACTGACGGGCGAGCCAGGGGATATGGTCTTCTGCCATCCCCTGATGGTCCACTGCGCTGCTCCGAACCGGAGCGAGCGGCCGCGGTTCATGCGGATCAAGACACAGGTGCTTACCCGCGAGGATGGTGAGTTGCTCAGAAGAATGGAAAACCCGCGCTGGTAGCCGCAGAATGTCTGTGCAGCTTAGGATGGCTTCGCATGATTTAGGAGATTATGTGGCGGTTTACTACGAACTACAGGCCTCCGGCGGGCCGGACTCCGAGGGGAAAGGGCCTGGTCGGGGATGTTGCGGTAGCAGCGTGGTGGAGTTGCGCTGTGGTCGGAGACGTCCTCCCTCGCCGCCCTGCCGACCCAAGGGAGCCAGACCGGGCAGGGTATGTCAACTCCCAGATCCCTTGATGTGGAGGTGGCACGGTTTTTAGGATCTGGGAGTTGACATACCCTGCCCGGTCCGGCTGGCTTCGCCTCGCCAGGGTGACGAGGGAGGACGACTCCTCCGGCCCCCGGTCAGCCTGCGGCGCGTAGAACTCGGCCACATGTCGCGAATCAGGGTGCCCTGACAAAAAGGCGGGCGGGCAGGTAGGAAGGTGGTCGGCCGAGCCGACGAGGCGCTAGACCTCCAAGGCTCTAGACCTCGTCGGCTGCGCCGACCATGGAGTAGGGCAGTGCAGAGGTGCTGGCTGGCTGGCTGGCTGGCTGGTCGGTCAGTCGGCCCAACCGACGAGATGTTACTGCGACCGTTACTGCAGTGGGGAGATGCGGAAGCGCCGTAGCTGTCGAAGTTACCGAAGCCGCTCCCCCACCTCGTCGGCTGCGCCGACCATGGCGCATGGATGGTGCAGCAGGTTCGATCAATCCGATCGGTCGGTCCGGCCGACGCGGTATCGCTGCGGCTGCAGGGTTTTGGCTTCGAGTCCGGAGCCGCCGAAGCGGCCTCCCCCTACTCGTCGGTTGCGCCGACGAGTAGGGCCAGTCGGTCGGCTGAGCCGACATGCAGCGCCAGTCGACCGAACCAATCAGCAAGGGTGTCGCCGCAGCAGCTGCCACTGCACATCTTGTTGGCCGCCATCGCTATCGCATCGCCGTTGCCATCTTCGCTCGTCGGCTCGGCCGACCACCCACCCACCCGCCTGCCCGTCTTTTTGCCAGGGCACCCCGATTCGTGAGGTGTGGCCGAGTTCTACGCGCCACAGGCTGACCGGGGGCCGGAGGAGTCGTCCTCCCTCGTCGCCCTGGCGAGGCGAAGCCAGCCGGACCGGGAGGACCTTGTCAACTCCCGGATCCTAAAAACCCTAACTACCTCCACATCACGTGATCCGGGAGTTGACAAGGTCCTCCCGGTCTGGCTCCCTTGGGTCGACAGGGCGACGAGGGAGGCCAAAGCCGACCCCCACGGACCCCACCACGCTGCTACCGCAACCTCCCCGACCAGGCCCTTTCCCCTTGGAGTCCGGCCCGCCGGAGGCCTGCGGTTCGTAGTAAACCGTCACAGCCCCGCCTCGCCGCACCCATCACGTCACGCTCCAGAGTTCCAACTCACACAGCAGTCAAAATATACGGCCCCTGATCAGTGATCGCGACAGTGTGTTCCACATGCGCGGCGCGGCTGCCGTCTGCGCTGCGGATAGTCCAACCGTCCGAGTCGATCCGATATTTGTGCTGCCCACCGCCCAAAAACCAGGGCTCGATGGCGATAACCAATCCGGCGCGCAGACCCAAACCGCGTCCGGCACGCCCATCATTCGGCACGGACGGATCCTCGTGCATCGTGTGCCCGACTCCATGCCCGCCGAAGTCGGTGCAGATGCCATAGTTCGCCGCATGCCCAACCGCGCCGATGGCGGCGGAGATGTCCCCGATCTTGGCGCCGACAACCGCTGCGGCGATGCCGGCTTGCAGCGCCGCGTATGCGGTGTCGATCAGACGCGTGTCGGATTCGTTCGGCTGGCCGACGGTGAAGGAGATCGCGGCGTCGCCGGTCCAGCCGTCCAGAGTGGCGCCGCAGTCGATACTCACCAGGTCACCGTCGGCCAGGCGGTAGCTGTCGGGGATCCCGTGCAATGCTGCGTCGTTGATCGAGGCGCAGATCACCGCAGGGAACGGTGAGTCCGCGAAACGCGGCTGGTAGCCCAGGAACGGCGAGTCGGCCCCAGCCTTGCGCAGCACCTCGCGGGCGACCTCGTCGAGTTCGGTCAGGCGGATGCCCACGTCCGCGTGCGCGCGCACCGCGGCCAGTGCCTGCGCGACGATCCGGCCGGCGGCGCGCATCGCCTCGATCTCCTTGGAGGTTTTCAACTCGACCATGGCGTGCCGTCCTTTCGAGCCAAGTGGGCGGAACAACTATAGCTCTGGAGTTCTGGCCGCCAATGCTCAGATGGTTGGATCGGCTGTCGCCATCTGCTGGCTACTACTGGCCGTGGGCCCAAGTCGGCTTGATGGCGATAGCGACTCGCTGAGGGGCGTCCGGCGGGGTGACCGGGGTGCCCTGGTAGCGCTCGGACAGGCGCTGGTAGAGCTTCGCCTCCGGGTCGAGGTCGATGTGGTCGACCACGCCGCGGATCTCGACGTAGCGGTAGGGCTGGTCCGGGTCGAAGATCGAGACCGACACCCGCGGCTCGTGGGCAATGTTCTTGTACTTCTGCCGGTACGACGTGTGGGTGAACCAGATGAACTCGCCGTCCCAGACGAACCACATGGGGTTCACCTGCGGGGCACCGTCGGGGCGGGTAGTGCCCAGGCTCGCGTAGAGCGGGCGCTCCAGCAGGTCGAGGACGGTCTCCGGGATCACGGTCATGGTTGTCTCCGTCAGTCGAGTCGTTACAGATCTCTCGGCACAACCGTAACGCGGCGGGATCTATGCCCGTGCGTTACTCGGCCGTCGCCACGCCCGGTGCCACGCCCGGAGCCGTAGCAAGTGCCGCATCTGACGCTGTAGCTGTAGCTGTAGCCGCAGTCGCCGAGGAGCCCTCCGGCCAGACGACCACGGAGCCGCGCACTCGCATCGTGACCGGCGTGCCGGAATCGGGAACGAGGTCCGCGGCCAGCCGTACGACCACCGAGTTGCGCGGCGTGCCGGCCAGGTCGATGCGGACGGTCGCGTCGTGGCCGTGGAAGTCGCAGTCCGCGACGACGCCGCGCAGGCCCGCGTCGACGGCGCCTGGTAGCAGTTCCACCTGCTCGGGGCGGACCAGTACGACGACGTTGTGGCCCGGTTGGCAGTGCTCCACCTGGGAAGCCTCGGTCGGCGAGCAGAGTTTCAGCGCGCCGAAGAGCGTAGAGACCGTGTCGCCGGCGATCGTTCCGTCGATCAGGTTGGCGTCGCCGACGAAGCGGGCTACGCGGGAGTCGATCGGACGTGCGTAGAGCTCGCGCGGCGGCGCGCACTGGGCGATGCGGCCGTCCCTGATCACCGCGACCAGGTCGGCCATGGAGAGCGCCTCATCCTGATCGTGGGTAACCAGGATCGTAGTCGTGCCGGCCTCTCCGAGGATCCGCGCCACGTCCATCCGGACGCTCGTGCGCAGTGACGCGTCGAGGGACGAGAACGGCTCGTCCAGCAGCACCAACGACGGCTCGGGGGCCAGGGCTCGGGCCAGCGCCACGCGCTGTTGCTGGCCGCCGGAGAGTTGGTGCGGATAGCGCTTGCCGAGTTCGGTCAGGCCGGTCAGTTCGAGCAGTTCGGCGACCCGGGCGCGGCGGCGGGAGCGCGGCACGCCGAAGCCGATGTTCGCTCGGACATCGAGGTGCGGGAAGAGGCTGCCTTCTTGGGGGACGTAGCCCACGCGGCGGGCCTCGGGGGTCACGTGGCAACCAGGGCCGTCCACGAGTTCGCCGCCGATGGCGATGGTGCCAGCGTCGGGTCGGGTGAATCCGGCGAGTACTCGCAGCAGGGTGGTTTTGCCACTGCCGGAGGGGCCGAGGATGGCGGTGAACGAGCCTTCCGGCACTTCGAGGTCGATGCCGTGCAGGACCGGCTGGGTGCCGAAGCCCTTGTGCAGCCCGGTGACGGTCACACCGTTGGCCCGGCTGGCGAACGCGCGGACTGCCGGGGAGTCGGGCAATGCTGCGGCGTCAATCGGCGGAGTGGCCGGCGAAGCAATGGCCTGCGAGCCGGTTGCGATCTCGTTCACTATGCTGCCGTCCTTGTCGGGAGGCGGTCGAAGAACCGCGCTAGTACGTAGCTTGGCACAGCGGCGACCGCGATCATCACCAGCGCGAACGGCGCCGCCTGGCCGTAAGCGAGGTTCTGCTGGTACACCCAGAACTGGGTGGCCAGGGTCTGTACGCCGGTCGGCACCAGGATCAGGGTAGCCGTGAGTTCGGTGACCGCCGAGAGGAACACCAGGCAGAAGGCCGCGGCCAGACCTGGGCCGACCAATGGCAGGGTTACCCGCCAAAGCACGGCCAGGCGCCGCTGGCCGAGTGAGCGGGCCACATCCTCCAGGCCGACCGGGGCCTGCGCCACCGAGGCCCGGACGCCCACCAACGCGAGCGGGAAGAACATGATGGCGTACGCCACCACGAGCATCGGCGCGGTCTGATACCACAGTCCGTTGGCGTAGTGCTCGCTGAAGTAGGTCAGTGAGAGTGCGATCACCAGGCCGGGCATCGCCATCACGAGGTAGGTGCTGCGCTCGAACAGGCGGCGCAGCCGACCATCGTGGCGGACCGCGAGGATGCCGACGGGCAGGGCCATCGCCGTAGCCAGGCCGGCCGCGCAGGCGCTGTAAATACCGGTGTGCCAGGCTGCGTCGAGGATGGAGACGCCGGTGAACGGCGCGTTGGTGCTGGCCATCCACCAGTAGATCGCCGAGCCGACGGGAACGCCGAGGGCCAGGCCGGTCAGGGCGAGCAGCGCCACGACGGCCGGGATGGCCCAGAGGCCGAGGTGGTGGCGGCCGGTGGCCCGCTGGGCGAGTTTGTCCGAGCGGCTGACCCTGCCCCGGACCCGGCCGGCCGATTCGCCGGCCAGCACGACCATGCCCAGGACCACCAGCACGAGGGAGAGCGCGGAGGCGGCCGGGACGTTGAAGGAGACGGAGAACTCGGTGAAGATCTCGGTGGTAAAGGTCTGATAGCCGAGGATCTCGAAGGCGCCGTATTCGGCCAGCAGGACCAGGACGACCAGCAGGCTGCCGCCGAGGATGGCGACCCGGGCCTGGCCGAGGGTGATCCGCCAGAACGTCCGCAGCCGGCTGGCGCCGAGGCTTCTGGCCACTTCCTCCTGCGCGGGGTCGGCGTTGCGCAGGCTGGAGGCGACCGGCAGGTATACGAGGGGGTAGATCGAGAGCGTCATCACCAGGACCGCGCCGCGGAAGCCGGACACGTCAGTACTGATCGAGGCCCAGCCGAAGCTCACCACGAAGTCGGGGATGGCCAGCGGCACGACCACCAACACGGCCCATACGCGTCGTCCGGGCAAGTCGGTGCGCTCCACCAGCCACGCTGCGCCGGTGCCGATCACCGCGCACAGCAAGGTGACCACGACCGCTAGGCGGACGGTGTTCCAGAGCAGCGTGACAGTGAGCTGACGGTCGATCAGGGACGTGATGGTGCCGACGCCGGAGCCCTGCGCCTCCAGGAGGAGGAAGACCAGCGGCAGGATGACGGCGAGGGAAACCAGGCCGCTGATGATGAACAGGGTGGTGGGCCGGTCCGCCCCGGGGCGCCGGGGGTGGACGCGGCCGGTTCGTCGGGGAGTGCGCGGAGTCCGGGAACGCCGGACTGCGGCGCCCTCGATTTCGAGGTGCACCGCAGTCCCTTGCGTCCCTAGTTCAGAGGTCACAGCATCC
>Ga0302314_10023393_pt1 | contig 10086 bp, 9 predicted proteins | sample III_Palsa_N2_3_FD_200533 | JGI IMG/M metagenome (GOLD analysis project Ga0302314, IMG submission 200533) | Peat permafrost microbial communities from Stordalen Mire near Abisko, Sweden - III_Palsa_N2_3 | ecosystem: Environmental > Terrestrial > Soil > Palsa > Peat permafrost | place: Sweden...
CGGCTGCCCTCGTGGCCACCAGCGCTGCGGCCAGTGAGTCGGGATCTTCGAGCGCAAAGCAGCTGCCCGCGCGCTCGATACGTCGGTTCAGGCTCGTGAGCACCTTGCCCGGACCGCTTTCGATCAGCGTCGAGGCACGCTGCAGGAGCGTCTGCACGGTCTGTGACCAGCGTACCGGGCTCGCCAGTTGTCGAACCAGCGTCGCGCGAATGTCAGCGGGCTCGCTGTGCTCGGCGGCGTCCACAGCGCTGATGTAACGACAGCTCGGGGCGCGCAACTCGATGTCCGCGAGGCGCGACTCGAGTTGCCGTGCGGCCCCGCGCATCAGGCTCGAATGTGCCGGTACGCTGATCGGCAGGATCTGCGCTCGCTTCGCACCGCGATCTTTGGCCAGAATCACGGCCCGCTGCACAGCGGCCGCATGACCGGCAATCACGACCTGGCCCGGAATGTTGTAGTTGACGGCTTCGACCACATCGGCTTGCGCAGCATCGAGGCAGACCTGCTCGACTTGAGCATCATCCAGTCCGAGTATGGCCGCCATCGCGCCCACGCCCGCCGGAACCGCCTGCTGCATCGCCTGTCCGCGAAAATGCACGAGTCGCACGGCGTCCTCGAACTGCAGCACCTCGGCGCACACCAATGCCGCGAATTCCCCGAGACTGTGTCCGGCGACGGCCGACCAGGCCACCCCGCCCTCCTGGCGCCAGATGCGGGCCGTGACCACGTCAGCCACCAGCATCGCCGGCTGGGTGATTTCTGTGCTGTTGAGCCGTTCTGCGGGACCTCGGGCGACCAGTTCCCAGAGGTCAAAGCCCAGCACTTGCGAGGCTGCCGAGTAGGCCTCGCGCACCGCGGCATAGCGCGCCGCGAATGCGGTCAGCATGCCGACCGATTGCGAACCCTGACCCGGACAAACCAGCGCAATCGACATTCTGGCCCGCGCCTCACGTTAAAAAAGGCGGCGGATTATAGCGGCTTCGGCGTGCGCTGCGGCATGCGTGCGCTGATCAGGGCGCCGGTTAACCCGCCCAGGGCACCAAACAGATGCGCGTCGGGCACCAGCGGCAGATCCCCGACAAACACACTGGCGCCGCTGTGCTGCTCATAGATCAGTTTGACCACGAGCAGCAATAGCAGCGCGGCGCCGAGCCCCTCACCGCGCCGATACAGGGCCGCTGCCCCGGCGGCCAGCGCGCCGTGCAATACGCCCGATGCGCCCATGTACCACTCGACCGCCGGGCGCAGAAACCACAGCCCGGCATCGATCGCCAGGCCCGAACCCAGGAGTATGCCGACCCAGCGCCGAGGCGGGAATTCGCGTGCCATTAATATCCACAGCAGCGTCAGACCGGCGCCGTTGAGCAGCGCGTGCCGCAGATTCAAGTGCACCCAATGCGCGCTCAGCAGCCGCCACAACTGCCCCTGAGCCAGTGCCTGACGCTCGTAGCACAGCGCCTCGCGCCCAGGCTCTCCGGTCGCACTCAGCGCGAGGATCACGCCCAGCGATGCGAGCAGCGCAGCGCCGTAGTACCCGTCGCAATTCGCCGACCGGAACCAAGATTGTGAGGCGCGGTCAGTTCCTGTGGTCTTCATTTGTTATGATTAACAGCTACATGAGGCACGCATGAGTACCCAGGTCAAGCCTAGCAAGTTGCGCATCAAGTCGCGCGCACAGCGCGGCTTCACCCTTATCGAGATCATGGTCGTGGTCATCATCATCGGCCTGCTGGCGGCCGTGGTGGTGCCGCAGTTCCTCGGACGTGTGGACGATGCCCGCATCGCAAAAGCCAAGCAGGACATCCAGGCCCTGGACACCGCGCTGACCATGTACAAGCTGGACAATTTCGTTTATCCAACCGCGGAGATGGGACTGCAGGCGCTCGTGGTCAAGCCGAATGATCCCACGGTCACGCACTGGCGCTCGGGTGGCTACCTTAAGCGACTCAACAAGGATCCCTGGGGCAACGACTACCAGTACCAGAATCCAGGCACGCATGGCGAATACGATCTGTTTTCGTTCGGTGCGGACGGTCAGCCGGGCGGTACCGGCATAAACGCCGACGTCGGCAATTGGAACCTGGACAATTGAGTGCCTGGCGGCTGCTTCTGTAGCGGCTCGAACTCGATGCATGCGCTAGCACCAGAGCCGCGCCGGTACTGTGCGGCGCGGGGCTTCACGCTGCTCGAGCTCATGGTGGTCGTCGTGATCATCGGGATCGTCGTCATCGGCACGATCCTGAGTCTCGGGGCAACCGGCAGGGACAGCGGCCTCGAGCAGGAGCGTGATCGGTTGGCCGCTTTGATCGCTTACACGCGCGAGCGCGGCGAGATGCTCACGCTTGAATATGGCATCCGCCTTGGGCAGCACGGCTATCGCTTCACGTTCTACGACAATCGTCTCGCGCAATGGGGCCCCGAGCGCGTCGATGATACGTTGCGGTTGCGCCGGCTGCCGGAGGGCCTGCGCTTTCAGCTGCTGATCGAAGGTAAAGAGATCGTACTGGATGACAAGGCGCTGCAAATCAGTCCGGTAACGCCCGCACCTGCCGGCGCGTTGTCCACTGTGAATGCGAGCGGCTCCTCATCGAGCGGCGCCACGCCGGGCGTATTGAGTGTGGCGAACCTCTCGAATCTGCCAGGCACACCTGGCGCACCTCCCGCACCTGGCACGTCGAATAGCCCGAGCGGGCCCGCCAGCAGCGGCGGTCTCAACTCGACCATCAGCAACGACACGCCTCAGATCCAGCTGTTCTCCAATGGTGACACGAACTCCTTCGCGCTCACGATCGTGCGTGAACAAGTAGGACGCAGCGCAACGCTGCAGAGTAGCGATGATGGCACGGTGCGGGTCGGGGACATCATCGAGGCAAAGCAATGAACCGGCGCGCCAGCCGAATGCAGCGAGCTAACGCGGCGGCGTACAGCGGCGGTTTCACGTTGATCGAGGTACTGGTGGCGCTGATGATCGTCGCCCTCGGCATGGGGGCTGTCCTGTCCGCTTTGAGCTCATCGGCCTTCAACGTGAGCGCCTTGCGCGACAAAACTCTGGCGCAATGGATCGCACTTAATCAAATTGCCGACACACGCCTGAGCCTGCAGGTGCCCGCAAGCGGCACTACGCAGGGAGACATCAAGAATTTTGGTAACGGCGACTGGCATTGGCAGCAGGACGTCATTGCGCTGACTCAGATTCCTGGGCTGCTGCAGATCACGGTGAGCGTGCGGCGCAATACTGCCGCGGCTCCTGCCACCAAAACCTCGAGCAACGCGACGGCGCCGAACTGGCTCGCCAGCGTGGTTGGTTTTCGCGGCAATGGCCTGGCTCCGGCCAGCGGCGAGGTCCCCGATTGGGGTGGGGCAGCATTCAGCGCGTTAAACAACGGCAGTACGACCGGCAACACGAGCGGCAACGTGGCCAATCCCGGCACTCCCACGTCTACTACCGCTCCCGCGACGACGCCCGCGACGACACCCGCAAACCCGAGCGGTTCGACGGGATCGGGCACCGGCGGTCCCTGAGCAAGCCATGAAGCGTCGCGCTGGTTTTACCTTGATCGAGCTGCTGGTTGCGCTGTTCATTACCGCGATCATGTTCACGATCGGCTATCGCGCGCTGGATCAGGCCTTCACCAGCCGCAAGCAGATCGAAGAGCAATCGGCCCGACTGATCGCCGTGCAGCAGGCGATGCGCACGATCGAGCAGGATTTCGAGCTGCTGCAGCCGCGACCGGTGCGCAATGTGATCGGCGACGGTTTTCTGCCGGCGGTATTGAGCGCGCCGACCGCCGGTGGCTTGGCCAGCACCGCGGGCAGTGCGAGCTACACGGTCGCGGGCAGCACCACGACCTTCATCAGCGCGGGCACGACGTCGGGCAACTCCAGCAGCGCGCTGGCAAGTTCCGCCAGCACCCCGGGGAATTCCGGCAGCACTTTGGGAGGCTCCGGCAGCATGTTTGGAAGTTCCGGCAGCACACTGGGTAGTTCCAGCAGCACACTGGGTAGTTCCAGCGCCACGCTGGGTGGCGCCAGCGGCACGCTGGGCAACTCGAGTCTCAGTAACACGGCGCTGCCGCTACTGACATTCACTCGTGGCGGCTGGACCAATCCAGTGGGGTTGCCTCGCTCCGAACTGCAGCGCGTCAGCTACACAATCGAAAACGGCGCCCTGATGCGCTCCTACTCCATGGAGCTGGATTCCACCCAAGCCAACGCGCCGATCAAGCGCAAATTGGTCGATCACGTTCGCAGTTTCACTTTGCGATACATGGATGCTGGCCACAACTGGCAGACGCAGTGGCCGCCGATCACAGCCGGCGCTCAGCTGAGCCTGACGCTGCGCATGCGCCCGGTGGCGATCGAGATCACGATTGAATTGGAGGACTGGGGTATCTTGATGCGTCACGTTGAAGTGCCGGGATGAAAGAGCGCAGCACACAGGCTTCGCAGCGCGGCGTGGCGCTGATGACGGCGATCGTGCTGGTAGCCATCGCAGCGGTACTCGCCACGGCGATCGCCTTTTCCAGCACCATGGCAGCCCGGCGCGCCACCACGATGTTCGGTGCCGATCAAAGTCTGCTCGCCGCCGAAGGCGCCGAGGCAATGGCGGCGTACGTGCTCAAACAATCCCTCTCGAGCAGCACATCGGGCACGACCGCAACCACGGGCGTAACAGGGACATCCGGTACGGGCAGTTCTTCGGGCACGAGCGCCGCTTCGGGCACCAGCACGTCCAGCACGACAGGGGCGGCCACGAGCACAACGGGCCCGACCAGCACGACCGGCTCCGATGCGCTCAATCAGCCCTGGGCACAGAGCTACGGCCCGTTCGAGTTGCTGCCCGGCGTGCTGCTCGAATTCGCTCAACTCGAGGACGAGCAGAGCAAATTCAATCTCAACAATCTCGCCGATGGCGGCAGCACCGATGCGACATCGGTCACCGAGTTCCAGCAGTTGCTCACCCTGCTCGGACTGGAGACGAAGTGGGCCCCGTTGATTGCCGACTGGATCGACAGCGACGATCAGCCGAATTTTCCCGATGGCGCCGAGGACAGCGTGTACCTCGCGCAGTCGCCGCAATACCGCACTGCCAATGAACCGATCACCAGCATCTCGGAGCTGCTGGCGCTGCCTGGCTTCGGCCGTGACCGCTACAATCGCCTCGCGCCCTACATCACCGCGCTGCCCGCCGGAACGCAGATCAATGTGTGCACGGCATCGGGTGTGCTGCTCGATGCGATCAGCGGCAAGACCGAATACAGTACGGACCCGCAGCAACTGCTCTCGCAGCGGCAGAACCAGGGTTGCTTCCCGACTTTGAGTGTTTATCAGAGCAGCATGAGCTCGCAGCAGCAGAACCTGGCCGCCGGACGACTCGGACAGACCACCTCCTACTTCCGTCTGCGCACATTCATCACTATTGGCACTGCACGGTTCACCTTGTACAGTCTGTTGCAGCGCGACGGCGCGTCGCAGATCCACGTCCTACTGAGAACTTTTGGCACGGAATGATCATGGCGGAATGGCTCATCCTGCAGCTGCCACACGACGCCGATGGCCCTTGCGTCTGGATGCCCGCTGGCTCCCAGGGCCACGCGCTGAGCGCGCCCGAGACCAGTACGCTCGCGCAGGCCGGCCCGCAGGCCACGGGGCGACGCGTCGGGGTGATCGTCCCAGGCGGCGATGTACTGCTGACGGATGTGGAGTTGCCGCTCAAGAGCGCCGTGCGTGCTCAGCAGGTGGTCGCCTATGCGCTCGAGGAGCAGCTCGCGGCCGATATCGAGACGCTGCACTTTGCGCTCGGCGAGCGCGATGCGACCACGGGGCGTACCGCCGTTGCGGTCGTGACGCGAGCTCTCATGAGCCGATGGCTGCAGGAGCTCAATGCAGCCGGCATCGAGGCGACGGCGTTATGTGCCGAGTCATCCCTATTGCCGGAAAATCCGGGCCACACGGTGCTGATGCTCGAGGCCGACTCGCTCTGGGTGCGCCGCGCCGGCCAGCTCACTCAGGCCGTGCCGGCGGACGATGTCGGCGCCGCGCTTGAGGCCGTGTTCGAGACCGGATTGGCGAGCGAGCATTTCATTTTCTACGCCTCCCCGCACGATTGGCAGCGGCGCTCGCGCGAGATCGAGGCGCTGCGAGATCGCTGCGCCAGCCTCAAGGTGCAGTTGCTCAATTCCGGCCCGCTGCCGCTGCTCGCGCCGCAACTGGTCCAGGGCGGCTTTATCAATCTGCTCAGTGGCGAGTACGCTCCGAAGACTTCTTTCGGCAGCGGCTGGCAGCGCTGGCGGCTCGCGGCCATCCTGGCCGTGGCCTTATTCGCTGTGCATGTGGGCGGACTCGCACTCGAGTTATTCCAGCAGCAGCGCAGTGAGCGTGCGCTGGATGCGGCCATCGGTACGCTCGTGCACAGCGCCTTGCCGGGCGAATCGGTGCAGAGCGGGATGCGCTCACGCATCGAGAAGCGCCTGCTCGCGGCGCAGGGCGATGCCGCTGGCTCCGGCTTCATGTCTGCGCTCGCAGCGCTGGCTCAGGCGCTCGGGGGCGCCAACGGCACCTCATTGCAGGCCCTGAGCTTTCGCGAGGGCGGTATGGAGCTCAAGCTCAAGGCTCGCGACGCGGCGAGCCTGGAGCACGTGGATGAGAGCTTGCGCCATAACGGCTGGCAAGCTGAGCTGACCTCAGGCAGTGCGTCGGGAGCGGGCTATGAAGGCCGCATCCAGATGCGCGGCAGCGCTAAATGAGCCGCGCGCACCCATGATCGAGCCACTGCTGCAACGTTTCTCGGCGCTAAGCCCCCGTGAGCGGCGTATCGTGCTGGTAGGGGCCTTCGGCGCGGTGCTGCTGTTGGTGCTGGCCGTGGTATTGCCCTTGCGACACAGTCTCAACGCAGTTCAGCAGCGCGTGGAGAGCAAACGCGATGATCTGCTCTGGCTGCGTTCCGTGGCCCCGCAGCTTGCGGGCCTGCAGTCGAGTGCGCCACCGCCACTGCACGAGTCCCTGGTCGTGCTGATTGATCGCACGGCGCGCCAGTCTGGACTCGAACACGCCCTGGCAGGCAGTCAGCCGAGCGGCAATGGCGGGCTGAGCGTCCACCTCGAGCAGGCCTCTTTTGATGCCCTGGTGACGTGGCTCGCGCAATTGCGCGATAGCTACGGCGTACGGGTCGACTCGGCCGTAGTGGATGCGGGCAACAACGTCGGAACCGTCAATGCGAGTCTCGTGCTGGCGCACTGATGTCGCTGAAGAGCGCGCTCAGCCTGGCCGTCGCGATATTCGCGCTAACCGTGCTGGCGCGCCTACCGGCAGGCCTGGTGGCGAGCCTGCTTGCGCCTACTCTGCTGTGCGAGTCCCCCAGCGGCACGATCTGGGGCGGCTCGTGCGGCGTATTGCGCAGTGGCGCGCTCACGCTGTCCGACGTGCATTGGACCACGCACCCCGCGGGACTGCTGCGCGCGCGCCTGATCCTCGATCTGGTGAGTCAGGATCCGCGCGCAGTGGGTCAAACTCGACTCACAGCGCATATCGACGGCGAGCTGGACATTGAAGGCCTCGAGGCGCGCCTGCCATTAGAGAATGGATTGAGCCTGTTCCCGCCGGGCTGGAGCGGCTCGCTGGAGCTTGCGATTGAGCGTGCGGCTGTGCGCCACGGGCGGCTGAGCGCACTACAAGGCCGCGCGCGGCTACTGCAGCTGCGATGCGTGCAGCCGCCGGCCGACCTCGGCAGTGTCGAGCTCGATGTTCCGGCACCGGCGCTCGATGCAGCAGATGGCACTCGACCCATCGTGGGTGCGCTGCGTGATATCGCCGGCCCATTGTCGCTCCAGGGGCAAGCGCAGCTCTCAGGCGACGGCGCATATGAAATCTCCGGCACAGTCGCGCCACGCGACGGCGCCAGCACCGATCTGCAGCAGGCATTGCAATTGCTGGGTCCGCCCGATGCGCAGGGGCGCTATGCGTTCACGCTGGCCGGTACGCTCTGATTATCGCCCACCGCACAGCCCTTGCTCATACGCTGAGCTCGCGCAACGCGCCGAGCATTGGAAAGTACAGCGCCGCGCGTACCGGCTCGCCGCCGAGCTGCGCAGCCAGTGCCGCGTAGCGCTCAAGTTGCGGGCGGTAACGTTGCGCCTCGTTCTCGAGAAACTGCTCGAGGGCGCCGCCCTCATGCGTGCTGGTTTTGATGTCCACGACCCAACGCTGACCCTGAGCGTCGATCAGCATGCGATCGAAGATGACGCTGACCACACGGCCTTCGTGCAATCCCGTGAGCCGCCACTCGCTGTGCGCTTGGGCGTGCGTATTCGATAGCAACCAGCGGCCACTCGGGTCGCTCAGGGTTCGCAGCAACGCCTCGCGTATGCGGGCCTGCGCAGCTGGCACTTGCGCAGCCGGTACGCCCAATTCGGCAAGCCAGCTACTGTAGTCGTGCGGCTTGCGCTCGAAGGTGGGCGCCTCGGGCAGCGTCGAGGCCGCTGCCAGGCGCTGCAATTCGGCGTGCACAATGGTCCCGACCGCGCGCGCGGTGAGTCCGACCCAGCTGTATTCAGGTGTCTGCGCCATGGTGCGCACGGACAGCGGCAGACGTTGCGCCGTGGGTGGCACAGGTGCTGTCGGCAACGACCATGCTGCCGGCAATCGCCTCAGCGGCGGCGCGCTCAGATGCGCCGCTGGCTCCGATGCCATCGCGCCCGTAGCTGAATCGAGCGTCGGGCTGGGCAGCGCAAGGAACTCGCTGGCCAGCGAGGGCCACAATATCTCCAGCAGCGATCCCGGTGTGGGTGCGGCACTACGACCGGCGGCCGGCGCTGCGAGCGCAGCGAGCAGATGCAGTGCGCTGCGAGCGCGCGTGGCCGCAACGTACAGCAGCCGCACGCGCTCGAGGCGCTGTCGCTCGCGCCGCAGCGCTTTGATGTACGCCGCGAGCGAGCCCACAGGCTCTTTCTCGGATGAGCGGATCGGTGCGAGCAGCAGATCGGTGCCCTCGCCCGCTCGTGGCAGCTCGAGCCAATGCAACAGCGGATCCGGATCGGTCGCGGTCCTGAGACCCAGGCTCGGCAGGATGACGACGTCCCACTCCAGACCCTTGGCGGCGTGGATGGTCATGATCTCGATGGCCCCGGGCTGGGGCGGTGCCGCGGAATACAGTTGCTCGGTGCTGCGGGTCATGACATCGCCAATCAGGCTTTCCGGATCATCATGCAGCGCCAGTGCATCGATGAAACGATGTGCATCGAGCCGATCAATCGCACTGGGGTACACGGCGGGCCCGCCCAGACGCAGCCACGTGCGCTCGACTCGCTGCCAAAGCGCACGGCCGCGCTCGGCTCCGGAGATCGCCGGCTCGAGCGCGCTGCACACGCGAGCAATGCGCGCACGAGCCTCATCGAGCGCCGGATCTTGCGTGCCAACGCTGCTCTGGATAAGCAGTCTAAGCGCCGCAAACACGTCGCCAACGTCCTGCCCGGCCCCCAGCCACAGCTCGAGCTCGCTCAACCTCAGTCCGCACCAGGGAGCGCGCAACAGCGCCAGCCAGGCGCTGCGATCGGCACCGTGCTGCAAGGCGCGGGCGAGCGCGCACAGATCGCGGATCACCGCCCGATCGCGCAGCGGCTCGAGATCTACGCCGCGCAGCGCATAGCCCGCGTCGCGCAGCTGCGCCACGATCGGTGCGGCATGACGGCGGCTGGCGAGCAGCACGGCAATCGATGCTTCGGGGCAACGAGCACGCGCATCACGCACGATCTGCAGCACGCGCAGCGCCTCGGCCTGTCGGTCAGCGGCATCAAGCCGATGCAGCGTCACCGCCTCGTGCGTGGCGCTCGGGGCCGCCGCCGGCACGGATGGAAGGTAGCGTACGCCCGCTAGGCGCGCGTCGTCCTCTTGCGGAAACAGCTGCGCCATGTGCGCATTGATCCAGGCGATCAGCGGCGCGCGCGAACGAAAGTTCTGTCTTAGCTGCACCGACTCGAGCTTGATGTCGCCGACACCGTAATCGCGTGCGCGCAGAAACAGGCTGACCTCGGCCTCGCGGAATTGATAGATCGATTGCATCGGGTCACCGACGATGAAGAGGCTGCGCCC
>Ga0302314_10023395_pt1 | contig 10086 bp, 8 predicted proteins | sample III_Palsa_N2_3_FD_200533 | JGI IMG/M metagenome (GOLD analysis project Ga0302314, IMG submission 200533) | Peat permafrost microbial communities from Stordalen Mire near Abisko, Sweden - III_Palsa_N2_3 | ecosystem: Environmental > Terrestrial > Soil > Palsa > Peat permafrost | place: Sweden...
CGGCAGGCATTCCTTCGCGGCGGAGCTGACGGCCGCGGCAGGCCTGTGGATCGTCTTCGCCGATCCGACGACGGCCGCCTCGAAGCCCTTCTTCCGCTTCCTGACCACCTCGGCTCCGGCTGCGGACACCGGGATACTGACGCTCGATTTCAATCGGGCCTACCTGCCGCCCCGCGCATTCACGGATCATTTCGTCTGCCCCGTCCCGCCCAAGGGCAACACGCTGGAGACGCCCGTCCGCGCCGGTGAGCTGGCTGTCAAGGCCCGCTGAGGATCGGCGGCGATTGGTTGCCGCGCTGAGTCTGCCGAGCCCGCCGAGTGCGTGGAGGCGAGCGGGAGCAGGGAGATCCCGGTGGGCAACGTCGCTTGGGGTCTGTCCGCCAGCGCGCTGCTGATCTGGCGCAGCACGCTTGCCGGGTCCTCTTCGATCTGCTGCGGCACGACCTGCACCACCGCGAAGCCCAGCGCGATCAGTGCCCTGATCTCGTGCTCCGGCGCGCCCACCACGGCTGCGACCGCGCGGTTCGGCCAGATCGCGGCTGCTTGAGCCACGCGGGTTCGACCCTGGTAGATCGCCACGTCCGGCAACGCACCCTGCGGACCGAACGCGCGGATCTCCTCGAGGAGCCTGCGCGACGCCGTTGCACGTTCGTGTGCCTTCGACCTGGCGATCTCCGAGCGGAGCAGGCCGGAGTGTCTGCGTGGCGCCTTGCCGAGTTCGTATTCGAGTTCTGTCAGGCGCACTCGGCCATCGGTCAGGGCCGCCGTCACGATGCCGTCGACGGATCCCTCGTCGCCGTCCTCGACGGCTGCCAGGCAGGAGTCGATCACGCTCCTCGCCAAGGGTGCGACGCGAAGCACGCCGAACCGCGTCGGCTTCGGCACCATCGTGGTTCGGGTGATGCGCAGCCGGGCCACGTTCTGGCGCCGTATGCGGTGGGGCACCAAGGCGTGCAGATGGTCTACCGCGACCGGACCGTCCGAGCGGTCAGGGCCACCGACTTCGAGCCCGTAGACGCTCAGCGCGGCCCGGCCCGTCAGCACCGAGCCTTCACCCGCGTACAGTTGCGCCGCGATCAGCCATTGCAGCCGATTCGGTGGACCGCTCTGCAGCGCGTAGACGCCTGGCACCGGCCGCTGCCAGAGCCCGCGCAGCACGCGTCTGCGCATGGTTTCGCGCGACAGGCCGCAGGAGACCGCCTGCGTCGCCGAGAGCACGCCGTGCTGGTCGCTGATCAGTGTCCTGAGGTTCGGGTCTTCGAGCCCGGTGTAGTTCGCCATGAGTCCAGACTCACCGCGATCCCGGTTCCAGGCCAGCGAATCGGCGGATTTCACCTGGTAGGCGGCCTAATCCTATTAGCCTTCCGGCATGATAATTAGGCCATTGGGTTGGCCGAGAGCGTGATAGGTGCGACTGGTACGACCGGCGTGACCGGATTCGGCTAGCGTCCCCAGCGCTCGAGCACCGAGGTGAACTCTTCGACGAAGTCGCGCGGGCCGAGTTCGAGGGCGACCTTGCCCTGGCTGCCCCGCGCCCGCTCGGTGAGCTGCGGCGGCAGGCTCGTGCCAGCGGTGTCCTCAGCGCGCAGGAAGACCGTCTGACCGGTCGTCAGCGGGCTGCCGCACTCCACGAAGACCGTGCCCTCGGTCGTCGCGAGGTACTGCGCGTCCAGCGCGGCGCCCACCGCGAGCGGGTCGTGCAGCGGGACCGAGTCGGCGCGGTGGAAGTGGTCGTAGGAGCCGAAGTAGAACTTCAGCAGCCTGACGGTGAACTCCAGCGGCTCGCCCGCCGCCTCGAGCCTGGCCAGGTGGTCGCGGGTGAACCTGGCCCGGTGCGTCGCGTCGAGGCCGACCATGGTGAAGTCCACGCCGCTGGCCACGACCAGGTCGGCGGCCTCCGGGTCGTGCCAGATGTTGAACTCGGCGACGGGAGTGACGTTGCCCGGCTCGTTCACCGCGCCGCCCATGAAGATCAGGCGGATCCGCTCGGCGAACGAGGGGTCGGTGAGCAGCGCCGCCGCGACGTTCGTCAGCGGTCCGGTGGCCACCACCGTCAGCTCGCCCGCGTGCTGGTGGGACAGCCGTAGCAGCGCCTCCACGGCGTTCTCCCGCTGCTCAGGCACGCCCTCGTCGTCCGCGAGTTCCTCGCCGAAGCCGGTCTCGCCGTGGAAGTCGAAGGCGGCCGGGGCCTCGATCCGCCGGGTGAGCCTGCCGCCGACGCCGCGGTAGACCGGGATGTCCCCGGCCACGCCGAAGGTCTTGACCAGGGACCGTGCGTTGCGATAAGTGTGCTCGACCGGCGCATTCCCGCCGACGGCGGTGACCGCCTTGATGTCGTAGCGTCCGGTACCTAGGGCGTACTGCAGCGCCACGGCGTCGTCGAGACCTGGGTCGCAGTCCAGCACGATCGGACCGGTCACGGCCCACCTCCTCGGGGCGCTTCGGGCCGCGCCGCGCGGCGGTCCGACCCGCACTCTACGCACGCCACCCTGTTGTTTGGAAATCGTTATCCGACGGTGCCACCTCGGATCCTTCGCGTCAAATACGACCACGGGGTGAGATGGACGGCCCACAAACCTCGACAATCGGTTCATACTATGCGGGGCGGACAGAGAACGATTGCCGAGTTTGATGCGAAGATGGGCGGCCGGGGCGGCACGCCGGCCGCGCCGAGGAGAACGGACCGCACACGTGAGCATGGGCAAGGATGCCAGGCCCGCCACCCTCCGCGAGGTGGCGGAGGCGGTGGGTTGTTCGGTGGCCACCGTCTCCCGGGTGCTGGCCGGGGACCGGCCGGTCGGGCCGGATCTGGCCCGCCGGGTGCAGGAGGCCGCGCGCGAGCTCGGCTATCTGCCCAACCAGGTCGCCCGCGCGCTGCGCAGCCGCAGCACCGCCACCGTCGGCATGGTGCTGCCGCAGATCACCAACCCGTTCTTCCCCTCGCTGATGCGCGAGGTCGAGCGCGCCCTGCACGAGCAGGGGCGCGCCCTGCTGCTCGCCGACAGCGCGGACGATCCGGTGCTCGAGGCCGAGCGGATCGAACTGCTGATCGCCCGCCAGGTCGACGGCCTGATCGTGGCCCCGGTGGACCAGGAGCGGTCCATGGCCACGCTCGCCAAGGCGGCCGCGCGGGTGCCGGTGGTGCTGCTCGACCGCAGCGTCGACCCGATCCAGGCCGACGCCGTGACCGTGGACAACGCCGCGGGCATGCGATTGCTGCTTGAGCACCTCCACAGGCTGGGCCACAGCCGCTTCTGGTTCCTCGGCGCGGCCGGGGACGCCTCGGCCGCCGTCGAGCGGCGCGCGGCCTTCCAGGACTGGGCGGTGCGGCACGCCGCGTACTGGCGGGTCGAGCTCGGCGCCTTCTCCATCGACTTCGGCCAGCACGCCGCCGGCCGTGCGGTCACCGCCCCCGCCGCGCAGCGCCCGGACGCCCTGGTCTGCGCGAACGACCTGATCGCGGCCGGGGCGCTGCAGCGGCTGCGCGAGCTCGGCGTGTCGGTGCCCGGCGAGCTCGCGGTCACCGGCTTCGACGACGTCGACCTGGCCTCGCTCACCACGCCCGGCCTGACCACCGTGCGCCAGCCCAACCGGGAACTCGCGGCGGAGGCGGCGCGGATGCTCGCGGCCCGGATGCAGCAGCCCGAGGCCGCGGCCCGGGCCGTGCGGCTGACCCCGACGCTCGTCGCCCGCGGCTCGACCGTGGTCGTCGGCAGCTCGCGGGAATCGAAGCTGTGATCGTCGTCGTGGCTTCGGCAGGGGCCTTGGAACGCTTGGAGGGATCGAAGCTGTGATCGCCGTAGTCGGAAGCCTCAACCTGGACCTGGTCGTGCCGGTCCCGCGGCACCCGGTGCCCGGGCAGACCGTGCTCGGCGGCGACCTGGCCCAGCACTGCGGCGGCAAGGGCGGCAACCAGGCGGTCGCGGCGGCCAGGCTCGGCCGCCGCGTCGCCATGGTCGGCCGGGTCGGCGAGGACGAGACCGGCACCGTGCTGGTCGACGCGCTGGCCGCCGAGGGCGTGGACGCCGAACACGTGCTGCGCACCGCGGACGTCCCCAGCGGCCGGGCCCTGATCGCGGTGGATCCGGCGGCGGAGAACACGATCATCGTCAGCCCCGGCGCCAACGCGCGGCTGAGCCCGGCCGACTGCGAGGCCGCGAAGGACGTGCTCACGTCGGCTCGGGTCACGGTGCTGCAGCAGGAGGTCCCGCACGAGGCCAACGACGCGGCCGCCCGGCTGGCCGGCGGGCTCGTGCTGGTCAATCCGGCCCCGGCGCGCACGGGGGAGAACCCGCTGCCGTCGCGGGTGGACGTGCTGCTGCCCAACCGTTCCGAGCTCGCCGCGCTGCTCGGGCTCGCCCCGGACGCGCTCACCGATCTGGACGACGTCACCCGCGCGGCACGCTCGTTGACCGGCGCCGCGGCCGTGCTGGTCACGCTCGGCGGCGACGGTGCGCTGCTCGTCGAGGGCGCGACCAGCACCCTGATTCCGCCGTTCCGGGTCGAGGCGGTGGACACGACGGCCGCGGGCGACTGCTTCTGCGGCGCGCTGGCCTGCGCGTTGGCCGACGGGGAGCCGCTGGAGAAGGCCGCGCGCCTCGCCGCCGCGGCCGCCGCCCTCAGCACGACCAGGCCGGGCGCGCAGCCCTCGCTGCCGACCCGCGACGAGGTCGAGGCGTTCCTCGCGGCGCGGCTCGGATAACAGGCCCACCGCCCCCGCGAGGGTCGCTGGGGTCGGGTGCGCGGGGGTGCTTGCCGGGTCGGGCGGGCGCTGTGACGAATGTCGGGATTGGATAACCGGGAGTTGGATAACAGGCCCACCGCCCCTGCGAGGTCCCCCGAGGTGGGTGCGTGGGGGTGATGGGCGAGTTGGGCTGGTGTGGTTGCGGAGGGTGGGGCGTTGATGTTGCCTCAGGGTGGGGTTATCTTCGAGCCGTTATATGGGCGGATAGGCGGTCGGCTCGGCGCGGGGCTGGGAGAAAGTGGGTGGCGCTGTCCGGGCGTGCACTAGGTGGCTACGCTTTATCGCATGGAAGCGGAGGAGATCACCGAGCCGGCCGAGTCGCACCCCATTGACGGGGTGGGTGAGCCCGACGCCCTGCAGCGGCTGTGGAACCCGCATCGGATGGCTTACATCCTCGGTGAGAACAAGCCGACCGGGCCCAAGGCCGAGGACGGCTGTCCGTTCTGCCGCATTCCGGGCCTCGGCGACGACGAGGCGGCGCTGATCGTTGCGCGGGGCAGGCTCGTGTATGCGGTGCTTAATCTGTATCCGTATAACCCCGGGCACCTGCTGGTTTGTCCCTATCGGCACATCGCGGACTACACCGAGCTGACGGACGAGGAGGCGGCCGAGTTCACCGCGTTCACCCAGGACGCGATGCGCGCGGTGCGCAAGGCCTCGAACCCGCAGGGTTTCAATCTCGGCATCAACCAGGGTGAGGTCGCGGGCGCCGGGATCGCCGCGCATCTGCACCAGCACATCGTGCCGCGGTGGAGCGGGGATGCGAACTTCATGCCGGTGGTCGGGCGCACCCGCTCGCTGCCCGTGCTGCTCGGGGATACCCGGAGGCTGATTGCCGAGGCCTGGCCGACCTCCTCGGGGGGGCTGAGGACGCGTCGAGCGCGGCCCGCGCCCTGAGCAGCGCGTTCCGTGCCTTGTCGTGCACCGGCACGCCGATCTCCTCGCCTATCCGGTCGGCATCCTCAAGGAGCCGCACGCAGTCGGCGAGGTGGCCTATCTCCTCGAGGAAGACGCCGTTCCGAGCAGGGCGCTCAGTTCGTAGCGGCGGTTGCCGGTGGCGCGCAGGGCGTCGAGCGCTTCGCGGTACGTCGAGTGCAGCGCCTCGCGATCGTAGTCGTCCAGAGCGTGCATGACGGCGGCCAACTGGCCGAGGCTGAACGCGAGATCGGTCCGGTCACCCGTGTCCCGGCTCAGCTGCACGGCCCGCTTGACCAGTACGAGCGCCTCCTCGTTCCGATTCGCGATGCTGAGCGCGGTGGTCATGTTGATCAGCTGCCCTACGGCGCGCCCGGGGGTGCCGATCCGGATGAACAGGGCCGTGGCCTGCTCTCCGGCGGCGATCGCCTTGTCCACCTGCTTGGTCATCGCGTACGCGGAGGTGAGGCTGACGAGCGCGACCGGCTCCTGCAGCGGCTCGCCCGCCTGCCGGGCGATGGAGGCCGCGGCGCCGTGGGCCTCGATGGCCTCGCCGGGCCGGCCGAGGCCGAACAGCGCCAGCCCCTGATGTCGCGTCATCCTGCCCAGTGCTCCGGCGTCCCCTGCGCGCCGCGCGCATTCGATGCCGAAATCGGTCAGGGCCAGCCATTGGCGGGCGCTGCCACGGATGCGCAGGAACTCCGAGACCGCTTCGGTGCAACGCGGTCCAGCGCTCCTCGTCGAGGCGTTGGACGACGGGGTCCGCGGCGAGTGCGGGCAGATCTGCCAGCGGGGCGCCGCGCCACAGCGCCAGCGCAGCGGTGTACGTGGCCGACGCCGTGGCCCAGTCGCCGCGGGCGGCCGCCTGTCGGCCCGTCACGCAGTACGCGGCGAACTGCCGCAGGTCGAGCTCGTCCGTCGAGACCTCGACCAGATGTCCGGGAGGCGCCGCCTTGACGCACCGGGCGTCCGCGTCGCCGAGATCCTGCCGCAGCCGGGCGATCTGGTTGTGCGGCCGGGCGCCGCGGCCGCCGGGCGCGTCCGAGGGCCAGAGCAGCTCGGCCAGGTGGTCGGCGGACACGACCGAGCCCGCGTTCAGCAGCAGTTCGGCCAGCAGGGTGCGGCGCAGCGTGCCGCGGACCTCCACTGCGGTGCCGTCCTCGCTCGTGACGTGCAACGTGCAAGGGACCCAGCAGTGAGAACCGCACCTCGCGCTCCCTCCCCGGTCGGCCGGTCCGGCTGAGTTGATGATCCACTTGGGGGCATCATAATCGCGGGTTCGGACAACGCGGCGGGACCTAGACTTGGCCCTCGTGGACGATCTTCAGCTCGAACTGCCGACAGGCGCGCTGATCGCGGGGGACGCCGCCGCGCTCTTCGCCGACGCCCGACCGCTGATCGAGGGCCTGCCGACCGGCGGCTTCCCGGCCACGCGGGTGGCCGGCGGCCTCGAGGTGCGGCTGACGGACGCGGGACCGGTCGACTGGGCCGAGTTGGCCGAGCTGGCCACGCCGAGCGGGTACGCCGCGTTGCTCGACGCCGCCGCGCTGGCCGAGTACACGGATCTGGGGGACGAGCCGGTGGACGAGTTCGAACTGCTCTCAGAGCGCTTCGGGGACGGCGACGCGGTGGTGTTTCAGGGGGTGCTGGCCGTCCGTGGCGGCAGCGGGAAGGCGCGGTTGAGCGTCGGCCGGGACGCTTCCGGTGGGATAAGTCGGATCGCGCTGAGGTTCGACGGCGGACGAGGTGAGTAGTCGAGTAGCACCGACCCGCGCCCCGTCCGCCCGGGGAACCCCTCAGTTCCCCTCGGCCTCCATCACCTTCGCGGCCAGGTTCGCCGGCATCGGCTCGTGCTTGAGGTACTCCCGGGTGAACTGGCCGGTCCCGTGCGAGAGCGACCTGAGCTCGACCGGGTAGCGCGCCAGACCAGTGGCCGGGACCTCGGCGCGGACCACCGTCCGGCCGCCGCCCACCGGCTCGGTGCCCAGCACCCGGCCGCGCCGGCCGCTCAGGTCACCGAGCACGGCGCCGACGAACTCGTCCGCCAGGGTGATCTCGACCGCCTCGACCGGCTCCAGCAGCGTCGCCTTGGCCTGCGCCGCGGCGTCCTTCAGGGCGAGCGCTCCCGCGGTCTGGAAGGCCATGTCGGAGGAGTCCACCGAGTGCGCCTTGCCGTCCACCAGCGTCACCCGCAGGTCCACGACGGGGTATCCGGCCAGCACGCCGCGCTCCATCTGGGTGCGCACGCCCTTCTCCACCGAGGGGATGAACTGCCGCGGCACCGCGCCGCCGACGACCTTGTCCACGAACTCGAAGCCCGTCCCGTGCGGCAGCGGCTCGACCTCGATCTCGCAGATCGCGTACTGGCCGTGGCCGCCGGACTGCTTCACGTGCCGGCCCCGGCCCCTCGCCGGGGAGGCGAAGGTCTCGCGCAGCGACACCCGGTGCGAGATCGTCTCCACCGCGACGCCGTAGCGGGTGGAGAGCCGGTCGAGCAGCACGTCGCGGTGCGCCTCGCCGAGGCACCAGAGCACGAGCTGGTGCGTCTCCGGGTTGATCTCCAGCCTGAGCGTCGGGTCCTCCGCGACCAGCCGGGCCAGTGCCTGCGCCAGCTTGTCCTCGTCCGACTTGGCCCGCGCCGCGACGGCCACCGGCAGCAGCGGGTCCGGCATGATCCACGGCTCCATCAGCGCCGGATCGTCCTTCGCCGAGAGCGTGTCGCCGGTCTCCGCGTGCGCCAGCTTGGCGACCGCCACCAGGTCGCCGGCCACCGCGAACTCCACCGCGCGCTGCGTCTTGCCGAGCGGGCTGGACAGGGCGCCCACCCGCTCGTCCACGTCGTGGTCCGGGTGCCCGCGCTCGGCCATGCCGTGGCCTGAGACGTGCACCGGCTGGTCGGGGCGCAGCGTGCCGGAGAAGACCCGGACCAGCGAGATCCGGCCGACGTACGGGTCCGAGGTCGTCTTGACCACCTCGGCCACCAGCGGTCCCTCCGGGTCGCAGCCGAGCGGCTCCTTGGGCTCCCCGTCCGGCGTGGTCACGGCGGGGATCAGGTGCTCGCCGGGGGCCGGGAAGCCCTGCGTGACGAGTTCGAGCAGCTCGCGGGTGCCCACCCCGGTGAGCGCGGAGACCGGGATCACCGGGTAGAAGTGCCCGCGCGCGACGGCCGTCTCCAGGTCGTCGATCAGCACCTTGACGTCGATCTCCTCGCCGTCGAGGTACCGGTCCATCAGCGTCTCGTCCTCGCTCTCCGCGATGATCCCCTCGATCAGCGCGTTGCGCGCGGGCTCGATCAGCTCCAGATGCTCCGGATCCGCCGCGACGACCTCCCGCGAGCCGTCGCTGTAGTCGAAGATCTGCTGGCTGAGCAGCCCGATCAGGCCGGCCACCTGCTCCTCGTCGTCGAGCAGCGGCAGGTAGAGCGGCGCCACCCCCTCGCCGAAGACGCGCTGGCAGATCAGCACCATCTCGTCGAAGTCCGCCCTGGCCGCGTCCAGCTTGGTCACCACGACCGCGCGCGGCAGGCCCACCGCCGCGCACTCCTCCCAGAGCAGCTGGGTCGAGCCGTCCACCCCGTCCGCCGCCGAAACCACGAAAAGCGCCGCGTCCGCCGCCCGCAGCCCGGCGCGCAGGTCCCCGGCGAAGTCCGCGTAGCCCGGGGCGTCGAGCAGGTTCACCTTCACGTCGTCGACCAGCACCGGCGCGGCGGCCAGGCTGACCGAGCGGCCGAGCCGGTGCTCGATCTCCTCGAAGTCGCTGACGGTGCTCCCGTCCTCCACCCGGCCAGGCCGGGTGATCGCCCCCACGGACGCGAGCAGCGCCTCGACCAGCGTCGTCTTGCCCGCCCCGGTGTGCCCCACGAGTACCACGTTCCGAATGGCCGCGCCGCGCGTCGGGGTGCACGCGCCCCCGGCCCCCGTTTGGCCTCCGTGACCGCCGCCCTTCGCACCCATGACTCGGCACCTCCGAAAAGTGATCGCTTGGTAACGATTCGTATGACAGGTAGACAACTCCTCTTTGCGGAGCGGCACAACCTCTGACACCAGCGTTTCACCCGGGTGCAATGAAGGTCCAGCTAGGCTGGGCTCAACGATGCGTCGACGGCACTGAGCACGAGGCGAAATCCACGCGGGGCCCGCATTCCAATACCATGGGCGCCGGTCCGCCCCGCGGACCGAATCAGTGACCGTCGCCGATGCTGGGATTCCTATGCTCAATCGCTATGCGCGGGCGTTCTTCACCCGCGGCATCACGCCCATCGCGCGGTTCCTGCTGCGCCTCGGCGTGGGCCCGGACACGGTCACCATCATCGGCACGCTCGGGGTGTGCGTCAGCGCGATCTACTGCTTCCCGCGCGGCTGGATGCTCGGCGGCACGCTCGCGGTGACCGCGTTCATCTTCTCCGACCTGCTGGACGGGACGATGGC
>Ga0302314_10023399_pt1 | contig 10084 bp, 8 predicted proteins | sample III_Palsa_N2_3_FD_200533 | JGI IMG/M metagenome (GOLD analysis project Ga0302314, IMG submission 200533) | Peat permafrost microbial communities from Stordalen Mire near Abisko, Sweden - III_Palsa_N2_3 | ecosystem: Environmental > Terrestrial > Soil > Palsa > Peat permafrost | place: Sweden...
CTCAGCTGTAGATCTCGAACAGGCCGGCGCCGCCCTGGCCGCCGCCGATGCACATGGTGACCACGCCCCACTTGGCCTTGCGGCGACGGCCTTCCTGCAGGATGTGGCCGGTCAGGCGCGCGCCGGTCATGCCGAACGGGTGGCCGATGGCGATCGAGCCGCCGTTCACATTGTACTTCTCGGGATCGATGCCGAGCCGGTCGCGGCTGTAGAGGCACTGCGAGGCGAAGGCTTCGTTCAGCTCCCAGATGTCGATGTCGTCCACGGTCAGGCCCTGGCGCTTCAGCAGCTTGGGCACAGCGAACACCGGGCCGATGCCCATCTCGTCCGGCTCGCACCCGGCCACGGCCCAGGACACGAACCGGCCCATCGGCTCCAGGCCGCGACGCTCGGCCTCCTTGGCCTCCATCACCACCACGGCCGCCGCGCCATCCGACAGCTGAGAGGCGTTGCCGGCGGTGACGGACTTGCCTTCCCCCTTGACCGGCTTCAGCGACGCCAGGCCTTCCAGGGTGGTTTCCGGCCGGTTGCACTCGTCGCGGGTGACCACGTAGTCGACCATCGACTCGGCGCCGGTGGCCTTGTCGACCACCTTCATCCGGGTCTTCATCGGCACGATCTCGTCCTTGAACTTGTCGGCCTGCTGGGCGGCGGCCATGCGGCGCTGCGATTCCAGCGAGAACTCGTCCTGGTACTCGCGGCTGAGCTTGTAGCGCTCGGCGACGATGTCGGCGGTGTCGATCATGGCCATGAAGATGTCCGGGGCCACGTCGAACAGCTCCGGGTCCACCGACTCCTTCGGCAGCGGGCCGCCGGGGATCGAAATGCTCTCGACGCCGCCGGCGACGACGCAATCCGCCCCGTCGGCGCGGATGTGGTTGGCGGCCATGGCGATGGTCTGCAGACCCGACGAGCAGAACCGGTTCACTGTCGTGCCGCCGGTGGTGATCGGCATGCCCGCCAGCAGGGCCGACAGGCGGGCCAGGTTCGGCGCGGCGTGGGCGTTGTTGCCCAGGATGCAGTCCTCGACGAAGTCCTTCTCGACGCCGGAGCGCTCCACGGCGTGCTTGATGGCGTGCGCGGCCATCGACATCGGCGCGGTGGCGTTGAACCCGCCGCGACCGGACTTGGCCAGGCCGGTCCTGGCGTAGGAGACGATGACAGCTTCGCGCATCTCGGAGTTTCCTTCCCACATGAATTGGCGCCACCGAACCCGAAATCCCGGTCCATTGCAACGGCGCCGCGGTTCGGGCGTGCTCACCGCGATGCGGAGATCCGGCTCGTATCCGCGCGGATCAGACCAGCCACCGGCGCGGCGAGACGCAGATAGGGATACCGTCGCGGGCGCGCATCAGCCTCGGCTGGCCCCCGCCGTCCATCAGATAGTCGCTGTACTGGCCCTGTCCGTCGGCGGTGACGGGAACCGTGGAGACGAAGGGCGCCCCGAGGGCTCGGGCGCGGGCCTCGTAGAGGACGTTGAGCCGCTGGGCCTTCTCGTCGTAGGCGGCCTTGCGCATCTTGGGCAGGCCCACCCAGTAGACCGTCGTGGCGCTCTGGCGGAGCAGAGTCACGAGGGAGTCGATCCGCCCGGCGTAGACCGCCCGCCACGGCGGTGTGTCGAAGGCCAGGACTTGGCGCCCGGCGAAAATACCTTGTTCGTCGTTGGCGCCGACCATGACCACGGCGATGTCGATGCGGCGGCCCGCGAGCTGTCGGCGCGCCTGCTCCTCGACGTTGACGTAGTCGTAGCGCGCGAGACCGGTCGCGGCGCGGCTGAAGCGCACCACCTGATAGCCGCCGCCACGGAGCTGCTGGCTGAGGCCCGCCCACAGGCCATCGCCCAGGGAATCGCCGAACACACCGACCACCCGCGGCCCGCCGACCGGCCCACGGGAGCCCGGCTGTGCGCGCGTGACCGAAGCCCCGATCAGCGAGCCCACAAGACCCCCAATGAGATGCCGACGTCCCCTCACGGCGCGGGAACCAGTTGGACGAAGCGATAGCCGCGCTGCTCGAAGGCGGTGATCAGGCCCGACAGGGCCTCGGCCGTGTGCGGCTTGGTGTCGTGCAGGATCAATATCCCCCCGCCCACCGCCGCGGCTTCGCGCAGGGCCCGCCGCTGGATTTCGGCGGCGGCTATGCCCTTCCAGTCGTCGGCGCCGAAGTCGGCCCCGACCACGGCGACGTGGCGCGGGCCGAGCCAGGCCCGGAGCGGGACGCTGTCGTTCAGGCCGGGGAAGCGGAAGAACGGCGTCATCTGCGCCTGCGCGGCCGGCCCGGCGGTCGCCAGGACCTCGTTCACCGCATCGAACCCGCGGCTGATCTCGAGCTGGGCCGCGGCGGGGCTCAGCCGGCGCAGGTTGTCCGGATGGCTCCAGGTGTGCACGCCGATGAAATGGCCGGCCTCCACCTCCTGACGCACCAGGTCCGGCCGCGCCTTGGCGTAGACGCCGACCAGGAAGAAGGTCGCCTTCAGGCAGTGCTGGGCCAGGATGCGCAGGATCTGCGGCGTGACCCGCGCATTCGGCCCGTCGTCGACGGTCAGGGCGATGTCCTTGGGCCCGAGGCCCGGCGGCCGGCGATACTGCAGGGTCCCATAGGCCGCGGCGCTTCCATCCGGGCGGGGCGTGGCGTCGAGCGGGATCGTCGGCGTGACGGCCGGCGCCAGCGGATCGCCCGGACACGCCGGCGCCTGCGCCCGCGCCACACCGGCCGCCAGGGCGGCGCAGGCCGCCATCGCCATCATACTGCCTCGCACGACTCCCCCTTTTGCCGAGCTTGACCGCATGAGGCGCCCCGAAATCTCGGACGCCAAGCGGATGCAAGCCGCAGACGAATGAAGGCGAGTGCGACGGGGCGCCGCGGCGCACAGCCCAATAGGCGAACCGGCTTGTCGGGCCCCGGGGTCCGGGCGCTATGGTTAAGGTCACGGGGTGGAGACCATCGCGCGGACGGGGGGCGTCGACCGACGATGCAGCGCGCGATCGGCGAGGGCGCGGCGAGCGGCGATGCGCCAACGGCGCGGCTGGCCGGACTGGACGGGTTGCGCGCGATCGCGGTGATCGCCGTCTTCCTCTACCACACGGAGACGCCGTGGGCCCGGGGCGGCTATCTCGGCGTCGACCTGTTCTTCGTCATCTCCGGCTTCCTGATCACCCACCTCCTGTCCGCCGAGTTCGACTCCACGTCGAAGCTGGGTCTCGGCCAGTTTTACTGGCGACGGGCCAAGCGGCTCCTGCCCGCATCCTGGCTGATGACGGCCTGCACCATCGTCGCCGCCTGGCTCCTCGCTCCGGACGCCCTGCCCCGGCTCAAGGGCGACGCCCTGGCCTCGCTGTTCTACGTGACCAACTGGGAGCTGCTGTCCGCGAAGGCCTCCTACTTCGAGAGCATCGGCCGGCAGCCCCTGCTGCTGCACCTCTGGTCGCTGGCCATCGAGGAGCAGTTCTACATCCTGTGGGCGCCGCTAATGCTGTTGGGGCTGCGCCGGTTCGGACGCGCGGGACTGGCTCTCGGCGCCGGCCTGGTCGCGGCCGGGCTGGTGGCGTGGACCACCGTCCTGGCCACGCGCGGCGGCTATCTGGTGAGCGTCACCCCCACCCGGCTCGACTTCGGGACTGACACCCACAGTTTCCCGCTGCTGATCGGCGCGGTGCTCGGCTTGCTGTGGCGGCCGGATCGCCAGAGCCACACCGGCAAGGCCTTCGTCAGCGACGGGGTCTTCACCCTGGGTCTCGCCGCCCTCGGCGTCACGGTGTTCCTGTTCGGCCGGATGGGGGAAGAGACGCCGCGGCTCTATCCCTGGGGTTTCCTGGTCTCGGCCCTGACCAGCGCCGCCCTGGTGGCGGCGGCCAGCTATCGCGGGGCCTTGTTCGGCCGCTGGCTCGACCAGCAGCCGCTGCGCTGGATCGGCGAGCGCTCCTACGGCATCTACCTCTGGCACTGGCCGATCTTCATGCTGACCCGGCCCGAGGACCTGCACCTGGACGCCAACCTGATCCTGGCGCTCCGCCTGGTCCTGACCGTATCGGCCGCCGCCCTGTCCTACGTCTGCGTCGAGACCCCGATCCGCGGCGGCCTGCTGGAGCGGATCTGGGAGAGCGTCCGGACGCGGGGACGCCGCCTGGCGGGGCTGGGCGCCGGGGCCCTGGTCGCCCTGGCGGCCGCGGCGATGATCACCCCGGTCGCCGCGATCCTGCGGACGCCGCCAGGCTACACCCCGCCGACGTCGGAGGTGCGCGAAGCCCTGGCCTCGGTCCTTTCCGCCAGCGGCCTGCAGGCGAAGCCGTCGATCGATCCCGTGGCGGCCCGCACCGTGGCCCCTGCCCCGCCGGTGCTGTTCACCGGCCAGGACGTCACCGCCGTCGGCGATTCCGTGCTGCTGGGCTCGCTCCAGGCCTTCAACGCCAAACTGCCTGGCGCCCAGGTGCACGCCGAGGTGGGCTGGCAGGCGCGCGACGTGCTGGGCCAGCTTCAGGACCTCGCCCGGACCGGCATGCTGACGCCCGTGGTGCTGATCCACCTCGGCACCAACGGCTACATCTACGAGGACCAGTTGCGCGAAATCCTCTCGCTGCTGGCCGATCGCCAGCGCGTGATCATCGTCAACGCCCAGGTCCCGCGCCGCTGGATGACGCCGAACGACGACCTGATCGATCGCATCCTGCCGGACTATCCCAACGCGGTGCTGGTCGACTGGCGCAGGGCTTCGGACGGCCAGCGCGCCTGGTTCATCTCCGACCAGTTCCACCTGACCCCCACCGGCCAGCGCGCTTTCGTGGCCGAGATCATGCGCGCGGGAAACCTGACCGCCAGCAAGGACGCCGCCGCGCAGATTCCCGATCTGGCGGCCCTGGCGCCCGACCATGGTAAAGGGCGCCTATAGGGCGAACCGAACCTCGCCCGACAGGACCCGGCGACCTTGATCCTTCCTTCCCCGGCCAAGCTGCGTTTCGTCCTGGCGACCCTGTTGGCCGGTGGGCTTCTGCAGCTCTCGCCGGCCGCTCATGCGGCCGATGGCGCCCTGCGTTTGCAGGCCGGCCCCGCTGCGGGTGATCTGGTCTGCCCGAGTCCGTCTGAGGTTGCCCCCCGTCCGGCGCCGGCCTTGGACGAGCCGCAAATGCCGACGCCGGAGATGTTGGGACGACTAGCCCGCCCCGTCATCCGCGAACAGCCGGTGATCGGTCCCACGACGCTGCCGGTCCTAGCCTTCGGCTTGGAGCGACCCTTCCGCATCGCGGTCTGGGGCGACAGCCATATCGCGGCTGGGGCCTTCATGCCGACTGTGATCGAGCGGCTGCGCGGCCGTGGCTTCACTGTCGGGACCCGCTTCCTGCCACCTTCCATGGGGCGCGCCAATGTGCGTCTGAGAGGGCTGCGCGCCTATTGCATCGGAACCGGCTGGTCGACAGAGCTGGCCTATTCGTCGCCCGGACGGCTGCAGGTCGGTCCGGCGCTGATGAACCGCGTCGTTGACGCGGGCCCGGACAGCTACCTCTGGCTTGATCTGCGCGGCGCGGACCTGCAGCCGACCGTCCGCCAGCTGCGGATCGTCCTCCGCACGCCGGACGGAGCCGCCCTGGACCTCTCCGTCAATGACGGCCCGGAACAACAGGCCTTGCTCGACCGGGGTTCTGGGAGCCAAACCCTGGCGATCACGACCGACGACAGGATCGCCACGCTGAAGCTCCGCGTCAGCCGCGGCCGGGTGGTGCTGCACGGCTTCATCCTCGACGACGCCGACCCACCGCGGATGACCTTCGACGTGTTTGGAATGCCCTCTTCGACCACGCGCGGCTGGGAAACCCTGGACCCGGTCTATCTGGCCCAGTCGCTGCACGGCGAGGACTATGACGCCGTCATCCTAGAGTACGGGACCAACGACGGCAGCGATCCGCGTTTCGACCGCGACCGGTATGCCGACGGACTGAGGGTCGCGCTCGAAAACCTGCGCCGGGTGTTTCCGCGCGCGTCCTGCCTGCTGGTCGGACCGCCCGATCGCGGCGTGCTGATCCGGCGGGGAGAGCAGCCCGACCTACTGCGCTATTCACGGACCATGCAGGATATCGAAGCCATCCAGGTGCAGATCGGCGCAGGATTCGGCTGTGCTCACTGGAACTGGCAAAGCCTGATGGGCGGCCCTGGCGGCGGCTATGGCTGGGCTCTCCACCAGCCGTCCCTGATGGGCCGCGACCTGACCCATTTGACCGCGGCCGGCTACCGGCTGACCGGCGAGGCCCTGGCGCGGAGCCTGGGATTCTGATCCCTCGCCAACGCCCCATCGTGGGGACACCGGTTTTCCGGTATCCCCACGCCATGCTCGTTATGTTTGCTCCGTCAGGTCCGGTTTGAGCCCTGCCCCCACCGCTTGCGTCTATGGCGCGCCGCCGCTTGAGCTGGTCGACTGTCCGCCGGACGCCGTGCAGGTCTCGCCGCTGGTTCCCGGGTCGGCCGACCTGGCGACCGTGGCCACGGACAGCCTGTCCGCCGTCGTCATGGCCGCGCCGCCTGGGACGGTGGAGCGCCGCTACGCCGTCGCCCTGGCCCTGAAGGCGCTGAGGCCCGGCGGATCGCTCACCGTCCTGGCGCCCAAGGACAAGGGCGGATCGCGGCTCGGCAAGGAGCTGGCCGCGTTCGGCTGCCAGGTCGACGAGACCAGCCGGCGTCACCAGCGCATCTGCGCCTGCGCCAAGGGCGACCAGTTGGCGGGCCTGGACGCGGCGATCACCGCCGGCGGGCCGGCGCGCCTGCCGGAGCTCGGCCTGTGGAGCCAGCCGGGCGTGTTCAGCTGGGACCGGCTTGATCCCGGCACGACACAGCTTCTGGCGGCCCTGCCGCCGCTCGCCGGCCGCGGCGCCGATCTCGGCTGCGGCATCGGCGTGATCGCGATCGCGGTGCTGAAATCCCCGTCCGTGACCGCGCTCGATCTGGTCGATATCGACCGGCGCGCCGTGCACGCCGCCGGCCGCAATGTGCAGGATCCTCGCGCGCGACTGCACTGGGCCGATGTGCGCTCGGCCCAGATCACGGGCGAGATCGCCGCCGAGACCGTGGGCGAGCTCGACTTCGTGGTCTGCAATCCGCCGTTCCACGACGGCGGGGCCGAGGACCGCGCCCTCGGCCAAGCCTTCATCCGTCGGGCGCGCGCCATGCTGAAAACCGGTGGGGCGCTGTGGATGGTGGCCAACCGCCACCTGCCCTATGAGGCCGTGCTGGACGAGAGCTTCAAGAGCGTCGCCCGCCGGGCCGAGACCGGCGGGTTCAAGGTCTACGAGGCGCGCCGATGAGCACCGCAAAACCCGCGACCGTGCGGCTCGACCGCCTGCTCGCCAACATGGGCTATGGCTCGCGGCGCGAGGTCCAGGGCCTGGTGCGCGCCGGCGCGGTGACGCTGGACGGCGCGGCGGTGGACGACGCCGACATGAAGCTCGCCGTGGCTCCCACCCTGTCCGAGCGCCTGCGCATTCAGGGCGCGCCCCTCGATCCGCCGCCGGGGTTCGTGATCCTGCTCAACAAGCCGCTCGGTGTCACCTGTTCACACAAGGACACCGGGCCGCTGGTCTATTCGCTGTTGCCGTCGCGCTGGCGCAGCCGCGAGCCGGCTGTGTCGACGGTCGGCCGGCTCGACAAGGAGACCTCGGGCCTGCTCCTGCTGACCGACGATGGCGATCTGCTGCACCGGATCATCTCGCCTCGCAAGAAGGTGACCAAGCGCTACCGCGCCGTCCTGGCCAGCCCCCTGACCGGCGAGGAGGCCGAGGCCTTCGCCAGCGGCGCCCTGATGCTCGAGGGCGACGATAAGCCGGTGGCCGCCGCCGTGCTCGAGCCCCTGGGCGAACGCGAAGCCTGGCTGACGGTGACCGAAGGCCGCTACCATCTGGTCCGCCGCATGTTCGCCGCCGTCGGCAACCACGTCGAGGCCCTGCACCGCGACCGCATCGGCGCGCTGGATCTGCCGGAAGACCTGGAGCCGGGACGGTTTCGGCGCCTCTCCGAGCCGGACCTGGCGAAGATCTTCGAATAGGGAGTGGGGAATTCCGGTTTAGTTCAGAGGAAGGTGTTGCGCCCACCCGCTATTGCGTCCTTCGATACAGCCGCTTCGCGGCTTACTCAGGATGACGATTGTGGGTGGGCTGCATAAACCTTCGTCATGCTGAGTAGCCTGCAGAGCAGGCGTATCGAAGCACGCAGAGCAACACCTGCGCGCTCGTTCGAGGCCCTTCAGCCGGCGCGCTTGTCGTCCCGCGTTCCGAACCAGGCGAAGGCGATGAACACGGCCTGCATCGGCACGCGGATCCACAGGTAATAGGGCGAGTTGACGTAGCTCGGCGTGTTCGCCGGAACCGTCCAGCCGTAGATGTTGAACGGCAGCACCAACACCAGATAGACGATGATCACCCAGGCGGTGATCCGTGCCCAGCGCGTCCAGAGCAGGACCGCGAAGGCCAGCTCCAGCACGCCGGAGAGGTAGCTCGACAGCATCCGCAGTGGGAAGAACGGCGGGATCAGCTCCACGACCCCCTTCGGGTGCAGCAGATGCCCGTACAATCCGAAGAAGCCGAACAGCAGGGTCAGGTAGAGCTTGAACACATTGGCCCAGCGGAAGGGGATCGACCGCACGACTGCGCTGAGGGCCGCGACCAGCAGGATCGGCGCGCCGATGATGACGATCAGAGTCACAAGACCAGACATGGCGCCCCCGCCGCGGCGTTTCCCGCGCCCGCAACGGTAGGGGCCGGCGCGGCGGAGCGCAATCGCGGTGAAACAGGCGGGCAAAGGCGGCGGCCTAGGATTCCCCATCGATGCGATTCGGGATCGTCAGATTCTGGAGAATCGATCTTCACCTGGGGACGGGATCGCGCGGATCCCGTCCAGCCTCCTGCCCGAAAGCCGTCGTCCATGGCGCCCGATCCGGTCCCGCCGCCAGACACCAGGGCCCTGCTTCAGGACGCCCTGCGGCTTCACCTCGACGACCGTCCGGGCGAGGCGGAGATCCTCTACCGAAAGCTGCTCGAACAACAGCCCGGGCACGTGCAGGGCCTCGGCATGCTGGCCATGCTCCTCGCCGACCAGCCCGGCCGGGAGGCGGAGGCCGAGACTGCGCTCCATCATCATCTCGCCCTGCGTCCGGCGGACGGCGCCAGCCTGCACCGCCTGGGCCGGCTGAAAGCGGGCCAGGGCGACGACGCCGCCGCCGCGGCGCTGTTCCGCCGCGCGGCCGAGCAGCTGCCGAAGCTGGCCCCGGTGTTCAACGATCTCGGCGTGTCGCTGAATCGCCTGGGCGAGCGCCAGGAAGCCCTGGCCGCGCTGGACCACGCCCTCGCCCTCGATCCGGTCTACGGCATGGCGCACGTCAACCGCGGCGCGGTGCTGTCCGATCTGAAGCAGTTCGACCAGGCGACCCGGGCCCAGCTGACCGCCCTGCAGCATCTTCCGCGCACCCGCCCGGACTGGAGCGCCGCGACCCTCTACAGCCTGCTGCGGGTCGTACGCAAAACCGGCGATCGGGCCGCGGCCGAAACGGCGTGCGGGATCGTGCTCGCCACCGGCCCCACCGACGGCGGGACGATCGACGAGCTGGCGCTGCTGCTGGAATATCTCGGTCGCCTGGACGAAGCGCGGAGCCTGCGCAACGACGTGGCCCGCCGGACGGGGATCCGGCGCAAGGCCCCTCCAAGCGACGCCGAGGCGACCGTCCTGTTGCTCGGCGGCGTCGGCGCCGGCCACCTGCCGACCCGCTATCTGGTCGATGCGCAGGTGTTCGCGACCTTGTCGGTCGAGCTGCTGTCGCCCGACCAGCCGGACGCGCCGCTCGGCGGCGTCGATGTGGACCGGCTGAAAGACGCCGATATCGTGTTCAACACCCTGGGCGAGGCCGACCGCGATGGCGGCCAGTTCGACGCTGTCGCCGCGCTCTGCGCCCGCCTCGGCCGGCCGGTGCTGAACCCGCCGGACGCTATCCGCCGCACCGGCCGCGACCAGGCCACGGCCCTGTTCGGCGACATCCCCGACCTGGTGACGCCGGCCGTGGCCGCGGCAACCCCGGACCAGCTGGCGGTCCTGCCGATCGATGCGCCGCTGCTGG
>Ga0302314_10023400_pt1 | contig 10084 bp, 8 predicted proteins | sample III_Palsa_N2_3_FD_200533 | JGI IMG/M metagenome (GOLD analysis project Ga0302314, IMG submission 200533) | Peat permafrost microbial communities from Stordalen Mire near Abisko, Sweden - III_Palsa_N2_3 | ecosystem: Environmental > Terrestrial > Soil > Palsa > Peat permafrost | place: Sweden...
GCGTGGGGGGGGACGCCCCCGCTCCATGGTTAAACTAGTCTCAGCGCCCACACCCGCCAGATACGGCACGACCTCTCCTCCCACGGTTTCGTTGGAGCAGACGATGACGCGGCCGCCGTGGCGGCCGACGGGGGCGCCAGACCAGTCGGTGACAAGGCCTCCGGCGCCGGCCAGGAGCGGGACGGCGGCTTCGATGTCCCAACTCTTGAGGCCAGCCTCGATGACGATGTCGAGCGTCCCGGCCGCGACCATGGCGTAGGCGTAGGCGTCGCAGCCCAGGCGGGCGAGGCGGGCGTTGACGCAGACGCGTCGCCAGGCCTCCCGCTCGCCGGGCGTGAGCGTGGAATCCGGATCGGTGTTGGCGATGATCGCCGCGGTCAGGGGTACGCCGGTGCGGACCTTCAGGGGTCGCTCGCCGGCGCGGTCGATGAGACGGGCGCCGCCGGCGTGGCCGACGAAGATCTCGCCGATATGGGGCTGGCCGATCGAACCCAGCACCGGCTCTCCCTGGTAGCGAAGCCCGATCAGGGTGGTCCACACCGGCAGGCCGGCGATGAAGGCGCGGGTGCCGTCGATCGGATCGAGCACCCAGACGAACTCGGCGTCCGGCCGATCCTCGCCGTATTCCTCGCCGATCACGCCGTGGTCGGGATGGTGTTTCGAGATCAACGTCCGGATCACCGCCTCGGCGCCCTTGTCGGCGGCGGTGACCGGGTCGAAGCCGCGGGCGCCGCCCTTGTCCTGCAGGTCATTGTCGGCGCGGAACAGCGGCAGGATGACGCCGGCCGAGGCGCGATTCAGTTCGACGATGAAGGCGTCGAGGTCGGGAAGGTTCGTCGGGTTCGCGGGTGTGGCCATGGCGCACCGCCTTACTCCAGCGGCGGCGCCTGACAAGGGCGCGCGTTGCATCCGGCGGACAGCGCCGAATATAGACCCCATGGCCAATGACCGACCTTCCTTGTCGCGCCGTCTCGCCTGGCGCCTGGAGGCATTCGGCTTCGACATTGTCACCGCCTTGATCCGCGCCCTGCCGATCGATGTCGCCTCGGCCGGCGGCGGAGCGCTCTTCAAGGCGCTGGGACCACTCACCAAGGCGCATAAGACCGCGGACGCCAGCCTGCGCCTGGCCTTTCCCGACATGGGCGTGGCGGAGCGCCGCCGCCTGCTGGCCGCGCAGTGGGAGAATTTCGGCCGCTACATCACCGAATTTCCGATCCTCGACCGGCTGACCCCGAAGAGCGGGCGCGTGGAAGTGATAGGCGCCGAGAGGCTTGCTGCGATCGCGGCGTCGGATCGGCCGGCGGTGCTGATCTCGGGGCATTTTGCGAACCTGGAGGTCATGGCGGCGGTGATCGTCGCGGCCGGGATCAACTGCGACGTCACCTATCGCGCGGCCAACAATCCGCTGGTCGACGCGCGGATCAAGGCGAACCGGTTCCGCTACGGCGTGCGGCTGTTCGCGCCGAAGGGGGCCGACGGGGCGCGAGGCCTGCTGGAGGGCCTGTCGCAGGGCCGCTCGGTGTCGATGCTCAACGACCAGCGCTATGACGGCGGCGTCGAAGGCCTGTTCTTCGGCCATCCGGTGCGCACCAACCCGGCCGCGGCGCGGCTGGCGCTGCGGTTCGGCACGATCATCCAGCCGATGTCGATCCAGCGCCTGAAAGGCGCCCGGTTCCGCTGCGTCGTCCATGAGCCGATCGAGGTGAAGGACACCGGCGCCCGCACCGCCGACATCGAGGCGGGCGTGGCGGCGATCAACGCCTTCATAGAGGCGCGGGTCCGCGAACGTCCCGGCGAATGGTGGTGGCTGCACCGCCGCTGGCCCAAGGAGGTGTATGCTGGGTTGGATGGGCGGTGAGATTTAAGAAAGGAAGGGTGAAACCCTTCCCTTCGCTGACGCAGCCGCAAGATACGGCGGAGAGTCATGGAGCGGGCGGGACGCCCGCGCTACGAGAGGGTGATCCAGGCGTGGGCGGGGTCGTTGCGGAAGATCCACGCTCGTTTCGGGCCGGCCATGACATTGAGGTAGTAGAGGTCGTAGCCGTGGGGGGCGCCGACCGGGTGGTAGCCACGGGGCACCATGACGACGTCGCCGTCCTCGACCGCCATGGTCTGATCGAGGGTGCGGTCGTCGGTGTAGACGCGCTGGAAGGCGAAGCCCTGCGGTGGGTTCAGCCGGTGGTAGTAGGTTTCCTCCAGCGCGGTCTCCTCGGCGGGCGTGGCCGTGTCATGCTTGTGCGGCGGGTAGCTGGACCAGTTGCCGCCGGGCGTGATCACCTCGACGACCAACAGCGACTCGGCGGGCTCGGTCTCGGGCAGGATGTTGCGGACGTGGCGGGTGTTGGTCCCCTGCCCGCGCGTTTCCAGGCTCATCCGTTCGGGCGGGATGAGGCGCGGCGCCAGGCCGCCACGCCCAGGCGCGGTGCAGATCGCGACTTCGGCGGCCGTCTTCGCGATCACGGACCAGGCCGCCCCGGCTGGCGCATAGGCCGCCCCGGGCGCCCTCTCCTCGAAGACATCGCGACGGCCGCCGAGGTCTTCGAAGCGCTCGCCGGCCACGACCACATCAGCAAGGCCGCTGAGCACGACGATGCAGGCTTCGCGGTCGGCTTCGCCTCCGCTGGCGGCCTGATGGGCCGTAAGTTCGACGACTTTGAAGCCGACATGATCCCAGCCGGCGGAGCGGGGCGTGACCTCGACGACGACACCCTTGGCATCGGCGGCATGGCGGCGGACCAGGAGATCGCTCATCTCAGGCCGCCATCTTCAGGCCGGCGGCGGCGGCTTCGCGTTCGAGGGTGCGAAGGCCGAGTTGGCCGTAGCGGCGCGGATCGGCGATGGCGGGATCCTGTTCGGCCTCGACCACGATCCAGCCTGAATAACCGATGTCGGCCAAGGCATGCATCACGGCGGCATAGTCCAGGCCGCCGTCGCCGGGAACGGTGAACATCCCGGCCAGCACGCCGTCCAGGAAGCTGCCATCGCGGGCGAGCAGGTCGGCGAAGACCGGCCTGCGCACGTCCTTGCAGTGCACATGGGCGATCCGCCTGGGGTGGGCGCGGATCGCCGCCACCAGGTCGATGCCGCCGAGCGCGGCGTGGCCGGTGTCCAGCGTCAGGCCGACGGCGTCGCCGGACAGCGCGATGAAGGTGTCGAGGTCGGCGGGGTGTTCGACCACCGTGCCGAGGTGGTGGTGATAGGCGAAGCGCAGGCCCTGCGCCGCGATATGCTCGGCGAAGTCGGTCAGCCGGCCGGCAAAGGTCTTCCATTGCGCCTCGTCGAGGCGTGGCGTGCCGCCGAGAGGTACGTTGCGCTTGCCGTGGATGGCGTTGCTGGTTTCGGCATGGACCCAGACGGTCGAGCCCATGGCTTTCAGCAGGGCCAGATGCCCCGCCGCCGCGGCGATCTCCGCGTCGACATCGTGCGTCAGCAGATTGCCGCTGAACCAGCCGCCGATCAGCTCCAGATCGTAACCGGCCAGGAGCGGCTTCAACACCTGCGGGTCGCGCGGGAACTTGCCGCCGAGTTCGACGCCGGCGAAGCCGATGTCGCGCGCGTCGGCGAGGATGGTCTCCAGCGGCGTGTCGCCACCGAGCTCGGGCATGTCGTCGTTGACCCAGGCGATGGGGCTGACACCGAAACGGATGGACATCGTCAATCTCCCGTTCGCTGATCGATGAGCCTGGCCTCATAGGCCGCGCGCGCCGCGCGGACCTCTTCGCGCGACGAAACCTCCGGCACGGCGACGTCCCACCAGGCGCCGCCGGCTTGGGTGGCGATCGCCGGATCGGTGTCGATGACGATCACATAGGTCCGCTCGCTGGCCCGCGCTCGTGCGAGCGCCGCCTCCAGGGCGGCCACGCCCACGACCTTCTCCGACCGCGCCCCTAGGCTGGCGGCGTGGGCGGCGAAGTCGATGTCGGGCAGGGTCTCATGGACGGTGTCGGCCAGCAGGTTGTTGAACGGCGCCCCGCCCGTGGCGCGCTGCAGCCGGTCGATGCAGCCGAAGCCGCGGTTGTCGAGCACGACGATGACGAGTTTGGCGCCCATCATCACCGAGGTGGCGATTTCGGAATTGAGCATCAGGTAGGAGCCGTCGCCGACCATGACGACAACCTCACGCCCGGGCGCGGCAAGCTTGACGCCGAGGCCGCCGGCGATCTCGTAGCCCATGCACGAATAGCCGTATTCCACGTGGTAGCCGCCGCCCCGCCGCGTCCGCCACAGCTTGTGCAATTCGCCCGGCAGGCCGCCGGCGGCGCAGACCACGACCGCATCCTCGTCCAATGCCCGTTGCACCGCACCGATCACCTGCGCGTCGGATGGGCGCTCGACGTTCGAGGGCGCCATCACCGCGTCGGCGGCGGTGTTCCATTCCGCCATGGCGACGGTCCCCTTCGCCGTCCATGCCGCCGGCGCGCGCCAGTCGCCGAGCGCGGCCGACAGGGCTTCGAGCACCGCGCCGGCGTCGCCGACCACCGGCTCGGCCCCGTGCTTATGGGCGTCGAAGGCGGCGACATTGACCTGCACCAGCCCCCGCGCCGGGTTGGCGAACAGGGCGCGCGAGCCGGTGGTGAAGTCCTGCAGCCGCGTGCCGATACCGATCACCAGGTCCGCCCGCGCGGCGGCGGCGTTGGCGGCGCTGGAGCCGGTGACCCCGATCGCGCCGAGGGCCGCCGGGTGGTCCCAGGCCAGGGCGCCCTTGCCGCCTTGCGTCTCGGCGACCGGGACACCGCTACGGCGGGCGAAGTCGGCCAGGGCGGCTTGCGCCCCCGCGTAGAGAACGCCGCCGCCGGCGACGATCAGCGGCGCCTGCGCGGCGCGCAGCCGGTCGGCCAGGACGGCGACCTCGGCCGGATCGACCGGCTGGCGGCGGATGGGCCAGACGCGGTGGCGGAAGAAGACCGCGGGCCAATCAAACGCCTCGGCTTGCACATCCTGGCAGAAGGCGAGGGTCACGGGCCCGCAAGAAGCAGGATCGGTCAGCGCGGCCATGGCCCGCGGCAGGGCCGCCAGCAGCTGTTCGGGCCGCACGATGCGGTCGAAATAGCGCGACACCGGCCGGAAACAGTCGTTGGCGCTGAGCGTGCCGTCGGCGAAGTCCTCGACCTGCTGCAGCACCGGGTCGGGCCGGCGGCCGGCGAAGACGTCACCGGGGATTAGCAGCACCGGCAGGCGATTCACATGGGCCAGGGCCGCGGCGGTGACCATGTTGGTGGCCCCGGGACCGATCGAGGTGGTGCACACCATGGCCCGGCGGCGGCGCATCTGCTTGGCGTAGGCGACGGCGGCGTGGGCCATGGCCTGCTCGTTGTGGGCGCGCCAGGTGGGCAGGACGTCGCGTGCTGCGTACAGGGCCTCGCCGAGGCCCGCCACATTGCCGTGGCCGAAGATTGCCCAGACTCCAGCGAAGAACGCAACCTCGGCGCCGTTGAGCTCGACCTGTTGGGCGCCCAGATAGCGCACCATGGCCTGCGCCGCCGTGAGCCGGATGGTCGTCACGTCGGGCGCCCCACGCCGGCGCGCGCGCGGCGCCAGGCGGCCACCAGGGTGGAGAGGGTCGTGGCCAGGGCGTTCACGGCCGCCTCGTCGTCGATCTCGCCGGCCAGCCAGGCCCTGGCCGGCTCATGGAACACCGTGCGGCCGACGGCGAAACCCTTGACCACGGAGGAGGCCGCGGCGGCGTCGAAGGCGGCGACCAGGGCTTCGATCGGATGGGAGAGGCCCAGCAGCACCACGCCCCGGCAGTATGGATCGCGCGCCGTGATCACAGCCTCCACATGGCTCCATGCCGCCCGATCGCCGATCGGCTCCAGCTTCCACCAGTCGGGGAAGATACCGGCATCGTAGAGTTGCTCCAACGACCTTGCAGCCGTCAGGGCGTCCACGGGCGTCCCGGTGGGGGCGATCACCTCGACGAGCAGTTCGTGGCGGGTCTTGCGGCAGGCGTCGAACAGGCGGCGCAGCTGTCGAAGCTGGCGCTCGCGCAGGCCGGCCTCGTCGTCAGGATGATGGAAGACCAGCACCTTGACCACGTGGTTGAGCGGCCATTCGGCCAGCTCGGTCGCCACGTCGGGCGAGCATTCGAACTCCAGCGGACGGGACTTCGGCGTCTCGATCGGCCGGCCGATCCAGTAGGGCCGATCGGCGGCGGCAGCCAGGGCGTCGAAGCCGAACCGGCCGTCGAGCAGGATCCCGAAGGCCGGATCGCCCTGGGCCACCTGGTCCAGGGCCCGCAGAGCCAGGCTCTTGAATACCGACACTCGCGCGATATCCGCTCCGGTTTCGCGGGCGAGGTCCTCGAACTGGCTGCGGTGGTCGACGGCCAGCACGGTCAGGGCATCGTAGCGGCCGACGCGCGTGGTGGCCCAGTGGATGTGCTCGAGCCCGGCGTCCTCGCGCAGTCGGAACGGCCGGTCGCGTTGCGCCAGGAAGGCCTCCATCTCGATCCAGGTCGGCATGGCGGGCGCGCAGCCGTGGCGCGAGACGACGATGGCGCCGGCGGCGTTGGCGAGCTCGCAGCACCGCTCCAGCGGCAGGTCGCGCAGCCAGCCGCGCAGGAAGCCGCTCATGAAGGCGTCGCCGGCCCCCAGCACGTTGAACACCTCGACCACGAAGCCCGGGCCGACAACGCCCTCGTCCAGGGTGTCCGGAATCTCGCCCGGGAAGGCCGAGCAGCCGTCCGAGCCGCGCTTGCAGACCAGGAGGGCGTCGGTGTGGCGGCGGATGGCGCGCAGGGCGGCGATGGTGTCGGTGGTCCCACCAAGGATATGGATCTCCTCCTCGGTGCCGACGATCAGGTCGCACACCGGCAGGACGCGCTGCAGGCTGGCGGTCACCGGCTGGTGGGCCACGAAGCGGTCCTCGCCGAGGTCGCGCGCGGTCAGGCCCCACAGCACCGGGCGGTAGTCGACGTCGAACACCACCTTGCCGCCCGACGCCCGGGCCACGGTGGCCGCATGCAGGCAGGCGTCAAAGACCTCGGCGCATGAAAGGTGCGTGCCGTTGATCAGCACGGCGCGGGCGGCGCGAACCAGCGCCTCGTCGACGTCGGCGCGCGTCAGCGCCATGTCGGCGCAGTTCTCGCGGTAGAAGATCAACGGAAAGGTGTCTCGATCGCGGATGCCGAGGATCACCAGGGCGGTCAGCCGTTCCGGATCCGTCAGGACCGAGGCGACGTCGACGCCCTCGCGCACCAGTTGCTCACGGATGAAGCGGCCCATGTGATCGCCACCGACGCGGGTTAGCAGCGCGGTCCGCAGGCCCAGTCGCGCGCCGCCCACCGCCGTGTTTGTGGGACTGCCGCCGAGGTATTTGGCGAAACTGCCCATATCCTCCAGCCGGCCCCCGACCTGCTGTCCGTAGAGGTCGACGCTCGACCGGCCTATGGCGAGCAGATCCAGGGTTTTGTCACTGTCGGGCATGAAGGATACGCGCGCACTCCGTGGCCGCCCCAAAGCGCCATATGGAATTTTTATTCCATTTTTATGATATACACAACATTCTTTTCACGAAACGGCCCAATCACGCGGGCCCGCGGCGGCGCGGCGAGCGCTTTTCCTTGGCGGTCGATTCGAAGGCAAAGCCGATCACCAGGGCCTGGGCGAGGCACATCGAGGCCGACAGTGAGCGGAAGGCCAGGATCTCGGACTCGCGCACCTGCAGGACCAGCTCTGCCTGCCGGGCGATCGGGCTGACCACGCTGTCGCTGATCGACAGCACCTTGGCGCCGCGTTCGACCGCGGTCTCGACCGCCTGCACGGTCTCGCCCGCGTACGGCTGATAGCTGACGGCGATCAGCAGGTCCCTGGGCGTGATGGTCCTGACCTGCTGGGCCGCCATGCCGCCGACATTGTCGACGAACAGGGTGCGCTTGCCGGTCTGCTGCAGCGAATAGGCGAGGTAGGACGCGACCGGAAACGCGCGGCGGAAACCGACGATCACCACCGTGTCGGCGCGCTCGACGAGCTTCACCGCCGCGGCCATCTCCTGGTCGCTGACGGTCTGGGCCAGGTTCTGGAGCGCCAGGGCGTTGCCTTCGATGAATTCGGAGAGCAGGCCCGCGCCGCCGTCCTTCGAGCGGCGTCCGACAGTCTCGCTGAGGTTGCGGACGCGCTCGCCGTAGCCCAGCGCCGCGTTGCCCGACAGCAGACCGTCGCGAAACAGACGTTGCATTTGCGTCGCGCCGTCGAAGCCGAAGGACTGGGCAAAGCGCACGATCGCCGAGGGCTGAACGCCGATCCGCTCGGCGATGACCGCCAGGGTGTCGAGCGCCAGCTCATTGGGCTCGTCCAGCACATAGCGCGCGATCTGCTGCAACCGCTTGCTTAAGCCGTCGTGGCGCTCGAGGATCGCGGCCCGGAGGGCGTCGGCGGTGAGGGGCGCGGCCTGAGTTTCTGTCATGCGTTCGATCCGGTTACTGAGGGAGAGCTTATCCGGTCAAGACGCGAAGACAATCGACTCCCCGCCTTTCCGAAATCCTTGATCATGGAAAAATTGTTCCATAGAAGCGCGTGACCCGCGTGGGCACATGGGAGGAGCCGGCCATGACCAATGTCGCACTATTGGGCGCGGGGCGTATTGGGCGCACCCACGCCGCCAACGCCGCCGCCCACCCGGAGCTGACCCTGAGCCATGTGGTCGATCCGATCGCGGCCAGCGCGGAGGCCGTGGCGCGGGAGACGGGCGCGCGGGTCGCCGACCTCGAAGCGGTGCTCGCTGACCCGAGCATCGACGGGGTGATCGTGGCCAGTTCAACGGACACCCACCTGGACTACTGCCTGCGGGCGCACGCGGCGGGCAAGGCGATCTTCTGCGAGAAGCCGCTGGACATGGACCTGGCGCGAGCGCGCGCCGCCGGCGGGCGGCTGGAGGGCGCGCGCCTGTTCCTGGGCTTCAATCGACGGTTCGATCCGAGCTTCCGCGCCCTGAAGGCCAGGCTGACGTCGGGCGGCGTCGGCGCCCTGGAGAGCCTCCAGATCACCAGCAACGACCCCGCGCCGCCGCCGGTGGCCTACGTCAAGGTGTCGGGCGGCCTGTTCAAGGACATGGCCATCCACGACTTCGACATGGCCCGCTGGCTTCTGGACGAGGAACCGACTGAGGTGTTCGCCTGGGGCAGTTGCCTGGTCGACAAGGCCATCGTCGAAGCGGGCGACATCGACACCGCGCGCACCCTGCTGAAGACCGCGTCAGGCAAGCTATGCGTGATATCCAACAGCCGGCGCAGCGGCTTCGGCTACGACCAGCGCATCGAAGCGTTCGGTTCGGCCGGCATGGTGCGGGCGGACAATGTGTTGGAAAGCACGGTCGAGGTGTGGACCGAGGACGGCGCCCGCGCCGACCGGTTCCAGAACTTCTTCCTGGACCGGTATGCCGCGGCGTACCGGGCGGAGATGGAGCATTTTGCGGAGGTCATCGTGGGGAAGGTGGCGCCGGCCGTGGGGTATGGGGACGGTGTGGCCGCGCTGGCGCTGGCGGAGGCGGCCGCGGGGTCGCTGGCTTCGGGAGGGCCGGTCTCTCTCTGAAAAAGGCGTCTGCGGCGTTTCAATTGGGACCAAGCCGGCGCGGCAGTCGCCGCCGGCTTCCTGCCCGACTTCGCCGTTGGCCGTATCACGCGAACTCGCCATGCAGCGGACATTCCCAACGGCGGAGATGGGTGGTGAGCGGCAGTCGCTTGCCGGTCAAATCCTCCTCACATGTTGGCGCGACCCTATCTTCCGGTGGTCGTCAAAGCTAAGCTTTGGCATGAACCTCACGCTCTCTGACTTCCTAATCAAGAATGGCATTGATCCGGGGACCACACTCGCCCTCCGCCACAGCCCGACTGAAAGACTCCTGGCCGAAGTGTTCACAAAGCTCATCGAGCGCGAGCACAATGTCTTCAACATCTACCAGTCGGTTCAGACCCCCAAGGTCGAAAAGCAAATGGCTGCCGCTAAGCACGTAGCCGCATTTTGGCTCTTTTGAATTTCGAGTGGGTTATGCGGCGTGAGGGTTGATGGGTGAGAAGTCGAGTTTACCGGCGATGAGGAAGAGGACGGTGCACATGGTTTTGAAGCGGGTGTAGCCTCTGGCTTTGCGT
>Ga0302314_10023401_pt1 | contig 10084 bp, 8 predicted proteins | sample III_Palsa_N2_3_FD_200533 | JGI IMG/M metagenome (GOLD analysis project Ga0302314, IMG submission 200533) | Peat permafrost microbial communities from Stordalen Mire near Abisko, Sweden - III_Palsa_N2_3 | ecosystem: Environmental > Terrestrial > Soil > Palsa > Peat permafrost | place: Sweden...
GATGCCGCAAGCAGCCCCTCACCGTCGCGCGTTTGCAGCGATTCGATATGCCGGGCAACGGCATTGGCCAGCGGCAACGACAGAGCATCGGCGAGTTCGCGCGCTCGCGCAGCCCCCGATGCGTCGCCCCATTGAGCCGCCGCCTGCAAGCAGGCCAGCTCGTGAGTCGGCTGAGTTCGCCGGCGCGCATCCGTGGCGGCCGCCTGCACAATCGCGACCGCATCGGTCAGCGAGCCGGCGGCGGCCAGCACCCACCCCGTCGACAGACTCAACGCAGTCTGCATGAACAGGTAGTCCTGCGGCACACACTTCTGGGCCTCGCGCAGCGCCTCATTCGCCTCGTTCGGCTGTCCGAGCTTGGCGTGCGCCTCCGCCAGCGCGAAGTAGCTTGCAGGCCGCAGTCCTGTTGTCACGCCGTGCTTCTCGACGCCCGCCAGCGCCTCATGTAACAGCTTGAGAGCCTTGGGGACATCGCCTCCAATCAGTTCGGCATGGCCCAACAAAAACGTCAGGTTCGCATACGCGAGCCCAGGAATGTCGCTCGCCGAGTCGGCGATCCGCTGGGCAGAATTCACGGCCTCATCGATGAGGCCCGTCAACCGGCACGCCCGCGCGATCACGGACCCGAACCAGAACCGCATATGCGATGCCTGAAACGACGTGATAGCACGGTGAAGGGCCTCGTCGGCCACTTCGGTGAGGTCCTCAATTCGTCCCAGTGCGCCCTGCGCCATGATCAACGCCACCGACGCCATCATCGCGTGAAAGTCCGCCAAGGCAGCGGACTTCATGGCAGTCCTTGCCTTTTCGACGGCCAGTTCACAGCGCGCCATCACCGCGTCCACACAGGCTTCGACCGCGATGCGCCGCGCGCTGTCCGCTGCGGACTCCCGCTCTGCGGATAGGGCGTCGAGGATTGCCTGTGCTTCCTCGGGTCGGCCGAGCATCCAGATCAGGTTGGCTGCCCGCACCGTGGCCCAGTGATGGCCGTCAGGGCGGTCGGCCGCACTAAGGTCCCGCAGGGCGGACTCGGCTTCGTCGCCACGTCCGAGAAGGAGCAGGTTCATCGCCCGCAGGTTGGCTGCTTCCGGCGCGTCCGCGTCGGCGGCGGCCTTGGCGAATCGGTCGGCCAGGTCTAAATCGAGCAGGGTCATGGCAAGACGTGCCGACCGTAGGAAGAGGTCGGGGTCAGGGGCGAGGTCGGATTCCAGGGTGAGCAGTGCCCGACGCACGGTGGCGGGCGCATCAGCGTCGGAGTCCTTCGCCAGCCGCTGGGCCAGTTGCCCGCGCACACGTGACAGATACATCTCGCCCGCGGTGGCCCGCCGAAGCTCGCCGAAAAGCGGATGCGCCAGCCGGGCCATCAGCGTGTCGCCTGTCCGCTCGACGGTCACCAAGTGCATCTGTTCCGCCGCCTCGAGATCGTGGCGGCAGACCAGGTCGCACAGCACATCCACCGCGAGCGGTTCGCACAGCGAGAGCGTGTCCACCACCAGCGCTTGCTCCGGCGTCAGACAACCCAGCTGTCGGCCGACCATGTCGCCGATGCTGGACGAGACTGCCACGTTCTCGTCCCACATCCACACTCCGGCCAGCTGCCGTATGCGGCTCGCCGCCAGCTGGTCCTTCAACAGCTGTCCCACGAACAGCGCGTTTCCACCGGTCAGCTTCCAAAACCGTTGGGCACTCAGGGCGTCCACCGGTCCACCAAGCTCGGTCTCGATGAACCGGCGGGTGGCCGCAGCCGACAACGGCTCGAGGTCCAGTCGGGCGAGATGGCCGTCTTTCCATAGCGCTGTCACGGCGTCGGGCTCGCCGCTATTCGCGCGGAGCGTGACCACCAAGCGGGCACCGGGTGACTGGGCAAGTTGATGGACAACGTGTGCGGACAGTCCATCGAGGAGGTGTGCGTCGTCGACACCGATCAGCACGCGGCCCCGACGCTGTTGGGCGACAAAGGAATCAACGATGCGCCGCACGCCCAGCATCGGATCAGACATCAGGTTGCCCAGCGACGCGCTGAACGCGCCTAGCGGAAGGGCGCGAGCAGACTCGGTGCCAACGATCCAGTTGCTGCGCGCGCCGGCAGCCTCCGCGCGGATCAGCGCTTCGCGGGCGAGCCGAGTCTTGCCCACGCCGGCGGCACCCACGATCACCACCCCGGCAGAATTGCCGGCTCTGGTGAGCGCGCGGTGAATAACGTCCAGTTCATCCTCGCGTCCGGTGAGCGGATCCCCGCTGATCACCGTCATCTCGTCTCCTCCGCCATGGCCATGGAGCGCACCACGTCGTCGACGAGCATTGTGACCTGCTTGCACTCGGCCGATTCGGGCGTCGTTGCTATTGGCGCCCCACCGGCATCGCAAAATCGAGCTCCGTCCCGAATGGGTCCGGTGCCACAGCCCCCGCAAGCCACAGCCCCAGATCTCATCGGAGCCTCCGCATATCGGTCAGCCATATCCGGTTCATCGGACTCGAAAAGCATACGTCCGGACCACTGCGCCTGCCGGTTGAACCTGAGAAATAGTTAATAGACTTTCGATCCGTGCGCGTCGCGAGGCCGGACCGGGGCGGCCGGTCCCGGCGGATTTTTCGTCGTGCCCTCGCCGAACGCGGCGCTGACTGCGCTGAGCGGCAATAGCGAGCCCGATTCGGCGCCGACACTTCAGCTCGTGCGCACACCGGAAACTTCCATAGGTCCAGCACTTTACACGCGAGCCAAAGCCCGCGAGGTGGGTTGACGTTTCCGGGGTCATGTTGCCCTTCGGCCGAAAAACCAAGGGGTAAAGAGGATTTACCGAGTTGAGCACCGATTCGATTCGGCGCATTTCAGCACGACGATAACGCAGGCGACACCCGCGTCGACGGGCCTAGAGGCTTCGAGCATTATGCGATTCGAGTAGTCGACTACGCGGGTCATGGAGTTGCGGTCCACCTTAACGTCACCGTGACCAACTGTTCCATAACCCGGAGAAGTGGTGACCTTGATGTCGGCGTCGACAGCTTCGAACTGCATAGACAACGAACCGGATGTCGCGATCGGCATGCTGTCGCGGGGACCGCGTCGCGCGCTGTCCGCCAGGGCGGCGGCCAGCGCCCGCGGCGGCCGCGGCGTGCTCGACGGCGCGTTCGCCATCCTGGACGCACTCGCCCACGCGCACGCAGGGCTCGGCCTGACCGACCTGGCCCGTGCGAGCGGCCTCGCCAAATCATCGGCGCATCGGCTCGCCGAACAACTCGTCGTCCTGGGTGCGGCGCAACGCGTGGCTCAGCGCTACTACATCGGGGCACGGGTGGGACACCTCGGGCGACGGTGGCAGCCCGACCCGCTGTTACAACAGGCCGGCCAAGCGCCGGTGCATGATTTGGCCACGCAATCACGTGGAATAGCGTCGCTGCGGATCCTTCACGACGACGCACTACGGGTGATCTGCACCACCGTGCCGCGCGGCCACGCCTACATGCCTACGCCCATCGACCGCAAGTCGACGGCCCAAACCGCGACCGGGCGAGTGCTTTACGCCGCCGACCGCGGCACCGATATCGCGCTACTGCCCGACTGCTGGACACCGAGCGAATGGCGACGCCTCCGCCAGTCCGTTGGTGAACTACACGCAACGGTGATCGACCATCAAGAGGCCTTTGCCGGTATCTGCTGCGCGTCCGCTCCGGTGTGGTGGCCGAACGGTACGTGCGCGGGCGCCCTCACCGCCCTAATGCAGTCGACCAAGTGCCCACCGTGCCTACCCGGTTTGGTCTCGCGCACGGCGCGTCGCATCAGCGACGCGCTCCAGCGCCTGACCGACACATCGGTCTGTTAGCCGCCTGAGCCGCATGCACAGGACTCGACGAGCAGCACAGCATGACCGCGATACGACCTGGACATCCCCGAGTACCTTGGAACACATGGCAAATGAGGTAATGGACTGGGATAGCGCATATCGCCAGGAGGGCCGCTTCGTAGGTCCGCCACCGTGGAACATCGGTGAGCCACAGCCCGAATTGGCCGCGCTGATCAGCGCCGGCAAGGTTCGCAGCGACGTCCTCGACGCCGGCTGTGGGTACGCCGAGCTGTCGCTGGCGCTGGCCGCCGATGGCTACACCGTCGTCGGCATCGACCTAACCCCGACCGCAATCACCGCGGCCACCAAGGCGGCCAAGGACCGCGGCCTGAGCAACGCCAGCTTCCAGCAGGCCGACATCACCGCGTTCACCGGGTATGACGGCCGATTCAACACCGTGATCGACAGCACCTTGTTCCACTCGCTGCCGGTCGAGGGCCGCGACGGCTACCTGCAATCGGTGCATCGCGCGGCAGCCGACGGGGCGGGCTACATCGTGTTGGTGTTCGCCAAGGGCGCATTTCCGGGCGAATGGGAGACCAAACCGAACGAAGTCGACGCTGACGAGTTGCGCGCCGCGGTGAGCAAGTACTGGCACATCGACGAGATCCGGCCGGCCTTCATTCATGCCCACATCCCGCCCGCGCCGCCGGACTCGGATGTTCCGATGCCGTCGCACGACTGCGACGAGAAGGGCAGGATGAAATTGCCTGCTTATCTACTCACCGCCCACAAGGCCGGCTGAAGGCTACCCGGGTGCGGAGGCTAGGTCTGCGAAGCCCGTCCCAAGAAGCGGGAAATCCCCGAACGGCGTAATGAGCAGGTCCGATATCCCGGAGTCAGGTCCGCTGGGAATATCGATCCATTCGTTTTCGAAGCCACCACCGAAGTTGCGCTTCGGGTCGGCCGTCGCGCTGGCCATAGACGCGGTTTTGCTACACGTACGCAGTAGCGTCGGTGAGCGCCGCGGCGAAGGTCGCCAGATCGTCGGCGGTGGTGTCCACGTGCGGCGAAATCCGCAGCGCCGGCGAGGTCAACTCCCCCGGTGCGCGCTCGACCCCCACGTACGTGGTCACGATGCGGCGTTCGGCGATCAGCCACCCGCGGACTTTCTCTGGGTCGGCGCCGTCGAGTGGGGCCAACGTCGTGATGGCGGTCGGCTCATCGACCGCTTCGACCACCCGCCAGCCGTTCACATCGGCCAGCACAGTCCGACTGATGCGGCCCACCTCCGCCAGCCGGGCACGCACCGCAGCCGGGCCGGCTGCCACGTGTTCGGCTACCGCCACCGAAAACCCCACTCGTGCAGCAACGTTGGCTTCACCGAGCTCAAGTCGTTGGGCAATCGACAGCGAAGCCGCCCATTCCGGCGGCGGGAGTCGCGGCCACAGCCGCTGCATCAGGGCCGGGCGGACGGCAAGAACCCCGACGCCGCGCGGGCCGGCCAGCCATTTGCGTGACGACGCATACGCCGCATCGATCCCCACCGAGCAGTCCACCTGCCCAAGCGCTTGGGCGGCGTCGACGACGAGTGGCAACCCCAGTTCACTGCACAGCCGCGCCATCTGCGGCAGCGGCTGCACCACCCCACGGTGGCTGGCCACCGCGGTCAGGTGGACCAGCTCTGGTGGGTCCTCGGCCAGGCTGACCGCTGCCTCGTCGACGTTCACCCGGCCTTCGGCATCCGTCGGCAATATCCGGCGGGCGAAGCCTTGCGCCGCCATCAGGGCCAGGTTGGGTCCGTATTCACCGGGTAGGCAGGCCAGCGTCCGGCTGCCGGGCGGCCAGCTGGCCAGCAGCAGATCCAGCGCGTGCTGCGACCCGGTGGTGAACACCACTTCTGCGCCGGGCATACCGGCGAGCGCGGCCACATCGGCGCGTCCGGCATCCAGGACGGGTGTGGCCGCCTCAGCCGCGACGTAGCCGCTGACCTCGGCCTCACGTCGCGCATGCTGGGCGGTGGCATCGATGACGGCGAAGCTCTGCCGCGAACAGGCGGCGCTGTCCAGGTGCAACCCGGCGACCGGCGGTCGGGCGTCCCGCCAGGCGTCGGCCAGGCTCTGGCTCACTTGACCGACAACGACAACCCGAAATCCCCGGCGGTATCGGTCCACCACCGGTTGCGCCGCAGCCCTGCCTGAGCCAGCTCGGCGGCCACGACTTCCGGCCGGAATTTGCAGGACAATTCGGTGAGCAGCTTTTCACCGGCGGCGAACTCGACGGCCAGGTCTAGCGCGCCGATGTAGATCCGCTGCGCCCGCTCGGCCCGCAGCCACATCTCCATCCGCTCGTCTTCGCTGTTCCACGTGGCCACGTGGCGGAAAGCATCGAGGTCGAAGTCGGCGTCGAGTTCTCTGTTGATGACCGCCAGCACATTGCGGTTGAACTGCGCGGTCACGCCAGCGGCGTCGTCATAAGCCCGGACGAGCCGGCCGACGTCCTTGACCAGGTCCGTGCCCAGCAGCAGGCTGTCACCCGGCTGGAGCACCGCCGCCAACGCCGCCAGGAACTCGGCTCGCGCGCCAGGGTCGAGGTTTCCGATCGTCGAGCCCAAGAACACGAACAACCGCCTGCCGCCGCCCGGAATTTTGGCCAGATGCTTCTCGAAATCGCCGCAGACAGCTGCGATTTCGATGCCGGGATACTCGTGCTGGATGGCGGACGCGGCGGACGACAGAATGCTGGCGTCGACGTCGAACGGGACAAACCTGCGCAGTGCACCGCCTTGCTGCAGTGCATCCAACAGAAGCCGGGTCTTCTCCGACGTTCCGCTGCCCAGTTCGACCAATGTGTCGGCACCGGTGACAGACACGATCTCGGTGGCGCGGGCCCGCAAGATCTCCGCCTCGGCGCGCGTCGGGTAGTACTCGGGCAGCCGGGTGATCTGGTCGAATAGGTCGCTGCCGACCGAGTCGTAGAACCACTTGGGCGGCAGCGATTTCGGCGTGCCCCGCAGCCCGTCGCGCACGTCACGGCACAGCGCCTCGTACGCCGAGTCCGCGGCCAGGTGGTTGGACAGGGTCAGGGTCATCATCATCCCTTCGTAGGATTCAGTGCGGTGAACGTGACATGCTCGGCGGTGACCTCGACGAGGTGGCGGTCCGGGATGTCTTCCCAATCGGGGTGGTCGTCGTAGGGCTCGCTGGCCAGTATCACGCCATCGTCGCGGCGCAGGATCGACAGGGTGTCTCCCCAGGTGGTGGCGAGGAGCCGAGAACCGTTCGCCACCAGGATATTCAGCCGAGCGTTCGGGTCGGCGGCGCCGACGTCGACGATCGTCTCCGCCAACGCGTCGGGGCCTCGGTCGAATATCAAGGCGGCGAGAATTGCGCTGTCGCAGGTTGATTCAGCGGACGAAGCGGTCGGCAGCGTGTCGCGGTCGACGACACCGTTGTGCGACAGTAACCACTGCCCGTCGGTGAACGGCGCAGTCGCACTGGCTTCGATCGGCATGCCGACCGTCGCCGAACGCACCGCCGCCACCACGCAGTGACTCCGCAGTGCCGGTGCCACCGAATCGAAGGACACCTCACCCCACAACGGTGACGCGCTGCGCCAACGCCGCGGGGTCGCGCCGTCGAAAAAGCCGACGCCCCAACCATCGGCGTTCAGCAACCCGTGTTTTTGTCGACGGGGGGCATATGACTGCACCCGGAGACCGTGCGGCGGGTCGAGCACCAGCGATGAGATCGGCGTTTCGCGTCCCAGCCAGCCGATGTGTCGGCACATCAGGCGTCGCCCCCTGCGTCACCCTCGACGGACCACGCCAGTCGGACGCCGGAGAAGATCTGCCGCCGATACGGGTGGTCCCAGTTACGGAAACTGGGCCGCAAGATCGCCGACTCCACTGCCCATGATCCGCCGCGCAGCACCCGGTAGTCCCCGCCGAAGAACGGCTGGGAATAGCGCCGGTAAATCATCGGGGTGAAGCCCGGCCACGGCTGCAGGTCTGAGCTCGTCCACTCCCAGACATCGCCGAGCATCTGCTCGACGCCGTAAGCGGATGCGCCGTCCGGATAGGCGCCCACCGGTGCCGGACGCAGGGCGTCGCCGCCGAGATTGGCACGCGCCGAAGACGGCTCGTCGGCTCCCCAGGGATAGCGTCGACGAGCTTTGACGTGCGGGTCCCACGCGCAGGCCTTCTCCCATTCGCGTTCGCTGGGTAGCCGTGCACCGGCCCACGCCGCGTAGGCCTCGGCCTCGAAATAGCTGACGTGTTGGACCGCTTCGTCGACGGGAATGTCCTCGATGCGGCCAAACCGGGTGCGTCTCTGCCCGGCGGCGTTCCAGAACTGCGGCGCCGTCAGATCCGCGTTCTGGCGATGCTCCCAGCCCCGGGCGGACCACCACCGCGGTTGCGCGTATCCACCGTCGTCGATGAACTGCCGCCATTCGCCGTTGGTGACCGGAACGCGCCCGATCCGGAAGGCCGGCACGTCCACCACGTGGGCCGGGCGTTCGTTGTCCAGCGAGAACGGCTCGTCGGTTCCGTCGACGCCCAGGACGAACGGGCCGCCGGGCACCAGTACCGACGTCCCGGCTAGTCCCGGCCGGCCGGACGGCAGCACGCCGGTGTCCGGCAGCAGTGCCGGACCGGTGCGCAGATTCAATGCCTGCAATATCGTCTCGTCGTGCTGGTTCTCGTGGCTAACCACCAGCCCGAACACGAAATTGCGGTCCGGTTCGTCGGGCAACCGATCGAGGGCATCCAGCGAAGCCGCTCGCACGGTCCGGCAGTACGTCCGCGCCTCGTCCGGCGACAACAACGGCAAGTCGGCGCGGCTGGCCCGGGAGTGCACGAAGGCGTCGTAGAGGTTCTCGACCGCGCCGGACAGAATCCCCGGCCGGTCAGGTTCGCCGCCGCGCAACAGCCACAGTTCTTCTTGCTGGCCGATGTGCGCCAAATCCCACACCAACGGACTCATCAGCGGGTGGTACTGACGGCGGAGCTCGGCGTCGTCGAAATCCACTAGTTGCAATGTTCTTTCCCGCGCTCGGGTCAGATCACGGACCAGCCCTTCGCGTGAGGTCACAGCGCGTGAGGTCACAAATCCCCTAGCGCCAGCTGCGTCACCGTGGCTGCAATGCCGTTTTCGATCACCCGGTCGGAAATGTCGTCGGCCGGACAGCGGCCCTGTTCCACTGCCGCCACCAAGCGCTGCATCGCCTCGTCGAGCTCGGCAGGCGCCCGTTCGGCGGCGACCGCCACGCACCGGTTAGCCGCCGTATGGATCCGCGGATCGTCGAGCCCGATCCGGGCGGCGGTGTCCCAGGCGGTGGCGACGGGTTCGACGGCGTCGGCCGCGATGCCGGCGGCAACCGGATCATCGAGCAGGGTCACCAGCGTGAACACCACCGCGGGCCAGATCGTGGCGGGGAGACTGTCCAAGTATCGGATCTCCAGCCACTGTCGTGGACGCACTGGCGGGAACAGCGTGGTCAGGTGGTATTCCAGGTCGTACCGAGTCGGCCGGCGACCGCCCAGCAGCTCGCGTCCGTCGGCCCAATCAGCAAAGGGCAGACGGTGGGTGACCGGCACCGGCTCGGGGCTGTGCATCAACATCACCGGCGCCTTGAGCGCATAGCGCGCCCAGTCGGTACCGGGATCTTCCCCGCTCGCCGTCAGAATGGGTCCGCACCGCGCAGAGTCGAGCCGACTCCACACCTGTTGCCGCGTCGACTGCCAGCCGGAGAACGTTCCGCTGAGCAGCGGCGAATTAGCGGCGATCGCGACCATGGTGGGCCCCAGAGCGTGTGCCAACCGGACTCGGTCCGCCCATCCGGCTTGCGGCCCGGCGTCCAGATTGACCTGGATCGACGCGGTCGCGGTCATCATCGCGGCGCCTGCGGCACCGGAATTGCTGGCCGTGAAGAACTCTTCCATGGCCCGGTAACGGGCTCCTGGGTTGATGCGTTTGGTCGGTCGCAGCGGATCCGCGCCCAGTGAAACCAGCCCCAGGCCGGCGGCGGCGAAGGCTTTCCCCAGCTCGGCCTGGTCCTTGGCGATCGCGTCGATTGCCGACGTCACGCCGTGTGCAGGAGGGCCGGAGAGCTCCACGGCGCCACCGGGTTCGACGGTGATGAGGCTGCCGCCCGGCATAGCCGGAACCGACTCCAGAACGTCGCTGATTTCATCCCAGGCCGGTCGGCGGTGCGGATCGGCGGGGTCGTAGCAGTGCGCTTCGATCTCCAAGCCGACCCGCCCCACCGGACCGTCTGACAGGCAGTTGTCGGCGATGAGC
>Ga0302314_10023403_pt1 | contig 10083 bp, 9 predicted proteins | sample III_Palsa_N2_3_FD_200533 | JGI IMG/M metagenome (GOLD analysis project Ga0302314, IMG submission 200533) | Peat permafrost microbial communities from Stordalen Mire near Abisko, Sweden - III_Palsa_N2_3 | ecosystem: Environmental > Terrestrial > Soil > Palsa > Peat permafrost | place: Sweden...
CCGACTCGAGCGTCAACGGGGCGTCGACGACCAGGATCTGACCTGCGGCGGCTTCGTTCGCTCGACGGATCGTTTCGGACAAACTCATCTCTGACAGGGGGTTCATCGAAAAGGCAGATGGTATCTCGGCCGCCCCTCGGGACATGTCAAATGCTTTATATGCGGTCGCCCCCTCGGGCGGGTGCGGTGGACCCCGGTGCGATTCGGGTTGTCGCGTCGCCTCGCCCGAGCGCAACATGCAGGCGACCTCGGATCCAGTGGTCCGATCCGAACGCTTGCTTGCCAAGCGTCGGGTGAATCGGCCCGCCAGATTCAGGTGTTGTGGATATGCTTGAACCCTTTCGTTGAAACTGTGGTTGTTTGACCGTTCCATCATGGCTTCAGAGACCACACTCGATAGTTTGAGAAACAGGATCGATCGGATCGACGACCAGATTCACGATCTGTTGATCGAACGCACCAGCCTCGTCGGAGACATCCGCGGCCGCAAAAGCAAGAGCGGCGCGCCGGTCATCCAGCCGGCGCGGGAGGCCGCGATTTTCCGGCGTCTGGCCGCCCGGCACCGGGGGCCGTTTCCGCTGGGCGCCGTCCACCGCATCTGGCGCGAGATCATCACGGCGATCACCGCCCTGCAGCAGCCGCTGGCCGTCGCGGTCTATGCGCCCGATGATCAGCCGGGCGCCTGGGACATCGCGCGCGACCATTACGGCAGCCAGGTGCCGATGACGCCGTTCAGCACGATCAGCCAGGTCATCCGCGCGGTAACGGACCGGTCGGCCACCATCGGCGTGCTGCCGATGCCGTCGGAGGACGAGGCCGATCCCTGGTGGCGCCAACTGCTGTCGCGCGACGCCAATGCCCCGCGCATCATCGGTCGCCTGCCGTTCGCCGGCCGCGGCAACGCGCGCCCGGGCCGCGATGCGGTCGCGATCGCCTGTCAGCCGGTCGAACCCAACACCTGCGACCGCACCTTCATCGTGGTCGAAACCCCGGCCCAGATCAGCCGTGCGCGGTTGCAGTCCTGTCTCAACGCCGCGGGATTCCAATGCGACCTGATGGCCGCCTGGTCGACCGACGGCTTGTGCCTCACCTTGGCCGAACTGCATGGCGCCGTGGCGCCCGACGACGTGCGCCTGACCGACCTGTCGGCACAATTGGGCGAACCGATCGATCGCGTCTCCCATCTGGGCGGCTATGCCGAACCGTTCGTGACCACTCCGCACGCCTGAGCGCTACCGACCCTTCCGCTTCAAGAGGCCTTCCCGCCGTGACCGACATCGAGACCAGCATCGACAGCGCCCAGCCCGCAGCCCGCCCCGGCGTGCTCGACATCGCGCCCTATATCGGCGGCGAGTCCAAGGTGCCGGGCGTCAACCGCGTGATCCGGCTCGCCTCCAACGAGGGCGCGCTCGGGCCCAGCCCCAAGGCGATCGAGGCCTATAAGGCGCTGTCCGGCGAGATCCATCGCTATCCCGACGGCGGCTCGTCGGCGCTGCGTGCGGCACTGGCCCGCCGCTTCGGCCTCGAGGCGGAACGCATCGTATGCAGCGGCGGGTCGGACGAGTTGATCACCCTGCTGGTGCGCGCCTATGCCGGCCCGGGCGACGAGGTGCTCTACAGCCAGCACGGCTTCCTGATGTATCCGATCGCGGCCAAGAGCGTCGGCGCCACGCCGGTCGCGGCGCCGGAGACCATCCTCACCACCGACGTGGATGCGATGCTGGCGGCCGTGACCGAACGAACCAAGCTCGTGTTCATCGCCAATCCGAACAACCCGACCGGCACCTATCTGCCGGCCGCGGAAGTCTCGCGCCTCCATGCCGGATTGCCGGCCCATGTCGTGCTGGTGATCGACGCGGCCTATGCCGAATACGTTGCCAACCATGACTACGAGCCCGGCATCGAGCTGGTGCGGCGCTCGACCAACACCGTCATGATCCGCACCTTCTCCAAGATCTATGCGCTGGGCGGCATGCGGGTCGGCTGGGCCTACGCGCCGGACAATATCGCCGACGTGCTGAACCGCATCCGCAACCCGTTCAACGTCAATGCCGCCGGCCAGGCCGCCGCCGTGGCTTCGATCGAGGATCTGGATTTCGCCGAGCGCAGCCGGGCGCATAACGACAAATGGCTGCCCTGGACGGTCGAAAAGCTGACGGCACTGGGCGTCACGGTCACGCCCAGCGTCGGCAATTTCGTGCTGGCGCATTTTTCGGACGCGCCGGAACGCAACGCCGACGCCGTCTGGGAATACATGAAATCGCGCGGCATCCTCGCCCGCAAGATGGGCGGCTATGGCCTGCCCGGCGCGCTGCGCATCACCATCGGCACCGGTGAGGAAATGAAGACCGTCGTCGATGCGCTCAGCCAGTTTCTAGGGTTATGAGCTTCGAACGCATCGCGATCATCGGGTTCGGCCTGATCGGTTCCTCGCTCGGTCGCGCGATCAAGCAGCATGGGCTGGCCGCCACGCTGGTCGCGGTCGACCGGGATGACGCGGCGCGGGCCGAGATCGCGACGCTGGGCCTGGCCGACGAGGTGACCGGCGATCTGGTCGCGGGGGTGCGCGACGCCGACCTGGTCATCCTCGCGACCCCGGTCGCGACCTATGCCGAGATCGGCCGGATCATCGGCCCGGTGCTGAAGCCTGGCGCCATCGTCAGCGATGTCGGCTCGGTCAAGCAGGCGGTGCTGCGCGATCTGGCTCCGACGCTGCCGGCCCATGTGCATCTGGTGCCGGGCCATCCGATCGCCGGCACCGAGAAATCCGGTCCCGCCGCCGGCTTCGCCAGCCTGTTCGAGGGCCGCTGGTGCATCCTGACGCCGACCGCCGCGACCGACCGGGCCGCGGTCGATGCGGTCAAGGCGCTGTGGCGCGCGATCGGCAGCGACGTCGAGGAGATGGAGGCCGAGCATCACGACAAGGTGCTGGCCATCACCTCGCACCTGCCGCATCTGATCGCCTATACCATCGTCGGCACCGCGGTCGATCTGGAAGACGACATCCAGTCCGAGGTGGTCAAATTCTCGGCGAGCGGCTTTCGCGACTTCACCCGCATCGCCGCGTCCGATCCGACCATGTGGCGCGACATCTTCCTGAACAACCGCGAAGCGGTGCTGGAGATGCTGCAACGCCTGACCGAGGACCTGTTCGCGCTGCAGCGGGCGATCCGCTGGGGCGAAGGCGATTTCCTGCACGAACGCTTCACCCGCGCCCGCGCCATCCGGCGCAGCGTGATCGAGGCGAAGCAGGCCTGACGCGCGACTTTCCGGATCCCGGATCCGAAAAAAGCGCCTTACCAGGTCATCTTCGACAGTTTCACCAGCCGTGCCGGGCCCAGGAACACCGAATCATCCTGGACCGTCACCGGGGTCTTGAGCTGCGGCGTGCCGTCGGCGCCGCGTTGGGCCATCATCGACAGACCCATGCGGGCAAGCGCCGCCTCGTTCGGCTTGATGCCGCCGCTGGCGATCAGCGCATCCAGGATGGCGTCATAGCCCATGATGCGTGCGCTGAACGCCCCCAGGGGCTGGAGCTCCTTGTCGAGCGCCAGGGTCCCGTCGGCGGTCAGGCTGAGCGCGCCCCAGCCCAGATCGATGCTCTGCAGCTCGATCGTCCCGCCGTCGTCGCGCCAGGCGGCCAGGGCATCGGCCAGCTTGCCGGGCGGCAAGGGGCCGCGCCAGGTGCCGTCGAACATCAGATGATCGATCTGCTGACCCAGCGGCGCCACCGCGCTGGGCAACATGACCTTGTGTGCCTCCAGCGCCGCCGAGAACAACGGCTCCTCGTGGGCCTGGGGCGCCGTCGGCGGCAGGCGCAGGGTGATACCGGCCCGCGCGGCCTTCAGCACCCGGTCGCCGCCGCTGATCACGATATTGTCGACATGGAGATCCGCCAGGTCGCCGCCCGGCATGCCGCCGGGGCCGAGGATGGCGCTGGCATGGCCACCCAGCAGATCGAAACCGATGCGTCCCTGCGGCCCGTCGATCGTAGCGCCGCCCGGCAGCGAGAAGCGCCAGGCATCGAGCCGCCAAGGCCGCGCCCAGGCCATCGCCGTCGGAACCGTCAGATGGCCGCTCGGCACATGGGGCAGGCCGTCGGCGGCGATCCCGGTCAGATCGACCTGGATCCGCAATGGAAACCCGACGACCCGGCGAGCCGCGACGGACAGGTTCATGCCCTGCTCGTGCTGCCGCGCGACATAGACATCGACCGCGCGACCGACGCGATGGGCGAGGAACAGCCAGCCGGCGGCATAGAGGGCGACCAGAACGGCGATCAGAGCGACGCCGGCGGCGAGTTTTGAGCGGGAACGGAACATGGCGGCGGGTTATACCCGCGTTCCCGCGGCCGGTCGATGGCTAAGGCGGCACTACAGGGTCGCTGTCCGGCCTCGGTTACGCTTGGCCGGCTCGCCCAGCACGTCAAAGGTGCGCACGCCGATCTCGGGCGGCATCGGCGCCAGCCAAGGTGCCGCATCGAGCGTCGCGCGCGCGTTCGACGTGCCCTCCGCCCAGCGCGCCAGCATGATGGCACGGCCGAACTCATAATCCTTCGCCGGGCCCTGCGCTGTGGCCGGTCGGTAGATCAGCTCGACGATATCCATCGTCGTGACGCAGCCGAATTCATAGAGGAACTTGCCCTCGCGGCTGTCGCGCAGTTCGGGCAGCCGTTCCAGCAGATCGTTGATGACATGGCGCACGTCGTGCATCGTGCGGAACATGTCGGTGCCGGCGCGGGTCCGGCTGGAATAGCGGATGTCCTTGTCGCGCTCGCCGACCATGTCCAGATCGGTCGGCACCGGCCCGCGGGCGTTGAACAGATCGACCTGGAAGGTCAGGCGGCTGCGGCGCGGCACGAAATCCAGCACATATTGCAGCGGCGTATTCGAGACGAGCCCGCCGTCCCAATAGAATTCGCCGTCGATCTCGATCGGCGGAAAGCCCGGCGGCAGCGCGCCGCTCGCCATGACATGCTCCGGCCGGATCTTGATCTCCGCATTGTCGAAATAGGCGAAATTGCCGGTTCGGACATTGACCGAGCCGACGCTGAAGCGGATCTCGCGCGCATTGATCCGGTCGAAATCGACCAGCCGTTCGAGCGTGCCCCTCAGCGCGCCGGTGTCGTAGAAGCTGGTCGGATGGCCACCGAACAGCCAGCTCATCGGCGGGCGCGGCGCGAAGAAGCCGGGCTGGCCGAACAGCAAGGCATGGGCGGCGCTCAGGCTGGGCGTCTCGAGTGCCGCGGCCAAACCGGGCCAGAGCGGCGGCGGCGCGGTGATCTCGTCCCAGAAGGCACGCAGGCGGTCGACCCGGTCCGCAGGCGCGTTGCCGGCGATCAGCGCCGCGTTGATGGCACCGATCGAGATGCCGGCAACCCAGTCGGGCGGGTAGTCGGAGGCCGCCAGCGCCTCGTACACGCCGGCCTGATAGCTGCCGAGCGCGCCGCCGCCCTGCAGCACGAGGGCGACTTTCTTGTCGTAGGATTTGGGACGCGACGGCTGTGCCATGGACTGTCTCCCAGGGTGTTGCTGCCATCAGAGAACAGATGGACGACCTCTGCAAAAGTAAACTTCCCGGCATCGTCCCGCGTCCGGCACATGGCGGCCCGGCACGCCCGGTGATTGCCGCCGCCGACCACCCCGCGCCAAGCTGACCGCCGTTTTCCCTTCCGGATCGATGGATGACCCTGGCCCCGCCGACCGTTGCCCTGCCCGCCTCGCCGCTGCAGCGCGCGGCCCCGTTCTGCTTCGTGCTGCTGTGGTCGACCGGCTTCATCGGCGCCAAGCTCGGCCTGCCCTATGCCGGCCCGATGACGTTCCTGGCCGTGCGGTTCGTGCTGGTGACCGTGCTGACGGCACCGCTCGCCCTGCTGTCGGGCGTGCGCTGGCCGCGCCGCCCGATGCTGCTGATCCATATCGCGGTCGTCGGGCTGCTGATGCAATTCATCTATCTGGGCGGCGTGTTCATCGGCATCGCCCATGGCGTGCCCGCCGGCATCTCGGCGCTGATCGTCGGGCTGCAGCCGATCCTGACCGCGGCGCTGGCCGGCCTGGTGCTGGGCGAGACGATCCGTCCGCGCCAATGGCTGGGTCTCGCCCTGGGCCTGGTCGGCGTGGCGCTGGTCGTGGTCAACCCGGCCCTGTTCGACCGCGACCGCCTGGGTGCGGCCGGCATCACCATCATCGCCATGATCGCCATCACGATCGGCACGCTCTATCAGAAACGCTTCTGCACCGGCGCAGACCTGCGCACGACCGTCGTGATCCAGAACGCGGTCGCCGCCCTGGTCATGGTGCCGGCGGCCTTTCTGTTCGAGCCCGCGACCATCGACTGGTCGCCCCGGTTCGTCTTCGCCATCGTCTGGCTGGCGATCGTGCTGTCGGTCGGCGCCACCATGCTGCTGTTCTATCTGATCCGGCACGGCGCCGCCTCGCGCGTGTCGAGCCTGTTCTACCTGACCCCGGCGGTGACGGCGGTCATGGCCTTTCTGCTGTTCGACGAGGTGCTGAGCCCGTTGGCCCTGATCGGCATGGCGCTCGCCGCCGCCGGCGTCTGGGCGGTCAATTCGGGCCCGCGCGCCTGATGCTCTGGTCGGAACGGGCATCGGCGCCAGCAGCCCTGCCCGTACCCGACGGCGCGCTGTGGGTCTTCGGCTATGGCTCGCTGATGTGGGACCCCGGCTTTCCGCACGAGGCGATCCTGCCAGCCGAGATCGTCGGCTACGCCCGGGCCTTCTGCGTCCGCTCGCGCGGCCATCGCGGCACACCGGAACAGCCTGGGCTCGTCGTCGGCCTGACGCCCGGCGGACAGTGCCGCGGGCTGCTGATCCTGGCGGAGGATCGACACAAGGCGTCGATCCTCGACTATCTGTGGCGCCGCGAGATGGATCTGGCCGACGGCTACAAGCCACGCCAGGTGAGCGCGCGCCTGGACGATGGCCGGCGGATAAAGGCGCTGACCTTCGTCGCCGACCTCACCCACGAGGCCTATGCCGGCCTGCTCCCGATCGAAGAGACGGCCCGCCGCATCGCCGCCGCCCATGGCCAGCGCGGCTCCAACCGGGACTATCTGGAACGGACACTCGCCCAGCTCGACCGGCTGGGCATCCGGGATCCCGGCCTGATCCGCCTCGGTCAGGCCGTAGCCGCGCTCGACCGACGCGATTCCGCTGTTGACTGAGACCGCCGTCCGCGCAATCTGCGCAACGCTCCCGCGGGGTGGAGCAGGACAAGGTTGGGGACGGCACGGGATGACGGAGCAGACACAGAACACCGGGAGCCAGGCAGGGGGCCGGCCGATGTTCTTCAACAAGCTGGCGACGCTGGATCGCGTGCTTCATGCCGATATGAAGCTCGACACGCAGTCCGGCTACGCCTTCGCGGCCAAGACCCACCTGATCCCGATCACGATCGCCGAGTTCCGCTTCGTCGCGCGCCAGTGTCCGATCATCTTCAGCAGCGGCGAGATTCCGATGCCGTTCGCCGTGGTTGGCCTGCGGGAGAACACCAACCTGATGGTCGACGACGCGGGCAAGTGGCGCTGGCGCAGCTACATCCCGGCCGCCGTCCACACCTATCCGTTCATCCTGCTGCCGATCAAAAAGGATTCCGACGAAGTCTCGGTCGTCATCGACCCGTCGGCCGCCGCGCTGGGCGACACGGGCGAGGCGCTGTTCGTCGATGGCAAGGCGACGCCGATCCTCGACCGGATCGTGCAGCTTACCAACCATTTCCGCGCCGGCATGATGGCAACGATCGCGTTCGGCAAGCTGATCGCCCAAGCGGGCTTGCTGACGCCGCGCGGGGTCGAACTGGTGCTGCAGGACGGCAGCAAGTTCCGGATCGACAATTTCCTGACGCTCGATGTGGAAAAGTTCGACAAGGTCCCCAACAACATCTTCCTGCGCTGGCGCAAGGACGGCGACCTGCTGGCGATCTATCAGTATCTGCAGTCGATGGATGCCTGGAGCACGATCGCGGACCTGGAAAGCGACCGGCGCGCCGCCACGGCGGCCAAGGCCTGAGGCCGACGGAGACGGGTGGGGCCGCGGGCGCGAACGCCCCTCCCGTCTTCGTCAGGCATGCACGCTCGCGGCATCGGCGGCGAGCGACGGGGAAAAAACCCGGCCTCCGCCCCGGCATGTCAGCCAGATCCAGCCGCTCGCTGACATCGAGGCTGGCGGGCTTGATGTCCAGAGCCTTCAGAGCGCCGCCAGGTACAGGCGCGAGCCCCTTTCGCGGAACGCCATTTCGGCTATGGTGGCGGCTTGGACCGATGTGATCCTGCCGCGGGGGAAATTTGACAAACCATGTCACGACGGCCCGTTCGACGAACGGGGCGCGATCATGAAACCGACCGACCGCACCGCTCTGATCTTCGGCATCTCCGGGCAGGACGGCGCCTATCTGGCGCAGTTGCTGCTCAAGCAGGGCTATGAGGTCCATGGCACGTCGCGCGATGTCGAAGGCAGTGCCTTCGCCGGTCTTCGCGCGCTCGGCATCCTCGATCAGGTCGGCGTGCACTCGGCGACACTGCAGGATTTCCGCAGTGTCGCGCAGATCGTGCAGAGCGTCCGGCCCTCGGAGATCTTCAATCTCGCCGCCCAATCCTCGGTCGGCCTGTCGTTTCATCAGCCGGTCGAGACGATCGACAGCATCATGCATGGCACGATCAACATCCTCGAGGCGATCCGCTTCCTCGGACTCGAGACGCGCTTCTACAATGCGTCCTCCAGCGAGTGCTTCGGCAATACCAGCGTGCCGGCCGACGAGACCATGCCGTTCCAGCCGCGCAGCCCCTATGCCGTCGGCAAGGCGGCCTCCTTCTGGGCCGTCGCCAACTATCGCGAGGCCTATAATCTGTTCGCCTGTTCGGGCCTGCTGTTCAACCATGAATCGCCGCTGCGGCCGACGCGCTACGTGACCCAGAAGATCGTGCGCGGCGCCGCCGATATCGCCGAGCGCAAGACCGACAAGCTGACGCTGGGCGCGCTCGATCTGGCGCGCGACTGGGGCTGGGCGCCAGATTACGTCGATGCCATGGCGCGCATGCTGAAGCAGGACCAGCCCGAGGATTTCGTGATCGCCACCGGCATCGCGTCGCAGCTGCAGGATTTCGTCGAGGCCGCGTTCCGTTGCTTCGGCCTCGATTGGACGGCCCATGTCGAGACCGATCAGGCCTTCATGCGCCCGTCCGACATCTCGCTCAGCGTCGGCAATCCGGCCAAGGCCGAAAGACAGCTGGGTTGGTCGGCCACGACCAGGATGCCCGAACTGGTCGGCAAGCTGGTCGAGGCCGAAATGGCCAAGCGCGCGCTGCCGCACTGATCCCTTTCCGCCCGATGAGCAGCCTCGGCTGCAGTCCTATGCGCTCCGCAGCGAGCTGACGAAGCGGTCGACTTCCTGCGTGCCGGCCGCGGCCAGCAGATCCTCCGACGTGCTGCAGCCGTAGATCCGGGTCCGTGAGGCAGTCTCATCGAACGCGCTCCAGCCTCAATGACCGACAACGCCTTCGACCTTGTAAAACGGCCGCACCCGATCGATCAGGCCCGCGATCGCCGGCGACAGCAGCACCGCACCCAGCATGTTCGCGACGAAGACGAACGTCAGCAACAGACCCATATCGGCCTGAAACCGCAGGCCGGACAGGATCCAGGTGCAGGTTCCCGCCGCCAGCGTCAGCCCGGTCAGCAGGATCGAGCTGCCGGTCTCGCGCAGGGTCTGCAGATAGGCCTCGGCAAAGCTGCGTCCGCCGCCCAGATGGGAGTTCAGCCGGCTGAACATATACATGCCGTAATCGACACCGATGCCGACGCCGAGCGCCGCCACCGGCAGGGTCGAGGTCTTCAGGCCGATGCCGAGCAGCGCCATGATCGCGTCGGTCAGGACCGAGACCAGGACCAGCGGAATGATCACGCAGATGCAGGGCGCCAGCCCGCGGAACATGACCAGGCACGACACCAGGACGACACCGTAGACATAGAGCAGCATCGGCGTTTCGGCGGCGCGGACCGTCTGATTGGTCGCCGCCATCACGCCGACATTGCCCGTGGCGAGCCGCAGTGTGACCTTGTCCGATGGG
>Ga0302314_10023404_pt1 | contig 10083 bp, 10 predicted proteins | sample III_Palsa_N2_3_FD_200533 | JGI IMG/M metagenome (GOLD analysis project Ga0302314, IMG submission 200533) | Peat permafrost microbial communities from Stordalen Mire near Abisko, Sweden - III_Palsa_N2_3 | ecosystem: Environmental > Terrestrial > Soil > Palsa > Peat permafrost | place: Sweden...
TCACCGAGCACCTGGAGCTCGACCGTCCGCTCGGCGTGCTGCTGTTCGGGATGCTCGACTACATCAGGGAGCCCGAGGCGGCCACCACCGCGCTGGGCACGATGATCGACTGGGTGCCGCCCGGCAGCATGATCGCCCTGCAGCACGTGCAGGAGGTCGGCATGGCGGAGATCGACGAGGCCGTGTATCTGCTGTCGGCGCAGGAGAAACTGGGCCTGACGCCGAGGTCGAAGGAGCAGATCCACGCGATCGTGGACGACTTCTCCGAGCTGCTGCTCGAGCCGGGCCTGGTGCAGCTGCCGTTGTGGCGCAGGCCGGACGCGCCGCCGGAGGACCCGGACTGGGACGACGGTCCGGGCCCTGAGATGGCCGAACGCGCGGCCACCCTCGGCGGCGTGCTCTACAAGAAGGTCTGACTCAGATCTACTTGTCCACTCGCTACTTGCGTCGCAGCACCCGGAGCGATCCGTGCACCGAGACCTCTTCGAAGTCCCCTGACTCCAGCGCCCGCAGGTAGATCCGGTACGGAGCCTGTCCGCCGTCCGCCGGGTCGGGGAAGACGTCGTGGATCGCGAGCACTCCCCCGGCGGCGAGCTTCGGCGCCCACCCCTCGTAGTCGGTGCCCGCGGCCTCGTCCGTGTGCCCGCCGTCGATGAAGACGAAGCCCGCCACGCCGGACCACAGTCGCGCGACGTCCGCCGAACGCCCGACGAGCAGCACGACGGAGTCCTCCACGCCGGCCAGCGCGAGCGAGCGCCGGGCCAGCGGCAGCGTGTCGATCCGCCCGACCGCCGGATCGACGAGTTCGGGGTCGTGGTACTCCCAGCCCGGCTGGTGCTCCTCGGAACCGCGGTGGTGGTCCACGGTCAGCAGCATCCGGCCGCCCGCCCGCGCGGCCCCGGCGAGCAGGATCGCCGACTTACCCTGGTACGTGCCGATCTCGACCAGGTCACCGACGGCGGCACCTGTCAGGGCCGCGGCGTACAGGGCGCGCGCCTCGTCCGGCGGCATGAAGCCGGGGGTCTCGACGAAGGCCTGCCACAGGACCGGATCGATCTCGGCCGGGCCGGACAGGGTGGGCGAGGGCGCGGCCGAGGACTCGGGCTGCGTCTGCTTCTGCATTTGCATCGAGGTGGGCATGGGCCCAGCTTTTCATAGCCCATCTCACACTGCGCAGCCCTTGGCGAAACGATACGGTTGCCTGCATGGGAGAGATCATCCTGCTGCGCCACGGCGAGACCGAGTGGTCGCGGGACGGCCGCCACACCGGCCGCACCGACCTGCCGCTCACCGACCACGGCCGCGAGCAGGCCGTCGCCGCGAGCAGGCTGCTCGCGGGCCACCGGATCGCGGCCGCCTGGTCGAGCCCGGCCCAGCGTGCCCAGGAGACCGCCAAGCTGGCCGGCCTCACGCTGGACGGGATCGACCCGGACCTGTGGGAGTGGGACTACGGCGGCTACGAGGGCGTCACCACGGCGCGGATCCAGCAGGAGCGCCCCGGCTGGTACCTCTGGCACGACGGCGTCATCCCCGGCGGCCCCGACGGCTTCCCCGGCGAGACCGTCGAGCACGTGGGCGAGCGCTGCGACCGGGTGATCAGCCGGGTCCTGCCGCTGGTCCAGGGCCCCGAGGCGCTCGACGGCGACGTGGCGCTGGTCGCCCACGGCCACGTGCTGCGCGTCCTGGGCGCCCGCTGGATCGGCCTGCCCGCGCGCGAGGGCAGCAGGCTCAAGCTGGACACCGCATCGGTATCGCGGCTCGGCTTCGAGCACGACGTCCCGGTGCTGAGCGCCTGGAACGAACTGCCGGTGTAGGGGCGGGGAGCTGGGACCCACCGGGGTCCGGTGCCGCGCTCCGCGTCGCACCGGACCCGGTACGGGCCTCTCGCTCACGTCGGCCGGAAGGTCGAGTTGGGCGCGGTCGGCCGCCAGTCGTCCCCGAACAGCGGGATCATCCACTCGTCCGGTGTGAGCCGGAGCGCGTTGAATTCCGTGGCCAACTGCCGCGCCCGCGTGGTCTTTCCCGCGCCCGGCAGGCCGACGGTGAGCAGCAGCGTGGTCATGCGCAGATCCTGTCAGCCACCGCGACGGCCGGACAACGCGATTACGGCCTCGCGAACCAGGCCCCCTCCAGGCCGTCGAGATACCGCTTCACGCACGCCTCGTGCCGCTCCGGCATGTCGGGCAGTTCCTCGATCGGGCACCAGCGCACGTCGACGGACTCGTCGTCGTTGACATGCGCGACCCCGCCGGTCGGCCGACACACGAACGCGACGTCCATGCACACGGCCTGGTCGCCGTTGCCGTACCGGATCTGCCGCGTCGCCTCGACCGCGAGCACCCGCTGGACCTCCGCCGTGACGCCGGTCTCCTCCAGGATCTCGCGCACGATGCCCGCCGCGGGCTGCTCGCCCGGGTCCAGAAAGCCGGCCACCAGCGTCCATCTGAGGTTGTCCGCGCGCTGCACCAGCAGCACCCGATCCGCGTCGTCGACGACCAGGCCGGTGACCGCGGGCAGCCAGAGCAGGTCGTGGCCGATCTTCTCGCGCAACTCGACGATGAACTCGGGGGTTGCCATAGAACTCGCTTCCTCGCTCGGTGCCGCAGACTCTACCGGCTCCGCGTTTCCAAAGATCACCCGACGGATCACGACCCGCGCGCCGCCTTGACCCCGCCGCGCATTCCGATGCACAATCCATCCCGGCGTGGCCTACGCCCCACCTCCACCGGCCGTCCCCGGCACGGTTTCTCGTTCGGAGGCAAAGGGACCTCTCGTCTCAGGTATCTGTCTGTCTCGCAGTCCGATCGCCGCGGACACGCTCGCCGGGGGAGGTATGTCCGGGGCGTGGAAGGCCGGATGACGCGGTGACAGCGAAACGGAATCTCAAGCGCCGGGTGCGTGCCCGAGCGGCCAAGACCGGCGAGTCGTACACGACCGCGCTCCGGCACTTCCGTCCGACTTCGACGGGAGACCAGGAGACCATGTCGGAAACGACCGGTACCAAGCGAGTGCGGCTGGCCGTGGCGCAGACCACACTCAACGAAGACCCCTGCGACGCTTCGGCGCTGCGGGAGAGCGGGCGCGAGGTGCGCCGGCTGATGCGCGAGGCCCGCGCGGCGGGCGCGCGCGTCGTGCACTTCCCCGAAGGCGCGCTGTGCGCTCCCAACAAGTACCTGCTGTCCTCGGCCGGACCCACCGAGGTCGCCGCCGCGGACTGGGAAAGGATGCGGTGGGACGTGCTGCGGGCCGAGGCGACCGAGACCGCTCGGTACGCCGGTGAGCTGGGCATCTGGACGGTGCTCGGCGCTCCGCATCGGCTCACCGGGCCGCACCGCCCGCACAACAGCCTCTACGTGATCGACGACACCGGCCGGCTCGTCACCCGCTACGACGAGCGACTGCTGTCGAACACGAAGGTCAGCCACATGTACACGCCGGGCACCGGGCCGCGCACGTTCGAGGTGGACGGCGTCCGCTTCGGCTGCCTGCTCGGCATGGAGGTGCACTTCCCGGAGGTCTTCGCCGAATACGAGAAGCTGGACGCGGACTGCGTGCTGTTCTCCACCACCGGCGGCCCCGCGCCCGCCGACAGCGCGATGTTCGCCACGGAGGCGCTGGGTCTCGCGGCGACGAACAGCTACTGGGTGAGCTTCGCGCTGGACGCGCGGCACGCCGAACTGGCGCCGTCGGGCATGGTCTCGCCCGCTGGCGAGTGGCAGGCCAGGTGCGAGGCGAGCCAGACCGCCGGGATCGTCGTGACGGACCTCGATGAGGGGGCGGCGAGCGTCGAGATCGCGGTGTTCCGCGCCCGGCCCTGGCGGCGTACGGCGCGGTCCGGCCTGTACGAGCAGCATCTCGTCGAGGACGCGCGCAGCTCGGATCTCACGGTGATCTAAGCAAGGAGCGAACCGGAGCCGTGCGGGGCGTGAAGCCGAAAGGCAAGGCCCCTCACGGCTTCCGGGCCACCCAGGCGCAGATTCCGACGTCCGCGGACGTCGGGCGCGGCTCGGGCTCGTCCTCGGCGCGCCACTGCTCGACCGAGACGAGGCCGGGCTCGACGAACTCGAGGCCGCGGGCGAATTGCGCGCATTCGAAGGTGCGGCGCCAGCGCCAGACGGCCTTGTGGTCGGCCATCGCGGTGGTGACGCGGGCGACGATCCGCGGGTCCACGTAGTCGGCGGCGGCCTGGCTGAAGGCGACGATGCTCCCCGAGGGCAGCACCTCGATCAGCCGGGCGACGGCCGGGTACACGATGTCGTCGTCGGGGCAGAAATGCGTGACGGCCACCAGCAGCAGGCCCACCGGCTGGGTGAAGTCGATGACGGCGCGGGTCTCGGCGTTCCGCAGGATCCGCTCGGGTTCGCACAGGTCGGACAGCACGTGTCCGATCAGGCCCCGGCGCGGGGAATCCTCGCCCGCGAGGGCGTATCCGGCCTTCGACGCGGCGCCCTCACCGGCCTCGCCGCCCTCGTCCTCGAAGTCGAACGTCGGCAGCTCCAGGTCCACGATCGACCCGTCGTCGGCCACCGCGTCCTCGGGTATCGCGTTGTTGCGCAGCAGCGCCCGCGAGTACGCGATCACCACCTGGTCGTTGTCCACGTAGACCACGCGCGTCTCGGGCGCGATCGCCTGGGCCACCTCGTGGGTGCAGTCCGGGGCCGGAATGCCGGGGCCGATGTCGATGAACTGGCGGATGCCCGACTCGACCATGAAGCGCACGGCCCGGCGCAGGAACGCCCGGTTCTCCCGGATGCCCGCGCGGATGGTCGGCATGGCGGTGGCGACCGCGTCCCCCGAGGCCCGGTCGGCCCGGTAGTTCTCCCGGCCGCCGAGCCAGTAGTTGTAGCGACGCGCCGGGTGTGGGATCGAGGGATCGTCGAACGAATGCGCGCGTGGTTGCGCGACCATGAAACCCACCTCGAGGTTGGAAATCGACTGCCGTCACCGTGCGTCGGCAGCGACCCTACCCCAAGTTAGCTTGATCGGGTATTGCGAAGGTGCGGGCCGATATATCCGACGACGACGGCTCCGGTGGGTCCCGAGGTGTCATCGAAATAGTGCAGCCGCGGGGCGGTCTGGCCGGAGTTCCCGATCTTCACGTGCGCCCAGAACTCGGCGTAGCCGCTTGAGTCGATCGCCTTGGGCACCCGGAACCTGCGCTGCTCGGCGAGCTTCGGATCCTGCCGCACGGTGTCCGACTCCAGCGAGGCCACCTGGGTTGCCGGGTAGATCCGGCCGCCGTGCCGGGAATCCTCGCAGTAGCGGCGGAAGCCGCCGCCCTCCCAGGCCCCCGATCTTCGCTGCGCGGCGTACGAGTCGAGCGCGGCCAGCGCCTCGCGCGCCTTGACGGCGAAGGTGGCCGCGTCCTTGTGCTTGTCGAGCACGCCCATCGGCCCGGAGTCCGCGGTGATCAGCAGGTTCGGGTAGTCGCCGAAGGAGTCGGCGAGCAGGTCGAAGGGGCTCGGTTCGGCGTCGGCGGGCTCGGGGCAGGGCACCTGCTCCCCCGCCACGCCGTCCTCGAGGCCGAGCTCGGCGTCGAGCTCGGCATAGAACTTCCGCTGCCTGGCCGCCTCGGCCCGCTGCTCCTCGCCGGCCTGGTAGAGCACGTCGGCCACCTCGTCCAGCGGCCTTGGCAGCGGCGCGGCGGCGGCCTCGGCGCGGATCCGGTGGGTCAAGATCGCCTGCACCGCGTCCATCTCGTGCTCGAGCCGCTCGCCCTTGAGCACCCGGTGCCGCTCGGCGTCCTCGCGGCTGGCCGGGTCCACGCCCGGCCGGAAGGTGCGCAGCGCCGCCATCGTCCAGTGGTACTCGAAGTCGCCGTTGAGCTTGCGGCCCGCCTCGTCGTCGAGCAGGTAGAGCGAGGCGATCCCGGGCAGGTACCGGGTGGCCTCGGTGAACCGGACCCGCCAGGGCTCGAGGTCGTCGCCCTCGCCCGGCACCGCGACGATCGCGGGCAATCGGCGTCCCGGATCGCACAGCACGGTGATCAGTTCATCGATGTCGCGCACGCCGAGCTGCTGTGGCGACGTTGTCAACCGGGCGGGACCGTCGAAGGCGGTGACCGCGTCAAGCACGAGCCCGGTCAGATCGGGCGTGCGCACCCGCTCGTCGATCACCCCGATCCCGTCCTCGGCCCGCGCGCTGACCTCGACCACGAAGTAGCCGCTCTCCTTGAGCTCCTTGTCCGGGCGTCTGGACAGCGAGACGAAGGTCAGCGAGGTATACCAGTGCACACCGGCGCGCGGCGCCTCTCTGAGTCTGTAGCGCACGGCCTTGAACCTGCCGGGGGCCATCCCCTCCGTCACGGTCAGGATCGCCCCTGAACCGACCTTGTAGCGTCCGGGCTCCGAATCGAAGGGCTCCTCGAAGCCCTCGTTGTTCAGCCACGTCCCCATGCGGTCGGCCGCGATCTGCGGCCCGTGCGCGGCCTCCTTCCAGTCCACGCCGAACACCGAGCGGTACCCGACCCACATGACGTATCCCTCCCTCGCGTTGGACGGCGGCGGTGCAGTGGTGGGTGCAACGCCGGAGGCCGGTCGAGACCCGGCCTTGATCCTTCCTCCTATGAGTCTTTACCCGATTGTGACCCCTAGACGCTACCCCCCGTCTACTGTTTCGCCGATTTAACTTGTGGTCGGAGCGGAAAAGCGAAGTGGCCACGAGTCCGCCCCCACGCTCGAGGGAAGCGAAATCGTGACCACTAAGGCCATCTGACGTGCAGTCAGCGTTATATTCCCGCGACGTCCCCACCGCGCTGCCGCACAGGTGGGCTGACCAGGATTTTGCCGAGGAATTACAGCGGGATGTTGCCGTGCTGCCCGCGCCGCTGCGGGGCCGCGGCGATCGCGGCGGCCAGCGCCCGGCGGGTCTTGGCCGGGTCCACCACCTCGTCCACGACGCCGATCTCCTGGGCCCGGTCGATGCCGCCGGCGATGATCTCGTGCTCGGCGGCGAGCTCGAGCTCCACCTGCGGACGCAGGTCCTCGGGCACCTCGGAGAGCTTGCGCCGGTGCAGGATGCGCACGGCGGCCACCGCGCCCATCACCGCGACCTGGGCGCCCGGCCAGGCGAACACCCGGGTCGCGCCCAGCGAACGGGAGTTCATCGCGATGTAGGCGCCGCCGTAGGTCTTGCGGGTCACCAGGGTCACCCGCGGCACCACGGCCTCGGCGAAGGCGTGCAGCAGCTTCGCGCCGCGGCGCACCACGCCGTCCCACTCCTGGCCGACGCCCGGCAGGTAGCCCGGCACGTCCACCAGCACGACCAGCGGCACCCCGAAGGCGTCGCACATCCGGACGAAGCGGGCCGCCTTCTCCGCCGAGGAGGAGTCCAGGCAGCCGCCGAGCCGCAGCGGGTTGTTCGCGATCACCCCGACGGTGCGTCCGCCGAAGCGGCCGAGGGTGGTAACGATGTTCGGCGCCCAGCGCGGGTGCAGCTCGAGGCCGGGCTCGTCCAGTATCCCGTCGACCAGCGGGTGCACGTCGTACGCGCGCTTGATCGACTCGGGCAGCAGCCCGGCCAGGTCCCGGTCCTCGACCGAGGCCACGTCGAGCTCGCCCTGGTCGCCGAGCAGCCAGGCCAGCCGGCGGGCCTCGGCGTAGGCGTCGTCCTCGGTCGGGGCGACGACGTGCACCACGCCGGAGCGGCGGCCGTGCGGCTCAGGACCGCCGAGCCGGTCCATGTCCACCGCCTCGCCGGTGACCGAGCGCACCACGTCGGGTCCGGTGACGAACACCCGGCCGGCCGGGCCCATGATCACCAGGTCGGTCAGCGCCGGGCCGTAGGCCGCGCCGCCCGCCGCCGGGCCGAGCACCACCGAGATCTGCGGCACCTTGCCCGAGGCGTGCGTCATCGCGGCGAAGACCTCGCCGACGGCGTGCAGCGAGAGCACGCCCTCGGCCAGCCGGGCACCGCCGGAGTGGTAGAGGCCGATCACCGGGCAGCCCTCGGCCAGCGCCCGGTCGTAGGCGACCAGGATCGCCTTGCAGCCGGCCGTGCCCATCGCGCCGCCCTGGATCGTCGGGTCCGAGGCGTACGAGGTCGCCTTGGTGCCGTTGACCAGGCCGATCGCCGAGACGAAGCCGGAGTCGTCGAAGGGCGTGAGCAGCTCGAGCGTGCCCTCGTCGAACAGCCGGGCCAGCCGCTTGAGCGGCCCGCGCGGGTCGTCCTCGCGGGCGGGCTTCGCGGGCTTGCTGTCCGTGGTCACTGTCATGAAGTGTCCTTACTTCGCTCGGAACCGGGGGATCCGTCAGTGACGGCGTACCGCGAGCACGACGTTGTGGCCGCCGAAGCCGAAGGAGTTGTTCAGGGCGACGATCGGCCCTGCCTCGGTCTCGGCCGGCAGCCTGCGCGGCTCGTCCCGGACGATGTCGAGGTCGGCTTCCTCGTCGAGGTCGGTGATGTTGATGGTCGGCGGGGCCACCAGCTCCTGCACGGCCTTGACGGTGAAGACCGTCTCGATGCCGCCCGCGCCGCCGAGCAGGTGCCCGGTCATCGACTTGGTGGCCGAGATGGCGATGTGCTCGGCGTCGTCGCCCAGCGCCATCCGCAGCGCCCGCAGCTCGCCGGTGTCGCCGAGCGGGGTGGAGGTGGCGTGCGCGTTCAGGTGCACGATCTGGCCGGGCGAGACCTCCGCGTCGACCAGCGCGTTGCGGATCGCCGCGGCGATGCCCTCGCCGGAGGGGTCGGGCTGGGCGATGTCGTGCGAGTCGGCCGAGTAGCCGACGCCGACGATCTCCGCGTAGATGCGGGCGCCGCGGGCCTCGGCGTGCTCGATGGACTCGAGCACCACGATGCCGGAGCCCTCGCCGAGCACGAAGCCGTCGCGGCCCTTGTCGTAGGGGCGCGAGGCGCGCTTGGGGTCCTCGTTGTTCTTCGACATCGCCATCATGTTGGCGAAGGCGGAGATCGGCAGCGGGTGGATCGCGGCCTCGGTGCCGCCGCACACGACGATGTCGGCCCGGCCAGAGCGGATCATGTTCAGCGCGTAGCCGATGGCCTCGCAGCCGGTGGCGCACGCGGAGACCGGGGTGTGCACGCCGGCCCTGGCGCCGAACTCGAGGCCCACGTAGGCGGCGGGGCTGTTCGGCATGAGCATCGGCACCGCGCGCGGGCTCACGCTGCGGGCGCCCTTGGTCAGCAGCAGGTCGTAGTTGTCCAGGAGCGTGGTCACGCCGCCGATGCCGGAGCCGACGACGGCGCCGAGCCGGTGCGGGTCCACCTCGACGTCCTCGAGGCCGGCGTCCTTCCATGCCTCGCGCGCGGCGATCAGGGCGAACTGCGCCGAGCGGTCGAGCCGACGGCGTTCGACCGGCTTCATCACCTCGGACGGCTCGACCCGGATCTGCCCGGCCATGCGGACCGGCAGGTCCGCGGCCCAGTCCTGGGTGAGCGGGGTGATGCCGGACTCGCCGGCCAGCAGCGCCTCCCAGGTGGAGGCGACATCCCCGCCGAGCGGCGTCGTCGCGGTCTTGTTCACTGATCTAGCCCATCTATTCGAATGCCGACCGAGAGATACTCCCGGATCGAACTCCGGGCGGGTGCTTGGGTGCCGCGCCGGCCGCCGCGGATCACGCGGAGGCCGGGCGGCGAGAGCGCCGAAGCGCGGGTCAGCCCGCGTGCGACGCGATGTAGCTGACGGCGTCGCCGACGGTCGAGAGGTTCTTGACCTCCTCGTCCGGGATCTTGACGCCGAACTTGTCCTCGGCCGCGACGACGACCTCGACCATGGTCAGCGAGTCGACGTCGAGGTCCTCGGTGAAGGACTTGTCGAGCTGAACTTCCTCGACCTCGATCCCGGCGACCTCGTTGACGATCTCGGCGAGTCCCGAAAGGATCTCTTCCTGCGTGGCCATGACCTGGCTCCTAACCTGATGTTGCGTAAGGTGATGGCCGCTACCGTGCGGTCTCGGCCTGGGGACTGGAAAAGCCTACATTCAGCGGAGTCGCCCGCCGCCTGCGACCGGCGCTAAGGGAGCTGGACTACCTGCGCGGCGTAGACAAGGCCCGCGCCGAAGCCGATCAGCAGGGCAAGGCCGCCGTGCGGGGCCTCGCCCTCCTCGAGCATCCGCTCCATCGCGAGCG
>Ga0302314_10023405_pt1 | contig 10083 bp, 8 predicted proteins | sample III_Palsa_N2_3_FD_200533 | JGI IMG/M metagenome (GOLD analysis project Ga0302314, IMG submission 200533) | Peat permafrost microbial communities from Stordalen Mire near Abisko, Sweden - III_Palsa_N2_3 | ecosystem: Environmental > Terrestrial > Soil > Palsa > Peat permafrost | place: Sweden...
AGGAGTGCCCGGGCCAGTCCGAGCTCGGCCTGGGGCGCGACCGAGAAGCGGTCGCCGTGCTGCGAGAGGAAGGACAGGATCTTGTCCGCGGAGGAGAGCGAGGCGTGGCCCTGGATGGAGATCACGTCCCTCGGGTTCTCCTGTTCGAGGTGCACCGACTTGGAGAAGTTCTGCTCCTGCTCCACCGCCGCGAGGATCTCGTCCATCGCCTGCCCGGTCTTGGGGAAGTCCGGGAGGTAGAACCAGATCATCAGCAGCTTCTCGTAGGCGTCGCCAAGCTTGTAGCGCCGCAGGTAGCACTCCATGCCGAAGAGCAGCAGCTCGCCGGCATAGCTGGAGTAGGGGTACCGATCGAAGCCGCGTTCCACGGTGCGCGTCGCGCGCCATTCATTGAGCCAGAGATCCTGGTTGGCGAGCAGCTGCCTGGCATGGTTGAGATGGTAGAGCGCGCCGTTCTCCTCGGCGGCGTTCGGCACGTGGTCGACCGCGCCGAGGCGGTAGGTGGCCGCCTGCTTCTCCAGCGTCTCGACGTAGGTCTTCTCGGTCTCGGCCTCATCGACCGGGTCCGGGGTCGCGTCTCCCGCCCGGATGGCCGTGCACAGACACATCGACAGGAGTAGCCACCACCAACGCATGGCGCAGAGTGTGGGCGCCGTGCTGTGCAGAGCAACCGCTGCCGAGGGCCGGTTGCTGGCGCTCATCTGCAGAGGTCTATGCTGGCGCCCAGCTCATGACTCCCCGGCCTCGAGCACAGGTTGCGCAGCCGCAGCGCCCGGTCCGCCGCGGCGGCGCCGTGGTTGCGCGCATCGGCCGCATCCTCTCGATCGGCGATGAGCTCATCCTCGGCCGCTGCGTCGATACCAATGCCGCGCACATCGCGCGCTGGATGAGCGATCATGGGCTTGAGGTCGACCGCGTGCAGCAAGTCGGCGACGCCCAGGAGCGGATCGTCGCGGCGATGAGCGATGCCGCCGCCGGCGCAGCGCTGGTGGTCTGCAGCGGCGGCCTGGGTCCGACCGATGATGACCGCACGCGTCATGCGCTGGCCGAGGCGATGGGCGTGATGCTGCGCGAGGACGCGGCCTCTTGGCGCGACATCCAGGCCTATTTCTCGCGCGCGTCGATCGCACGCGTGCCGGACGTGAACCGCCGACAGGCCCTGCTGCCGCAGGGCGCGCGCATCATCCGCAATGACCAGGGCACGGCCCCGGGCGTGCTGGCGAAGCTCGGCGGCGCGTGGTTCGCCTGCACGCCGGGCGTCCCCCATGAGATGATCGCGATGCTGGACTCCGTGGCCAAGGCCCTGCCGGGGCTCGTGCCCGGGCTGCGGCCGGCTACGATCCGCGAACTGTGGTGCTCCGGACTCGGCGAATCGACCGCGCAGGAGCTGATCCCGGGCCTCCTCACCGAGCGTGACCCGCAGGTCGGCATCACCGTCAGCGAGGCCGGGCATCTGACGCTGCGCATCGTCGGCACCCCGCGCCAGGTCGCCACCAGGCACCGCGCGCTGGCGACGGCGCTCGCAGCCTACGTCCTGCCGCAGGCAGGCCTGGCGCCGAGCCTGGTTGCGTGGTTCAGCGGGCGCTCGCGCACGCTGTCGGTCGCCGAAAGCTGCACCTGCGGCCAGGTCATGGCCGCGCTTGGCGCGGTGCCAGGCGCCTCGCGGATGCTCCATGAAGGGCTCCTGAGTTATGCAGAAGAAGTCAAGACCCGGCGCCTCGGCGTGCCGAGGCCGCTGCTGCGTCGCCATGGCGTGGTCAGCGAGGCGGTGGCCCTGGCCATGGCCGAGGGCATGCGCCGCCACAGCGGCGCCGACGTGAGCCTGGCCACCACCGGGGTGGCCGGCCCAGGCGGGGCCACGGCCGAGAACCCGGTCGGCACGGTGTGGGTGGCGGTGGCCGACGCGCACGGCAGCCGGGCCCGCCGGCATCACATCCGCGGCGATCGCGCGCGGGTCCAGCGCCGCGCGGCCTCCTATGCCCTGCAGCTGGCCTGGGAGCGCGTGAATACCGGGGTTTAACCCTCCTAAGTCCGTAAGAACAAGCTCGCCGCTTGCTCATTGGAAGCGCTTCCATACACCCCTGACCAAGGGGACTGCATGGCGAGCAAGCAACGCGGGATCGTGGTCGGCTGCGGCGGCATGGGCCAGGGCTGGATGAAGAACCTGGTCGGCAACCCGCGTTCCCAGCTGGTCGGCGTGGTGGACATCCGCGCGGAGGCTGCGCTCGCCGCCGCCAAGGAGCATGGACTGGCTTCCGAGTGCGCCTTCACGGAAGTCTCGGCAGCCATCACCGCGCTGCGCCCGGACTTCATCGCCGACATCACCATCCCCGAAGCGCATTGCCCGACCACCCTCGCCGCCCTCGGGCTCGGCGTGCCGGTGATCGGCGAGAAGCCGCTGGCCGACAGCATGGATGCCGCACGGCGCATGCGCGCCGCCGCAGAGGCGAGCGGCAAGCTCTACATGGTCAGCCAGTCGCGCCGCTACGACACCAACCACATCTCCCTGGCGCATGCGCTGCGCGCCAAGGCCGTGGGCGAGATCACCACCATCAACTGCGACTTCTACATCGGCGCGCACTTCGGCGGCTTCCGAGACGCGATGGAGTCGCCGCTCATCCTCGACATGGCGATCCACCACTTCGACATGTGCCGCTACTTCGCCGGAGCCGACTGCACCGCCGTCTATGCCCATGAATTCAACCCCAAGGGCTCCTGGTACCAGGGCGACGTCGCGGCCACCGTCATCTTCGAGCTGCAGGGTGGCATCATCTTCACCTACCGCGGCTCGTGGTGCGCCGAGGGCTGCCACACCTCCTGGAACGGCGATTGGCGGATCATCGGCACCGAGGGCACCATGATCATGGAGGGCGACCGCTTCCCGCATGGCCAGCGCCGCAAGGCCGGCGGCAAGGCCGGCTTCCATGCCGAGATGGAGGACGTCATGGTGACCAAGGTCGAGAGCAACGGTACCGGCATCCAAGGCTCGCTGAACGAGTTCCTGGACGTGCTCGAGCGCCGCAACGCGCCCGGCCAGTCCTCCAGCTCCGGCTCGGCGATGAAGCCGAATCTCGTTCCGCAGTGCGAAGTGCACGACAACATCCACTCTCTCGCCATGGTCTTCGCGGCCATGGAATCATCGCGCGCCCGCACCCGCATCGTGATGCCTGCCTGAGCAGGGCCACGCACCAACCCATCCTCCAGGCCCGCCCGGGCCGACATCGCACCCAGACGAGGTACCCATGCCCGAACTCATGACCGCTCCCGCCACCCGCCGCACGGCCCAGGATCTCTCCAAGGAGACGATCCGCGTCGGCACCCTGGTCCAGGGCAACATGACCTGTGCCCGCTACATCGAGCAGATCCTCGGCTACGGCTTCGAGAGCTTCCAGCTGTTCTTCTGGCAGAGCGTCGAGTCGATCGACCTGCGCCAGCTGTCGCGCGAGGTCAACGCGGTGCTCGCCGGAACCGGCGTCACGGTCTCGTCGCTGGGCATCTTCGGCAACCCGCTTGCCACCCGCGAGAAGGACCTGGAGACGCTCACGGGCTGGGAGAAGTGCATTGACGCCGCGCCCTTGTTCAACTGCGACATCGTCGCCGGCTTCGCAGGACGCGTGGTCGACAAGCCGATCGACGAGTCGATCCCGGTCTTCACCAAGGTCTTCACCCCGCTCACCGCCCGCGCCAAGGCCAACGGGGTGCGCATGGCGATCGAGAACTGCGACATGGGCGGCAGCTGGTCGGGGGGCGATTGGAACTTCGCCCACTCGCCGGAATCATGGGAGATGATGTTCAATGCGGTGCCGGCCGAGAATCTCGGCCTGGAGTGGGAGCCCTGCCATCAGATCGTCAGCCTCATCGATCCGCTGCCGCAGCTGCGCAAGTGGGTGTCGAAGGTGGTGCATGTGCATGGCAAGGATGCGAGCGTGCAGTGGGACGTGCTGCGCACCTACGGCCTGCGCGGCAACAAGTCCTACGTGCAGCACCGCACCCCGGGATTCGGCGACACCAACTGGACGGATGTGGTCAGCATCCTGCGCGCCGGCGGCTTCAAGGGCTCGATCGACATCGAAGGTTGGCATGACCCGGTCTACCGGGGTGAGCTGGAAATGACCGGTCAGGTTTCCGGTCTCAACTACCTGAAACGCTCCAGAGGCGGCAATTTCGTACCTAACCCGAGCTGAGGCAGCCGCTTAGGTCTTTTCCAGCGAGCTGTCTGCTTTGCTGAGCCTTGGAACGTCTCAGACGTTACAAGGGGTGCCACCCGCGCCATGACCAGCCAGACCGACACCCCACGACTGATCGGCAGTCAGTTCGCGCAGTGTACGCTACGTGAGCTGATCGGCGTGGGCGGCACGGCGGAGGTCTACCGCGCCAGCCTGCGCGGCAGCGTGATCGACTGCGCCGTCAAGGTCCTGCACCGCGAACGCCTCGAGGAGCGGGACAAGGTCAAGGCCTTCCACAATGAATTCGAGATCCTGCATCGTCTGACCTGTCCGGGCGTCCCGGTGGCACAGAAGCGCGGCGAGATCGATGGGCGTCCCTGCTTCCAGATGGACCTGGTGGCCGGCGATACCCTGGCGGCTCTGCAGGCCAGCCATGCCATTCTGCCGGGGCCGTCCCTGCTCCTGGCGGTGACCCGCATCGTCGCGCACCTGCACGAGCACAACCTGGTGCACAACGACCTCAAGCTCGAGAACATGATCCTCGGTCCCGATGGCGGGCTGACGCTGATCGATTTCGGCAGCGCCCGCGAGGCGCGCGACAGCGTCATCGCGCGCCTCTTCCAGCGCAAGGCCGAGCAGATCTTCGGCTCGATCACCTATCTCGCTCCGGAGCTGCTGGCCGGCAATCGCCCGAGTCCCGAGTCGGACGTCTACGCGCTGGGCGTCTGCGCCTTCCTGCTCCTGGCCGGCGTGCCGCCCTACTCGGCCGGCAAGGCCCAGGACCGCCCGTCCGAGCGCCTGCGGCGTCTGCAGCAGGCCAGGATCCCGTCGATCAAGGACCATGTGCGGAACCTGCCCCCGCTGATCGCGACGGCCATCGATGCCAGCCTGGCGAAGGACCCGGAGCGGCGGCCTGCGGATGCCGGTGTGCTGCTGAAGATCTTCAATGGCTGGCATCGCCCGCCATCAGAACAGCTGCGCGCCCGCTAGCCTATTTCTTGGTCTCGAGCTTGGCCTCCGCCTGCGGGGCAGTGGCCGGTGCGGGTGTAGCCACAGCCGGTGACACGACGCTGGTCGCCACCGGTGGAAGGTGCGGCTTGAAGTTGCGCAGCTGCTTGCGGATGGCGTCGGCGAGGATGGTGAAGGCCTGGGTCTGCATGTCGTCGTGCAGGGTGGTGGTCGCGATCAGCTCATCCTTGTCGCGCACCATGATCGTCTGGTCGAGGAGCTTGGCGGGGAACTGCAGCTTCTTGACGCCGATGTCGGCACCGGCGAAGACGATCGGCTTGCGCCACCACACCCAGCGGTCGACGTGCTTGGCCGCATCCTCGCTGTTGGCGCGGATGATGATCTTGGTGTCGCCATTGGACTCGTAGCTCATCGCGAAATCCTTGAGCAGCGGCTGCAGGTCGCCGAGCTTGAGGTCGGTGGCGGGACCGGTGAAATGCAGCGCATGGCCCGAGGGCTCCGGCGGCGGGGTCCTGGTCGAGGACAGGAGCGTGGCCAGGGTCGAGACCTCCAGCTCGGTCGGGCCGGCGATGGCGAAGTAGAAGCCGGGCACGTTCGGCAACGGCCACGCCGGGCCGATCGGCGTGGCCACCGGCGGCGCGCCCTTGGTGAGGGTCTTCTCCTGCAGGGCGGTGTTCAGTCCGAAGAAGCGGATGACCGGCGGGGATTTGACATTGGCCCAGGAGATCAGCACGCGCTGCAGTCCACCCGTCGGATTGAAGGTCGGCGGGGGTGGGGCCGCATTGGGATCGCCCGGGACCGGGGTGGGCGGATCGTCGCTGGCGTAGAGCCCGCCGTCATGTGGGCAGAGCGCACGGATCAGCACGTCGCTGATCGGGGTGCCGCGGATCGCATTGTAGTTGACGTCGACCAGTGCGGCGCCGGCCTGACCGCACAGGCTCAGCGTAAGCAGCAGGGCGCCCACGCCGGGCAGCCAGTGACCGCGGCCCAGGAGGGCCTGCACGATGGCGCGCGCGCATGGCTGTGGAAGCATTCTCGACCTCGGCGGTGGCAGCGAACGGATGCCACCTGCGGCGATGGTAGGACAGCCATAGCTGGAACACCAGGGAAAGTCACGATCCCCGCACGGGCTCAGCTGCATAGGCGCCGCAGATCATCGCCGTAGAGGCGCAGGCGTTTTGCACCCAGCTGCGGAATCTCCTGGTCCGTCACGCCATGCTGCTTGAGGTATTCCAAGGAGCGTGCCGGCAGGACCACCTGCAGGGGCACCTGCCGGCGTTCCGCCTCCGAACGCCGCCAGTCCTTGAGGCGGGTCTCGCGCGCCTCCTCATGCTCGGCCACATCGCGGGCCCGCGGACGTGGGGGCAGGCTGGCGGGATCGGCGCTGGCGCCCTTCACGCAATCGATCAGGGCCTGGCCGTGCTCGCTCATGAACCAGCCGCGCATGCCCAGCTTCTTGAGCAGTCCGTAGTTGGTCGGTGCGATGCGTGCAAGGGTGAAGAGCAGCTGGTTGTTGATGAGCCTGCCCGGCGGGAGGTTGGCATTGCGCGCCAGCTGGTCGCGCCACACCCACAGCGCGGCCAGCACCGATTGGCTGTGCGGCTTGAGCTCGCGCACGCCCTTGATGCGCCAGAAGCCGGCCGGATCGAATCCGCCGCTCCAGGAGGCCTCGGCTACCGCCTGGCAGGCGATCTGCATCTCCTCGACCAGGTCATGGCTCTCGATCTCGGCCTGCAGGGCCGCGCCGACCTGCGGCAGGTAGACGACATCGTCCAGGGCGTATTGCAGCGCCCCGGGGGCGATCGGCCGCGAGCTCCAGTCATACTGCGTCCAGGCCTTGTCGAGCACGACCTGGCAGATCCTCTCGACGGCCGCACCGTAGCCGGTCTTCTCCCAGCCGAGCAGCGAAGCCGCCTGCTGGCTGTCCCAGACACCCTGCAGGGTGATGCCGAAATCACGTCGGAACACCGCGACATCGTATTCGCCGCCATGCAGGAAGAGCGGCCGGTCGCGTCGCTCGAACTGGGACTTGAGGCTGTCGAGGGCGTTGCTCGGCGCCTCTGGCGCCAGGGCCAGCCCGTCGATCACGAACAGCCGGCCACCGGCGTTGATCTGCAAGAGGCACATGCGTTCACGGTAGACGAACATCGAATTGGATTCGGTGTCGATCGCCACCCAGGGCGCGGACGTGAGCGCATCGACCACCTGGGCCAGCTGTCCGGGTTGGTCGATCCACTGATGGTCTGGCATGGTCATTATGGCCTCATCCTCGGGACGCCGGGGAATTGGCCACGGCATTCCGCCTCGCGTCAGGACGGCAGCGGCGCGATGATCGGCACCGCGCCGCTGATGTCCGGGATCAGCGGCTTCTGCTCCTGGAGCGAGGCGACGAAGCGCTCGAGATCCTCCGCTGCGGGACCGAGCGGCTCCCCGCTGGCCTCACCCTCGGATACCAGCTGCTGGCAGGCGGCCATGGCCGATGCCGCGACCTTGAACTGGCCGCGCACCGCCTGCGCGCGGCAGGCGAGGTTCGCCGAGTAGAAGCGCTGCGCCGGGCCCGCCTCGAACTTCTTTTCCAGCGCCATCATCTCCTGGACGATGGACAGGGCGCGGACCGGATTGATGGCGAGGAGCCAGGCCTTGCCCTGATTGAACAAGGCCTGGTGATGGTTCTTCCAGTTCTCGGAGCGCACCGTCGCCGCCGCCAGCGCGTCGCCGGCGGTCGTCAGCAGCTGCTGGGTGAGCAGGCACTGCGGCTCTGCGATGCGCAGCAGGTTGCCGGCGATGCCCGCGGTCTGCTTCAGCACGTCATCATCGGGAGGCACCACCGAGCAGAGCACGGTGGCGCGCTTGAGGAATGGCAGGGCCTCGGAGGGACGGTTGCGCGCCAGGAGCGTCTGCGCACAGGCGCTGGCGAAGCGGCATTCGTCCGAGGGGCCGATGATGCCATGGCTGATCTCCGCCTCGGCATCGCGTTTGCGCTCGGCGCAGATCAAGAGCACCGCCAGGGCGCGATGGATGCTGCGTCGCACCGGGGAGCTGGCCGGCAGCGAGGGATGCTCGAGGCAGCGGCGCAGCAGCGCCTCGGCGTCATCGTAGCGGCCCAGGGCCGCGACCCCGAGGTTGGTGGCGTAGACGCTAAAGTGCAGCAGGTCGGTCTCGGAGCTGGTCTTGCCGTAGATCTCATCCAGGCGGTTGAAAGCCGCGTTGGGGTCGACACGCGCTTCCTTGCTGAGTTCCTGGAGCAGGCGTTGGAACGGGCTCGGCTGGATCATGGACGCGCATCCTACCCTGCGACGGGCCGTGGTATAGTCTCATCGCGTGCCATGGCAGCCGTACCTTCAGCTGCCGACTCGTGCGCCCGGTTCGGGCAGGCTGCGCAGCCGCTGCGCCAGCCAGGCCAGCTCGCGGGTCGTGCCGCTTTGCGCATCGCGCTCGCTGGGTGAGAGCACGCTCCAGGTATAGGTCTCCACCGAGAGATGCGTGCAGCCCTCGGCCCGGCAGGCCACCAGGCCGGCCAGGCTGTCGTCGACCGTGGTCGACAGCCCGCTGGCGGTCGGCTCGCGGAATACCGGGATGTGGAAGTGGCTGCGCACCGCGCGTGCGTTCGGCAGACGCGCCAGGCACTCGTCGAGCTGGTCGAGATCCTCGACCTTGGACAACGAACCGGCCTCGCTGGCGGCAGCGGTCTGGTGCATGAAGCGCATCTCGGCGAGCGCCGCCAGGGCCGCAACCCCGTCCGGATCGGTCGCCGGGCTGCGCACCTCGGGTGCTGCGGAGAACTGGCACTTGGCGATGCGCGCACCGGCTTGGGCCATGCGCCGTGCGGCCGCGGCCTGGTCCTCGAATGCGAGGCTGAGATGGCAGGTGTCGAAGCAGATGCCGAGATGCGTGCGCAGCGCGCGGCGCGCCGCCGGGCCGTCCTGGTCGAGATCGGCCATGCACGCCGCAAGGCCGGCCTGGGCGAGGGGGCCGGTCCAGAAGGCGGCCACGTCCCATGAGGTCTCAAGCAGGCACCATGGCTCGGGCTCGAGGCATAGCACCACCGTCCGTCCACGCTCGCGCTCGAAGCGCGCGGCGGCGGCGGCGAAGCGCCCCAAGGCGGTCGCCACCTGCATGGCCGCCCCGCCTCCAGCCACCAGCGGACGGTAGGTTCCCGGCACGGTCGAGATGGTGATCTCCTGGTGGTCGCTGAGCTCCGCTACGAGCGGGATCAAGCGCAGGGTGTCACCGAGGCGTTCCGGGCTGGTCCAGTCGGGGAGGTAGGCGTTGCGTTTCACCACCGCGGCCTGGAAGGGGCGCAGCGGGAAGGCGTTGAAGGTGAAGGGGTCGCAGCCGGCCGCGTCCAGGGCGTTGCGCAGCCCGGCGCGCGTGGCCGGGTCCTCCAGCTCATGGATCATGGTCGAGCCCAGGCGCAGATCGAGGCCCAGGCGGGGCCAGCCCAGGGAGCTGCGCACGGCAGCCGAGAAGGTCTGCAGGGCGTGGATCAGCGACGGGATGTTCTCCGCTGCGTGCAGGTTAGAACTGTAGGCCAGGGGCAGCACGAGGGACTCCGGTTCAGTCGCTGGATGACAGAGATGAGTTTGCGGTGTGCAAGCCTTCCTTGCCTGCAACAACGGTAGCATTCATTATCCGGTATGCACGGCCCTCCGGACATGCCGGAATCGATGGCCAAGCCAGTGGCCGCGTTCGCGACGGTCATCGAGCACTACCACATCGACCAGGTGCTGATCCGGCGCCATTACCTGCGCATCGCCGTCGGGCTGGTCGCCAGCGCCGGGGTCATCGGCTACAACATCTTCCATGCCCATGCCTCCAGCGACCTCGACCTGCGCCGGCAGGTCGGTTCCTGGCTGGTCATGGCCTTCCTGGTGTTCTGCGTGGTGGCGATGAGCGTGTCCCATCTGCGCGAGCAGGCCCGCCTGCGGCAGCCCTGCGCAAGCTTGCG
>Ga0302314_10023407_pt1 | contig 10082 bp, 8 predicted proteins | sample III_Palsa_N2_3_FD_200533 | JGI IMG/M metagenome (GOLD analysis project Ga0302314, IMG submission 200533) | Peat permafrost microbial communities from Stordalen Mire near Abisko, Sweden - III_Palsa_N2_3 | ecosystem: Environmental > Terrestrial > Soil > Palsa > Peat permafrost | place: Sweden...
CCGCCTTCGGTCTCCTGGAAGCGCACCGTGACCCTCTGGCCGATCTTCAACGCCGCCAGGTCGCAGTCCACGAAGTTGGTCAGCACCGCCGGGCCTTCGTCCAGATTGACATAGCCGATGGCGTAGGGGACCGGCGTGTTCCGGTACATGACGCTGAAGGTGTAGATTTCGCCCTCGCCTGGCGACTCCTCCCAGCGGGTGTCGGCGCTGAAGCAATAGGGGCATAGGGCGCGCGGATACCAGTGCGCCTTGCCGCAGTCGCCGCAGCGCTTGATCAGGAACCGGCCCTCCTTGGCCGCGTCCCAGAAGGGCTGGCTTTCGTTATTGGTCGACGGGGCCGGGATGCGGCGCGTCTTCGGAGCCTCTTGAACGTCGCTCATCGCCTCTACTCCCGTTCCATGATGACAGTGGCCGCGCCGTGGCGGGTGCCCAGCGAGCCGCCGGTGCCGTGGGCGATGGCCAGGTCGCAATTGGGCACCTGCACCTTGGGATGCGCCTCGCCGCGGAGTTGCCGCACCGCCTCGATCACCTTGGTGATGCCGCCGCGGTTGGTGGGGTGGTTGTTGCACAGGCCGCCGCCGTCGGTGTTGAACGGCAGCTTGCCGACGCCAGAGATCAGGTTGCCGTCGGCGACGAACTTGCCGCCTTCGCCCTTCTTGCAGAAACCCAGATCCTCCAGCTGCATCAGGACGGTGATGGTGAAGCTGTCGTAGATCGAGGCGTACTTCATGTCCTGCGGCGTGACGCCGGCCTCGGCGAAGGCCGCCGGGCCGGACCAGACCGCGCCGGAATAGGTCAGGTCCAGGTCGTTGCCGCCGCGCGGGCCTTTCGGCGCCTCGCCGGCCCCGATGATCTTCACCAGCGGCCGGTTCAGGCTCTTGGCGACCTCCGGCGAGACCACGATCACCGCGCCGCCGCCGTCGGAAACCACGCAGCAGTCCATGCGGTGCAGCGGCGTGGCGATCATCGGCGAGGCCAGCACATCCTCGACGGTCACCACCTCCTGGAGCATGGCGTGGGGGTTCCACTGGGCGTGGTGCGAGGCCGCCACCTTGATCCAGGCCAGCTGCTCGGAGGTGGTGCCATAGTCGTGCATGTGGCGGGCGGCGCACATGCCGTAGGTGTTGTGGGTCGAGCCGCCATAGATGTTCTCGAACCCGGCCTCGGGCACCTCGCTGAAGGCCGCGCCGGGCGGTGGTCCGCCGCGCCCCGGCCCGCCGCCTCCGCCGCCCATGCCCATGCGGGCGGTGCGCGGCCGGCCAGCCAGGGTGATCAGCGCCACCGAGCACTTGCCCGCCGCGATCGCCTCGGCGGCGTGGCCGACGTGCAGGATGTAGGAGGATCCGCCGGTCTCGGTGGAGTCCATGTGGCGCAGCTTCAAGCCCATATAGTCGGCCATCGACATGGCCCCGAAGCCTGGCGCATCGCCGGCGCAGAAATAGCCGTCGATGTCGTCCTTGGTCAGGCCGGCGTCTTCCAGCGCCCCTTTGGCGCTTTCGGCGTGCAGTTGCGGGGTGGTGTAGCCGATGGCCTCGCGCGTCGGGTGCTCGAACACGCCGGCGACATAGGCCTTGCCCTTGATGCTCATGAAAAACCTTTCAAATTCAACGCTTCGCCAGCTTGCAATGAAGGCCGGCGGCTCAAAGTCACGGTCGATCTATGCTCAAGTCGAAAGAGCCGGGACGCGGTCGCCCGCGCCCCGGCCTTTGCCGGCAAAATTAGAATTGGGCCGGCGAGGCGAGTCAACTGCCTAGCCGTCGTGGCGGGCGCGCCGTTAGTTGAAGCGGCGCTTCTTCAGCCGCGAGGCGCGGTCGATTGTGCGCACCTCCAGATCGAAGATATCGCCTTCGCGCTTCACCCGCAGCGGCGCGGAGACGCCAGCGGGCCCGAGCCCCCAGAGCTTGGTGTAGAAGTCGGCCAGATTGGTGACCGGCTGACCGGCCACGGCCAGGATGACGTCGCCCTGGCGCATCTCGGCGCGATCGGCCGGACCGCCGTCCGAGACGTCCATGACCACCACGTTCGATCCGGTGTCGTGGGACAGAAGCCCGAGCCAGGGCCTTGGCGGAAACGGCCGCAGCCCCTTGGAAAGATCGTCCAGGATCGGCGGCAAAAGCTCGATCGGCACCGACATGTTGATGATCGAGACCTGACCGTCGGCGGTCTCCTGCTGCATCTGCAGCGAGCCGACGCCCAGCAGCGCGCCGGATGTCCCGATCAGGGCCGCGCCGCTCCAGTGCGGGTGCCCAGGCTCGGTGAAGATCGCCGAGTCCAGCAGATATTCCCAATAGCCGGCGAAGGTCTGGCGGGCCAGGACGCGCCCGGCCATGGCGTGGGCGACGCCGCCGCCGCCAGCCAGGATGATCGGATCGTCCGCCTGCAGCCGGCGCGAGTCGCCCAGCGGCAGGGCCGGCAGGTTCAAGGGCTCCAGCGCGTGCACCAGCCCGAAACCGGTCACCGGGTCGTAGCCGAGCACGTGGGCGGCGATGACCCGGCCATCATTGGTGAGCAGGCTGACGTCCTCGGCCTCGGTGATCAGATAGCCGATGGTCAGGACCAGGCCGTTGGTCCCGATGACGATGCCGTTGCCCAGGCGCTCGGTCTGCAGGCTCTGGGCGGTATAGGCGTCGTCTGGGATGTGCGCGTGCAACACCACCAGCGACTGGAGCGCCTGGTCAAGGTCGAACGGCAGGCCTCGCGCCGATGGCCGCAGGGCCTTTTCAACCTCGTAGTCGTCAAATGGGGATGTCATGCACGCCTCTGTCTATCACCAGAGAATCTAAGATGCGCCGGCGCGTCGGCAAGCCCTGAGCCGTCGCCCTCAGCTGGCAGGCTCCAGCTTATCCTGAGTCTTCGTCTCGAAGTCGCTGGCTTCATGGCGTTCGCGCAGTTGGCCGGCCGGGTCGCCCCAGGCGCGGTTGACCATCTGGCCGCGCTTCACCGCAGGGCGCTTGGCGATCTCTTCGGTCCAGCGCTGCAGGTGCTTGTAGTCCTGCACCTGCAGGAATTCGCCGGCGCCATAGAGCGCGCCCTTGGCCAGGCCGCCGTACCAGGGCCAGACCGCGATGTCGGCGATCGAATAGGTATCGCCGCCCAGATAGGGACTCTCGGCCAGCCGGCGGTCCAGCACGTCGAGCTGGCGTTTCACCTCCATGGCGAAACGGTCGATGGCGTATTCGATCTTGAACGGCGCATAGGCGTAGAAGTGGCCGAAGCCGCCGCCCAGATAGGGGGCAGAGCCCATCTGCCAGAACAGCCACGACAGGGTCTCGGCGCGGCCCTTGTCGCCGATCGGCAAGAAGGACCCGAACTTCTCGGCCAGGTGGACCAGGATGGCGCCGGACTCGAACACCCGGATCGGCTCGGGGCCGCTGCGGTCCATCAGGGCCGGGATCTTGGAATTGGGGTTCACGTCGACAAAGCCAGAGCCGAACTGGTCGCCGGCGATCTGAATCAGCCAGGCGTCGTATTCCGCGCCCTCGTGGCCGGCGGCCAGCAGCTCCTCCAGCATGATGGTGGCCTTCATGCCGTTGGGCGTCGCCAGCGAATAGAGCTGCAGCGGATGGCGGCCGACCGGAAGTTCTTTGTCGTGGGTCGGCCCGGCGATCGGCCGGTTGATATTGGCGAACCGGCCGTCATTGTCCTTGTTCCAGGTCCAAACCGCGGGCGGGACGTATTCGGTCGTGTCGGTCATGTCTGGAACTCCGGGGTCGGGCGGGTGTGACTTACGATGTGGGCGATGCAACGGGATTTGACCAGCCCAGCTTGGCGCCTCTAGGCGATGAACTCGTGATAGAGGGCGATGGGCGCAAGGCCCGTCCAGCCGCAAAAGTCGGGCCTGGCGATATTTCCCTTGGACAGGGCGTCCGGCGCATAGTTCTCCCAGAAGGTGCCGGTGGCTTCGAACACCTGGGCGAGCGACCAATAGTATTGCCTGGCCAGGCGGGTCGCCAAGGCGTGCTGGCCGCAGCGCTCGAGACCCCTGATGGTCATGTAGTTGGTCGGCGCCCAGACGCTGCCCATCCAATAGGTTCCGACGGGCGAGAAGCCCGTCTGGTCGGCTGGCCAGCTGGCCACGGGGATCGTCCGCCAGAACTGGCCGGGATCGGTCAGGTGGCCCAGCATGCGGGCGAGCCGGTCGGGCGGAACGATGCCGGCCAGCATGACCCAGAACATGCCGATATGCTTGCGGCGGATCTGCGCGCCATAGCCGAGGTCATAATAGAAGCCGTCCGCCTCGTTCCAGCAGTGACGGTTCACCGCCGCGTCGATGTCCGCATGAACCTGGGCGTAGAGCGGCCTGTCGGCCGTCTCGCCGAGCAGGCCGGCGATGACCCCCAGATTATCGGCGAACAGGGCCATCTGGGCCGAGAAGTCGACGCTGCGTCCCTGCCGGTTCCAGGCCGCGTTCAGGCCGGTATAGTTGAAGCGCTTGGGGAAGTTCGGATGGATCGGCAGGCCGGCATGGTCGTCCGTCCAGCCGTCCGGGTAACGGGGGATGTTGTCCATCCCCGAGCCCACGGCGTCGCTGAAATAGAGGCCGTCATCGCACCGGTAGGTGCGGTGCAGGAAGTCGAAGAATCGCTTCAGCATCGGATAGGCGAAGGCCAGCCGGTCCCGGTCCTTCGACTGGCCGTAGAGCTCAAGCTCGGCGAAGGCGAACAGCGGCGGGTTGATGCTGATCGGATGATCCTTGGGCCAGACGGGCAGGCCGGTCTCGGTGTATTCGCGGCAGATGAAGCCGTCCGCCTCCTGGCGCGCATAGAAGTTGTCGAGCGCATTGGCGATCGGCAGCTCGGCCTGGTGATACTTGGCGTAAGCCGCGATGAAGCAGGTGTCCCACAGGAAGATGTTGGTGCTGAAGGCCGCGTCCAGGAAGGGCTTGGGAAAGGCCGGATCGCCCGGGCCGCCGCGGATCTTCTTCTTGGCGATGTCGATCGCGGTTCGGTACATCCGCTTCTGCAGGGGGGCGGGGACCGTCCAGTTGTCGCGCGCGCCCTGCGCGAGAGCGGCGGGGCTGAACGTCGCCTCCAGGGCCGCGATACCGCCGGCCTGCAGGAACCGCCTTTTCGAAACCTCCCACATCGACCGTTCTCCGACTGTCTGGGCTAGACCCATAGACCCGGCTCGCGGCCTGACGCCAGGATGGCCGGCGCGGACGCCGCGTGTTTTACTCTCTGGCATCGAACACCCTGGGGGGTTTCAATGCGCATCGCTTCTATCGGTCTCGTCACCGCTATTGCCTTGCTCGCGGGAGGTCAGGCTCAACCCGCGCCAGCGGCAAAGCCAGCGATCCAGCTCACGACGGAGCGCGCCTGGCAGGCGGCGCTCAAGGCGCACGACAGCATCCAGTCCTGTTCGACATCGATCGGCATGACGGCGGCCAAGGTGGTGGTGCGTTACTGCCGAATGCAAAGCTCGGCGACGCATCCGCCCTGCGACACCGAGAACTCCTGCGCGACCATCACCGACCATATCGACGCCCAGGAGATCGGCGTTCCCGGGGAGATCGTCCCTGGCGAAAACTCGATGACAGCCAAGGACTGGAAGACCACCGCCTCGCTGCACGCGGAATAGGCTTCTATTTTCAGGCAATCACCCGCGTGACGGCGCCGGTAAGACATTCCAACTCGCCATCGGTGACGATGAACGGCGGGGTCAGATAGACCACCTTGCCCATGGGGCGGATCCAGACGCCCTCATCGACGAAGCGGGCGCAGAGGGTCCCGGCGTCCACCGGCCGCTCAAACTCCACCACCCCGATCGCGCCGCGCACGCGCAAGTCGACCACGCCCGGCGCGTTGCGGCACGCGGCAAGGCCCTCCGTCAGGCCGGCCTCGATGCGGCGGATGTCGCCCCGCCAATCGGTGGTCTCGAACAGGTCGAGAGAGGCGTTGGCGGCGGCGCAGGCGAGGGGATTGGCCATGTAGGTGGGGCCGTGCATCAGGGCCGCGCCTGGATCGTCCGACCAGAAGGCGTCGAACACCTTGGCGCTGGCGATGGCGGCCGACAGCGGCAGGGTCCCGCCTGTCAGGGCCTTTGAGAGGGTGACGATGTCCGGCGTCACGCCCGAGCCCGAACAGGCGAAGAGGTCGCCCGTGCGGCCGAAGCCGACGAAGATCTCGTCGAAGATCAGCAGCACGCCGTGCCGGTCGGCGAGGGTGCGCAGCCGGTGCAACACTTCATCGCCATGAAAGAGCATGCCGCCTGCGCCCTGGACGCGCGGCTCGACCAGGATGGCGGCGATCTCGCCACCGTGCTCGCCTAGCAGCATATCGAGCGCCCCTTCCGAGGCCGCATCGACCGGCAGGTCGGCGATATGCTGGCCCGGCATCACCCCGGCGAACAGGCTGTGCATGCCTTCCTCGGGGTCGCAGACGGTCATCGTGGCCAGCGTGTCGCCGTGATAGCCGCCGCGAAAGGCGACAAAGCGGCTGCGGCCGGAGACGCCGCGGTTGATCCAGTATTGCACCGCCATCTTCATGGCGATCTCCACCGAGACCGAGCCGGACTCAGCGAAGAAGACGTGGTCGAGGTCGCCGGGCAGCAAGGTCGCCAGCCGCTCGGCCAGGCGATAGGCCGGCTCGTGCGCCAGGCCGCCGAACATGACGTGCGGCGCGCGCTCCAACTGCGCCAGCACCGCCGCGCGGATGTGCGGATGGTTATAGCCGTGGCAGGCGGTCCACCACGAGGCGATGCCGTCGATCAGTTCGCGCCCGTCCTCCAGGATCAGGCGCGCGCCGTCCGTGCGCGCCACGGCCAGGAGCGCGGGCGCGGTCTTCATCTGACAATAGGGCCGCCAGACATGGCGCTGGCCGCGCTGCAGCCAGGCGGGCGTTTCGGCGGGCATGGGTGATCTCCGAAGGACTGACGCGGCCAAGGGTTGCTTGCGCCAAGGCCGAGGCTTGGTATGCCACGCGCCGCTCGGCCGCCACGGGGAAAGCATGCGCAGTCTGGACGATTTCGCCGAGGCCAAGCTCAAGAGACTGGCCGCGCGCCAACTCGACCGGTCGCTGAACCCGACGCATCGGCAGGATGGGGTCTGGGTCGAGCGCGGCGGGCGGCGGCTGATGTCCTTTTCCTGCAATGATTACCTCGGCTTGTCACACCATCCGGATGTGAAGGCGGCGGCCTGCGCGGCGGTCGAGACCTATGGCGCCGGCGCGGGCGCCTCGCGGCTGGTCACCGGAGACCATCCGTTGATCTCGGCGCTGGAGGCGCGTCTGGCGCGGATGAAGGGGACCGAGGCCGCCTGCGTGTTCGGCTCTGGCTATCTGGCCAATGCCGGCATCCTGCCGACCCTGGTCGGGACGGACGACCTGCTACTGGTCGACGAACTCGCTCATGCCTGCATCTGGGCCGGCGCCAGGCTGTCGGGCGCCGTGGTGCTGAGCTTTCGGCACAACGACATGGACCATCTGGCTGCGCTGTTGGCGGAATACCGCGGCGCCCACGGCCGCGCCTTGGTCGCCACCGATACGGTCTTTTCCATGGACGGCGATCTGGCGCCGCTGGAGGCGCTGGTCCCGCGCTGCGAGGCGCACGATGCCTGGCTGCTGACCGATGACGCCCACGGCCTCGGGATCGTCCACTCGGGCGCCGGCGCGCGGGTCCCGCTCCAGATGGGCACGCTCTCCAAGGCGGTCGGGGCTTACGGCGGCTATCTCTGCGCCTCGCGGGCGGTGATCGACCTGGTGGTCAACCGGGCGCGGACGTTGATCTATTCCACCGGCCTGCCGCCTGCCGCCGCAGGCGCGGCCATCGCCTCGCTGGACATCATCACGAGCGATCAAGATTTATGCGTTGCATCAGTGCTTAAGGCGCGTCGCTTTACTCAAGCTCTGAGCCTGCCTCTGGCCCAGAGCGCCATCGTGCCGGTGATCGTCGGCGAGGCCGCTGCAGCGCTTGACGCCTCCCGCCGCTTGGCCGAGCAAGGCTTTCTGGTCGCGCCAATCCGGCCGCCGACGGTGCCGCAAGGGACGGCGCGTCTGCGCGTCGCTTTCGCCGCCGGCCATCCCGACGCCGATGTCGATCGCCTCGCCGCCGCCGTATCCGAGCTGATCTGACCCATGCCCGCTCTGTTCGTCGCCGGAACCGGCACCGATGTCGGCAAGACCTATGTCACCGCCGCCCTGCTGCGGGCCCTGGTCGGCGCGGGCAGGGCGGTGAACGCGCTCAAGCCCGTCGTCAGCGGTTTCGATGAGGCCGCGCCGGCCGGCAGCGACCCGGCGGTGTTGCTGCAGGCGCTAGGCCGACCGGTGACGCCGGAGATGCTGGACCGCATCTCACCCTGGCGCTACGCCGCGCCGCTGGCGCCGAACCAGGCCGCCGCGCTCGAAGGCCGAAGCGTCGATGCTGAGGCGGTCATCGCCTTCTGCCGCTCGGGGATCGACGCCGAAGCCAACACCCTGACCTTCGTCGAGAGCGCCGGCGGGATCATGTCGCCGCTGGATGATCGCCTCACCATGCTCGACCTGGCCCGCGCGTTGGACGCGCCAGTCCTGCTGGTCGCCGGCGCCTATCTCGGCACGATCAGCCACACCCTGACAGCGGTTCAGGTGATCCGCGCGGCGGGACTCGATCTGCGCGCCGTGATCGTCAACGAAGACGGCCCTGGACCGGGCCTGAAACAAGCGGCCAACGAGATCGCCAGCCGGCTTCCGGGTGTCCCTGTGGGCAGCTTGGCGCGCGACGCCGACGGCGCGGCGCTCGCGGCCTATCTCGGCATATAGGTTCTGAGCACGTCCTCGATGATGCGCTCCAGCTCGGCCAGGCTGTTGCAGCTCTTGGCGACATTGCAGAAGCGGCGATAGCGCTCCATCTCGGAATCGCCGCGCGCCCACAGGCTTTCCGGTTCCGGGTTCAGCCAGATCACCGCACGCGCCCGTTCGCTGATCGAGCGCATCAGGTCGAGCCTGGGGTTCACGTAATTGGTCCGCCCGTCGCCCAGGATGATCACCGTGGTGCGCCGGTCGATCTTGGCCAGCTCGATGGCGCAGAAGTCCTCCAGCGCCAGGCCATAGTCGGTCGAGCGCATGCCGATCCGCTTGATCACCGAGGCGATGGCGTCTGAGACCGCTTCGTCATTGAGAATGTCGCCGACCGCAACCAGCCGGTTGGAGAAGGCGAAGGCATCCAGCCGCTCGACCACCTCGTTCAGGCTGTAGAGGAAGAGCAGCAGGAAGTGCGCCGCCTGGGCCACCGAGCCGGAGACGTCGCACATCACCGCGATGCTCGGCCGGTCGATGTGCTTGCTTTTCCAGATGAGGTCGAACGGCACGCCGTCGTTGCCGGCGCTCTTGCGGATGGTGCGGCGCACGTCGAGCTGGCCGCGTTTGGCGCGGCGAACCTGGCGGCTGTATTTCGAGGCCAGCCGCTTGGCCATCCGGCGCACCAGGCGCTGCATGGTGGCCAGCTCGTGCTCGTCGATGGCGGTCAGCTTCTGGTTGGCCAGGACGTCTTCGCGCAGCTTGCGGCCGCTCTCGGCGGCATAGAGTTCGTGCTGGCGCTCGACATAGCGTCCCGCCTCGGCGAACAGGTCCTCGCGCGCCTTGCCCAGGCGCTCGGCCAGCTTGGCGCCGTCTTCGCGCTTGCCGGCCTCGGCGATGCGGCGTTCGAGGCCGCCAAGGCCCATCTCGTCGAGCAACCGGCGGGTCAAAAGGCGGCGCTGGCTGGAGAGGCGGATATTGGCCGCGCCGGCCCGCTCGCCGGCCGCCTCCATGGCCTGGGCCAGGGCCGCGCCGTCGTGCTCCAGCAGCATCTGGGCGAGGTCCGGCTCGCCGCCGCCTTCGCCTTCGGCCAGCTCGTCCGCCATCGCCTTGTCGGCGGCGTCGGGCGGGCCTTGCATGAACTCATTGCGGCTGAAGAAGGTGTCGAACAGCTCATCGAACCGCGCCGTCTCCGAGGCGGTCTTGGCCAGCGTCGCGACCAGGGCGTCACGGAACAGTTCGCGGTCGCCATAGCCGACCGCTTCGGCCGCCCGGTGCGCGTCGATGGTCTCGGCGGGCGAGACCCGGATATCCGAGGCGCGAAGCGCCCGAACGAAGCTTTCGAGGGTCTTTTGCATCAGTGAAGCTTCCCGA
>Ga0302314_10023408_pt1 | contig 10082 bp, 7 predicted proteins | sample III_Palsa_N2_3_FD_200533 | JGI IMG/M metagenome (GOLD analysis project Ga0302314, IMG submission 200533) | Peat permafrost microbial communities from Stordalen Mire near Abisko, Sweden - III_Palsa_N2_3 | ecosystem: Environmental > Terrestrial > Soil > Palsa > Peat permafrost | place: Sweden...
CGCAGCGCCCCAGGTGACCGCGCCGGCGGCGGCGGTGCGACCGTGGAAGCCGTGCTCCAGCGCCACGACCTGCGAACGGCCGGTCATGCGGAACGCCATCTTCAGCGCGTTCTCGTTCGCCTCGGCGCCGCTGTTGATGAAGAACACCGTATCGAGGCCGAGGCCGGCGAACCGCACGAGCCGGTTGGCCGCGCGCAGCCGCACATCCATCGGCACGGCATTGGTCTGGAACTGGCAGGAGCGCGCCTGCTCGGTGAGCGCGCGCGTCCACCCCGGGTGTCCATAGCCCAGGGCCGCCACGGCGTGACCGCCATACAGATCAAGCACGCGGCGCCCATCGCGGATGTTCAGCCAGACACCGTCTGCGGACACCACCGGCAGTGGATACTGGGCGAACACCTGGGCGAGGTGATCGGGTAATTTGGCGTTCATGATTTCTCTTTAGGTCCAGCCGGGGGCCGGCGCGAGCAGGCCGCTGGTCTCGGGCAGATCAAACAGGCGGTTCATCCACTGCACGGCACCGCCGGCGGCGCCCTTGGTGAGGTTGTCGACGACGCACATGACCGCAACCGTGCGACCGTTGGCCACCGCGGACAGGTGGGCGTAATTGCTGGTGACCACGTTCTTCACGCGCGGTGCGACCTCGCTCACGCGCACGAACGGCGAGTTCGCATAGAACTCCTGCAACAGGCCCAGCACCTGACGCGTGTCACGCGTGGCTTTGAGGGAGGCCTGCACCGTGACATGGATACCGCGGGTGAACGGTCCGGAATGCGGTACGAACGCGAAGTCCGCTGCGACGCCCGAAGCCGCGAGCGCCAACGCGCTGACCTCGGGTGTGTGCCGATGGCCTAAGGCGTTGTACGAATACAGGTCACCGTGGCGCAGCGGATGATGCGTGCCTTCGACCGGCTTGCGACCCGAGCCGGTGCTGCCCGTGACACCGCTCACGAACAGCGTCGGCGATATCAGCCCCAGTTTCAGCAGCGGCACACTGGCCAGCAGGATGGCGGTCGCGAAGCAACCCGGGTGTGCCACGTGGGGAGTCGGCGCGACCGCGAGGTGTTCGGGCACCGCGCAGGTGAACTCAGCCAGCCGGTGCGCGGCGCCGTGTGCCTGCTTGTACACCGCCTCGTAGGCCGCTTCCGTCGGGTAGCGGAAGTCCGCGGAGATATCCACGACCCGCGGCGCATGACCCACATCCGCGGCGATGTTCAGCAGCGAGTCGACCAGCGACGCGGCTGCGCCATGCGGTGCCGCACAGAACACCGCCGGACGCGGCAGCTCGCGCATCAGGCCCTCGATCTGCGACTGCGACTGGAAGCGGGTGTCTGGCCAGACGCTCGCGAGATGGCCGAAGGCCTTGGCCACCGGCTCACCGGGCTGACTGTCCGAGAGCACGCCTGCGAGTCTGAAAGTCGGATGGGCCGCAATCAGGCGCAGCAGTTCGCCGGCCACGTAACCGCTGCCGCCCAGGACTATTGCCGGAATCGCCGCCGCGCTCATGAGGTTCCCGTGGCCGCGATGTGAGCAGCGCCGTGATTGGCCGCAGCCGTCGACTTGGCGGTGAGGCCCAGGTACTTGATGAGATGATCACCGAGCGCCGCACCGTTACCCAGGGCGTTGAAGGCCGGGACTTTCATCTGCTCCTCGATGATCTCAACGCCGACCGCGTTGTCGGTGGACGGGCCGGTGACGACGCACGGATCAATCCCGAAGCGTTCGCGCAGCAGCGTGACGCCGCCCCAGGCGGCCACCGGGTCATTGGCCGAGAGCACCACGCCGGTAAGCGCGCTGCGGATATCGGGACATTCGAGGATGGAGTCCACACCGTAGGCGCCCAACAGGCCATCGCCGAGCTCGAACACGATCACATCCGGCCTGTTGGCCGCCAGTTCGGTCAGCATGGTGCGAGTCAGTGCCGGACCATTCGCCCGCGTGGTCGTGACCACACCCAGATCCGTGAAGATGAGCGAATTGCGCGCGCCGGCATCCTCCATCGCGAGGATGTCACGGCGCAGGGACACGCCGGTGGCCTTGAAGGCATCGATGGTCAGGCCGCGATGCCGCATGCGGCTGATGATGGCGCAGGCGGCGGCGGTCTTGCCAGCCTCCATGCAGGTTCCGGCCAATGCGATGACCGGCACGCCCGCGGTGTCGAGCTTGCTGTCCTGGTCCAGTTTGCGGGCGCCCACGCGCGCGGGCACCCCAATGCGTTCGCCCAGGTACGGGAACGTCAACACGCCGCCCAGCACCCGGCAGTCGAAGGGCTTGCCCTTGTCCGGGTTGGCCGAATCGCACACGCCCAGTACGCCGCCGATGTTCAGCATCTGGATGATGTCGCCGGGCTTGACGCTGGGGGGCACATGCCCGGAATAGCCGAACAGCGCCTTGCGATGACCGAGCGCGCCGATGACCACATCGCCCTTGCCCACCTTGGCCATGCGGCCGCTGGTGAGTTCGAGGGTGTTGTAGTTCGCCTTGTTGCTCAGTACTTCCACGACCACGACGACGCCTTCCTCGGCGGGAATGTCGGCCGAGACGCGCACTTCGCGCGACAGGCCACAGGCCTGGGTGATTGAGGCGATCTTGTCGACGACGACACTTCTCACGATGGCGCTCTCCTTAAACGAGGTGACTCAAACGCCCTGTCCGGCGCGTCGGTGGAAGACACCGGTCAATGAAACGATCTTCGAGAAGCCGAGGGCGTCGGTGGCGGTCCACTCGCCCGCGGCTTCGCCATACACGCCACGCGAAGCCGCCATCAGCGAATACGGCGAATCCACGCCTTCGACGAACAGGCTGCCGGGGCGCATCAACACGTGCACATCGCCGGTCACCCGCGCCTGCGAGGACAGCAGCAGTGCCTCGATGTCGCGGCATACCGGATCGAGCAGCTGCCCTTCGTGCACCAGGTCCCCGTAGGGATTCGCCACCAGTTCCTTGATTCGCTGCTGACGGGCGGTGAGCACCAGCTTCTCGAGCTCCCGGTGCGCGGTCAGCAGCGTCTCGGCGGCCGGCGCCTCGAAGGCGACGCGACCCTTGGTGCCGATGATGGTGTCGCCGAGATGGACGCCGCGGCCGATGCCGAACTTCGCGCCGATGAGTTCCAGCTCCTCGATCAGCGTCACGGCATCGAGCCTGCGGCCATCGAGGGCGCTCGGCCGGCCCTTCTCGAAACTGATGGTGTGCCGTTCCGGCGCGTGCGGCTTGCTGAAGGCATCCTTCGACAGCACCCAGGCGTCATCGGGGATGCTGCCATGGGAGTTGAGGGTTTCCTTGCCGCCGATGGTGACGCCCCACAGGCCGCGGTTCACCGAATAGGCCGCACCGTAGGGGGGCACCGGGAGCTTGCGTTCCTCGAGGTAGGCGAGCTCGTCCTTGCGCGAGAACGCCCGGTCGCGCACCGGGGCCAGCACCGTCAGCTCCGGCGCGAGCGTGCGCAGGGCGACTTCGAAGCGCACCTGGTCGTTGCCGGCGGCCGTGCAGCCGTGGGCGATGGTATTGGTGCCGAGCTTGCGGGCCATGTGCGCGATGGTCTGCGCCTGCATGACGCGCTCGGCGCCGACGCACAGCGGGTACAGCTGGCCGCGGCGGACATTGCCCATGATGAGAAAGCGCAACACCTGCTCAAAATAATCGGCGCGTGCGTCGATCGTGTGATGCTCGATGGAACCGAGCGCCCGCGCCCGCGAGCCGAGCGTGCTGGCCGTCGGGGCATCGATGCCGCCGGTGTCGACCGTCACGGTGATGACCGGACGGTGGTAGTTCTCCGCCACCCACGGCACCAGGAACGAGGTGTCGAGGCCGCCGGAATAGGCGAGGACAATGGGTTCATCACCCTTGGATGCAGTATTCGACATGATGTTCAGACTCTGAAGTTCGATCGAAGGCGCGCAATGAGCTGCGCCTGGGCAGGCTCACCGTTGGTGGCGATGAAGATGGTGTCGTCGCCGGAGATGGTGCCGACGACTTCCGGCCATTCGGCCTTGTCGATGGCTACCGCAACACTGCCGGCCGCGCCGATGGTGGTCTTGACCACGGTGAGGCAGGTGCCGGCGGGGAGGATCTGGCGCACGAACAGCGCCAGTGCACCGAAATCGCCGTTGGCGCGGGTGGCCTCATCCGACGGCATCACGTAGCGGCCGCCGGCCTTGAGCACGCCCAGGTCCCGAAGGTCCCGGCTGACCGAGGACTGGGTGGCCGCATAACCGTCGCGCTGCAGCAAACTCACCAGGTCGCCCTGCTTGCGCACGAGCCCATTGCGCAGGAGACGCACGATGGCGTTGCGACGGTCGTATTGCTGGGTGTCCGGAAGCACGGCGGGGCCTGCTGCATAAAGTTGCGCGCATTATGCATATAAATGCATCGGGGTCAAGGGCGGGCGTCACCTGGGGTAGGCCACTCGCCGGGCGCCAGCCGCCAACCGTTCTGGCCCGTGATCTCCCCATCCGGGCCGAACCGCCGCTCCTGAATGCACAGCGAACCGTCGTGGCCGATCATGACCAGGGTCGAACAGCGGGTGCCGAACACCGGATGGACCACGAACGGGGACGACAGCACCTCGACCCACTCCGCCGGCAGCGGTCGCGCCCCGGCGGGGGAGTCCGGCAGGCTGCGCGTGCGGTCGGCGAGCATGGCGAACAGACGTTCGCGGTCAGCATCCGGCGCCGGCGCGTTCGACGCGGCTGCAGTGTCGAGCCACTGGGCAAACTTCTCCCGCACCCGCGTCAGTTTGGGCCAGGGCGTATCGAGCAGCAGATTGCTCAATCCATAGATTCCCGGCTGCAGCGTCGCGGCGAAGCGCGGCGCGCGATTGGAGGCGTACCACAGGCTGTCCGCATCGTTCAGCAGCAGATTGAAGCCTGCGTAGCGTTGCGCCTGGGGCTCCAGCTGCCCGAGAAATGCCGCCGGGTTGGCGTCGTGCAGCAGCCAGTCCGGAATGAGGCCGCCGCGGCTGGGCGCTTCGGGGCGCCGGGCCTGCACGTCGCGGAAATTGGTGATGATGCCGAGGCGGCGCTGCCGATCGACCGCAAGCCAGGTTCCCTGTGCCGACAGATCGCGGCCCGCCAGAATCTGCGGGGCATCCTGCCACACCGCCAGCGCCGCGGTGGGCCGGGCGTGGAACTCGTCGCGATTGGCGGCGACGATCAGCCGATAGTGCGGATGGGCCCGCCACGCCATGACCAGCAGGCACATCGCTGCGGCTCAGCCTTCGTCGAGCCAGGCGCCGATGAGGCGATGCGCGATCGCCTGCGGGGGTGGCAGCAGCACCCGCCCTGACCGCAGGTCAGCGCGCGAATACCACTGGGCGTCCTCGAGTTCGCTGCCGCGACGGATTTCGCGCTGGGCGCCGGCGGAAGCGCGGAAGCCGAGCATCAGCGAGGCCGGAAAAGGCCAGGGCTGCGAGGACTGGTAGCGGACCTCATCCACCTCCACCCCGGTCTCCTCTTTGACTTCGCGCGCCACGGTGTCCTCGAGGCTCTCCCCGGGTTCCACGAAGCCCGCGATGGTGGAATACCGTCCCGGCGGCCAGCTCGCCTGGCGGCCGAGCAACGCGCGGTCGCCATCACTCACCAGCACGATGATCGCCGGATCGATGCGCGGAAAGAATTCGTGGGGCGACTGCGGATTGGTACAGCGCAGGACATGGCCGCCACGGGTGGACCGCGTCGGCTGTCCGCAGACTCCGCAGAATCGCTGCCGTGCCCGCCACAGTGACAGGCCCCGCGCATAGGCGAGAAGCGCTGATTCCGGTGCCGGCAGAATCGCGACGAGCGGCCGCAGCTCCGCCAGCGCCGTCGCTTCGGGGAGCGCGATGGACTGCTCGGGAAGATCAATCAGGACGCACCAGGCATCCGCGAATCGTCCCAGCAGCACCAGGTCCGATTCCGGAGCGCTGCTGACGAGCGGATGGCGGGCATCCAGGAAGGCGATCCGGGCCGTGTCGCCTGCCTGATCCGCCAGCAGCAGGTGCTGACCGCCCACCGACAGTACGAAGCGCGTGGTCGGATCGGCACGGATCGTCCGCAGTGCCGCCGCGTCCTCACGCACTTCGGAGCGCCGGTCGATGTGCGGACCGGCGAAGAAATTCGGCACGGAGGGATGCGGCGACATGGGCTCCTTCTACGGCAAGGATAATGCAATCAGCTCGCCGGGATGGTCCTTGGCTCCCGTCGCCACGACAATGTACTGCCGTCCGTACACGGCGTAGGTCATCGGCACGCCGGACTGATTCGCCGGCAGCGTCAGCTGACTGACGATGGCGCCCGTGGCCTTGTCGTAGGCGTAGAACTGATTGCCGCCGCCGCCGGCCCGGTATAGGCCGCTGCCTTCGCCGGCGAACAGCAGCGTCCTGGTCACCAGCAGGCCCACCTGATCGAACGAGCCGGTCCGCGGCAGCGTGATGCCCGCCAGCACCGGATTGTTCGCCGCCCAGTCCGGTGTGCGGCTGTTCGGCACCATCCACAGGTGATCGCCCGAGTTCAGGTCGATGGCCGTGATCCGGCCCCACGGCGGCTTGATGAGGGGCAGGCCGTTGGGTCCCCCCAACGATCCGTGCGGGAAGCCTTCGCCGTACACACCGACGTAGCGCTCATCCGAGATCTTGGGATCTGCGTGCAGTCCGATGGGGCACACCGATGAAATCGAACTGACATAGAAGATGCCCGTCTGCGGATCCACCGCAGCGCCCTGCCAGTTCGAGCCTCCCGACAGGCAGGGGCGCAGCAGCGTGCCCAGATTGCCGCCGTCGACGACCACCGAGGGCGGCATGTAGGCCGGCCCGTACCGGTAATCCTTGACGATCGCCGCGGCCTGGCGCCGCAGCTCGGGCGTGAAGTCTATGAGGTCCGCGGTGCGCAGACCCTGTGGCTCGTAGGGTGCCGGGCGCGTGGGGTAGGGCTGGGTGGCGGCGGTCTGCTCGCCCGGCACGTCCGTCTGCGGCACGGGCCGTTCTTCGATCGGCCAGACCGGCTTGCCGGTGACGCGATCGAAGACGAAGATCAGACCCATCTTGGTGACCTGGACCACCGCCGGAATTTTTCTGCCCTTGACGGTGATATCGACCAGCACGGGAGCGGCCGGCAGGTCGTAGTCCCAGATATCGTGGTGCACGATCTGGTAGTGCCAGAGGCGCTTGCCGGTCCTGGCATCGATGCATACCAGGGCGTCGGAAAACAAATTGTTGCCGCGGCGGTGGCCGCCGTAGAAGTCCGCGGTCGGTGCTTCGACCGGCAGGTACACCAGGCCGCGCGTCGCATCGGCGGAGAAGGGTGCCCACACCGCGGTATTGCCGGTGTAGGAGGCGCTGTCGTCCTCCCAGGTCTCCGACCCGGACTCGCCCGGCTGTGGAACGGTGTGAAAGGCCCACAGCAGCGCACCCGTGCGCGCGTCGTAGCCACGGATCCAGCCCGGAACGGCCACTTTTGACGGCGGCGCACCGCCGGCCGAGAACGAGACGCCCGCCACGACCACATCGCCCACGATCACCGGTGGCGAACTGGAACCCGGCGGGGTCTTCGGCAGGTCCGCGACCCGTGGCAGGCCGTCCTTGAGATCAACGATGCCGCCCTTGCCGAAGCTCGGCACCGGCAGTCCCGAGAGCGCATCCAGCGCCACCAGCTGGAATCCCGGCGTGATGGTGAAGATACGGCTGCCTTCGCCGTGCCGGGTGCTGCGCCAGTAGGCCACACCGCGACCCGAATTCCGACGCGGTGCCACCGCGCCGCGCTCGCCTTCGTCCAGCCGGTACAGCCACAGCGTTTCGCCGGTGGTGGCATCGATGGCGACCACGTCCCGACGGATTCCGGCGCTGACATACAGGATGCCGTCGGCCATGAGCGGCGTCGGACGGAAGTAGTACTCCGGGGTGGGACCGAAGTTGTCCGACTTCCAGCGCCAGGCGATGCGCAGTTTGGACACGTTGTCGCGATTGATCTGATCGAGCGCGGAATAACTGCTGCTGCCCAGATCGTTGCGGTTGTTGAGCCACTCCGCCGTGGCCGGGATCTTCGGATATCCCGCCGTGGGTGCCGCGGCAGGCGGCACCAGCCAGCCGTTCGCGCGCCGAATGTGCGTGAGCGCGGCCGTATAGTCCTCATCACTCAACGATCCCGGAGCGGTGGGTGGCATGGTCCGGCGCGTGAACTCATCGAGTCCCACCGGCGGCACTGAGCCCCAGTGCTGCTGGAACGTGCTGCCGATCAATGCCGGTCCGGTTTCCCCGCCCCGCAGCTGCGGACCGTGGCAGGCCGCGCAGGTCCGCAGATAGGCATCATCCTGTGCCCGCGCCGGCGCCGAAACGCAGAACAGAACCCCAGCCGCACACAATACGAACCAGGATCCGGCAGCAGCTCGCCTCATGGTTGATGTCCCCCCTCGCCAAGCATTCTGCACGAGCGTGCGCTAGTGTGCGCGCGACGGGGAGTTGGGAAAGGGGGGCGTCTGTGAGATTCAACGGCCACGGATTGTGGGTGCTCGCGTTGCTGTTCCTGGCCGGCGCTGCGGGCGCCGCGCCGCAGCAAGATACCACGCACGCCGGAGAGCTCGTGTACCAGCGCACCTGCGCCATGTGCCACGACCACGGCGAAGCCCTGCGCGCGCCGACGCTCGCGACGCTCAAGGGCATGCGCTATCAGCAGATCTACTTTGCGCTGACGGTCGGTAAGATGCAGGGCCAGGGCAAGATCCTGTCCCCGACGCAGCGCGCCGACCTCATCGATTTCCTGATTGGCCGGGCGCAGGTCAGCGATGCCTGGACGGGGCAGCTGCGCTGCGCAGCCAACCGACGCAAGGTCGACCTCAGCATGCCTGCGACCGTGGCCGACTTCGGCTTCGACCTGCAGAACCATCGGCATCTGACGGCCGAGGAGGCGGGCATCAAGACGGCTGACTTCCGCCACATGGACCTCGCCTGGGCGCTGGCCTTTCCGCGCGCCACGACCATGCGCGCGCAGGCCGCGGTGGTGGGTTCGACGCTGTTCCTGCCCGTCGCGGACGCGTCCCAGCTGTACGCCATCGACATCGCCGAGCGACCCTGCCTGAAGTGGATATATAAGAGTGACGTGCCGCTGCGCACCGGCGTGGGCTACGGCGCACTGCCCGGCTCACACCGCAAGGTCCTGGTGTTTGCCGACGTGGGGACCCGGATCCATATGATCGATGCGACCACCGGCGCACCGATCTGGAAGCATGCGGTGCATCTGACCTCGCTGTCGAACACCACCGGCACTCCGGTGCTGCTGGGCGCGCGCGTCTATGTGCCGCTGTCGGCCTCCGAGATCAACGTCGGGGCCGACGCCAAGCACCTGTGCTGCACGACTCATGGCGCGGTGATTGCGCTCGATGCCAGGACGGGCGCGGTAATCTGGACGGCGCACACCATGCCGGATGCCAAACCGATCCGCGACCGGGGCGATGGCCAGATGATGTGGGGACCCTCGGGAGCGCCGATCTGGACCTCCCCGGCGATCGATGAAAAACGGGGCGTGCTGTACGTCGGAACGGGCGAGGCCACCTCGGCACCGGTGGCGCCGACCACGGACTCCGTGCTGGCCATCGACCTCAAGACCGGCGCGATCCGCTGGCGGTTCCAGGCGACATCCGATGACGTCTTCCTGAGCGGCTGCATGGTGAAGCATGACGGCCTGAACTGCCCGCACGAGGGGCGGCTGCTCGATCATGACTTCGGTGCCTCGATCGTGCTGGCCAAACGTCCCGATGGCCGCGATGTCGTGCTCGCCGGCCAGAAGTCCGGGACCCTGTACGCCCTGGACCCGGACGACCAGGGCAAGGTGCTGTGGAAGCACAGTTTCGGGGCGGGCTCCGTCATCGGCGGCATCCACTGGGGGCTGGCATTTGATGGCGCGCGGGTTTTTGTGCCCATGAATACCTTTCCGGGGCCCGGCGGCAAGGACGCGGGCGAGGTGGCTGGGCTGCATGCGGTCGCGGTCGACTCCGGGACGGTGCTCTGGTCCTACTATCCGCAGCCCGATTGTTCGGGTGACCGCAAGGCCCGCGTGCGGACCTGCGCCAGTGTCACCGGCTTGAGCGGTGCGCCGACCATCATCGATGGCGCCGTC
>Ga0302314_10023409_pt1 | contig 10082 bp, 11 predicted proteins | sample III_Palsa_N2_3_FD_200533 | JGI IMG/M metagenome (GOLD analysis project Ga0302314, IMG submission 200533) | Peat permafrost microbial communities from Stordalen Mire near Abisko, Sweden - III_Palsa_N2_3 | ecosystem: Environmental > Terrestrial > Soil > Palsa > Peat permafrost | place: Sweden...
CGCCGCGCGCTTCACCCGCGCCTCTGCCCGACCGCCGCGCGCTTCACTGCGCCAGCGCCCGAACCCCTGCGCGCTCCGCCCGTGCCCGTGCCCGACCGCCGCGCGCTTCACCGCGCCAGCGCCCGAACCCCTGCGCGCTCCGCCCGTGCCCGTGCCCGACCCACCGCGCGCTCCGCCCGGGCCTGACCCACCACGCGCTCCGCCCGCGCCAGCGCCCCGCCGACCGTGCCTGGCCTCGCCCGCCGCGCGGCGTTAGCGACCGCTGCCGCCGCCGTGCTCCTCGCGGATCAGCTGGATGACGCGGGCGGCGGTCTCGCGGACCGCCGCCATCTCGGTCAGGAACTGCCAGTAGTCCGGATGCCGACCGGTCAACGCCTCGGCCGCCTTGTCCAGCCTGGCCAACGCGGCGTCCAGCGGTGCCGCGTGCCGGGGGTCGGGCGCGCTGCGCCCGGCCATCGCGAAGCGCTGGGCGTCGCGCAGCGCGAAGCGGGTGCGTTCGATCTCGGTCTGCGGGGCCCGCTGGGCCTCGTTCAGCGAGTGCAGCCGGTCGTTGACCTTGCCCAGCGCGCCGTCCGCGGTGTTCAGCAGCGTCCGGACGGCCGCCAGCACGCTGGTGGCGTCCGACCAGCGCTGCTCGTCCCGGGCCCGCTCGGCCTGGGCGAGCTTGGTCCCGGCCTCCCGCACCGCGTCCTGGATCTGCTGCGGTACCTGCTGGAGGTCCTGCCAGCAGGCGGCGCTGAAGCGGCGGCGCAGCTCGCTCAGCGTCGGCTCGACCCCGCCGGCTTTCGTCTGCAAGCCCTGGGTGCGGGTCCGCAGCGAGGCGAGCCGCTGGTCGATCTCCCGGGCCTGCTCCGGCAGCCGCTCGGCCTCCGCCCGTACCTTCTCGGCGGTCCGCTGCACCTCCGCCGCCGTCTGCAACACCGTCTGCACCCCGTGCCGACCGGCCCCCTCGCCGAGCAGCGCCAGCTGCGGCGACAGCGAGGCCAGCCGCCGGGACAGCTCGTCCGAGGTCAGCCGGGCGGCCTTGACCGCGTCCAGCGCGTTGCTGGCGTCCAGCCAGGACTGCTTGGCCCGGGCCACCGCCGGTCCGACCTGCGCCAGCTGTGCCTCGGCGGCGAGCACCAGCGGCTCCAGGAACCCAGCGAACTGCTCCAGGTCGCCCTTGGCGGCCTGGAACTGCTGCCGCGAGTGCTCCAGCCGCTGCCGGGCCTGCGCGGCGGCGCCCGGGTCCAGCTCCCCGGCGTCCAGGTCGATGGCGTCGAGGGCTTCGATATAGGCGGAACTGATCTGGTCGATCCGAGTGCCGAGCGCGGCGAAGTCGGCGACCGCGCGCCGCGCGCCCGGGGAGTTGTCGGCCGCGGTGACCGCCTCCACCGAGATCCGCACGTCGCGCTGGACCATGTCCAGCTCGTAGAACGCCTGAGCGGCGGCGTCCTTGGCAGCCTGAGCGTCCGCGCGCAACCCCTCGTTGCGCCGCCACCGAGCCGATCCGCCCGCCACGTCTACTCCTGCTCCGCAACCCGCACCACCGGGCCGCCCGGCCCCCGTGCTCTCATCCTCGCACCAGCCCCACCCCCAGCGCACCCAGCCCGACACGGATCGCGTCCCGGAGCAGGTACTCTTAGCTCTCGCCGGGCGCATAGCTCAGTGGTAGAGCGCTGCTCTTACAAAGCAGATGTCGCTGGTTCGAACCCAGCTGTGCCCACAATGAATCCCCAGGTCAGGGGCCTGATCGCTAGGCGATCACCGCGTGTGATCAGGCCCCAGTACACATTTAGTACGCATCAGGCCGCGACGGGCTCGGGCCCGGCGTCTGGCCCCGCCTCCAGGGTGGCCAGCTCCTCGGACAGCTTGATCGCCTTGCGAGCCGCCTTCTCGGCCTTCTTCTTCGCTTTCTCCAGCGCCTTTGCGCGCTGCACGTCGAGCCGGTCGGAGACCTCGTCCAGACGGTCCAGCCATAACGGTCCAGCCATAGGTGTCCGTAGGCGTCCAGGGTCAGCGTCGCGGTCTTGTGGCCCAGCATGGTTCGTCACCTGGCCAGGATTGTCGTCACCGATCCGCGGCAGCACCGTATCGGTCGCGCCGGGAACCCGTCCGCTCGCTGGCGCCTGGAATGCTTAGATGACCAGATGGGGATCTTCGACGAGTATCTGGCGGACTGGGAGTTCGGCGAGCGCTGGCGGCCGATCGGCGAGCGGCTGGCCGCGCTGGCGGCACATTGGCCGCTGCCGAGCCTGCCAGCCGACGACAAATTCACGATCTATGGCGGCCCGGGTCAAAGCGACGGCGACGACGACGGCGTGCTCATCTGGCTTGACCTGCCGTCATTGGAGAAGCCGGGATGGGTCGGCGTGACCCTCGGCGCTCAGATCGACGGCTCCGGCCTACGATGCGGTTCGGTCTGCAGTAGTACCCTCAGCCATTTTCTCGAGCCCGTGGAACGCGCTGACTACCGGCTCGATGCTGCGGCCTACAGCCTTGCGCAGCTCACCGATGAGGCGGTGGCGTGGTTCGGACGCAAGCAAGCCGAGTGGCTGGCCAACGCGTAGGCGGCAGTTGGGTGCCAACAAGCTCGGCAATTCCTCGTTGGTGCCAACAATCTTGGCCGGCCGGTGACAGCTATCTTGTCCCGTCCAGCGGTGGGCGGGGCGGTAGGTTCTGCGCAGGTTGCGCAACTGAAGGGGACCAGCTGTGGCAGAGATCGAGGTACTGGGGCCGGACCCGACGTGGGACCTGGCTCCGTCGCCGTGGGACTCAGCGGGCGGCGGATGGAGACGGAACAACAACCCGGCATTCCAGAGGAGCCTTTGGGACTATGCACTCGGGGCATTCGACTTGATCGCCGGACTGAGCACCCCGATGGCGCCGTTGGCGGCACGCCTGCGACTCACTGTCGAACACGGCTGGGATGACCTGGGCGACGTCGAAGCGGCTATGTTCGCCATCAAGAAGATCGACTTTGCCCTGAGTCGCACCGCTGGCAACCCTCTCCCTGGTGTCTTCGTCTGGGTGGCCAAGGCTGAGGGCGACCAGGGGGTGGCTCTGGACCTGCTGTTGGCAACGCTTGGCCTCGGCCGTGAGGCGTTGACCTTCCTTCGTGAGGTCACTCCCGAGGGCGAGAACTACTACCGGCCGTATGACTGACTCCCTGTGCTGGGACCTGTGGTTAGCGGCGGGTGATGATCGGTGCTCTCGCCGGCCACCGAGCTGAGCTGATGTATTGCCGGGTTGCAGTTCGGTGCTGGTGACATCATCAGGGCAACATCATCAGGGCATGGCTGTGATCGAGGTCGTTCAGGGTGACATAACGCTTCAGGAGACGGATGCGATCGTCACGGCGGCGAACGAATCGCTGATGGGGGCGGCGTGGACGGCGCGATTCACCGAGCAGCGGGTCGACGTCTGGCGGATGCCGGTGCCGCCATCGGTCCCTGCGAGCCGGGCGACGCGATGGCGACGACATGGCGACGCCGGCCTTCGACCTCAATCCTCCGGTCAGGCATGTGATCCATACCGTTGGTCCGGTCTGGGAAGGCGGCGACTACGGCCAGGCCGAGGTTCTTGCCTCCTGCTACCGCCGTTGCCTTGAGGTCGCGGATCAACTGGATGCCAGGAGCGTCGCATTTCCGGCGATCGCCACCGGCGTCTACGGGTTCCCGGCCGAGAGGGCCTTCCACGCGGCATTCGTGCGTCGGTTTTTGAAGACGTCGCTTGCCTCGGACTCGTTCACCACGGCACGAACACTACGTTGAGGGGAGCGGTCTTTGGCAGGGTCTGCTCCAGCAGCCCAGATCCGTGACTCATCCACTCGAACTCCACGACCCACCCGTCCATGGTTCACGTCTCGATGGGGGTGAACCCGCCCCGCAGGTCCGCCGCTCGTCAGACCGTGTCAGCGGCTCCATGACCTCTGCGAATCTGCTCATCCGGAGCATCACCTCCCGCTCTGGGCCAGCGGCACCCGAATTCAGCAGTCGGGGCCGATCGGCTGGGAGGACATCAGCGCGCGTGCTGCTGCCCGGAGCTCGGCGGGCCAACTCCGCTGGTCGACGGGCAACGTGTAGTCGAGGCAACACGAACATTGCGGGATCAGCGCAACAAGCGTCCGCTCCTGCGCGGTCTCGACGGCCACCTCCCACCAATTGCCCGCTGCCAGTTCGGTCGGGGAAACGTCCTCGTCGACGAGTCTCTCCGCTAGTCGGCGCAACGCGTATCGCTGTGCCAGGTCAGGTGCAGGCAGTTCGATTCCGGCTTCGGAGAGCGCCTGCTCGAACACCTGGCGGATGTCGTGGGTGTTCGCGTTGCGCGGCAGGCCGGCGAGGTCACAAAGCGCAGGAGTGTCCACTCCTGCGGCAAGCGCCTCGGCAGCAATCATCGGCAGATCCTCTGGGCTGCCCTCACCGGCCCGGTAGCGCCACGCAGTTTCCGCCAGCGACAGGAGGGCGCCCTGCACCCGAGTGGTCGGTTCCGAGGTCATCCCTGGTCAGCTCCCATTGACAGTAAGGCGATTGGTGTCAGTCACTCCATCATTCACCCGGGGTCTTGCCGTAGGAGGGCCTGAAGGTCCTGCCCAGTTGCCTCTGGATCGAAGCCCAGCCGGATCGGTCTTGGCCCGGACGCCGTTGCGGCTGTTGCCGCTGCCGGCCCCGGCCCTGTCGTGCCTCTCCGTAGCCTAGGTGGTCGGTGATCTCACCCTCGAGGGCGGACTCCAGCACCCGCTTCGTCAGCTGGTGCAACAGCCCACCCTCGCCGGTCAGCTGGAGCCCGCTCGCACGGGCCCGGTCGACCAACTGCCCGACCAACTGCTCGTCCAGCAAGTCCACCGCCAGCACGACCGGACGGTCCCCATCGGTCCCCATCGGTCGCCTCAGCAGAGGCGATCACGTCGCTCATCAGGTGCTCTTCCTTGATCGGGAGATACACCGGTCACCGCACAGACCCTTCCGGGACGCGGAAGGGCATGGGCGTGCTGGCGGCTGTTGCGGTCAGTGTGGGGTGCTCGGTGAAGTGAGGGAGGTTCGGCGGGAACCTTCGGTCGGGTGCCGGACACATCTAGGGCATGGAACTGAACGGGGCTGGTGCTGTCGCGCTGGTCGGACGGATGTCGGACCGGGAGTTGTGGGCGCTGGCCGTCTGCGGCGACCGGGAGGCGTTCGGTCGGATCTTCGACCGTCATGCGAGGACCGTCTACGACCTTCTGCTCCGGCGGACGGCCGACCGGGCCGAGGCCGAGGATCTGACGTCGGCCGTGTTCGTGCATGCCTGGCGTCGCCGCTCGCGTCCTGAGCTGGACCGTGACTCGGTCCTGCCACGGCTGCTGCGTACAGCCGATCGCCTGGTGTCGAGCACCTGGCGGCGACTGCGGGCCACGTTGTTGCCACACCAACTCGTCTCGCAGGACGAGGCGGTGGGCGGCCACGCGGACCGTGTGGCCGGTGGGGTCGACGACGAGTGTCGGATGTCGCAGGTCCACCGGGCGCAGGCCCGGCTCCCGCGCCAGGGGCGCGGGGCCACCGGGCTCTGCGTGTGGTCGGGCCTGGACCGGCGGGCGGCCGCGACGGCGCTGGGGGTGACGGCCGGGACTGTGGAGTCCCGGCCGCACCGGGCGGGTCGCGGCCCGAGGGCCGGTTTCAAGGGGCGGGCCTGCGGTTGCGGCGTCGTTCGGTTCCGGAATTTCCGTCCAAGTGGGGGAGGTGACGCGATGAATGACGTACATGGCATTCCCGCGGCTCCTCCAGATCGTGGTCTGCCGAACCATCGGCGGATCCGAGAGGAGCTCATCATGAAGATCAATTCCAAGAGCAAGTCCGTTTCGTCGCGACGTCGCTGGGTGCTGCCGCTGGGTGTCGCCGCCGCTGCGGCGGCGGTGGGCGTCGCGTCCGCGTCCGCCTTCGGCGCGCAGGCGGCCGTCAGGCCCGCGCTGACCAACACCGCCCTCGACGCGGGAATCACGTCCAGCAGCAGCCCCGCGTCGCCCAGTGCGAGCGCGACGCCGACCCACAGCACGACGCCGGTCACCACTGCGACGCCCGGCGCCGGGTCGGGCACGGGCGGTTCGGTGTCTTCGGGCCCGGTGACCCCGGCTCCGGTCTCGTGGACGTTCGTCAGCGGCAAGACCACCCCGATCGCTGCCGGTGCCGTCGCCAAGATCCTGGCGTCCTGCCTGGGTTCGGACGCCTCGCAGTACCACGCGGTGATCGCCCAGCGCACCCCGGTGGCTTCGCAGGACACGGACGGCGTGGTCGTCGCCGTCAACTCGGCCGGGCAGTACGTGCAGTGTGAGACGAAGGGGGACAAGGGCACCAGCCCGGACTCCCCGCCGACCTTCATCAACAACCGCCTCTGGAACGCGGGTCACACCATTGAGTTCTTCGACTCCATCGGCGAGCCGGCCGCCCACGGGCAGTACCTCTCGCTGGGCGCCGGACACTACACGTCCAACGTCGCCAAGATCACCATCAGCTACGGCTCCAACCCCAAGGAGTACCCGGCGATCATGGCGGGTGGGGCGTTCTTCTACGCGTCGGACATGACGTCCGGCTCCACCGCCTCCGGGCCCGGCACGTTCGTCATGGGCCCGAACCCGTACATCCACGCCTACAACGCAGCCGGGCAGGAGATCTACAACCAGGTCAAGGACGCCTGAGTCGGCCTCACCACCACCGCCCGCCGCTGCCCCGGCAACACGCCGGGGCAGCGGCGGGCAGAGCGTCGCAGATCCTGCCGAGCGACTCGTAATGCCGCCGGCGTTCGGAAGCCGGAGGCGGAGCGGAGTCCTCGCTCGTCGCAGCCCCTGATCCAGTCTTGGATGCCGTGTCGGGCGGTTGCCCGGCCGGGCCAGCTGCTGCGGCCGATCTCGCATTTGTCGTGGCGTTGCGCCGTCGTCGTAGCCGATGAACTCTGCCAGCCCCTCGTACTGGTACCACTGGCCATCGGGCGCGAGCTTGCGTACCCGCTGGACGAACGCGGCCCGCGCTGGAACGGACTGAAGTTAAGGCGCCTGTGCCCTGAGAATCGCCGAGCGGTCTCACCGATCTTGCGCACGCGCAGGGCAGGCGCAAAGTCGATGAGACGGCGCAAAGTGCGATGAGCCCCTACCTCACTTGTAGGTTCCGGCCAGACTTGTCATCCGGAACGGCCGCGAGCTGCGGCGATGGGCGAGTGTCCGGACGACTTGTCGGCGGATTCGTCCGGTCGATCTGTCAGGTTCCTCGGAGAACGAGCTCGTACCGAGCGGGTGACGGATCGCTCGGACACCTGACCTGCGGTTTCCCGCCGATGGCGTCCGGACGATGACAACTCGACCGGACAACGACAAGATCAACCGGAACCTACATCACTGAACGATGCGCCGGAACGCAACGGCTTCGTCGTTCCAGTAGCCGTCGTCAAATTTCTCGATCTCGATGTCCTCACCGGTCCTTGGGGCATCAATGACGAGGTCAGACCCTAGAAACATGCCGACGTGACCGGGGTTCGTCGCGGTGCCGTCACTGCCTGCGGTGAAGATCAGGTCGCCCGGCTTCAGGTCCGAGGCGTTGTAGACCGGTGTGCCGTCGTAGACCTGGGTGTAGGTCGTCCTGGTGATGGTCACGCCGGCTGCCTGGTAGGCCATCATCATCAGGCCGGAACAGTCGTAGCTGGGGTTGCCGGTCCCACCCCACTGGTAAGGCATGCCGAGTTTGGAGACCGCGTACTTGATCGCGGTCACGATTTGTACCGGGGTGCCCGCTGGGAGACTGAAGCCGACCGGGAGTTGCACCGGGCTGGTGATCGTCCCCCCGTTGCCGTCAGTGGTGCCGCCAGAGCAGTCGCTTGCTCCGCCGCTCACGGTTGCCACCAACTGGCGTGCCAGTGTCTCCCACTGCGCGTACGCGTCCGGGTGGCCCGACTGCTGCACCGCCTGCGCCGCAACGGTGACCGGGAGGTTCTGCCAGTTGGGGACCTGAACGAGTCGGGAGTAGAAAGCCTTCGACGCGTAAACGGGATCCATCAGCTGGCTCGGCGCCCCCCAGCCCTCGGACGGCCGCTGCTGGAAGAGGCCGACCGAGTCCAGGTCACCGGTTGGGAGGTTGATCAAGCTGGACTCCTGCATCGCGGTTGCGATGGCGACCACCGCGGCCTGCTGCGGGAGTTGGAGGTCGACCGAGACCTGATAGATGATCTGCGCGTTGCTGATTTGTTGGCTCGTCAGATTTACCCCGGAGAGTATGGGCGTGCCCGCAGCAACCGGTGCCGCACAGCTGATTGAGTTGACGGTGGCCGGTGTGATGGCGGAAGCCCCGCCGGCCGTCAGTGCGACCACTAGTACTAGGGCGAATGGAGAGCCAATCCCGGCCATGACGCCGCCGAGTACCGCCTTGTTCATGAGCCCTCTTCACGTCACGGCAAGTCCAAAAAATAGGCGCTCTTTCCCATCGGGCCAGGGCGCGGGGGTTCTCTGCCTTGCATCACTACAGCTAAGGCGGTGGCGACAAAGATAGGCCGATGACAAGCCATCTCGTCAACCAGAGTCTTGCATAGTGATATCGGACCGGAGCCAGAGCGATACGGAGGGATACCAAAACTGAGGTCTTAATGTCCCATTAGTAGCTATATGGGCGATTGGCCGGACATGGCGAGCTGCCAGGGCATCCGATCAAGGGATCGGAAGTAACTGAAAGTAGTTGGTAGGCAAAGCAGTGAGTTGGCCTGCTTGGAGGCTTCTCCTTGAGTCGCCATTGGTATTCGCCGCCATCTGCCGGTGGTGGCTAATCGTGGCGCACTGTAACTTTCGATAGCACGCTTTAACTGAGCGTGATTATGTGACCCCCGTCACATAGATTTAGGTTGACGGTGCGGCTTCTTCAATGGTTATTGTTTGCCTACAGCCTGTTAGCCAGAGTGAACAGACCGCACTGCGGCGCACTACGGAGCAAGGGCTTTCCTGTCTGCACGTACTGGCACGGGGGTTGTCGACCAGATCCGAACTGCCGGATTGGGGTGGCTTGACCGACCCGTGCAATTGGAGCCCACATGTCTCTCCCTCTGCACGCATTCCATGCCGCGCACATCATGCTCGCCGACATCGGCAACCCGGCCCCGGCTGACCCGACGAACGGGTCCAAGGGCACGACGCTGCTGCTGAGTTACGCGAAGTGGGGCTCGCTCATCGCCTGCGCCGTCGCCGCAGTGGTGTCCGGCGGGCTCATGGGAATCGGGCACCTGAGCAACCGCCCCGACAGCGCTGACAAGGGCAAGCGCGCCCTGATCTGGTCCCTGGGCGGCGTCATCGTCACCGCCTGCGCGATACCCATGATCAACACCGTTTTTGGCGCTTCGGCGTAGGTAGGGGGCGTCATCCATCATGGCCAACCCCTTCCTCCAACGTAGGCGTCGACGGGTATTCCCGTTCGTGCTCCTCGCGGTACTCGGACTCCTCGCCTTCGTGGCTGTGGGAGTCGCGGTGGAGTCCCAGTTGAGCCCCCACGGGCCCAAGACGTACACGCCTCCAGGAGCAATCCCGCCGCCGGGTTCGGTGACCAGCGTGCAGCCGAGCCCGTCCGTGTCGGCCTCCACCACGCCGGTGCTGGTCGGACCGCTCAAACTCGTCCAGGGCAGTGAACTGGTCAACGGCGTGAGCGTGGGCTATCCGCACTCGACGGCCGGAGCGGTTTCCGCGGCCGTTGAGTACATGCGGCAGATCGGCTCCACACTCGATCCGGACCGGGCGGCAGCGGTCGGTCGGTTGGTCGCTGATCCGTCGTGGCCTGACGCACCACAGCAGTTGGCGCAGGGCCCCACGGCGACCCGGAAGCAGTTGGGGCTGCCCGCCAGCGGTCAGTTGCCGTCGACGGCGTCGGTGGTCCTGGCACCGGTGGAGTACCAGGTCACGTCCGCCTCCGGAAACAGCGCTGACGTACTGCTTCTGGCGAGCTACACCACCAGCTCGCCAGGTCAGGGCATCGCGACCCGTATGGGGGTCTTCCCGGTTGATGTGCATTGGTCGGCGGGGGACTGGAAGGTCTTGGCGCCGACCGGCAACACCGACTACACCAGCTTGTCCGCCCAACCCGACTCGCCCGACGCGTCGGCCAAGGGAT